>JACCDP011435707.1_pt1 | contig 31310 bp, 26 predicted proteins | sample 7445841 | NCBI WGS metagenome assembly JACCDP01 (sample SAMN15323441, study PRJNA562643) | freshwater metagenome | isolation source: river surface water | place: USA:Blue River Watershed | collected 2017-08-17 | reverse complement strand
GCGGGTCGGCAATCACCACGCGCTCGAGGGTGGTGTCGGCCTGCTGCGCCAGTTGTATGCACAGATCGGGGCCGATGCCGGCAGGCTCGCCGGCGGTGATGACGATGCGTTCGATCACGTGGGGCGTGCCACTCATGGAGGGCTGATCTTGACGTAGGCCTTTTCGCGGATTTCCACCAGCCAGTTCTGCAGTTCGACCTCGAACTTGCGCTCACGCAGGGCGTTTTCCGCCTGCTGCCGGCTGAACTCGCGGCTCATGTCCTGCACCCGGCGTTCCATGACCTCGGCCACATGCCAGCCGAAGCTGGTTCGGAAGGGCTCGCTCAGCTGGCCGATGGGAAGATCCTTGATCTGCGCCTCGAAGTCCGGCGGCATGCCGCCCTCGGCGGCCCAGCCCATGTCGCCGCCCGCCACGACGGACGCGGAGTCGTCGGAGTTCTGCCTGGCGATGTCGCCGAAATCCTCGCCGGCCTTGATGCGGGCGTGCAGGGCGCGGATCAGGGTTTCAGCCTGCTCTTCGGTGCGGATCTCGTTGGGCGTGATCAGGATGTGACGCGCGCGGGTCTGGTTCACCATGCTCTGGATGTCGCCCTGCACGGACACCAGCTTCACCAGGTGGAATCCGCTCGGGCTGCGGATGGGGCCACGCACTTCATTGGCCTTCATGCCCGGCACGATGTCGACGAACAAGGTGGGCAGGGCCTCGGCCTTGCGCCAGCCGAGTTCACCCCCCGTGGCCGGATAGGCCGAGGGCGGGGTCGTGGCCGCGCCACGCTGGGCAATGGTGCGGGCCTGCACGAAGTCGGTGCCGGCCTGGATGGCGTCGAACATCTGCTGCGCGAAGGCCTCCTTGGCGGCGATCAGCTCGGGGGAATCGTCCTCGCCCACGGGGATGAGCGTCTGGTCCACCAGGTAGTCCGGTGCCATGGTGACGCGGCCCATCTCGGAGTTGAGGAAATTGTCGATCTCCTGATCGGTGATGTTGATGCGTCGGTTGACCATGCCGCGCTGCAGGTCGCGCATTGAGAGTTCCTTGCGGATCTGCTCCCGGGTGATGGTGTAGCGACCGGCGGCCTCGAGCGTGGCGACATAATCGTCAAAGCTCAGGTTGTTCTGCTGCGCCAGCGTCTGCATGACGCCGTTCACGGTGTCGTCGTCATAGCGGATGCCCATGCGCTCGATCAGCTGCATCTGCAGATTTTCCACGATGAGGGATTCCAGAGCCTGTTCGCGCAGCACGTTGGGCGGGGGCACGGGCTGGCCGCCGGCCTGCATCTGCTGCCGCGCTTCATCCATGCGCAGGGTGAGTTCGCTCTGCAGCACCACGCCTTCGTCGACGATGGCGACGACCTTGTCCAGCACCTGCCGCTGGGCCAGGGCCGAGCCCGCCGTCAGCATCAGCACCAGCGCCATGACGCGCACGCAGAAAGTCTTAATCATTGGTTCCGTACTCCTTGAAGCCCAGGATGCCGTCACTGAGCATTCGGCTGATACCGCCGCCGCTGACATTGCCCAGCCCGTTGAGGGTGACCTGGAAGAACACGCCCGTGTCGGTGTCATCGCGCAGAAGGAAGAATTCGTCGTCGTCGATCCACTCGCGGGCAACCAGGCGGATTGTGGCGCAGCAGTTGCTGTACTCGACACCCGCGAAGGTGTCCAGATTGCGGCTGTTGCTGTGATCATAGTGCCATCGACCCAGCAAACGCCAATTATTGTTCAGGGGCCAGACGCCCGAGACATCGCTCTGCTTGATGCGCGGATCGAGCCCTGCGGGCACCGGACCGTAGAGGTCCACAAGGCGGCGGAAACGGTAGCCGATGTTGAGGATATGGCTCTCGTCGCCCATGTAGCGCAGGGAGAGCGAGCCCTCGTCGATGTCCTGCTGCTCCTCGTTCCACTGCACGTCACTGGCGACACGCCACTGCTCGCTCAGCAGTGCAGTGCCTTCGGCCACCAGGGCAGAGCGGTCGGTGTTGCGCGGCTGCAGGGTGACCCACTGCTGCAGCGGGCTGTCGAGCGCCACGAGGCGATCCTCGAAATGCAGGATCTGGCCCAGGCTGAGGCGGGCACGTTCCTCGCCGCTGGCGCTGATTAAGCGCGAGGTCACCGCCAGGCTCAGCTGGTCGGCATCGCCGATGCGGTCCAGGCCGCTGAAGCGGTCATGCCGGAACAGCTGGCCGTAGTTGAAGTTGACCTGGGCGCTGTCGAAGGTGGGCAGCAGGGACTGATCCTCCTGCTCGCTGTACAGATAGAACAGCCGCGGTTCCAGGGTCTGGATGGCACCGTTGCCGCCGGCCAGCGGGCGCTCGAAGATCAGGCCGGTGTCGAGGCTGAACAGGCCGAGGCCGCGATCGGGCTGCGCCAGCGTGCCCACGGCCTGCTGTTCGAGATCCCACTGCGTGTAGCGATAGCGGGCCGTGGGCACGAAGAAGCCGGCCTCACGGCGCAGCGGCCAGCTGATCTCCGGTTCCACGTGCAGGCGGCTGCCGGTGACCAGAGCGCCCGCATCGATCTGGGCCTGGGTCAGGCCGCTGCGGCTCAGGCTGCGCTCGAAGCGGACATGGCTGGCGTCCACCTTCAACTGCAGGCCGCCCAGGTTGTGCGCCGCGCCGAGGGTGAGTTCCGGCAGACGGTCGAAGGGGATGTTGAGGTCGCTGGCCGAGATGTACGGATCGATGATGTCGATGCGCTGCACGCGGGTGCCGGCGTACCAGTGTTCGGCACGGTAATTGAGCGCGCCATTGCGCTGCAGATGGGTGCGGCTCGACACCGTGAGGCCGCTCGACCCCAGGTCGCGGAAATAGCGATCGTCACTGACGGCTTCGTAATTGATGGCCGTGGACAGGCGCTCGCCCAGCTGGCCGTTGTGCTGCAGGCCCACGAACCAGCGGTCCTCCCGGGCCGGCGAGTTCGAGCCCGGGATGCCGGCGGTGGCGGCATCGAAGCGCTTGTCGCCCGGCAGCAGCGCGGCGCTCAGGGTGTTCATGGACCAGTCGGCCAGGTAGCGGAATTCGCCGCTCGCCATCACGCCGCGGTCGGCGATCAGGCGCGGCGTGAGCGTGGCGTCGTAATGCGGGGCCAGGTTCAGGTAATAGGGCAGGGCGATGTCGGCCCCGCCATCGCTGGTCGAGCCGATGCTCGGGGCCAGAAAGCCGGACACGCGCTGATCGCCCAGCGGGAAGGGCACCGTGAAGGGGTAGTGGAACACCGGCACATCCTTGATGCGCAGGGTCACGCCCGCGGCCGTGCCGATGCCGGCGGCTGTGTCCAGACGCATGCGCTCGGAGCTCAGCGTCCAGAATTCGTTGCCCGGCTCGCAGCGGCTGAACTCGCCGTTCTCGATGGCCAGCACCTCGCCGGCACTGTCATAGACGATCACGCTGGCCGCGCCGTGCACGCCGTAGTCGTGCAGCACATAGGACGCGCCGTCGATGCGGTTCTGGCTGTTGCCATGGTCGATGAAGGCCCCGCTGCCGGTGAGCAGCACGCCGGGCTCGCGGAATTCCACGTCACCGGTCAGCGTGATGGTGTCGGCCTGCTGGTCGATCTGCGTCGCGGCGGAATTGCGGATGGTGCGATTGCCCTGCTGGATGCTGACGGCGCCGTCGATGTTGACGCGCTGGTCCGTGTCCTGGTCGATGGCGCCCGGGGCAGTGAACAAGGTGGGCGACGTGGCCGGGTCAGCGCTGGCGTCCAGCGGCTGGCCGTCCAGACCGGTGCGGGCCGGCTCAATGAAGGCGCCGCAGCAGTTGGCAGGCAGGCTCGCACGCTGGGCCGCGGTCATCTGCTCCACGGGCACCCAGTCGCTCTCGGCTTGATGGTTGCCTGCGTCGCGGGTGCTCTGCGTGGTCGATGCGCCGCTGCGCTGGCCGGCCACCGGGCGCTCCCCGCGCGTGACCACCACGCCGGCGTTCACCGTGCTGCGGCTCGCGGCCGGGTTCTCGCTGCACTGCCAGTTGCCTGCGGCGTCGGCCTGACAGGTCCACTGTCCCCCGTCCGCCACGCTCTGGGCAAGGCTCGCCGGCGCGTGGGCCGCGAGAAGGGTGCCGGTGGCAAGAAGCAGGGAAATGCGGGAGCACAAAGGGTTTTTTCGAAACTGCATTGTCGCAGGCAATCCAATAGAATGGCTGGGAAATCAGGTCGGCATGGTAATTGATCGGCCTGCGGATAGAAACACTGCGGAGCGCGCGGGCAATGGATCAACGAAGGGACGCACTGGCCGCCTGGGCGCGTCAGTGTCTGCAGGAAATGGCTGGGAAAGGGCTGCCTGAGGGCTGTGTGCACACCGTGTCGGGGGACGCCAGTTTCCGGCGCTATTTCCGCATCGTGCTGCCTGCGGCGCCAGGCAGTGTGGAGCCGCACTGGCAGACGCTGCTGCAGGCCTCGCGCTTCATTTTGGTGGATGCCCCGCCGGCCCACGAGGATTGTCGACGCTTCGTGCGGGTTGCGCAGTTGTTCCGTGCCGCGGGCATGCAGACGCCGCGTGTGCTGCGCGCCGACTTCGAGCAGGGCTTCATGCTGCTGGAGGACTTCGGCGACGCGCTCTACCTGCCTGCACTGCAGAGCGCGAGCGGCGTCGATGCGCTCTACGGCGCGGCCATGCAGGCGCTCATCGAGCTGCAGGCGCGCGGCAATGGCAGCGACCTGCCCCCTTACAGCCGGCAGCTGCTGCGCACCGAGCTGGCGCTGTTCGATCACTGGTTCTGCGAACGCTTCCTGGGCCTCACGCTCGATGCCGGGGAACGCGCCCTGCTGGAATGCACCTGGACCTTCCTCGAGGATGCCGCCCTGGCCCAGCCCCAGGTCTGCGTGCACCGCGATTACCATTCGCGCAATCTGATGATCCTGGCCGATGATCCGGCGCGCGGCCCGGGAGTCATCGACTTCCAGGACGCCGTGTTCGGTCCCTGCACCTACGATCTGGTCTCGCTGCTGCGCGACTGCTACATCGTGTGGCCCGACGCGCGCGTGGAAAACTGGGCGCTGCAGTTCCGTCGACTGGCCGTGGCGCGCGGCATCCTGCCAGCGGGCGATGCCAGTGCCGACGCCGCCTTCCTGCGCGACTTCGACTTGATGGGCCTGCAGCGTCACATCAAGGTGATCGGCATCTTCTGCCGGCTGAATCTGCGCGACGGCAAGCCGCGCTACATGGCCGATGTGCCGCTGGTGATCGACTATGTGCTGCGGGTGGCGGCGCGCCACCCCGAGATGGCCGATTTCAATCACTGGTTCCAGAACCGTGTGCTGCCGCTGGCGCATCCGCTGCTGCAGGCCTTCGCTCTGCCGGAAAGCGTGGCATGAGAGCGATCATTCTGGCGGCGGGGCTGGGCACGCGCATGCGACCCCTGACTGATCATCTGCCCAAGCCGCTGCTGCAGGCGGGGGGCAGTGCGCTCATCGAATACCATCTGCGCAATCTGGCGCAGGCGGGCATCCGCGATGTCGTCATCAACCATTTCCATCTGGGCGAGCGCCTGGAAGAGGCGCTGGGCGATGGCAGTCGCTACGGTGTGCGGATCGCCTGGTCCCGCGAGTCGGTCCGGCTGGAGACGGCCGGCGGCATCGTCAAGGCTCTGCCGCTGCTGGGCGACGAGGCCTTCGCGGTGGTGAGCGGGGACATCTGGACGGACTACGACCTTGCCCGGCTGCAGCCCGTGGATGGCCGTGACACCCTGGCGCGGTTGGTGATGGTGCCGAATCCGCCCCACCACCCGACGGGAGATTTCGCGCTGGATGGCGCGGGTCGCTTGCGGCTGCGTGCGGCTGCGGACTGCGGCCCGGGTTGCACCTACAGCGGCATCAGCGTGATGCACCCGGCGCTGTTCGCGGGCCTGGTGGCAGACCCCCTGCCGCTGCGCCCGGTGCTGGATGCGGCCATTGCGGCGGGGCGGGTGGCCGGCGAGCTGTACACCGGTCGCTGGTTCGATATCGGCACGCCGCAGCGTTTGCAGGAGCTGGATGTCCTGTTGCGTGGGGGGTGATCCTCCCAAACATTTGCTGCACTGCCGCGCTTTCCCTGTAAAATGCCGCCCAACTCGCCAACCACAGGTCTGATCCGATGATGAAATACCTGATCGCCCCCTCGATCCTGTCCGCGGATTTCGCGCGGCTCGGAGAGGAAGTGGACGCCGTGCTCGCCGCCGGTGCCGACGTCATTCACTTCGACGTCATGGACAATCACTACGTGCCCAATCTCACCATCGGCCCCATGGTCTGCAAGGCCCTGCGCAACTACGGCGTCAAGGCGCCCATCGACGTGCACCTGATGGTCAGCCCGGTGGACCAGATGATCCAGGACTTCGCCAAGGCCGGCGCCAGCATCATCACCTTTCACCCCGAGGCCACCCATCACGTCGATCGCTCGCTGCAGCTGATCCGCGATCTGGGCTGTCAGGCCGGCCTGGTGTTCAATCCGGCCAGTTCGCTCGACTGCCTGCAGTACCTCATGGACAAGCTCGACGTGATCCTGTTGATGTCGGTGAACCCGGGCTTCGGCGGGCAGAAATTCATTCCGTCCACGCTGCGCAAGCTGGCCCAGGTGCGCAAGCTGATCGATGACAGTCATTACCCGATCCGGCTCGAAGTGGATGGCGGCGTGACCGTGCAGAACATCGCAGAGATCGCCCGTGCGGGCGCCGACATGTTTGTCGCCGGATCCGCCATCTTCAACACCGACGATTACGCCGCCACGATCGCCGCCATGCGCGCCGAACTCGGCCACACTCCCATCAACCACTGACGCCGTGCACGCCGCCATGACCTCACAAGAATTCGCCGCGCTTGCCGCGCAGGGCTATAACCGCATTCCTCTGGTCCGCCAGGTGCTGGCCGATCTCGAGACCCCGCTCAGCACCTATCTGAAGCTCGGGCGCGGGCTGCACACCTATTTCTTCGAGTCCGTGCAGGGTGGCGAGAAATGGGGGCGCTATTCCATCATCGGGCTGCCCTGCCGCACCGTGCTGCGCGTGCGCGGCCAGCAGATCACCGTCGAGACCGACGGCGCCGTGGTCGAGAGCCTGGAGTGCGACGACCCCTTCCTGTTCGTCGAGGATTTCAAGTCCCGCTACCGTGTGGCCCCCCTGCAAGGCACGCAGCGCTTCAATGGTGGACTGGTCGGTTACTTTGCCTATGACACGGTGCGCTATGTCGAGCCGAGTCTGGGTGCCGCGCCTGGCGAAGACGAGATCGGCACGCCCGACATCCTGCTGCTGGTGTCCGAGGAAGTGGTGGTGTTCGACAATCTGCGCGGCACGCTCTCGCTGATCGTCAATGTCGACCCGTCCTGGCCCGACGCCTGGGAAGACGGGCAGAAGCGCCTGGACGCCCTCGAAGCGGGGCTGCGCAAGAGTGTGCCGCTGCCGCTGCAAAGCGCACCGCAGCAGGTGCAGGAAACCGATTTCAAGTGCCGCTTCGAGCAGGCCGACTTCGAGCGCGCGGTGGAGCGCATCAAGGACTACATCCTGGCCGGCGATGTCATGCAGGTGGTGATCGCCCAGCGCATGTCCGTGCCTTTCGCAGGGGATCCGATGAACGTCTATCGTGCCCTGCGCTTCACCAATCCCTCGCCCTACATGGTGTTCTTCAACATGGGCGACCACCACATCGTCAGCGCCTCGCCCGAGATCCTGGCGCGCGTGGAAGAGGGCAGAATCACGGTGCGGCCGCTGGCCGGCACGCGCAAGCGCGGCAGGACCGAAGAAGAAGACCTGGCCCTGGAGCAGGAGCTGCTGGCCGACGCCAAGGAGATCGCCGAGCATCTGATGCTGATCGATCTCAGCCGCAACGACTCCGGTCGGGTGTCCGAGACAGGCAGCGTGACCGTGCCGCGCAAGATGTTCGTGGAACGCTATTCCCACGTCATGCACATCGCCTCCATCGTCGAGAGCGTGATGCGTGCCGACAAGACGGCGCTGGACGTGCTTAAGGCCACGCTGCCGGTGGGCACGCTCAGCGGGGCGCCCAAGGTGCGCGCCATGGAGATCATCGACGAGCTGGAGCCTGTCAAGCGCGGCATCTACGGCGGCGCCATGGGCTATCTGGGCTGGAACGGCAACATGGACATGGCCATCGCCATCCGCACGGCCGTGATCAAGAACGAGCGGCTCTACGTGCAGGCCGGTGCCGGCGTGGTGGCCGATTCCGTGCCGCGCCTGGAATGGGAAGAGACGATCAACAAGGCGCGGGCCATCTTCCGGGCAGTGGAGCTGGCCGGCAAGGGGCTGCAGAACCCCTGACCCTGCCCCTCGGCCGCCCGCCTCGCACGCGAGTGAGCAATGCGTTCAGGGCGCACTGTCCTGCAGTTGCTTGAACGCGGCCAGAGCACGTTCCCGTGAAGCCTTCAGATCCACCACCGGGTGCGGGTAGGTGAGGCCGAGCGTCACGCCGGCCGCCGCCAGCACCTGGCTCGGTGCACTGGCCGGGTCATGCAGATACTTGTCCGGCAGCGCCGCCAGTTCTGGAACGTAGCGGCGAATATACGCACCCTGCGGGTCGAAGCGCTCGCTCTGCGTCACCGGATTGAAGACGCGGAAATAGGGCGCCGCATCGGCGCCGCAGCCGGCGATCCACTGCCAGCTCGCGCTGTTGGCGGCAAGATCGGCATCCACCAGACAATCCCAGAACCAGTCCTCGCCATGTCGCCAGTGCGTCAGCAGATTCTTCACCAGGAACGAGCCCACCACCATGCGCACGCGGTTGTGCATGTAGCCCGTCTGCCACAGCTCGCGCATGCCGGCATCCACGAGCGGGTAGCCCGTCATGCCGCGCTGCCAGGCGCGCAGCAGCGCAGGGTCGTCCTGCCAGGGAAAGTGGGCGAAGCGGCGCTGCAGGGGCGTCTCGCTCAGGTCGGGGTGGTCGTAGAGCAGGGCATGGGAGAACTCGCGCCAGCCGAGCTCCGACTGGAAGCAGTCCAGATCCTCCTCGACGCCCTGCTCGAGACCCGCCCGCTGTGCGGCCTGCCAGACCTGATGCGGCGAGACCTCGCCGAAATGCAGATGCGGTGACAGCCGCGAGACATTCGGACGCTGCGGAAAGTTGCGGCCTTCCTTGTAGCCCGCGAGGCCCTGCGCCATGAAGGCCTGCAGGCGCTGCAATGCTGCGGCTTCGCCGATGTGCCAGGTGGCCTTCATCGTGCCGTCCCAGGGAATCTGCGGCAGCAGGGCCAGGGCGTCGATGCCCGCCTGACCGGCCGCCGCAGACCAGTGCAGCGTGAGACTGGCCGGTGCCGGCAGCGGTGCACGGGGCGGCGTGCTGCCGAGGCAGCCGCGGCGATAGTAGGGCGTGAAGACCTGATACGGTGTGCCATCGCTCTTGCGCACCTGCCAGGGTTCCCAGAGCAGGGCCCCATTGTGGCTGTGCACGGCCAAACCGGCCTGCTGCAGGGCCTCCTTCAGCGCCTTGTCGCGCGTGATGCGCCAGGGTTCGTAGCAGCGGTTCCAGTGCACCGCGCTGGCGCCGACCTCGCGGGCCAGCGCCGGCACCAGGTGCAGCGGGTCCCCGCGCAGCACCAGCAGACGACCGTCCAGGCTGGCATTGAGTGCTGCAAGGGAGTGATGCAGCCACCAGCGGCTGGCGCCGCCCATGGCCCAGTTGCCGCTGTTCACATCATCCAGAATGTAGAGCGGCAGCACGCTGCCCGCCGTGGCGGCGGCAGTCAGGCCGGGGTTGTCGGTCAGGCGCAGGTCCTGGCGGAACCAGTGGATGCAGACGGGTGCGCTGATGATGTCTCTCCTGCAGTGGTGTCGAGTCAGGCTGCAGTATACGCGGGCACGCTGGCGGTGGATGTGCAGGGAGGCTCAGGGAGCGAAGGGGTTTGCGTGGGCGGGATTCGCCAGAAACGTCTCGTCGGTCAGGCTGTCGAGGAAGGCCAGCAGATCGGCGATCTCTTCTGCCGTGAAGTCGAAGCCCACGATGAACGCACTGCGATTCGGGTTGGGGGGCTGGCCGTCGCGCACGGCGCGCCCTTGCCTGGCGTAGTGCTCGGTCAGCACCTGCTCCAGGCTTGTGATGGAGCCATCGTGCATGTAGGGCGCGGTGCGGGCAATGTTGAGCAGCGTGGGCGTGCGGAACTTGCCTTCATCCTTCGGGTCGTCGGTCACCTCGCGCAGGCCCGGATTGGCCATGGGATAGGCCCCCCGACCATCGACGTTGAAAAGCCCGGTGTTGTGGAATCCGAGTTCCTCGAACGGCAGGCGCGCGTGCACCACGTTGTCGGTGAAGCTCAGGCCGCCGTGGCAGTGATAGCACTCGTATTTCTCACCGAAGAAAAGCGCTTCGCCGCGCAGGGCCGACTCGCTCATGGCCTCGCGCTCGCCTTCGTACTTGAAGCGGTAATAGGGGGCGCGGAATGCCAGCAGGCTGCGCTCGAAGCTGGCAATCGCCTTGGTGAGAGTAGAAAGCGAAATGGCACCTTCCACCTCAGGAAAAGCTTCCTTGAACATGGCCGGGTAGTGCGCGTCCTCGCGCAGGCGCTGCAGCAGCAAGTCTTCCTGTCCTTCCATGCCCATCTCCACTGGATGCGAGCCGAAGATGGGCACCAATGCCTGGGTCTCCAGCGAATTCATCAGCGGGTTGGCCCAGGTCAGCGAGGGCAGATAGGCCACATTCACCAGTGCCATCGCGCTGCGCGCGCCGCGCAGGCCGTTGATGCCGGGCGAGGTGGCCTGGCCGTCGGCAAAGCCTTTCTCCTGGACGTGGCAGGTGCTGCAGGACATGGAATTGTCCAGCGAGAGACGGGGGTCATGGAACAGATGACGGCCAAGCTCGACCTTGGCCGCACTCATGGGATTGTCGGGCGGTACGCGCGGTGGCGGCACCCAGGCAGGCAGCCCCCAGTCATAGTCGCCCTGGACGCTCGGCTCGGCGGCCGAGGCGGCAAGCGGCCACAGACTCTGAGCCGCCAGCAGCAGGGCGGGCAGCACGCGCTGCAAGGGGCGCGTCATCGTGCGTGGAAGAACTGCTGCGGCTGAGGGGCCACGTCGCCCACCGCGAAGCCGAAGGCGCGCAGGACCTCGGCGCACTCGGGGTCGCGCAGGCCGGACATGCAGCCAGGCGCCGTATCAGGGGTGTTCACATCCACATTGGCTTTGCTCAGGACCTTGCCGATATCCGCCACCACCACCCCGGTAGCGAGGTCGAAGTCGTCGAAACGCACCGTTACCAGATTCGGATTGGCGCAGGCCGCCGTGGGCGCCGTGGTCCGCGATTCGGCGGCGCAGCCGGTGCTGCCCAGATGCACCACGAAGCCTGCCGCTTCCTCTTCGCCGCCTTCGGGAGGCATGGCATTGCGCGGCATGCCACCGGGCATCGCGCCGGCATTGGGCATGGCCATGCGCATCGCCATCGGTGCCGCTGCACGCTTGAGATCTTCCTCGGTGATGGGTCGGCCAGAGGTGCTCATGTCCACCTTCAGAAAACGATGGCCGCCCTGCCAGTTCCAGAACATCGCGCTGAGACTCAAGGGCGAGGGCGCCTGCACGACATCGGTGTGATTCAGTGCGAAGGGCACGCCCAGGGTGAACTCCACGCCGGTGTAGTCGCCCTCCGGCACGCTGCCCTTGATGCTGTCGTTCAAGGCCGCGTTGCCGTTGATGCAGGGGCCGGTGCCATTCTCGAAGTCCAGCAGCGCCAGATTCTCGTGCTGCCACATGCCGTCCTGCGTCAGTTGCAGGGGCACGGCATTGCCTGCGGCGTCGATAAGAGCGACGGCGGAGATGAAGAAGCGATAGTCTCCTGGGGAGACGGTGGAGGCCGTCGTGCCTACCGGGGAATACTGCTGGCCACAACTGAAGGCCTCACCGTTGACTTCGGCGGTGAAGCGCAGGGAGACGTCTTCTGCTGTCGCGTCGGAGGCAATCACGGCGGCGACGAGGGCGAGGGAGGACGCAAGGAGCGATCCGTGGAAAGGCATGAGTCATGGCACCTCTGAAGGGGAGAGTGCCGTCATTGTTGTGCGACACCACGTCGTCGTCCATGTGGCATGGTGTCGCACGTCCTGCAATTTCACACCAGCGTGTAGGCGACGCCCGTCTGTGCCAGCCCCACCAGGTCGATGGCGGCGGTGTTGAGCGCGTGCTCGGCCGCCATCACGCCCAGCTGACCACTGCTGATTTCGCCGCGATCGAGCATGCCGGCGAACTGCGACAGGGTGGCTTCGTCCGGCGCAGCGCCGGCCAGGTTCTGATGGATCAGGGTGACGATGCCGCGCGCGCTGGTGTCCCCGCCCCGCACCACGCTGATGGCCATGCTGGCGACTTCGGTGGGGCTCATGCCCTTGTCCAGCAGGTCGATCACCGTGCCCATGTAGAGCTTGTTCTGCACCGTGGCCTTGCCGGCAATCGCGCCCAGCAGCTTGGCTGCCATGCCGGCATTGCCGTCGAGGTCGAAGGCAATGCCCTGATCCGCGAACACCGCGCGTTCCACGCTGACGAGGGTGTCGCGCCCTTGCGTGCCCTGGGTGTCCTCGATCAGCCAGTGGCTGCCGGACTTGGTGACGCGGAAGCTGCTCGCATTGGCGCTGTAGCTGGCGATGTCAACGCCGCCACCGCCGCTGAAGATGTCATTGCCGGCACCGCCGCTGAAGCGGTCGCCGTCGCCGTTGCCCACCAGGGTGTCATCCCCGGAGGTGCCGCTGAGGGTGTCCATGACGGCTGTCACGCGGATGGTGACGGACGCTGCTGCGGAGTTCGTCAGGCCATCCGAGGCCACATAGGTGAAGCTGTCCTCGCCGGAGTATTCCTGCTGCGGCGTGTAGACGTAGCGGCCGTCGGCGCTCAGGGTGACGCTGCCGTGGGCCGGACTGTCCCGCAGGGCATAACTCAGGGCCTGGCCCTCCTTGTCCGTCGCGGCGGGCACCGTGCCGCTGACGCTCTTGTCTTCTTCCACCGTGCTCTGCGCGTTGGTGGCGACTGGGGCCTGATTGGCCACGGTGTTGAACGTCAGGCTACGCTGCACGACGCCGTTGGCAGAAGCGTCCGCCACGGCCGAGGTTTCCAGCGTCACGGTGTATGTGCTGCCGTACTGGAGGTTCGCACTCGGGTTGATGACCAGGGTGCGGCCGTTGAGACTGACCTGCGCGCTGCCCGCGGCGAAGCGTTCAAGCACGGTGCCAGCCGAAGTGCTGAGCACGATCGCTCCAGTGCCTCGGGCGATGTTTTCATTGAACCCGAGTTCCAGATTCGCATCCACCGCGGCGCTGAAGCCGGTGGTGTGGAAATTGAAGCTGCTGATCTCCGGTGCCTTGATGTCCTTGAACATGGCCGCCAGATCGACCACGTCGCGGTCGGCATTGAATTGCACATACTCCACGTTCTTCAGCCGCAGGTGATAGGTGCTGCTGGCACCGCTCACCGAGTCCACGTGGATGATGCCCTCGTTGTCCTGGGTGATCAGGAAGCGACTGCGAGGCAGGCGTTCGAAGCTCAGGCGGTCGATGCCGGCCAGCCCGTCGATGAGGGTGTTGCTGGGGTCGCCGTAACGCGGGACGGTCCAGGTGTTGTTTCCGGTGGTGGCAAGATAGGCCATGGCAGGACTCCTTCAGAGCAGCAGAGGATTGAGTGCGTCGAGAAACGCGGGTGCCGGGGTGAAACCGATCACGCGGGCCGGCGCACTCGAAGGCGTGGCGGGATCGAACAGCAGAATGGCCGGCGGCCCGAACAGCGAATAGGCTTTCATCAACGCGCGGTCGTCGGCGTTGTTGGCGGTCACATCCACCTGCAGCAGTTCGAAGCGCGCCATGGTGGCGGCCACCTGTGGGTCACTGAAGGTGAAGCGTTCCATTTCCTTGCAGGCCACGCACCAGTCCGCGTAGAAGTCGAGCATGACGGGACGGGTGGCCGTGGCGCGGATCTGTTCCAGCTCCGCCAGACTGGCAATGCGGCGGAAGCTCACCGCGTCGGCTTCCACAGCAGCAGGCGACGTGCCGCCGAAGTGGGCCAGCGGCTGCAGCGGGCTGCGCGCCCCGCTGACGGCCCCGATGATCTGGGCCAGGCCGATCACCAGCAGCAGCACCGCCAGCATGGCGCTGACGCGGGAGCGGAAATTCGCGGGAGTCGACGCGGCGGTGCGATCGAACAGGCCCAGATACATCGCGCTCAACAGCGCCAGGGCTCCCCACAACAGCATGATGACGGCCACCGGCAGCACCGGCGTCACCATCCAGATGGCCACGGCGAGCAGCAGCAGGCCGAACAGTTCCTTGACGTGCACCATCCACGCGCCGGCACGCGGCAGCAGACTGCCGGCGGAGAGGCCCGTGAGCAGCAGCGGCACACTCATGCCCATGGCCATGGCGAACAGGGCCGTGCCGCCCAGCACCACGTCGCCCGTCTGGCTGATGTAGACCAGGGCCCCGGCCAGCGGCGCCGCCACGCAGGGGCCGACGATCAGCGAGGACACTGCGCCCAGCACGAACACGCTGGCCATCTGGCCGCCCTGCAGGCCGCCACTGACATTGTTCAGTCTTGCCTGCAGGCCTTGCGGCAGTTCCAGTTGGTAGACATCGAACATCGACAGCGAGAACAGCACCAGCAGTGTCGCGAAGCTCAGCAGCAGCCACGGGGCCTGCAGATAGGCCGCGAGCCCTTCGCCGAGCAGGCCGGCGGCCACTCCCATGGCGGTGTAGACCAGGGCCATGCCCAGGCAGTAGGCCAGGGACAGGCGCAGCCCGTGCAAACGACTGTTCTGCCCCTGCTTGTCCATGCCCACGATGATGGAAGAGAGGATGGGCACCATGGGCAGCACGCAGGGGGTGAACGAGAGCAGCAGGCCGAACACGAGGAAGCCGCCCGCGATGGTCCACAGATTGCGCGACTGCAGCATGCGCGTGGCGAGACTGGTCTCGTCTTCCGCCGGCTGCGTCAGCGCGCTGGCCGTGGCGGGGGCGGCAGCAGCCATCACGGCAGGCGCTGGCGCAGTCGCCGCGGGGGCGGAGAACATGTCCGAAGTGCCCTGCAGTACCAGCGGCCCGCGTGCGCCTGGCACCAGCTCGTAGCGCTTGGTGATGGGCGGGTAGCACAGGCCGGCTTCTGCGCAGCCCTGATAGGTGATGCTCAGCGGCTGCGTGGCAGCCAGGGCGGGCAGGGGCACGACGAGGCTAAGCGGCTCGGTGTAGATGGCCATGTCCTCGCCGAAGTTCTCGTCGAAGTGGATCTCGGCCGGCGGCATGGCGATGGCGTCGGTGCCCAGGCCGTCAGTGGTGATGACGAACTTGTCGCGATAGAGCTTGTAGCCCTCGGCGATGTCCCAGTGCAGGGTGGCGGCGTCGGCCTGCTGCTCGACGCTGAGCACGAAGGCGATTTCCGGGTCGAGGAACTCGTCCTGGGCCAGCGCAATGGAGGTGCTCAGTGAGAGCAATATGGCCAGCAGAGCGCGGGTGAGAAATTCAGGCATGGGCTGACTCCTGATGCAGCATTCCAGAATGATCCACGGCCAGGAAACTCAGTCCGGTGCTGCGCAAGAAAGGCAGCGCCTGCTCTTCCAGCAGCATGGCGATGGTGGTGAAGGCGCCGGCGATCAGCGTGCTCGGTGCCAGTACTGACACTGATTGCCAGTACGCGGCAGGCTGGCCGGTGCGCGGATTGAGCACGTGGCAGTAGCGCTTGCCGTCCTGCTCGAAGTAGCGCTCGTAGTCGCCACTGGTGGCCAGCGCGCCGGCGCTGACCGGGATGCTGGCGAGCAGGCGCGAGGCATCGCGTGGATGGCGGATGCCGATGGTCCAGGGGCTGCCATCGGCTTTGGGGCCGATCACCCGCAGATCGCCCGCCAGGTTGACGTAACCGTGAGTGACGCCGGCTTCGGCCAGCAGAGTGGCTGCGCGGTCGGCCGCGTATTCCTTGCCGAAGCCGCCGAAGTCCAGCTCCATGCCCGGCGTGCGCAGCTGCACCTGATTGCCCTCGCGCTCGATGCCACTCATGCCGATCAGCGGCAGCAGTGCCGCGATCTCGTCTGCATGCGGGACACGTGCCGCCTTGAAATCCCAGGCGCGGCGCAGCACGCCGCAGGTGATGTCGAACAGGCCGGTGCTGTGCGCGTGAAGCAGCTGCGCCTTGTCGAGCAGGTCGAGGGTTTCCTCGTCGCACACGACAGGCCCGTTGTGGGCGTTGATGCGACTGAGCAGGCTGAAGGGGCGGTAGCGGGAGTACTTGTGCTCGATGCGCAGCACTTCCTGCACCGCCAGGGTGGTGAGATGTTCCGCTTCAGCGGCACTGTCCACGCCGGCCAGCACCACTTCGCAGTGACTGGCCATGGCCTGGAACTCGTGTCGATGCAGCGGCAGGTTCATGGCGTGCCTCAGAACGCGTAACTCACGCCGAACTGGATGCTGCGCGCGCCGAAGTCCGGCAGGCCCTTGCTGCCCGTGCCCAGAGCCCAACCGCCGCGCTGCTCGTAGCGCTCGTACTTCAGGTCCGCCGTCCAGGCCTCGCCGAAATGCTTGCTCAGCTTCATGCCGTAGGTGATGGCGCCGAACGCGGAGAGGCGCTGGTCCATGGAGGCGTAGCCGCCGCCGGTGTACAAGGGGTAGACCACCGAGATCGGCGCGCCGAAGGTGTCGGCATCGGCCCAGGGGTCATGGGCCACCGGGTCGAAATAGAAGTCCGCCGCGCTCTGGGAATACAGTCGCGCCAGCGGCGTCACGCTCCACTCGTTCGGCAGGGTGATCACGTAGTCCAGCTCCAGGGTGTGCGCACGGATGTCGTTGCTGTCGGTGTAGTAGCGATAGCTGCTCTGCAGCGTGTCGCCGTTGTTCGCGAAGTGGTGATTCCAGCGCAGCAGCACGGAGTTGCTGTCCCGCGAATCCGGGCGTGCGTCGTAGAGCTTGTACTGGTCGGCGTAGTAACCGCGGCCGCGAGTGTGGTGCAGCGTTACCTGCGCAATGTCGGTCTGGCTCAGCACCTGGGTCACGCCGAAGGCCACGTCGAACACGCGCTTGTCTGCCTTCTGCTCCAGAAACTGACTGTTAGGCAGAATCTGGTCGGCGGTGTAGCCCAGACCGAGGATGAAAGTGGTGTTCTGACTCGGCGTGGCCCAGGAGCCTTGCACGGAGTAGTTGCGCGACAGATAGTCTTTCTCCTTCGAGTAGGCCGTGCCTGCCGTGAGGCTGCCCTGCTGGAAGTAGCGCGTGAGCGCCCCGGTGTAGGCCTTGCGCGTGTCCTTGATCTGCGCCAGCGAAGACGAGTGATAGCGGGGCGAGGCGCCGGAAATGGCGTCATGCACGGCGGTGCCGGTGATCGCCCACTGACCCGCGATGGGCACTTCGAAGAGCAGGGACTCGGCGTCGATGTCGATGCGGTCGGCGCCGGGCTGGAAGTCCTGATAGCTGAGAGTCTTGAGGCTGAGAGTCGCCTTCTCGGGCGCCGCCTCGGCCAAGGCCTGCGGGCTGCCGAGCACGGCCGTGGTCGCCAGGGCGGCGAGGCCGCTGTTGCACAGGGCCTGCATAAAGAGTTTCCCGTTGGGGGTCAGCGCTTGCGTGGAGTCTTTCTTCATCGTGTGTCTGCGCCGCATCAATTGCAGCCGCAACCTCCGCCACCCACGCCGGCACCGCCGAAGGCGGCTTCCTTGCTGCTGTAGGTGTGCTCCACGAAGGCGGCATCGAGGCGGTCTTCGTCGAAGATCATGTCAGGTTGCGCCAGCATGCCTTTCTCCCAGGGCTGCACGGGCTGTATCAGCGAGCAGGAAGAAAAAAAGGCGCTGACAAGAATCAGCGCCAGGGCCTTGCGTCGAAGAGGAAGTCGAAAACGTGAGTGGGTCATCGGGCGCTCTCCAGTGCCTGTTGAATGGAGGCCTCGAGGCTCTCGCGGTGCGAGGCGTTGAAGCCGCTGTGCTGCAGGATGATCTCGCCACTGGCGTCGATCAGGTAACTGGTGGGCATGCCCTTCACGCCGTACTGCGGCGGCAGGGTGGCCGTCGGGTCGAACACCACGGAGAACGCGGCAGGATTCTTCTCGAGGAAGGTGTCGGCATCGGCGCGGCTGGTGTCCAGATTCACGGCCACGATCTCCAGGCCCTGAGCCTGATACTTGCTCAGCATCTCGTTCATCCACGGGAAGGACTGGCGACACGGGCCGCACCAGGACGCCCAGAAATCCAGATACACGACCTTGCCGCGCAGCTGCGTGAGACTCACAGCCTGCCCGGCTGCATTGCTGAGGGTGAATTCGGGAGCCGGCGCTGCCAGCGCACTCGCGCCGATCAGCAGGCCTGCGGCGAGAACCAGAGGGGTGAGACGTCGTGCCATGAAAGACTCCTGTGCCTGTTTGCTGAACCTTGGCCTGCAGTATGCGCAGCGAGTCTTAAGGATTTCTTAACCCCCGAATGACGGGGGTCGAGCCTATTGCAACGATTTGTAAGCAAGCCTGATCCACACGGTCATATGAGGTATATTGCCTCACCAATTTCAGGAAGCCTGCCTGTCATCTGCGTTCATAAGTTTCAATAATATCGAGTTTTTTCAAATGCCTAGACTGACCATTCCGGTGCCACGCGGCCCCCTTGCCGCTGCCATTTCTACCGCCCTGCTCGCGCTTTCCACCCCCTCGCTCCACGCCCAGGACATCGCCACCCAACTCCCCCAGCTCGATGACGGCGCCGCCGATATCCGCCTGGATGGTCGCCTTGACGAGGGTGTCTGGCAGAACGTGCCCTACATCGATGGCATGCGCGTGGTGATTCCCGACACACTGGCCGAACCGGCCTACGAGACCCACACCCGCATTTTCTACACCGAGCGCGGCATCTATGTGGGCGTGATGAACTACCAGCCGGCCGACACCATCGTGGCGCGCATGACCTCGCGTGACACCCGGCTCGAACGCGACGGTTTCGTCTTCAACATCGATCCGTCCGGTGAAGGGCTCTACGGCTACATGATGCGCATCAACCTCGGCGGCTCCATGACCGATGGCACCATCCTGCCCGAGCGTCAGTTCAATCTGCAGTGGGACGGTTCCTGGGATGCCGAGACCAGCCAGGTCGAAGGCGGCTGGTCGGCCGAGATCTTCGTGCCCTGGTCCATGGTGGCCCTGCCCCAGGTGCCGGGCGAAGTGCGTCGCATCGGCATCTACACCGAGCGGCAGATCGGCTCTTCGGGGGAGACCTGGTCCTTCCCGCCGCTGCCCGAGACGGTGAACGAATTCCTCTCCGCCTTCCACAAGGTGGAGCTGAGCGGGGTGGACCCGCGCACGCAGATCACCTATTACCCCTATGTCTCCACCACCTACGACGGCATCAAGGAAGAGACCAAGGCTCGCGCCGGTGCCGAAGTGTTCTGGCGTCCGAGTTCGAACATGCAGGTGTCCGCCACGCTGAACCCGGACTTCGGCAACGTCGAATCCGATGACGTGGTGGTGAACCTGACAGCCTTCGAAGTGTTCTTCCCGGAGAAGCGCTCGTTCTTCCTGGAGGGCCAGGACATCTTCAACACCACGCCGCGCTCGCAAGGGGCACGTGGCCCCGGTGGCCCGACGTCACTGCTGAACACCAGACGCATCGGCGGCCAGGCCATCTACCAGGTCCCGACCGGTGTGACTGCCTCTGCCACGGATCTGAGCCAGCCCACCGACCTGCTCGGCGCCATGAAGGTCACCGGGCAGAACGGCAGCTGGCGTTATGGCACGCTGCTGGCCTCTGAAGATGATTCCGAGATCGTCGGCCGCGATCGCCTCGGCAATCGTGTGAAGCTGGAGGCACAAGGTCGGGACTTCGCTGTGGCACGTCTGCTCTATGAAGACACCGCGGGCGGAGGCCGTCGCGCCATTGGCTGGATGGGCACGGATGTGTCCCATGACCTGGTGGATGCCACCGTCAACGGCATCGATGTGCACTATTTCTCGGCCGACACCCGCTGGGTGGCAGACGGCCAGTTCCTGCACAGCGACGCCAATGGTGTGACCGGTGCCGGCGCCTTCGGCGACATCATCTATCAGCCGGTGCGCGGACGGCAGCACCGCGTGGCCCTGGCCTATCTGGACGACACGCTGAACATCAACGACGTGGGCTTCCTGAGCCGCAACGACAATATCCAGGCCGAATACAACTTCAACCTGAACGAGTCGAACATTCCCGGACTGCGCTCACGCAGCACCAGCTTCCAGATGATCAACCAGTGGAACACCACCGGCCAGCCGACGCGTCTGGGGCTGTTCGTCAACCGCAGCTACACCTTCCTAGACAACACCACGCTGCGCACCGGTCTGCGTTACTTCAACCCGCGCATCGACGATCGTCTGGGTCGCGGCAGCGGCGAGTTCCGCATGCCCGAGCGCTGGTCGGTGAACGTCGGCTTCAGCAGTGATCCGGGCCGTCCGCTGTCCTGGAACGCGAACGTCAGCTTCGACCAGGAAGACATCGGGCCCAAGTCCGTCGTCTACACCGCCGGCTTCAGCTATCGGCCGGTGGACACGTTCTCCATGGGGCTGGATCTGGACTACAACGATCGGGAAGCACTGCTGGTCTACAAGGGCGGCGGCCGTTACACCAGCTTCGAGGCCACGCAGTGGGCGCCCAAATTCACCATGGACTACTTCATCAGCGCGAAGCAGCAGCTGCGTTTCAGCATGCAGTGGACAGGTCTGAAGGCGCACGAGGACCGTTACTGGCAGGTGAGCCCGCGCAAGCTGGACACTCTGAAGGCGATCCCCAAGCCGAACCTGCTGAACGAGGACTTCATCATCAGCCGCATGACCTTTCAGGCCCGTTATCGCTGGGAGATCGCGCCGCTGTCCGACCTCTTCGTGGTCTACACCCGCGGCGCCAACCTGCCGGGCACGATGTACGACGATTTCGGCGGTCTGCTGACCGAAGCCTGGAACGAGCCCATCGTCGATACGCTGGTGCTCAAGCTGCGTTACCGCCTCGGGTCGTGATTGCTGCTCGTTGGAGCTTGCTTGCAAGCGAACGGTTCGCTTGCAAGCAAGCTCCAACGAGGGATCAGAAGCGCATGTTCACGCTGCTGTAGATGTAGCGTCCGCTTTCGCCGATGGGCGACAGCACGTCATGCGGCAGATTGCCGAAGAAGTTGATGTCGGCACTGGAAAGGTCCGCGTAATTGTCGAAGACATTGTTCACGCCCAGGGTGAAGGTCACGCCCGGGTGAATCAGATAGCTGCCCTCGATGTCCACGCCCGTCTCGGCACCATAGCGCTGACGCGGCTCGAAGCCCCCACCGAAATTGAACACCCGTACCACACTGCCGAAATAGTGGATGCGATTGACCAGCGTCAGACGGTCACGCGTCCAGGTGGTCAGCAGGCTGGATTTCTGGCGCGGGGCGGATTCCTCGATGGTGTTGATCTCTTCCACGCCGATCAGCGCGAAGCTGCTGTCCAGCGCGCGCAGTTGCGCCGGCGTGGCGGTGATGCGCTCGATCTCGGTCTTCGCATAGCTGTAGCCGAAGGTCACATTGAGGTCGCCGTCGAACAGTGGCGCCTCGTGCGTCACGATCAGGTCGATGCCGCGCGTCTGCGTGTCGATGGCATTGGTGAAGAAGCGCACGGACTCGATGCCGGCGCCGCTGGGCTGAGCCTGCACGAAGTTCACCAGCGGTGCCCCGAACAGGCGGTCGGACAGAGTGATGCGGTCGTCCACGTCGATCTGGAAGGCGTCCAGCGTCACCGTGATGCTGTTGCTCGGCTGCGCGGTCAGGCCGATGCTCTGGTTGATCGCGGTTTCCGGCTTGAGTGCTGCGGCGCCCAGGGACAGTGCGATGGGATTGGCCACCGGCAGCGTCACGGTGTTCACCAGGCTGCGATTGTCACCGAAGTTGGTGCTGCGGTCGGAGAAGCCGATCTGGCTCAGGGCCGGCGCGCGCAGGCTGTTGGAGAGCGCGCCGCGCAGGCCGTAGCCCTCGGCCAGTTCGAAGTAGACGGCCGCCTTGCCGCTGAGCTCGTCGCCGAAGTCCGAGTAGTGTTCCCAGCGCGCGGCCGTGTCCAGCAGCAGGCGGTCCGTCACCTGATCCGAGGCACTCACGTACAGACTGAACACCTCGCGGGCCTCGCGGGCCTCGTCGGCCGGGGTCAGGCCGATGGCGCCCTGGGCGCCGATGTCACCGCTGAACGGGCCGGCCATCCAGGAGGCGTCATCCCCCGCTCGCGTGCGGAATTTCTCCTTGCGGTATTCCGCGCCGGCCGCCACGTGCACTGTGCCGAGCGCCGTGTCATAGGGCGTGGCGCGCTGCACGTCGGCATTCACCGTCAACTGATCCAGCAGGTACTCGCCGGAGTCGAAGCGTGTGGGGCTGGCGGCACCATAGGACGCATTCAAGGAATTCTTCGCGCCGTAGGCGAAGCGGTTGCCACCCACGGTGGCACTGGTGTCGGTGGTCCACTCGCCCAGGCGGCTGCTCAGGCCCACGGTCAGGCCATGGTCGCGGTTCTCGCCCAGGGTGATGGGACGATAACCCTGGGGGTACACGGCCGGCACATTGCGCGACTCGTCGGGGTAGCGGAAGAAGGTGGCGCCCTCGGTGTCGCGGCTGCCCAGGGTGCCGAAGGCGTAGAGGATGTTCGCCCCGAGCGGCTTCTCGCCGTTGAACCACAGATTGGTGTCGCGCACCTGCGGATCGCCCTTGGCATAGTTGCGCTTGCCCTTGAGCGCCAGGTTCGCCGGGGTGGCCGGGTAGAAGAACGGGATGGTGTCGAAGCCGGCGCGATCGGTGGCATTGCGGCGCTTCACGTCGAAACCGGCATTCAGGAAGCCGCCGCCGCCCAGGCTCAGGCCGGCCTTGCCGTCCAGAGTCAGTGTCTGCCCGTCGGTGATCTTCTCGTCGATGGCATCGAAGTCAGTGACATGGGCGCCATAGCCGACATTGAACTGCGGCCGCACGCTCTCGCGGTCGAGGATCAGGTTGACCACCCCGCCGATGGCGTCGGAGCCGTATTGCGCCCCGGCGCCGTCACGCAGCACTTCCACGTGGTGCACGGCATTGAGCGGCAGGGTGTTGAAGTCCACGGCCGCCGTGCCGCGTCCGATCTTGGTCTCGCTGTTCACCACCGCCGAGGTGTGGCGACGCTTGCCGTTGACCAGCACCAGCATCTGATCCGGGCTCAGGCCGCGCAACTGGCCGGCCCGCACGTGGTCGGAAGTGCCGGAGTTGGACTGGCGCAGGAAGTTGAACGACGGCACCAGAGTCGCCAGGGCCTCGCCCAGCTCGCCCGCCAGGGCGCCGGACTCACGCACGTCCTCGGCGTCGAAGGTGTCGACCGGAACCGGCGATTCCAGAATGGAGCGCTCCAGGCTGCGGCTGCCAGTCACCACGATGGTGTCGATGGCCTCCTGCGCGGCAGGCTGGGCCTGCGCTGCGCCGCCCAGGAGCAGGCCGGAAGCGGCGATGCCCAGGCAAAGAGTGTTGCGGCGAAAGGGAAGCAGTGTCTTGCACATGAGTTGAATCTCGCGAATGGGGTGGGTGGATGAGTCAGGGTCTGGCAGCACGCTCCAGCACGTGCTCGGCAATCCGGCGGGCCTCGTCGGGCGCCAGGGTGTCCTGCGCCGCCACGGTTCTGGCGCAGGCGATGGTCGCGTGCAGCTGACGCACGAAGCGGCGGCAATAGCCGCACATGAGCAGATGCATGCCGTAGCCCAGCGATTGCTTCCAGGTCAGTTCGCCATCGAGGTGTTCGCTGGCATGCGCCGCGATGTCCCTGCATTTCAGCATGAGCCTGTCTCCTGATAGCGATTGATGACCTGCATGAGCGTCAAGCGCGCACGATGCAGCAGAACCCGCACATTGGAGTTGCTCAGCTGCAGAATGTTACAGATATCCTGCAGGTCCATCTGCTGCAGATCGCGCAGCGTGAACACCGCGCGCTGATCGGCGCTCAGACGTTCCAGGGTGCTGTCGATACAGTGCTGCAGCTGCGTGTTCTCGAGCAGTGCCAGAGGCGAGTCGACATGCCAGTCGGCGGTGATACCGGGCCCCCCGCCGTGTGAAGGCGGCGTGATCGCCCTGACGCTGGGCGTCGATGTCCATTGCATCCGCATCATTGTGTAACATGCCGGTGATCCATCCGTCCTGTTGCCAGGTACACAACACACACTTCCCCGTCTGCGGAGACCTTATGTTCACGCTCGCCATGGTACACGAGACACTGGGCACCGGTTTGCTCGGCGCCTGCCTCCTGGCCGCTCTGTTCGTCGCGCCGGCCACGGCCCGGGCGCAGGACTGGACTCTCTACAACGCGCTGCTGACGGAACACGTGGCGCCTGCTGAACGTGAAGGCGTCAGTTTCAACGCAGTGGACTATGCTGCCTGGGCACGGGACCCGCGTTACCCGCAGGTACTGGTCCAGGTCGAGAATTTTCCGCTCGACACGCTGCAGTCCACGGCCGACAAGGTGGCCTTCTACAGCAATGTCTACAATCTCTACGCCATCCGCATGGTGATCGATCATCTGCCTCTGGAAAGCATCCGCGATGCCGGTTCGCTGTTCTCGCCCGTGTGGAAGAAGCCGGTCGGCATGCTGGGGGGCAGGATGGTCACGCTCGATGAAATCGAGCACCAGATCCTGCGCCCGCTGGGGGAAGCGCGCATACACTTCGCGATTGTGTGCGCGTCGCTGAGCTGTCCGGATCTGCGCCGCGAGGCCTTCACGGCAGCGCAGCTGGATGCGCAGCTGGAAGATCAGACCAGGCGCTTTCTCGAGAACACCAGCAAGGGCCTGCGCGTCGAGGGCTCGCAGGTGCAGGTGTCCCAGATATTCGACTGGTTCGAGGAAGACTTCGACAGTGCCGGCGGCGTCGAGGTCTTCGTGCGCCGCTATCGCGAACTGCCGTCGCAGGTCCGTCTGCGCGCTGCGATCCCTTACGATTGGAATCTCAACGCGCAGTGATCGCCTCTCAGAGGCTGGCGGCCGCTTCCAGCACCAGGCTGAAATCCGGCCGCAGCTTGTAATCTTCTTCCGCCAGCTTGGCGCGAATCACGCCCTGGGCATCCAGCACGAAGATGCCGGGATACGGAATGCCATAGGCGCGTTCGCCCGGGCTGTATTGCGTGTTGAGAATGCCCATGGCCTTGACGTGCGTGTTGCCCGCGTCGTGCAAGAGGGGAAACGTGGCGCCATATTCCTCCTCCGCTTCCTTGAGCGTGGCCACCGGGTCGTAGGTCATGGCGGCGACCTTGAAGCCCAGGGCGGCGAACTCGGCCTCGCGTTCCACCAGACGCTCCAGTTGCGCGATGCAGTAGGGACACCAGTCGAAGGAGCGGCTCAGCACCAGCACGAGGCCTTTCTCTCCCGTGAGATCGGCCAGTGTGTGGCGCTGGCCATTCTGGTCGACCGCGTCGATCGGAGGCAGGGAGCTGCCCACGGCAAGCGTGGGAGCCCACACGAATTCCTGGGCCTGAGCCGTCAAGGTCAGGGGCAGGGCGAGCAGCAACAGGGTGAGCAGGGCGGGCAGACGGGCAGGGATTCGATTCATGTCAGGCTCCAGGGCTATTGTTCTTCAGGGAGGTGCGGGGAGATACTGCAAAGGGACCGCCACGGCGCGATGATGTTACAGGCGGCCGCAAAAGACCAGACGCGCCCAGGGAGGCAACATGATTCTGGAAAGCATAATGACCCGCCCCGTGGTCACGGTGGAACTCGATGACAGCCTGCGCGCCATCAAGGAATTGCTCGACGTGGCGCCGTTTCATCACCTGCTCGTGCAGGAGGACGGCATTCTCTACGGCGTGATTACCGACCGGGACCTCTACAAGGCCCTGAGCCCCAATCTGGGCACGCCGCTGGAGTCGCCGCGCGACACGGCCACCCTGAACAAGCGGGCGCACCAGATCATGACGCGCAAGCCCTGGACGCTGTCGCGCAGCGCCGATGTGTTCGAAGCCATCCACCTGTTCAATCATCGCGGCATTGCCTGCATTCCCATCGTCGATGCCGACAACCGCATCGAGGGCATCGTCACCACGCGTGACATCTTCCGCCTGCTGGAAGCCAATCGACACCGCTTCAACAACGCCACCAACACGCCCGCAGGGGCAGGAGACAGCACCCCATGATCTTTCGTCAGCTCTATGACGCGCCCTCGTCCACCTACACGTATCTGCTGGCCGACAAGTACAGCCACGAGGCCATCCTGATCGATCCGGTGTTCGAACAGGCTCAGCGCGATCTGGCGCTGCTGCGCGAGCTCGGCCTGCACTTGAAGCTCGTGGTGGACACCCACGCCCATGCCGACCACATCACGGCCGCCTGGCTGCTGAAGCAGAAAACCGGTTGCCAGATCGCGCTCTCGGCCAGTGCCGGCGCGGCGAATGTCGACCTCCCGCTGCATCACGGCCAGCACTTCGGCGTGCATGGCATCATCCTGGAGGCGCGCGCCACGCCGGGTCACACCAATGGCTGCACCAGCTTCGTGCTGGCCGATCAAAGCATGGTGTTCACCGGCGATGCGCTGCTGATTCGCGGCTGTGGTCGCAGCGATTTCCAGCAGGGGGACCCGGCGCGTCTCTATCACTCCATCACCGAGCAGCTGTTCTCTCTTCCTGACACTTGTGCGGTGTATCCGGCGCACGACTACAACGGTCGCACGCGCTCCTCGGTGGGAGAGGAGAAGCGCTTCAATCCCCGCGTGGGCGGCGGCGCCAACGAGAAGGACTTCGTGCACTACATGAAGGCGATGCAGCTGCCGCACCCGAAGAAGATCGACGAGGCCCTGCCCAACAATCTGCGCAGCGGCATGCCCGAGAGCGGACGTCTGCCGCAGGAGCCGGACTGGGCCGATCTGCATGTCAGCTTCGCCGGCATACCAGAGGTGGAACCGGAATGGGTGGTGCAGAATCAGCCCTCGGTCACCATCCTCGATGTGCGCGAGGCCGACGAGCATGGCGAGCCGGTCATCGGCCTGCACAATGCGCTGGCGATTCCGCTGAGCGAGCTGCGCGAGCGCGTGAGTGAGGTGCCGAAGGACAAGCCGGTGGTGACGCTGTGCCGCTCAGGCCGACGCTCGTCCCTGGCGATTTCCATCTTGAAGTCGGCTGGACACGAGCGCGTGGCGAACATTCACGGCGGCATTCTGCACTGGCACGATCAGTGAGACTTGCCTGCGCGTGAATGGCGTTCGGTGAGCAGGTAGCTGACCAGCCCGAGCACGATGATGACAGCCGCCGCGCGGGCCTCCAGCGGACGGTCGACCGTGATGAAGCCCAGCGTCCACAGCATGATGGCACTGTAGATGAGCGGGGGCAGGGGATAGGCCCAGGTGCGGTAGGCCGCCACGCCGGGCTGCCGGCCTTCGCCGTGGCGGGCGCGCAGCACGAAGATGCCCAGCACCGTGGCCAGTGAGCTCAGGCCCAGGATGAAGCCGGAGAACACCAGCACCGATTCGAAGGTCGAGGTAAGAATGAACAGCGCCGCCAGCGCACCCTGGGTGTAGACGGCGCGGCGCGGCACGCCTCCCGCGTTCTTCACCGCCAGCAGGCGAAACAGTCGGAAGTCCTCGCCCATGACCTGCAGCACGCGTGGCCCCGCCATCAGCATGGCGCTCACCGTCGAGATCAGCAGCAAGGACAGCATCCCGCCCATCAGCATCGCGCCCAGCGCGCCAAAGGTGTTCTCGGCCACGATCACGCCGGCTTCCACCTTGCCGGCCAGCAGGTCCATTGGCACGGCGTAGAGGAAGGTCGCATTGAGCGCCAGGTAGAGCACGATGACGATGGCCGTGCCGCCGATCAGCACCAGCGGCACCGAGCGTGCCGGATTCTCGATCTCCCCGGTGATGTAGGTCGCGGCATTCCAGCCGGTGTAGGCATAGTTCACGTAGATCAGCGACACGGCGAAGGCACTGGAGAGCAGGAGGGTGCCATCGCCCGCGCCCGGCAGCAGATGCACCGGCTGCGGGGTGTCGGTGCTGAGCGTGACGGCGCAGACAAAGAGTGCGATGAGCAGGATCTTGATGAGCGTGAACCAGTTCTGCAGGCCGCCACTGGCCTTGTGATCGCGCCCGTGCACGACGGTGATGACGAGCACCAGCAGCAGCGCGGCGAGCTGGCGGTTCACCGGCAGCAGATGGCCGACAGCGGAATCGAGATAGGCCGCAAAGGTCATCGCGGCCAGCGCCGTCGGGGCGGCAAAGCCCACGGTCAGCGAGACCCAGCCCGAGATGAAGCCCACGGCCGGATGGTAGAGCTGGCTCAGGAGGTTGTATTCACCGCCCGAACGCGGCAGCCGGCTGGCCAGCTCCGCATAGGTGAGCGCGCCGCACAGGGCCAGCAGCCCGCCCACCAGCCAGAGCATGAGCAGGACGAAACTGGACTGGATGTCCAGGATCTGGAAGCCGATGCTGGTGAAGACGCCGGTGCCGACCATGTTGGCCACGACGACGGCGATGGCCGTGCCGGGGGAGTAACGGTGGCCCTCAGACATCCCGTTTCCCCTTGCCCACCACATAGACTTCCCGCGAGCGTGAGCGCGAGGCCTCGGGCTTGCGCACCACCACTTTCTCGAAATGCGGGCGCAGCACCTTCAGGTAGTCCTCATAGCCTTCGCCGTGAAACACCTTGGTCACGAAGTTGCCGCCGCTCTTGAGCACCTGCACGGCCATGTCCAGCGCCAGTTCCACCAGGTACATCGAGGCGGCCTGATCGGCGGCGTCCACGCCACTGATGTTGGGTGCCATGTCCGACATCACCAGGTCCACGCCGGCGCCATCGAGGGCGGCCATGATCTGGTCGAAGACGCCCTGCTCGGTGAAGTCGCCCTGAATGAAATGCACGTGGGGAATCGGGTCCATGGGCAGGATGTCGGAAGCGATCAGGCGGCCCTTGCTGCCCAGCAGCGGCGCGACCACCTGAGACCAGCCGCCCGGCGTGGAGCCGAGATCCAGCACCACCATGCCCGGGCGCACCAGGCGATCCTTGTCGATGAGTTCCAGCAGCTTGTAGCTGGCGCGGGAGCGATAGCCGTCGACCTGGGCCTTCTTCACCCAGGGGTCGTTGACGTGTTCTTCCATCCAGCGATGGCTGCTCTTGGAACGTGCCATCGGCCTCAGCCTTCGCGGGCGGCAGGTATCGCGCCGCTGCTGCTCATGGTGTGCCGCTTCCGGTTAAACAGTTGCGGCCGCCCAACTTGGCCTGTTTCAGCGACAGGTCGGCCCTCTCGATCAGCCGGTCGATAGTGTGCGTGCAGGAAGCACTGCTTGTTCTCCACAACCTGAGCCCCGCCGCTGCAATTGAGCAGCTCGAATCCGCCCACGCGTTCCAGGGCAATCCGGGTGATGGCGCGAATGGCATCGTCGTCGTCGACGTGCATGATGCGCCGCAGGGGGACAGGCACTGGCGGCGGGACGAGAGGAGTCGAGATACCGGTATTCCTGCGAAGACGTGAAAGAGCCTGATTTGCGGGCAATTCTAGTGTGCTGCGGCGGGGCCAGGCAAGCGCGGCGAGACAGGCCGCTGTGCATCGGCCTGTCTGCTCTGTGTACAATGCCGCCCATTCTGTCCCTTTGCCGGAGCCACCGGCCAGGTCTGCCCATGATCCGCATCACCGAACTCGCTCTGCCCCTGGGGCATGCCCCGGACGCCCTGCCTGCCGCCATTCTTAGGCTCCTCGGCATTCCCGCCGCCGACCTGCTCGACTTCACCGTGTTCAAGCGCAGCTACGACGCGCGCAAGAAGAACAGCGAGATCAGCTTCGTCTACATCCTCGACGTCGAGGTCCGCCACGAGGCAGCCGTGCTGGCGCGCCTCGCCGCCGACCGCCATGTCGGCCCGGCGCCGGACACGTCCTATCACCCCGTGGCTCACGCGCCGGCCGGGCTGCAGGAGCGTCCGCTGATCATCGGCTTCGGCCCCTGCGGCCTGTTCGCGGCCCTGCTGCTGGCGCAGATGGGGTTTCGTCCCATCGTGCTGGAGCGTGGCCGCGACGTGCGCCGACGCACCAAGGACACCTGGGCGCTGTGGCGCAAGAAGCAGCTCGACCCGGAATCCAACGTGCAGTTCGGCGAGGGCGGGGCGGGACTGTTCTCTGACGGCAAGCTTTACAGCCAGATCAAGGACCCGAAGTTCTACGGCCGCAAGGTCATGCAGGAATTCGTCAAGGCAGGCGCGCCAGCCGAGATTCTCTATGTCAGCAAACCCCACATCGGCACCTTCCGTCTGACCGGCGTGGTGTCGGCCATGCGTGAGCAGATCATCGCTCTGGGCGGCGAGGTGCGCTTCGAGAGCAGGGTGAGCGATCTGCTCATCGAGGACGGCCGCGTCGCCGGGGTGCAACTGGCTGACGGGGAAGTGCTGGCCAGCCGTCACGTGGTGCTGGCCCTTGGGCACAGTGCCCGCGACACCTTCCGCATGCTGCATGCGCGCGGCGTCTTCGTGGAGCCCAAGCCCTTCGCCATCGGCTTTCGCATCGAGCATCCGCAGTCGCTGATCGACAAGGCGCGCCTGGGCAAGTATGCCGGTCATCCGGAGCTCGGGGCGGCGGACTACAAGCTGGTGCACCATGCCCGCAACGGTCGGGCGGTCTACAGCTTCTGCATGTGCCCGGGCGGCACCGTGGTGGCAGCCACCTCGGAAGTCGGCCGTCTGGTCACCAATGGCATGAGCCAGTATTCCCGCAATGAGCGCAATGCCAACGCCGGCATCGTGGTGGGCATCAGCCCCGAACAGGATTTTCCCGATGGACCGCTGGCCGGAGTGGCCTTGCAGGAACGGCTGGAAGAGCAGGCCTTCGCGCTGGGAGGCGGCGATTACTGTGCCCCAGGGCAGCTGGTGGGCGACTTCCTGCGCCGGACTCCGTCGACGGCCCTGGGCAAGGTGCTGCCGTCCTACAAGCCGGGCGTGCGTCTGGGCGATCTGGCCGAGGCCCTGCCCGCCTTTGCCATCGAGGCCATCCGCGAGGCCCTGCCCGTGTTCGGGCGGCAGATTCAGGGCTTCGACCGCGACGACGCCGTGCTGACCGGCATTGAGACACGCACTTCCTCGCCGCTGCGCATCACGCGCGACCCGGTGAGTCTGCAGAGTCTGAACACCCGCGGCCTCTACCCCGCTGGCGAGGGCGCCGGCTATGCAGGTGGCATTCTCTCGGCCGGCGTCGACGGCATCCGGGTGGCCGAGGCGCTGGCCCGGGCGATGCTGGCGGAGCAGACCGGGGAGGGGCGCGCATGAAGCTGAGTCTGGACGAGCTGCGCAAGCTGCAGCAGAAGAAATACCGCGAGGAATTCGGGGCCTTCCTGGCCGAAGGCGAACATCTGGTCCTCGAGCTGCAGCGCGCCGCGGTGCAGCACGCCCCCCTGCGCGCGAGTCAGCTCTACGTGACACCCGCCTACGCCGACTGGGACAGTCCCCTGCCCAAGGTGTTGCTGACGGACAAGCAGATGCGCACCATCTG
>JACCDP010133179.1_pt1 | contig 31331 bp, 30 predicted proteins | sample 7445841 | NCBI WGS metagenome assembly JACCDP01 (sample SAMN15323441, study PRJNA562643) | freshwater metagenome | isolation source: river surface water | place: USA:Blue River Watershed | collected 2017-08-17 | reverse complement strand
TTTACCAGGCCAGTTTACTTCAAGAGCATTTTTTGTGGCAGCCGATTGCTCAGCTGCCGGGCTCTTCACTCATCGTGCATTTCAATTTTCAATGAACCGCTCTCAGTCAGAGACTGGTACCAGCCCAGTCTTAGACCAATCTCAGCCCAGGTTTCATTTTCGCTTCGAAGGTGAATTTTGGACTCAATCAACCTTAAGTTGACCAATCCGCCGTTTACACCCATAAATCTTTCACCTTCCGATGAAAAACCGCCCTTTCAGGCGACGAAAAATGTGGTTGAAGATTTTTTCAGCTTCAACCCGCTTTGCTGATGAACTCGGCGACTGTTTGAATCGCGTTGTTCGTAAGAACGAGAACAGTTAAGCCCATGCCCTTCAGACTGACAACACCTTTTTGAAACTTTTTTTAAACCAGTCGGAGACAGGGCTGATTTCCTGAGGTTTTCGGCCGATTTTCTTTCGATTCTTTTTCGGTTTGATCCCGATCGAAGAACGAGTTTTCACCCAAGGCTCGGAATTTTCCTCAGGATTTGAGCCCATTCCAAGAGGGGTACACCGCCAGCTGGGTCTTGCGATGAACTCCTTAGCGGAACGATTCAATTGGATCGGTCGGGCTGGCTGCGTCTGCTTCTGCAAGAGCTTTGTTGTTCACTCGTGACGGGCCTTCCATCGGCCCGCGCCTCGCTCTCGCCTCGTCTTGCGAAAGAATCCGCGACGCCATCCCTTTCCTCCCAACTGAATCGTGCCGGCTTAGCCGGGTGGTGAATAGATGAGGAGCACTTTTCGAGCAGGCCTGAACCGTTCCCTCCACGTTTTTTCTCCATGGAAAACCGTCACCGCAATGCAGCACCCAAGGACGCTGCGAGAACGATGTGCTGTCGCAACCGCTGGATCGAAACCTTCAACTGACGCGGGTCTTCGGGTTAGGGTTTCTCCATGCTGATGCTGCGCCGTTCGGTGGATCCAGGGTGGGCTCCACGCGTCACCCGCTCTTTGGGGGATTTGCTCGTGGACCATGCCCATCTGGAGCGCAAAGCAGCCACCACAGCCATCCAGCTTGAGAAGTACCGCGAACTTTTCCCGAAGGTGCACGCTCTCAACCAAATTGCGATTGAGGAGCTTCAGCATTTTGAACAGGTGCTGCAGATTTTGGAACGGCGCGGATGGCCGTTTGGACAGCCTCAGCGCAGCGAGTGGATCACGGGAATGATGCGAGGAGTCCGGCAAGGCCGGCGTGAATCAGCCATCGACCACCTCGTGGTTTGCGCCCTGATCGAAGGTCGGAGTTGCGAGAAATTTCAAATCCTCTCGGCACACCTCTCGGAATCGGAACCAGAGCTTTCCCGTTTTTACCAGTCGTTGGTCGAGTCCGAGGGCAACCATTACGCCACCTACCTCATCATGGCCCGAGAGATTGATCTCCAGGAAACGGAGACGCGGCTCGATTGGTTTTTGGATCGAGACGCCGATCTGATGGCTCATCGCCACGACCTGTGCATCCTGCACTGATTCCCTCCAACCGAGCTTCGATCCGCACCAGAAACCCAAGTCGAGGTCACTCAGGCATTGGCAACAATGTCGACCGCCGGCAGTCGTGGCAGGCCACCACCTGGCGGGTGAACTGACTGCGGCATCTCGGACAATATTGAGAATTCGCCGGGTCCTCTCGCACTGGAGCTTTGTCCCAGTTTGCAGTGTTGATGCCTCGATGTTTGGCCAGGGTTTCAATCTCCCCCATCGTGGCGGAGTCTTCCCCTGGTGGCGCCGGATGGGCCATTCTTTTGACCGATGGATCGGTGGGTTCGGAGTACTTGAGGCGGCGCCACTCTTCCGATGCGATGGCCTCCCATCCATGAAAACCTGGCAACGCTGCTGCGACGGTCAGAGGATGGAATCCAGCCAACGCCTCTTTCTGAGCCAAGTCGACGGAGCGAATCGCCGCCAACGGTGAAAGGCAGGCCGAGAGCACGAGTCGCAACCTCTCGTCATCGGATGCAGGAAACAGTCGGCGATGGACGCGGTACAAGCCCCAAGCATTGGAAACCATGAGCAGGACGAGCCCGGGAACGATAGTGTAAAGCATGGGGCCGATGCCCACAAAATGCAGGAACATCGGCCCAGCAAGCCACGTCAACGACATCAGCCCCCACGATACCCATCGGAGTGGTTGAAAGGCCCTCTCCACCCGTTGCCGTTGACGCTCTATGGCGGCCAATCGATCGCGCGCTGCCGATGGCTCCCCCGAAGGCGAGGGCAATTGACCGGTGCTCGGAAGGTGAACAGGCACCAAATACGCCCGACTGAGAACAGGAATCGGGTAAACCCAGTGCAAGGACCCTCTCGGACTGGTTGAAATGCCACCCCGAGCCACCACTTCCCAACCGCGCCCGCGACGTCGAAATAACCAGACATCGGGGCGAACCCAGACAACGAATTCGGACAGATACAACAGGAGAAGGACAACCAGCAGCATCTGCACCGAACTCATGAAGCGGCACCTCTTTGGAATTAAAGGTCGAGCGCTTCCCCGGGGGCTGGCTGCAGCACCTTGATCTTGGGATGCCGGGCTTGGATTTGCTCGCAAATCCAAGCCTTCGCATCGGTGTCACCATGCCCCAACACCACCACGCGCGGATTCACCTCGGCCACCATGGACATCAAATCATCCCGGTTGGCATGCGCCGTCAGGTCGAAATCAAAGACTTCGCAGTTCCGGTTCAACTTCCCGACTGATGGGCTGAAGTGAAAACGCTCACCCGGCTTGGCCGCTTTGAGTCGACCCCCCGGTGTTTCTGAGTCGGCATATCCGACGAAGAAAATCCCATGACGTTCCTCGCCCACGATTCGGGCCGCCAAGGCATGGGCTCCGGTGTTTTCGCTCATCATGCCGGCGGTCATCACGAAGATCCTGCCACCGCGCAGAGACATGGATTCAATGTCATTGGTGGAAATGACCTGAAGATTCAGGGCATGGGTGAGCTTGAGGTTGGGATGGTGGCGGTTGGTTCTATTCGACTGGAGATCATAGATCTCGGTGAAGACGCGACCCAACCCGCCGATGTAGACCGGCTGCTCACGCAGTTTTCCAGATCGCATGAGCAACGCGAGAAACGCGAGGATTTCCTGGGTCCGGCCGAGTGCGAAGGCCGGAATGAGGACCGTGCCTTTGCGGGCCAACACCCGGTTGATCCCGTCGGCCAAGCGATCGAGCTCCTGATCACGGCTGAAATTGGGCGGCAACTGGCGGTTCCCTCGGGTGGTTTCCATCACCAGCACATCCGCACGCACCCCCTCGAAGTCGGCCGCACGCAAAAGAGTCTGATCGTGGAAACAAACATCGCCCGAATAGAAAAGGCTCTGCTTGCGGCCACGAACCAAGACTCCCGCTGAGCCGAGGGCATGACCGGCATCGAACAACTCCAGTGTCGGAGTATGCCGTCGACCCGGAGTGGCACCAGTGCTCCGCGCGAACTGGGCCCACTCGATTTCCCGACGGTAGCCGAAACCTTGGAACACGGGTGCGTAGTCGTCCACTTCCTCATGGGTATAGAGGGGGTATTCACGAATACCCAACTCATCCCGCTGACGGACCATCACGTTGACCGAATTGTGCAGCACCCGCTCGACGATGAAGTAGCTCAGGTCGGTCATGATGACCCGGGCATGGGGAAAGTATTGGAGTGCCACCGGCAACGACCCGACATGGTCATGGTGGCAGTGGGTCAAAGCGATGGCATCGACCTCCAGATCCTTCACTGATTCGTACAGTGGGAGAGAGGAGAGGCCTTCGCGCTTGGGGTGAGTCCCGGCATCCATCAGAAGCTGGTGCCCATCAACGGAGAGCATCCATGCGCTGGCTCCGATGTCGTGGTCCGGGTTGAGGTTCGTGATCCGCATCGCAGACATGGATAGACTCTGCCCACCCCTCACCGCAAACGCGGAAAGCGTTTATTCAGCGATTGAGGGGCCGGCCCGTCACGCCGGAGGAACCGGTTGGAGCACCAACGTCGCCACCAATCCGCACTCCCGTCCGTTGGCCAATTCCAGCCGTCCGTGACAGGCCGCCATGCAACTTTTGACGATGGCAAGCCCAAGCCCCGTGCCCCCGGTGTCGCTGGAACGGGATTGGTCCGGCCGGTAGAACGGTTCACCCAATCGGAGCAATTCCGACTCAGGCACCCCGGATCCGGAATCCACCACACGCCAGTGAACAAAATTCGAGGCATCGACTGCGGCATCGATTCGGATGGGACCACAATTTCCCGAGTGATTTCGGGCGTTTCGCAAAAGATTTCCCATGGCCCGCTCCACCAGTTCCGGGTGTCCCGTCGCCTCCAATCCCTCGGGGACTTCAACCGTGAGATCCATGGTGTTCGGCATTTCCCGAGCCACCACCCGTCGGGTGAGGTCCGCCAATGAAATGACGGCCATCTCTGCGTCAGCCGGCTTCAAGGCCGCCTTGGAAAACTGCAGCAGCTCATTGACCAAACCGGACATGTGGCGCACCTCCTCGCGCACGTCATCCACATAGGGCCGCCCTGGATCATCGGTGCGATGTTCCAAGACCCCCAAAGCCATTTCCATACGGGCCAACGGGGAACACAACTCATGGGCGACATCCCCCAGAAACCGCTTTTGGCCATTGACCAATCCATCCAATCGCCCGGACATGCGATTGATTGCTCCGCCCAATCGCCCCAACTCATCGCCCCGATCCTCCGGCACCCGCGTGTTGAAGCGCCCCTCGGCGATGCGCTCCGTGGCGGAGGTCATTTGCGAAACCGAGCGTGTGATTCCACGCACGAAGGGCAGCCACCAAAGCACTGAAACAGCCAGCACCGCCGAGGCCGCCCAAAACCACGACTGCAGGTCGAAAAACAAACCACCCGCTGACAAACTCTCGGAAACCATGGCCATTCGGAGACCTCGCGGGAGGCCCGGCCCACGGATGGGGTTTCCGTGAATCAACCAATACCGCGGAGGATGACCCGCCCGGATGTACACGCGCGGGCCGCCCGAAGGGAAACGCATCCCGGCGCGAGAAGGCGAAGGACCAAGGTTTCCATTGGGACCCGGGTCGAAACGGTCTTCGGGGAACTTCCCCGGTGGAGGTCCTGGCCTGCGATCGTCTGGGCCCGCACCGGGGCCGGGGCCCGCGATTTGTCGAAGGCGAAACGACAACTCGGGAGGCACCTCCAGCCTGGCACCCAGGAACCGTGATCCGTCTTCCCGGAGCAACAAAACGCGCACCGGATAGGCTTCCTCGAATCGCGCCATGGCCCCCTCCCACTCGGGGACCGGCCGGTCCCTCAATTCAGCCATGAGCGCATTGGCTGCCGCCATCGAGCGGTCCCCGGCCACGCGGCCCAACAGAGATTCCCCGCCAAGTTCAGTCCACAGGAACACTCCGAACGCAACGCCCAGGATGAGCAGGTTCAGGAGCAACCAAATCAGGATACGGCCAAAAAGAGGGAGTCGAAGAATCATTCCGGATCCTCCGGATCGACCATCATGTAGCCCGCTGAACGGAGCGTGCGGATGAAGCGCGGATGCTTTGGATCATCGTTGAGTTTCTTGCGAAGGGCCGAGATGTGCACATCGATGGACCGATCAAAAACGTCGTAATCCCGCTCGCGAATTTCATCGAGCAAGGCCTCACGGGTCTTGACCCGCCCACGGGCCTTGGCCAGCGAGACGAGCAAATCGTACTCGACCGGCGTCAAGGTCAGCGGCACATCGCCCAGGATCGCGGTGCGGGAAGCCGGTCGAACCCGCAACGGCCCCACCACATACTCTTCATCGGAGCTGGATTCCGGATTCTGGGCGCGCACCGTTCGACGAGTGACCGCACGCAATCGCGCCAGCAATTCCCGAGTGGAGAAGGTCTTGGGCAAGTAGTCATCGGCCCCCATTTCCAAGCCAACGATCCGGTCGGCCTCATCGCCTCGGGCCGTGAGCATCAGCACCGGCACATCCACTTTGGACCGGATACGCTTGAGGACCTCGAATCCATCCAAACCCGGCAACATGAGGTCGAGGAGAATCGCATGCCACGGCTCGGCGATCGCGCGTTCCACTCCTTCCGGCCCGGTATGGACCGCCTCGATGGCATAGCCCATGGGAGCCAGATAATCGCGGATGAGACGGCAGAGTTTCCGATCATCATCAATGACCAGGACCCGTGGCAGCGCGTCGCGCACTGGTGAATCAGTGGTGGGAGATTTCATGGGAGAAAGGCTGGAGGGCCGTCCATTTCGACAGAGGCGAGGCTAACCAGACGATGAGTCACACGGACGCACATTTACGCCTGCTTAACAATTTTCCCTCCGGGACACATCATTTCATTACACGTTGGATGTCTGATGTTGGCAGAACAAGACAGCGATCCTTCGCTGGGCATCAACAAGAACGACAACACAATCACATCCATGAACACACTCAATCGCACCCTGATGGCGCTGGCCTTGGCCGGCGCAACCCTCACCGCCATCGCCCAAAATGAACAGCGTCCGCAGCCTCCCGGTGGTCCCAACGGCGGTCCCGGCGGCCCCAATGGCGGGCGTCCGCGCATGGCCTCTCCATTGATGGAAGCTCTAGACACCAACCGCGATGGCACTCTCGATGCGGATGAAATCAAGAACGCGGCTGCAGCCCTGCTGAAGCTCGACAAGGATGGCGACGGCAAACTCACCCAAGAGGAACTGCGCCCGGCTCGTCCGCAAGGTGGCCGCGGCCCCGGCGGCCCCGGCGGTCCTGAGGGTCAGAATCGCGGTGAGGGGCGCCCCCGTGGCGAAGGACGGCCGCCGCGTCCTGACAAGGAATAATCACAGCAGCAAAAAAATCTGACCGGCGGCTTCCTCATTCAGGATGCCGCCGGTTTCGTTTCAAGGGTCTCCGGATCCCAGACTTCCGTCCAAAAGCGTTGAACCGAAACCAATCCCTCACACGCGTCGCGAAATCCCGAAGTCAGGAACGTCCCAAGATCCATCGGAACAATTGAAGCAAGGAGGCCGGTTGGCCGGTCCGCAAAACGGCCGCCCGGAAAATCCGACTGCAAGCCCAAAGAACGGCCACATCGGACAACACCAGAAGGATCAAGGTTCCAATGACATCCCGAAGCGGCGGGCCGGCCGCCACGCGATTCATCATCACGAAGGGCGTGTAGGGGGGGATCCATGACAAGACGGTCGCCACCGGGCCGTTGGGGTCCTTGGGAATGAAGGCGATGGACACCAAGGGCACCATCATCAGGAGCGCAATGACTCCGGTGAAATTCTGAGCCTCCTTCAGGTTGTTGCAGGTGCTTCCCAAGGCCAGGATCACCGCAGCGTAGAACAGATAACCCAGCAGGAAATAGAGACCAAAGGCGGGCAACATCCAGGAATCGCCCAGGAGGGTGACCAACTCCATCGGCAGGCGATTGGCGATGGAATCCGAAGGCAAGGCCGCGGCCCCCGCCGCATGCAGCGTCCAGAAAGTCATCAGCACCAAGGACCCTATCCAAGCCAAGGTCATCACGGCTCCCACGGCGGCCACACCCACCAATTTGCCGGCCATCAACTCGAGTGGCGTCACCGATGACAACAGCACTTCCAGGATCCGGTTGGAGCGTTCCTCGATGAGGGAATTCAGGAGCATCTGCGAAATGCTGAAGACGGCGATCCACAGCAAGTAAACGAAGGCGCTGGGAGCCCACTGTTTCAACAAGTCCGCCATCCCGACCTGCTCCTCCCCTTCGGCCTTGCGGGGATTGAAACTCATCAATTGCGCCTGAGCACCTTCGACACGGGCGATGGCCGAGGGATCCATGCCCAGCCGGGCATACTCCCGGCTGCGAAAATCCCGGGACAAGGCCTCAACCATCCGGTCCTGCAACCGGGTGTCCGCCTGATTGACCGACCAAAACCGCAGGATCGGCGGCGCATTCGAGGAGGCACCCTCCTGCAAAATGGCGACGGCGAAGAGGGGCACCTCCTCGTCGATGCCCACGGGTTTGAAGAAACGTTCCTCACGCATCCAGTCCCGAAGACGTCCCTCGAACTCGGAAAGATCACCGTGCCACAGCAACTCTGGCGGCAATGCCGCCGGACGGTTGAGTGGCGCTGGAGGCGTAAATCGGCCCGCATCAGCCTTCATCAGCGGACCCAGATCTTCCTGCAACTTCGACCACGCCTGAGTTTGTGGATCCACCGCCGGAAGGACCTGACCTGACTTCAGCCTCGGTGCCGCCCATTCACGGAAATGGAACAACTCACGACGGGATTCGGCGGTTTTCAGGTGATTCAAAACCACATCGAACAACTGTTGGCCGGAAGTGGCATCGATCAGTGCGAAATAGCGGGTGGGCGTGCCTTTGCGGGCCAGGAGGATCGGTACTTGGGATGCCAACAACCAAAGCAGCGGAACCAAAAGGATCCCGAACCAGAAGCCGCGCGTCTTGGTGTTGTCCACGAATTCGCGGAGCGCAATCAGCAGGGCGTTTCTCATCGCAGGGAAGCCTCCCGGGCACTCGGACCCACCAGATGAACGAAGACTTCGTGGAGATCCGGCTCCCGGACATCGAAACGCCGCAACCGCACCGATCGCTCACAGCACGCCTCCAACACCGCCGATGCCGGCGCTCCCGGTTGCAGTTCCAAACACCATCGACCCTCGCCTTGCGCCTCCTGCCGCCGCACGCCGGGCAAGTCTTCCAGAAGTGGAGAGGGGTCGGCCGTCTCCAGCGAGATCCGCACAGGCAGAACAGAGCACGCCTCGGACACCGTCCCCTCGAAGAGCCCGCGACCGCCGCCGAGAATGAGCAATCGATCGCACAGGCGCTCGGCATGAGCCATGACATGGGTGGAGAACAGGATGGTGCACCCTCGGGCCTTGAGATCGATGAGTATCTCTTCAAGCACCTCCTGATTCACGGGGTCCAAGCCGGAGAACGGTTCGTCGAAGAGCACCAACTCCGGATCATGAGCGATCGCGGACAGCACCTGGACTTTTTGTCCCATGCCCTTGGACAACGCTTCGATCTTTTTGTCAGCAAAGGCTCCCAGCCCATACCGATCCAGCAGAGTTCGGGCACGGATACGAGCCTCGCCGCAAGCCACGCCCTTGAGTGTCGCGAAATAGGCGATGGCGGCCGCAGCCGTCATCTTGCGGTACAGTCCTTTTTCTTCCGGCAAATAGCCGACGCGGTTGCGGACCGCCATCGCAGACGGAGACCCCAACACGGAGAGTCGGCCCGAATCAGGCAGCAGCATCCCGAGGATCATGCGGAGGCTGGTGGTCTTGCCCGCACCGTTGGGCCCCAGAAATCCGTAGACGGAACCCACCGGCACCGACAAGGACAACCCCTGCACCGCATGGAAGGTCCCGAACGACTTGGAGACGTTCCGAAGTTCCAATGCGGCCGACATGCCCAAAAGCTGTCTCGACCCGCTCCCGCCGACAAGGACATCCCAACCACGACGATGCTTGTCACAAGATTGAAACCGCTTCTCGGATTCCATCATCCGGGCACCGGAGGCATGATGGGCCCGCGCAATGAATCCGACCGCCCCATCCTTCACTGTCAACGGACGCATCTACACCCCACCGGCCCGACCCTTGGCTGTCTTGTGCCTGGATGGTTCCGCCGACGCCTACTTGGATGCCGCCATGGCCCGCGGCCTCATGCCCCAGGTGCAACGGTTGGCCGTCCAGGGATGGCGCGGCTCGGCCCGGGCCGCCATGCCCACCTTCACCAATGTGAACAACAGCGCGATCGTCACGGGCGTGCCTCCATCGGTCCATGGAATCGGTGGCAATTTTTTCTACGACACCTCCATCGGCCAAGAGGTGATGATGAATTCCTCGAAGTTCCTCCGCGTTCCCACGTTGTTTCCGGCAGCCCAAGTCGCCGGCCGCAAGGTGGCCGTGGTGACCGCCAAAGAAAAACTCCGGGACATCTTCGCCAGCGGTCTGATCAGCCAAGGAGGCGTCGCCTTCTCTTCCGAAAAGGCGAGGGAAGCCACGATCGCCACGCACGGCATCGATGAGGTCGAAGCCCTGGTGGGCCCCACACCGGCCATCTATTCGGGCGATGCCTCGCTGTATGTGCTCAAGGCCGGCGTCCAACTGCTGCAGGCCGGGCGCGCCGATTTCCTGTACCTCAGCACCACCGACTTCATGCAGCACAAGTACGTGCCAGATGCGCCGGAAGCCCTAGCGTTCTATGCCGCCATCGACGCGGAGGTTGGACGGTTGCTCTCACTGGGTGCCGTTGTGGGAATCACGGCCGACCACGGCATGAACTCGAAACAACGCGCCGATGGATCCCCCAACGTGGTGTATCTCGAGTCCGAATTGAACGCCCGGTGGGGAGAAGGATTCCGCGTGATCCTGCCGATCACCGATCCCTACGTCGTTCATCACGGAGCCTTGGGTTCGTTTGCACAAGTGCACCTGCCGACCGACCGGTCCATCCCTTTGACCGAAGTGTTGGACTTCGTGGCCACCTTGCCCGGCATCACCGAGGTGATGTCCCGCGACAAGGCCGCCCGGCTCATGGAATTGCCGGCCGACCGAATGGGCGACCTGGTGGTCTGCGCAGGCCGCGACGCAGTCATCGGTCGTACCCCGGCCTACCACGATCTCAAGGCCATCGAAGGGGGGCTTCGCTCGCACGGCGGCCGGTACGAAGAAATCGTACCCTTCATCCTGAGCCACCCGCTGCGGCCCGAGTACATGGCCCGGGCCTTGGGCGACCCGCGCAACTTCGACATCTTCGACTTCACCTGCAATGGCACCCAAGCCCACTGATCCTCGGAACAACGTCCGAACCGACCGTTGGACTTCCCGAGCCCTCCGCCTTTTTCCCGGCGGATCCAACGGTGAATTCGGCATTCCTCACGAGCTCTTGGTGATCCCGGAGCGCGGCCAAGGAGCGAAAATCTGGGATACGGAAGGGCGAGAATTCATGGACTTTACCATGGCCTGGGGATCGGCCCTGGTGGGACATGCCCATCCAAAAGTCGTGGAGGCGGCCGCAACGGCAGCCCGGGACGGCGTGAATTTCGCCTCGCTGAACCGCCGGTCCATCGAGTTGGCCGAGCGCATTGCGTCGGTGAGCCCTTGCGCGGAACGGATCCGCTTCGTCGCCTCGGGGACCGAAGCCACCCTGCTCTGCCTGCGTGTGGCCCACACCGCGACCGGTCGGCCGAAAGTGCTGCGCTTTGAAGGTGCCTATCATGGCCAACATGCCGTTGGAGTGGCGGGCATGATCCACAGCCGACCGACCGATTTACCCACCTGCGACGCTGCCGGAGCCGGTGCGCCCTGGGCCGAACGGGACGTCCTCGTCGCCCCTTACAACGATCTCGAGGGAACGACCCGAATCATCGAAGCGCACGCCCCGTCGCTGGCCGCGGTGATCGTGGAACCCTTGCATCGCTGCCTGAAACCCAAAGCCGGTTTTCTGGAAGGCCTGCGGGAAATCACCCGGCGACACGGCATTGTGCTCATCTTCGACGAAGTGGTGACCGGCTTCCGACTCGCGCCCGGCGGCGCCCAGGAATACTACGGTGTGATCCCCGATCTGGTGGCCTACGGAAAGGCCCTCGGAGGCGGATTCCCCATCGGAGCCTTTGCTGGCCGAGCCGACATCATGGAGGTCTTGGAGGAACGCCGTCTGCCGGGCCCCCGTTACCTGTGGAGTGCCTCCACCACAGGAGGCAATCCTGTTTCCTGTGCCGCCGCTCTGGCCACCCTCGACCTCTTGCTGCAACCCGGAGTCCATGACGGACTGCACCATCTCGGCCGCCGCTTCCGTGAAGGCCTTCAATCGGTGATCCAGAGCGCTGGAGAATCGGCTCAAATCCTCGGAGATGGCCCGCTGGGTCAGGTGGCTTTCTCCGGCACCCCCGTCGTCGATCAGACCTCGTGGCTGGCCAGCGACCGGGCCCGCGGTGGCCGCCTCATGTTGGAATTGCTGGCACGCGGCATCTTCCTGAATCCGATGGGTACCAAGCTCTACCTCTCTCTCGACCATTCCGAAACCCTTCTGAATCGCTTCATGGACGCCTTCTCCGAAGCGCTCCCTGCTTCGGCATCACCCCGTTGACCGTTTCACCATTTTCTTCTGATGAACCTCAAAAGCCTAGTTGCCGGAAAACCGATCGATTCGGATTCCGTGCTCACCGTCCGCAATCCTTACGACCAGTCCGTCTCGGGCACGGTCACTCTCGCCACGCGGCACCACGCCTTGGAAGCGATCGCCGCCGCAACCGGCTTCCGGGAGACCCCCACCCGCTACCAGCGGGCTGAAATCCTCGAAAAAACCCGAAACGCCCTCGAGAGCCGACGGGAGGAGTTCGCCCGCATCATCACCTCGGAAGCCGGCCTGGCACTTCGGGAAGCACGCTATGAAGTCGGTCGAACGGTGGACGTCCTCCGCTTTGCCGCCATGGAGGCCCTGCGGGATGACGGTCAGATCTTCTCGTGCGACATTTCCGCACAAGGCAAGGCGCGCAAGATCTTCACCACCCGGGAGCCGTTGCGTTGCGCGGTGGCGATCACACCCTTCAACCATCCGTTGAACCAGGTGGCCCACAAGTTGGGACCCGCCATCGCCGCGGGCACTCCCATCATCCTCAAACCCTCGGAAAAGACGCCCCTCGTCGCGTTGCGATTTGCCGAACTTCTCCACGCCTTCGGACTTCCGGGCCCCATGTTGAGTGTTCTGCTCGGACCGACCGCCGAGGTCGCCGAAGTGTTGGTGGGGCATCCGGAGGTGGAAGTGGTGGCCTTCACCGGCAGCGTGCCGGTGGGCAAGAAGATTTCCGCCACGGCAGGCTACAAGAAACTGGTTCTGGAGCTCGGCGGCAACGATCCCCTCATCGTCCTGGAAGATGCCGACATGGACCTGGCCATCACCCTGGCGGCCGAGGGCAGCTACCGCAACTCGGGCCAACGCTGCACCGCCGTCAAACGCATCCTGGTCCAAGAATCCATCGCCGAGGAATTCACCCGTCGATTGGTCGAAAAAACCCGGGAATACGTTTGTGGCAACCCCATGGATGAAGCCACCAAGGTCGGCACGGTGATTGATGAGGCTTCAGCACGGTCTCTCGAGGCCGTCGTGCAGGATGCGGTGGCTCACGGTGCACGGGTGCTCATCGGTGGTGAACGCCGAGGGGCTTTGATGCAGCCGACCGTGATCGACCGGGTGCCGCGCGATTGCCGCATGGTGGTGTGCGAGAGCTTCGGACCGCTGGCTCCCATCGTCACGGTCCGCGATCTCGACGACGCGCTCACCGTTGCCAACTCCACGGCCTATGGCCTGAGTTCGGGAGTGGTCACCAACAACATGGCCCATGCCCTCAAGGCGATCCGGACGCTGCGTTGCGGTACGGTGAACATCAACGAAGTGCCCGGATTCCGCGTCGAGAGCTCCCCCTTCGGTGGTATCAAGGACAGCGGACTGGGCATCAAGGAAGGCGTGATCGAAGCCATCAAAGGCTACAGCTACGTCAAGACGTTCAGTCTCCCGTGGTGAGTCTCAATGGGTGAGCCTTCCGTGTGGCGGAAGGCTCACCCGTTCTGCGATCACCAGATCTTCGCCCGGTCCTCCGGTTTGCGCCACTGAGGGGAGCTTTCGGTGATGCCCCAGGCCTGATAGAACTCAGGCAGGTTCACATGCGGTCCAATCCCGCGGAACTGTCCGGGCGAATGCGGATCGACCACCAGTCGCCTCTGGAGTTCAGCATCACGCCAATTGACCCGCCAAAGCTGTGACAGACTCAGGAAAAAACGCTGCTCAGGAGTCAAACCATCGATGAGTCGACGACGACTCGGGTCCTTGGCCAAGGCCCGTTGAAGGGCTTCGAAGGCGATACTGGTTCCACCCAAGTCGGCGATGTTCTCGCCCAACGTCAGACGGCCGTTGACCCGCTTTCCCGGCAACGCCTCATAGGAGGAATACTGGTCGATGACCTTGGCCGCCCGTCGATCGAACTCCTTGCCGTCGGCCTCGGTCCACCAGTCGCGCAAATTGCCCTCGGCGTCGTACTTGCGGCCCTGATCATCATAGCCATGGGTGATTTCGTGTCCGATCACGACACCGATGGCCCCGTAATTCACCGCGTCATCCGTCTCCAAATCAAAGAACGGCGGCTGCAAAATGCCGGCCGGAAAGACAATCTCATTCAAGGGCGGGCTGAAGTAGGCGTTGACCGTTTGCGGGGTCATGTGCCACTCGCTCCGATCCACGGCCTTGCCGATCCGCGCCAGTTCCCGACGCGATTCGAAGGCGTTGGCGCGGAGCACATTGCCCAGGTGATCGTCCCGTCGGATCTCCAGCCCAGAGTAATCGCGGAAGCTCTTGGGATGGCCCACTTTCTCAGTGAAACGGTCAAACTTCTGGAGAGCCTGCCGACGGGTGGCTTCGCCCATCCACTCCAACTTGGCGAGCCGCTCCCGGAACACCACACGCAGATTGGCGATCATTTCCGACATGCGTGCTGAAGCGGCCGGCGGGAAATGTTTCTCAACATAGAGCCGACCCAATGCCTCCCCGAGAGCGCCATCAATGGACTTGGCTGATCGTTGCCAACGGGGCTCTTGCTGAGGCTGACCGCGCAGGACGGTTCCGTAGAACGCAAAAGCCTCACTGGCCGGGGCCGCATGCAAGTGCTCGGCAAGGCTGCTCACCAAGTGCCACCGGAGATAAGCCAGCCAATGATTCTCTTCCACCTCGGAGACCATGCGGTCCAGTTCCTTGAAGAACTCCGGCTGACCCACGATGACCGTGGTCGGACTTGCAATGCCCGCCGCCTGAAAATAGGCGCCCCAAGGCAGCCGAGGCGTCAATTGATCGAGTTCGGCCCGGGTTAGCTTGTGATAATTCTTTTCGCGATCCCGCAATTCAGTGCGGGTGCGACAGGCTTTGGCCAAGCGGGTTTCCAGGGCCAGAACGGCTTCCGCGGCGTCCTTGGCCTCGGACTCGCCATCACCCAAAAGCCTCAATTGGGCGGCAATGTGCTGACGGTACTGCTCCCTCTGCCGCGCAAAGCCCTCGGCCAGATAGTAGTCCCGGTCGGGAAGACCCAACCCTCCCTGCATCAAGTGCAGGGCATACACCGAACTATTCTTGGCGTCGGGTTGAACGCCCATTCCAAAACCAGCACCAATTCCCCGAAGGTGCCAGTCCGCCAAGAGGGCCATCGCCGACTCAGGATCCTGCACGGCCTTCAAGCGCTCCCATTCGGGATCCAAGGGTGCAAACCCCAATCGCTCAATCCGGTTGGTTTCCATGGCAGCGGCATAAAAGTCTCCCACCTGCCTGAGTGGCGAACCCGTTGGAGCATTGGTTTCGGCGGCAGCCGAAATCAGGATGCCACGTATCAACCACCAATTCCGCTCTTGAAGCTCATCAAAGCCGGCCCAACGCGATTTGTCGGAAGGCACCGGGTTGTTTCTTCGCCAAGCGCCGGTAGCGTATTGGTAGAAATTGGTCTTCGGATCGATGGACCGGTCCACATAGCTCATCGAAAACCGAGGAACCGGTGGTGGGTTTTCAGCGGCTGACACTCGCTCGGTTGAGAAACCGAAGCTGAGAGAGACCCCCAAGACTTGAAAGATGACCTTCCACGGCCGGCCTTGCAGACGAAACATTCCTGACAGATTGCCCCTGTCGGCAAGGAAATCAATCTGCCACGTCCACCCTCGCGGTGAATCCCGTCATGGCTATTCCCATTGAGTCTGAACCGCGGAGCAGCGGTTCAGAACAAGGGAGAAATCCTCGTTGGGCCCGCCCAATCCGCTACACCGAGGTCAACAACTCGGTGATCTTGATGCCGAAACGATTCTCAACCACCACCACTTCGCCACGCGCAACCAACTTGGTGTTCACGTGCAGGTCCACAGGTGCATCGGCCACCTTGTCCAATTGTACGATCGATCCGGTGGTCAGGTTCAACACTTCCCGCATCGGCAGGTGGCAGGATCCAAGTTGCACGCTCACCTCGACGGGAACGTCCAACAAAATGGAAAGATCAGCAGTTTGGCTCATGGAAGGGGTGCTTGAGGGGTGTTACCCAAAGTGATTTCGTCGATTTCCACGGCCCATCGGCCGTCCACGGTACCCAGACGACCGAAATACCGTTTTTCAGAGGCCAGCTTCACCTGTACGCGTTCGGCAAATTCCGGCGGCAATGGCACGACATCTCCCACACGCAAACCCACGACGTCCTTCGCCCGCAGTTTCAAACCATTGGACTCGGCGGAGACCGTCATCGGTGTGTCATCGTAATGCGAGTTCCAGCTCCCGGCGCGCTCCGAAGGTGCATCCGGCAAATCCTCCGGACCCGGCTTCAAACGTGAGCTCAACATGTGGACGATGGGTTCGATCGTCCAATAGGGAAACGCGATTTGCATGGTCTCGGTGCAATCGTTCATCCGCGCCTCCATGGCCAATACGAGCATGATGGCGTCGGGATCGACCGTCTGGAGGAAAAGACCATTGCTCTCGTGTCCAAAGAGCATGGGCCGCAGGTCTTGATATCGGGCCCAGTGCGTGCACCACTCCGTGAGCAACAACAGAACCACCTGATCCAACAGGGTCACCTCGAGTTCGGAGAGTTCCCGGTTTCCGGTCACCGAGTGTCCGGGGCCACCCAACAGTCGATCAACAATGGTCAGTCCCAGACGAGGAGGAACATCCAGCAGGCAAATCCCACGCAGCGGCTCCACCCGAAACAGCGAGAGGTGAGTGGGACTGTTGAGACTTTCGCACCACTGCCGGAAAGAAACCGTGTGCAACTGCGACATCTGCAGGACGAACTCGACCCGCAGATAAATCGACAGGCGCGCGGAGAGCGCTTGGATGAATTCCTCGTGGTGGATGCGCAGTTTGCGCAGCTCGATCGGCGAGAGGAAAACCGGGGTCCGGAAGTCATAGGCAGAAATGGAGTCCCGGTTCTGGTTGCTCCTTCGGCCATTCGACTGGAGGACGACGGTGTTCGATTCCTCCTCCTGAACCTGCTGCAGCAGACGCTCTACCTCTGACTGGGAGAGCACATCCCCCATGGATCCAGCGGAATCAGACATGGAATTCGGGGCGAGAAGTTTACTGAACTGCCAGGTCCGGAATCACGACGTCCGAGAAGGAATTCGGAGGCAACACCTTTTGGAAGGCACCCTTCAGTTCTGCCTTGATCGTCGATCTGGCCCCTTGTCGCTCGATGTCCACCAGGGTCTTGGTGTGAAGCAAGGCCGATGCCGCATCACGCAAATCATGTCCCCGGTTTTTCACCAGTTCCTCAAGCTTGGGACTCTTGCCCCGAATACCGATTTTGGCCATCAACAAACGGGAACCCATGGTTCCGGCAACATTGACGGTGACGGCGTCCAACATGTGGGTGGCATCGGACGAGGCTGCATGCCCCTTGGAATCAGAACCGTGTGAATCGCCTTTGGCTTCGGCGGCAGAACCTGAGTCATGGGAACCTGAAGAGCCATGGGAGGAGTCGTCGGAGGACGCTTCGTCGGAGTGGTCTCCTTGAGCTGCTCCAGGCGCCACGACGGATTGGTTCAAACGCGGCAAGAGCACGTACTGGGTCATCCCAAAAGCGATCACGGGCAACAGCACGATGTTGAGGATCAACGGCAACATCGCCTTGATGCCACCGGAGGATTCGGGCTTTGAACCCTCATTCTTGTCTGAAGCACTGGCAGCCATAATTTCCGGTATTTAACCAGTGAACCTATCAACGCTTGAGGTTGATCAGCTCCTGGAGGATTTCGTCAGAAGTGGTGATGATCTTGGCGTTGGCCTGATAGCCACGCTGAGTCACCATAAGATCGGTGAACTGAGTAGCCAAATCAACATTCGCCTGCTCCAACGCCTGCCATCGGATTTGACCACGACCACCCTCACCGGCAACCCCAAGACCCGAGGGACCGGCAGCGGCCAGGTTACTGAAACGGTTGTTGCCAACTTTGCTCAAAGCATTCGTATCCTTGAATGTCTGCACCTGGATCTGCGCGATCTTGAAGGGCTCGGGAGGCGTGGCGGGTGGCGGAACCAAGGTGCTCCGCAATGTCAGCTTCACATCTCCGTTGGGATCGATCCTCCATGAAACCGCTTCGGTATCGGCCGGAAGATTGGAGGGAGTCAGAGAAATCCGGATGTCGCTGGTCGTCGTGACGGCAGGATCCGACGAGACACCCTGAACCCGCATCCCGTCCGGCGTGGTGAGGAAACCTTGAGCGTCAGCCCGAAAATCGCCGGCGCGGGTAGCGTACGTGGCGTTGGTTGACGCATCACGGACCACGAAGAAACCGCTTCCATCGATGGCCATGTCGTAGGGCTGACCAGTGGAGTCGATGTTGCCTTGGGTAAAGCTGTTGGAGACTCCGGCCAAGGAAACTCCGTTGCCGATCTCGGAGATGCTCGAGTTTTTGGAAAACTCCGAGAGCCTCTGACTGAAGACGTCACTTCCCTGAGCACGACCAGCCCGGAATCCGACGGTATTCACGTTGGCGATGTTGTTTCCGATGACATCCAGCTTGTCCTGCTGAAAACGGAGGCCGGTGATGGCGGTATTGAGGGATCTAAGCATAGGTTTCTCTGACTGTTGTGGTTATTTTGCGATCGAGCCCAGGATCTGACCGAGTTTCTTAGGAAGAGCCTTCAATTCAGCGGCGCTGACCGGAAGCGACGGGAACCCCAAGGACGGGGTGGAGTCGGGTTTGGACAGCGCTTTGGCTGTGGGAAGGGCATCGGTGCCGTCAGGAGATGGAGACGTGATCGATGGCGCGCGGACGATGTTCACGCGAGAAAGGTCGTACGGCACATCACCCACGACCAACTGTGGGTTGCCTCCGTTGAATCGAACCTCGGTCACCAAGCCTTCCACCGTGCTTTGTGTCGCCGGATCCTGAAGAGAGACCCACTGACCCAGGAATTGATTGGCTTGAGAGCCCTTGAACTGTGACCGGAGTCCGGCGATGTCAGCCTGCATCAATCGCGTCTGGTCCAGCGTGTTGAATTGGGCCATCTGGGCGATGAAATCCGTATCCTTCTGAGGATTCATGGGATCCTGATAGGAAAACTGGGCGGCGATCAGCTTGAAGAAATCATCCTGCCCCAACGTGCGGTTGGGTTTCCGCCCGACGAGCTGAGCTCCAGAAGGATCCGTGGTCGTTGTGGAACCGATTGGGCTTTGGACATCATACGAGTTGCCCAAGGTTCGGTTGGAAATATCGAGGTTCATGGTTCAGGCCCAGGATTCGAGCAGGTGTCGGTGGTTGGCCTTCTTGGCTGAAACGTTGGCAGACCGGGTGGCCGCCCCCCGCAGCGGTTGACCTGCTTCGCCTCGAATCCAAGAATTGCCGTCGTGGCTTTCCTGATGCGTCTGCGGGTTCTTTCCGCGGCTCCCCGAATTGGCAGGCCGTTCTCCGGTCAAATCAGCGGAATCGCGGGAAGTCGTCGGGGACGATTGACGTTCCAGAGGCAACAGATGCACTCCTTGGGACCGCAACCGTTGCTGCAATTCGGGCCAACCTTCCGAGATGGCCTGAGAATCACCACGCTCCATGATGGCTCTGATTTCGAGACGCCCTTCCCTGCGGCGCAGGTCGACCCGCAGCTCGGAATCAGCATCCGGTTTGAGAACCGCAGTCATCGCGCCCGAGCGAAGCCTCTGCATGAGGACCACCTCGCCGGAAAGCTGATCTGCAAGTCGACTGACGGATCGAGGCAGCGGCACCTGAGTCGTCTCAGAAACTTCCCCCAATGGGGCCGCATCGGTTTTACCCACCGCCAACGATGCCATCACTGCCTGGGTATCGACAGTCGTCGATTCAAAGTTCGTGAAAGGCGATGTGCTGTGCTGCGAAGACTCTTCCGAAAGACCCGAATCGCGCTGCTGGAGCGCTCCCTCGGGGGCAGTCGGTTGAAATCGATCGCTAGTCATCGCAGAGCCCAACCCTGCAGAAGTCATGCCAGAGCGTTTAATCGAAGGTGTCACGTCCGCCTCGGCACCGGTTCCACCCTTTGAAAAACCGCCCTCAAACGGGGCTTTTTCAGGGGGGGGTTCGGTTTTTGACAGCTCTGAAACCGGAGTCACCAGCTGCAGAGGCGAAGCGCTTGTTGCCCGCTCTCCGGTGCTCCCATAGGCAAGGTCTGCCGTCTCGGACAGCGGCAACTCCAGTCGTTGCCGGGGATTTTCCGCCCCGTGAACCATAGGCTGATCAGCCAAGACCGAGGCAGGGGAATCCACCCGTGGCTTGAGCAGGAGTTGTTGCTCTAGCGGATTCGGCATCGATCCATTGGGCAAAGACGCCTCGGCATCCACCACGCTGGAATTCTCCAAGACCTCCCGAACCGGATATCCTCCCCTCAAATGACCTTCCGAACCGGAAACCCAGGGCTGGGCATCCAGAGCCGCGAGACCGGGTACTGAAGTCAATGAGCTCTCCGGAAATGGGCGGCCCACGCTCTGCCAAGCCTTCAACTCCGAACCCATCATGCCTGGCGAGCCCGATTCCGGTTCAAACCGATTCGAAGACCGCATGCCCTCAGCATCTGTCCCGGAAATCTTCGGTTTGGCCCCGCAAAAGGACTCGGATCCGACCATCCGAAGACTCGCGCCATCCATCGGGGAAAACGTCTGAGAGGAACCGATTTGATCGGCATCAATGGCGCCCGCGCTGACCTGTGGATCCAGCTCTGCTGGCAACTCTTCAGCAGTCAATTCCATGGGTCGGACCAGGGTTGGAACCCACCAGTCTGGCAATCGATCCACTGAGGAACGGGGCGATTGCGTCGAACACTGGTCCTCATGGGCGGTTTGGTCCCGAAGGTCGGCCTTCTCGAATGAAGAGGATTGCGAGCCCGTTGAATCCGAGCCTTTGACTGAACCCGCAATTTTCCTCGCCGATGGAGAAGGTGTCCGCGGGCGAACTGAAGGCGATTTCGACGAAAACCTCCCCAATTCGGAATCCGCTGAATTGTGCCGCGAGTCTCTCAGACTGGATCGGGTGACAGTGCCGCTTTCAGAATGGGCCTGAATCCTGAGAGGAACCTCTCCCTCCGCCATGGGAACAACCCCAGAACAGTGCATAGCCGGCCGGCCCTTCCCATCCGCAGATTTCATGGCCCCCGAAACCATCGTTTCAAAGGAGGCCTCCGCCTGCACGGGCCGCCCAGCCAAAGTGCTGGGAATGGTTCCCCCCAAGGCAGTACCACCCAAAGACTGAGCTGTTTCCACCGCCCGTGATTTCAGGGACATCATGGCTTTTTCGTGGTCGGAACCAGTCGGAGTTTGTCCGAAAGGCTGGCCGCCAATCTGGCCCTCTGAGCATCCGTCTTGGCCAAAGCTTCCAAAATGAGCCCGTTCTGATCGTCCTTCATCTGACTCATGACCTTCACGACCAACTTCTCATCCATTTCCGCAAAAACCTTGGCAACACTGGCCGGTTCCATTCCGGCGTAGGTTTTGGCCAGACGCTTCACATTGGCGGCTTCGTCACCCTCGATCTGTATGAGATGGCGATCGATCTCCTCTCGGAGCCTGACCACGGACTGCGTCACCGAAGCCAGTTCGGCTCGTTCTGCGGCAATACGTTGTCCCAGCTCATCGAGTTCCTTCTTCCTCATCTGGAACGTGTTGCTCGCCTGGCGAAGGTAAGCGATCAATTCGTCGACTTCCGGATTGTAGAAGTTCCAAGACGGCCCCTCCTCTTTGGTGAGGTTTTCCACTGTTTTTCCGGCATACGGAGACCCGTCAACCATGTCGTTTTCGGCCAGCTTCACCACCTTCGGAGGCGGGGGCTTCGGCGGCTTGTATCCCTTGATGAGCACCGCCGCAGTGACTGCCAGATACATCAATGCCCCGATCAGGGATCCGACAATGGGAAGAATGTTCGCTTTCACAGGGTCTGGAGAGTTTATTGAAAGGAGAGATCAGCCACACGACGTCGAAGCGCCATTTCATCCAGGTTCTTCTGATCCTCACGGAGCTGTTCGCGTTGGTGATCCGCCAATTCCTTGGCGCAGAATTTCTCCACCACTTCCCGGTCGCGTCGTGTCTGCAACAGCGCCTGAAGCGACGCTTCCGTCGCGGCGGCCGCCTCGGTGACTTGCTGGCGGCTTTCCTGACACCGTTGTTCAAGCAACAGGCGATATCCGTCCTGCTGAGCCAAACGGGACGCAGGACAACCGTGCAGCAAATCAGCCTGAACATCCCTTTGATGCTGAACGAGCGCACCAAGGCAGGCCTGCAGGCGATCTTCGGCCGCCTTGCGGTTTCGCAATGCGCGGGCGTGAACTTGCAAGGCCTCATCTTCGCGACGTTGACGCAACTCCCTGAGGGCCGTGACACGGGATCGGAATCGTTTCATCAGGACCTGGATGGAAAGGGTTGGATGGGGTGCTTCACGACGGCTTGCCCCCGCTGATGGCCGACATCAGACCCGTCCACGCCTCGTCGGGAGTCACACCGTAATCGACACGCTGACGGAGAAAGGTCTCGATCGGTTCCTTCAGTCGGATGGCGGCATCAACGGCAGGGCTGGAACCAGCGGCGTAGGCGCCCAGGCTGATCAGATCGGCGTTGCGTTTGTAGTTGGACAGGTGCTCGCGGGCCTGGCCTGCCAGACGAAGCTGATCTTCCGAGCAAAGATCCCGGGTCAAACGGCTGATGCTCTGAAGGACGTCGATCGCGGGATAATGGTTTTGCTGGGCGAGGGAGCGGTCGAGGACGATGTGCCCGTCCAGAATACCGCGAACGGTATCCGCAACGGGTTCATTCATGTCATCGCCCTCCACGAGCACGGTGAAAAAGGCCGTGATGGCTCCGTGCTGACCGGAGCCAGCCCGCTCGAGCAATTGCGGCAGGAGTGCGAAGACGCTGGGGGTATATCCGCGGGTGGCAGGTGGTTCACCGACGGCCAATCCGATTTCGCGTTGGGCCATCGCGAAACGAGTCACCGAATCCATCATCAGGAGAACCGATTTCCCCTGATCACGAAAATACTCGGCGATGGCCATGGCCGAGTAGGCTCCCTTGAGTCTCGTCAGCGCCGGCTCATTCGAGGTGGCGACCACGATCACCGACTTGGCCCGCCCTTCCTCCGAAAGGTCCTTTTCCAAGAACTCGCGAACCTCTCGACCACGCTCACCGATGAGAGCGATGACGTTGACGTCCGCTTCAGCCTGGGCCGCCATCATTCCCAGCAATGTCGATTTACCAACACCGGAGCCGGCGAAAATCCCCAACCGCTGTCCTCGTCCGACGGGAATCAACGTGTCGAGCGCCTTGATTCCGGTTCCAAAAACCTCACGAATCCGACGCCGCTGCAAGGGGTGGGGCGGTGCCGCCATGCAAGGAGCCCGGAAAGCCGGCTTCACCGGAGGCAAACCGTCAATCGGCTCCCCGAGACCGTTGAGTACCCGACCAAGCAGATCCGGTCCGACGGGGACTTCCAGCGGGTGCCCCATCGCGACCACCTCGGCACCCGGACGGATGCCATGAGTCTCTCCCAATGGCATGAGGAGAACCCGGCCTTGGCGGAAACCCACCACCTCAGCCAAGGATTCACCACTCTTTGGGCTTCCGATGATCCGGCACAACTCGCCCACGGCACAGAGCGGGCCCTCGCTCTCGATGACCAGTCCGATGAGTTGCACCACCCTGCCTCGGTTTTCAACCACGCGGGTTCCCCTCACCCGTTCCAGGATGTTTCCCAAACGCTGCCCCGACGATGTCTCCAAGGTGCTCATGACTCCATCGACTGCCGGAGCAGTTCGAGCTTCACCTCGCGACGGGCATCCACGGTGCCGAAGTCGGTGTAGACAAGGCACCCACCCCGTCCCACCTCCGGAGAAGACTCGAAGCGGATGCGTTCCCCGCCGAGCTCTTTCAGGAGCACCGGGCTGTTGACCCCCTCGATGAGCGACAAATCTTCGGCGTGCAGCTGGACTCGCACCCGGCCGGTCTGACGGAGTGAGGTCAACGCCTCATCCAAGGCCGCCTCGATCATCGACGGCGTGATCTCAACACTGTTGACCACCTTGCGGGCTGTCTCCCAAGCGATGGCAATCAACGCCTGTTCACAATCCCGAACCACCTGTGGAATGGTGTTCTCCAGCTGGACAAACAATCGATTCTGGAGGTGGCGTAGGTCAGCACGTTGCTGAACCAACTGCTCGCTCAAGGCGCGTTCACCATCCTCGATCCCACGGGCGTAAGCCTCCTGTTCCCGCAAACGCCATTTACGCTCCAACTCAGAGAGCGAGATCTTGACGATCTGAACTTCGCGCAGCGCCTCGACAAAGGGGATTGGGTTGCTGTTGGTTTCCATGATCAGGAAGCGCTCATCCCCTCGTTTTCAGCCTCCGATTGACGGACCAGCTCGATGATCCGCATCTGGGCGGCTTCGATGTCCCGCAGTTTGAGCGGACCCATGAAGCTGATTTCTTCCTGCACCGTCTCGGCGGCGCGTTTGGAAACGGCACCGAGCAAGGCTCCCTTGAGCGAGTCGCTGGCTGTCTTGAGGGCGATGGCCAGATCGCGCAAATCGACCTCCCGGAGCACCTTCTGCAGCACCGTGGTCTCGAGAGTGGCGACATCCTCGAAGGTGAACATCTTCTGGCGGATTTGCTGCCCCAACTCGGGGTTGCGCTCCTCGATGTTCTGCAAAAGGGACTTGGTCAGGTTCTTGTCCAGCGAGTTGAGCAAATTGGCCGCGCTCTTCAGGCCACCGGTGAGGTTGAGCGCACGGGTGTGCTGGGTGCCCAGCTTGCGGTTGAGCTGTTCGACCACCTTCTCGACGATCTCGATGGGCGTCGGAGCCAAGGTGGCCAGACGCTCGATGACCTGGTCACGCAGGTCACCCCGGAGCATGATCAACAACTGCGAGGCCTTCTCCGGCGGGAGATAGGACAGGATCAACGAAATGGTCTGAGGCTGTTCCTGCTTGAGCAGGTTGAAAATCTGTCGGGGTTCCAACTCCACGATCTGCGTCATCGATGAAACAGGGGTTCGGGTGGGCAACACCCGGCTGATCACCGTGGCCGCTTTGTAAAGTCCCAATGCCTTCTCCAACATCGTCTGGGTGAACTCGAACCCACCACGCAGCGAAGTGCTCGCATGGATGGCCACATCGGTGAATTCCTTGAGGACGACGTTCTGCATTTCGATGGACATCATCCCCACCTTGGCCATCTCCGCACAAATGGACTCCAGTTCGTCCGGCTGAAGCCCACGCATGAACGAGATGGCAGTCTCCTCCCCCAAGACCACCAGCAGCATGGCGATCTTTTGGGTGCGGGTCAGGCGGGCGAAATCCGCAGGGGTCGCAGCAAGAATCTCAGGAGCTGGGGCAGGCATGGCGGATTACTTCGCTTTCTCGTTGCTGCGGGACATCCAAGTGCGGAGAGCGTGGGTCATGTTGTTGGGGTTCTCCCGCATGAGCTGGTTCATCATGTCCGCGGTCATCACGAAGGGTTGTACCTCATCGGGCTCGTTGGCCGGATTGGTGCGCAGGCTGTTGGCAAATCCGTTTCCTCCCGCTCCGGCTTCCGCCGCAGCGGTACCGATCGGGATTCCGATCGGGATCTCATCGATGCTGGTCTTCTGGAAGATGCGCCAGAACAAGGCGAGCACACCGATTCCCATCACCGGGAAAACCGAATCACGGGCGATGTCCGTCCACATGCGCTGGCGTTCGCTCTTCTCCAGTTGCTGGGTCAACTCCATGGCCGGTTGATCATTGAAGGTGATCTCATCGACCGTCAGCTCGTCCAAACGACCAGAGTCCCCTCTCTCCACGATGCCCAGTGCCGCTTGGACACCGCGGCGGATCTTCAGCATTTCGGCCGGGGAGCGTGGAACCGCCACGCGATTGGTCCCGTTGACCGTGTATTCGATGGGAATGAAGACCGCAGCGGAGATGCGCTTGGTCGAACCCGGGACCTGACTCTGGGTCGTGGTGACCTCGTTGATCTCGTAATTGTTCTGCGTGACCTTTTTGTTGGTGTTGTTCTTGGTCAACGGGGTGGCACCAGCCGGACTGTTGGTGTCCGCGTTGGCATTGGTCGCGGTGCCAGGCGCTCCGGTTGAAGCGGCCACGGATGAGGTGCTGTTGTCGCTCTTTTCGTCGGTGATGGTTTCCGTGCGCTTGACCTGGCTCTCGGGATCGAACTTCGTCTCTTTGCGCTGCAGGGTGGTGTAGTCCAAGTCAACCGAGACCCGCGCCAAGACCCGGGTAGGTCCACCGACATAGGGCGCCAAAAACGACTCCACCTTCTTGGCCAGATAGCTCTCGTACTCACGGCGCTGCTTGAGCTGCGAAGAGGTGGCCCCGGTGATGGGGTCGTTGTCGAAGGATTCAGTCAGGAGATTGCCGATGTTGTCCGTGATGGAAACGCCATCGGGATTCAATCCCTCCACCGCATTGGCCACGAGGAAGCGGATGGCATTCACGGTCGCCGCAGAAACAGGGACATTGCCCCGCAGCTTCAGGAAGACCGACGCGCTGGGCTTTTTCTGGTACTCCACGAGCAGGCGGTTCTCGGGCATGACCAGCATGACCTGGGCGGATTCGATGCCGTCGACACGGGAGATAGTCTGGGACAATTCCCCTTGGATGGCCCGCAGGTAGTTGACCCGCTGCACGAAGTCGGAGATGCCGAAGTTGGGCTTGTCGAAGAGCGAGAATCCCGTCGTGCCGCCGCCGGGAATCCCCTTGCCTGCCAGTTGGATCCGCAGGGAATGAACCTTGTCGGCCGGCACGGAGATGGTGCCACCACTGCGGGCCTTGTAGGGAATCTTGGCTTCCTCGAGCGCGGTGACCACCTTGGACGCCTCGGCGTCACCCAAATTGCCGAAGAGAACAGCGTAATCTTCGCGACCCGACCACATCGCAACGCCGGCCAGGCCGAGCAGAACGACCAATCCGGCCAGCACAATCGAAATGCGCTGGTTGATGCCGATCTCCTTCCAGACGGCCACCAACTGCTGCCAAAGTTCTTGAAACGTGTTGTTCATGGCTTAGCGATCAAACCTGCATCCGCATCAATTCCTGGTACGATTCGAGGAGCTTGTTGCGTACCTCGACCATCAGTTGAAAAGAAACACTGGCCTCCTCCATGGCGATCATCGCCTGATGAAGTGGAACCCCCTGCTGGGTGACCAAACCGCGGACGGAATCCCCTGCGGCCACCTGCTTGTCGGCCACTTCGCCCACAAACCGACCCAAGGTATCGGCGAAGGCATCGCGTCCGCTGACCCGGCCCAAGGAAGGAATCCCGGTCGGATTGACTCCCGACGGCAGTCCGCCGGCATCGGGAAAGGCCTTGTTGAAGGGCTGGAGATTCCCCATCTCCGAGTCGGGGATGAGTTTCCCCAGATCACCCATTCCGGCCTTCTGCATGGCCTCTGCTCCGGCCTTTCCGAGAGGAGACTCGCGAAGGGCGGCCGGATTGAAGATCTTGAGTGCAGAAAGCGCTTCCATGTCAGTCGGTCAGTAGGAGGTCAGCGCTTGCCGATCGACATGGCCTGTTGGGCCAAATGCCGGGCATTCTTGACCACTGCCACATTCGCCTCGAAGGCTCTGGACGAGGCGATGAGGTCCACCATCTCCTCGTGGACATTCACGTTCGGAAACCGAACAAACCCGCGGCCATCGGCATCCGGATGATCGGGCTTGAAAACCTCACGAAAGGGACGTTTGTCTGATTCGATGCGCGAAACCCGCACGGTGGAACCACCCTCGGGGCTGGTCCCGGCATTGTTGACCAGCGACTCGAAGATGACCTGCTTGCGTTTGTAGGGTTGACCATCGGATCCGCGGGTCACGTTGGCATTGGCCAGGTTCTGGGAAACAATCTCCACCCGCGTCTGTTCGGCATTGAGTGCCGAACGGGTGCTTTGAATGCTGGGGATGAGTTGGATCATGTTCAGGGGGGCTCAGGATCAACCGCGACCGGTGATGGCCATCCTCAACTTGAGCATGGAACCGGTGATCAACTGGGTTTCCAGGGCGTGGGCCAGGCTGTTTTCATTCATGGCCAACATCTCCTGCTCCAGGTTGACAGAGTTGCCGTCCCGGTTGGAGGCCACCGCCGTGAGGTCCTCCGTCAAGGAGGGGGCCGCCACCCCGGCGATCCGTGCCGAATCATCCGCCTTCACCGCGTTGACCAATTCCGTCTGAAAGGACGGCGCCACATCGAGCCGCTTGTAGTTCGGGGTCTCGACGTTGGCCAAATTGCCGGCGATGGCCTGATGGCGCATCACCGTGGCATCCAAGAGCTTCTTGGTGACAACGTAATTGGATTGGTTGAACAGCGATTGAATCATGGATTCGCCTCCGTCCCAATCCTAGAGCAACGGTCATGCCGATTCATGAAACCCCCTATTTCATTGGGTTTTGCGAGGGTCGGATTCCAAATCGTATCCTCCCAAGGCGGAACCGAAGTCCACCCACCAAGCCGAACGGGCAAAACTTTCCCCCCAAGGCTTCAGCGGCCGAGGAGGATACCCAAAAGGCACGCCAAGACCCACAGCACCGCCACGGCCCCGGCCTTGCCAAGGCGGGTCCGGGACAAACGGTGGCTGAGGTGGTTAGTGTCACCCACCCAGAAGGGGATCCCTTTCCAAGTGCGCGAAACGACCACGAAGGCCATGTCGATGGCCGGAACAGCCACCACTGCGAACAGGACGATCCATGCCCGAACCACTCCTCCTTCCCGAGGCTGGAACGGCGACGCAGACAACAAAGACAAGACCGACATCATATAACCCACCCACTGACTGCCAGCGTCTCCCAAAAACACGGTGGCGCGCGGATAGTTGTAGGGGAGGTATCCGGCCAGGCTTCCGGCGGTCAGGGCGGCTGCACAGGCCACCCCGAGGGCCTCGCGCCCAAAAAACGACAAAATCGACACAAATACCGCCCCAATCACCCCCAAACCTGAACAAAGGCCGTTCATGTTGTCGCTGAGGTTGAAGGCGTTGGTGATCGCAAGAATCCAGAAAACGGTCAGGACGTATCCCAAAAACGGCATCCCTTCCGGGGGCGGCACCCTCACCCCCCATCCGGCAACCCCGGCAGCAATGCCCCCTTGCACAAGAACCTTCACCCCGGCCTTGAGGTCTCGACGATCATCCCAAGCCCCCAAAGCCATCATTCCCAAGCCTCCCATCACCAATACTGCGAAGCGGAGCGCTCCCTCGGTTCCACTCCACAAGGCTTCGGACTCCCATTTTCCCAAGGCTCCGGAGGATTCCAGAATCAGCATCCCGAGACCGCCCAGCAACCAACCGGTCATCACGGCAAACCCGCCCGCCAACGGAATGGGTTGGACGTGGATCTTTCGGTGCCCCGGGTCATCAACATGCCCCCATCGACGGCAAAGTGCCCGCCAGAGCGGTAATGAAGCGGCGGAGGCTGCACAAGCCACGCCAAAGGCCACCAAAACCCAAAGCCCGCCGGAGCGCATCACGGCACCCCTCCTGGCCGACCCAGCAGTTGGCGATACAAGGTGTCCAGCGATTGAACCATGGCTTCTTCCGAAAAGCGCTCCCGCACCCAGGATCGACCGACAACACCCATCCTGTGGGCCAGGTCCGAATCGCGCGCCAATCGCACAACTCGATCCATCAAACCGGTCAAATCTCCCGGTTTGAGCAGAAACCCCGTCTCTTCATCCCGGCACACCTCGGCAGCCCCATCGCAATCGAAGGCGATGACCGGCTTGCCCGAGGCCAATGCCTGAGGCAGCACCCGCGCCAATCCCTCGCGACGGGACAAGTGCACCAGCACATCCATCAATCCCAGATACCGGCAAACCTCGGACGGTGGGACCAAACCTGCGAATATAAAACGGCCCGCCAATCCCGGCACGGTTGCGGCCATGGCCTCAAATCGCCCGCGCCAGGGACCGTCCCCCAGCAGCAGGAACCGCACATTCGGAATCCGACGCACCATCTCAACCGCCGCAGCAAACAAGTCGTCATGTCCCTTGAGTTGGAAAAGTCGGGCCACCTTGCCCACAACGAAGTCTCCGGGGCGGATTCCCAACCGTTCCGCCAGTTCAGGGTCGCGACGCACCGCCAGGAACGGCGCCAGATCGAACCCGCTGAAAATCCGGGTGTATTGGGATGGGGTTCCGATCCCAGCCTCCAGGTATTGTCGGGCCATCGCCTCGGCCACCACCACAAAGTGATCCGTCTGCCGGCCGGCCGCCCGTTCTGCCCCACGGAAGGTCGCATTGGCCGTCACACCCTGAAACGGCCCAAAACTGGGACCATGAATGGTGTGGATCACCCGGGGCACCCCAGCATGACGGGCGGCAAAACGTCCAACGACACCCGCCTTGCCACTGTGGGTGTGGACGATCTGCGGACGGGTGCGACGGAAATGCCTCCGCAACCGCAGGTAAGCCAGGGCATCCATGACCGGGTGGACCGGACGGACGAGACTGGGCTCCAGCCTCAGGAGTCCGGGCACCGCCAGGGCCATGGATTCCAGCGACCCTTCAGGCCCGCGAGTGGGACCGGAAATGAGTTCCACCTCCCAGTCGGGAATCCGACCCAGACCCAGGACCGAACTCAGGGTGTTTTCCTGAGCTCCGCCCACAATCAACCGGGTGATGATATGGCTCACACGCATGGGCTCAACGGGTCGGATGCCGGAAGAAGACCCAGCGTGTGGAGTGGATCGGCCAGGTCAGCGCGCAGCCTTCAATGCGGCCAGTCGGTTCACGACATTGGTATGCTCGGCTGTGTTCGTGGGGGCCAGCGCGATGTAGCGTTCCAGGTGTCTCCGCTCTTCAGCAGGCTTCTTCTGCTGGCGGGCAATTTCAGCCAAACCAAAGCGGACCTGGAATGTTTCGCGGCCGTCCTTGATCAACCGCTCGTAGTCACCCTGCGACTCCGGCAACTGATTGAGCAACAGTCGGGAGATGGCCCGGTTGACCCGCGCCACGGAATTGTCGGGATCCCGTTCGAGCACCTTGGTCAACGCCTCGACGGCAGGGCCATTCCGACCCAATTGCATGAGGATCAGCGCCCGACGCGACATGGGCGCCGGATCCGATTTGGCCACCTTCTCCCAAGGCTCGGTCAGCGCCAGCGACTGATCGGGCTTGCCCAGAAGCAGGTAGAGATACGACAGGTAATCGTATAATTCCGGATTGTTCGGATTGAGGCGAAGCGCCTCCTTCAATGGAGCCTCCGCGGCAGCCAATTGATTCAGGGCGATGAGCACGCGCCCATCGCTCTCGGCAAAGCCTGCCTTCTCCAACGGTGTCCAACGAGGCCGAGATGGATCGGCCCGCAATTCGTTCAGGACAT
>JACCDP010514443.1_pt1 | contig 31332 bp, 34 predicted proteins | sample 7445841 | NCBI WGS metagenome assembly JACCDP01 (sample SAMN15323441, study PRJNA562643) | freshwater metagenome | isolation source: river surface water | place: USA:Blue River Watershed | collected 2017-08-17 | reverse complement strand
TGGGCTGTGCACTTGTGTTTCGTTTTCGGAGTGGATTTGTTAGTTGGATGGAAAAACGAGGAAGTGTCACTCGTTTTTGACATGCAGAGAGGCGAGGGATTGAGCACTCAAGCCTCTAGAATACACACTATACATTATATACTCACTCATCGACCGCTTCACAAATTGCGTTCCATCCTGCACGATACCTCACTTCCGTGAAAGAGCGCGCAGTCGATGTCGCACGTGTAACTTCGGCGAACAGCTCGTCCCATACCTCCGGGCTCGAGACACACTTCTCAAACCAACGCTTGATCGTCTGGGTTGCCTCCGACACGTTTCCATTGTCGTGTGCGCCATACAACCCATACAGGAGAGGCCCATACAAGTCCAACTCGAAGAGGATTTTCGAATTCCGCTTCTGGAGGGCTCTGGCCATCTTTTTAGTGGCCTTGAACTTTGCCTTCTCCTCTTCAACGACGCGCGCGGCCGCTTCGCGCTCTGGACTATTCCGAGGGCTCGCACTGAACGCGTTGCGCGCATCAATCAACGACTGCGGTTCTGCGGATTCGGACGGAATGAGAGAGGTCAGGTAGTTGCGCGCCATATCAAGCTCATTCGTGATGACTTGGATGTCCGTGACTGTCTCAGGAGATACAACGATGGTCCGAGTGTCTTCGACGGTCGACTTCTTGGTGTGGAGCTTCGCAAAGTTCTTAGTCTCGAATGCGTTGACAATCGCGTTCGTGATCATCCGCTTGTTCTCGCGATCCGACTTTGTCGCCGGACAGAACTCGGTGATGTGCTCATTGAGCACACGCTGCGCAATCTCGCGCTGAGGATCCGTCGGGAGTACGCGTTGGACCTCGCCTGCGTTCGCGGGACACTGACGGGTGTTGTGGAGATAGAACTCCTTCTTCGCCTTGATCTCCCGGACCGCTTCTGCGTCATCGCCGAGTAGAAAGGAGACAGCAATGGGGGCACCGCTCTCTTCACATTCATCAAGCCACCTCAACCTGTGGCCTCCCTCCGAGATGTAGAGGGGGTGCTCCAACGTGAAGAGTCTTCCTAAGTCGTCTTCGGATAGCACGCGGTCTGCTGCAAGGAGAGCGTCGACCACTGGCATGTCAGAGTAACCGAGAAACAATCCGAGCGAGATGTTCTCTTCGGCTGAGGCTTGGTACTCCTTGCTGTTTCCTGCGCGTTTTGTCACTTCGTCGCGATTGAACGGCGCAAGAACAATTCGTCCTTCGCGCCGCAGCTTCTTGATGGTGCGCATGGAGATGAACGCCGAGAGGCGCACGAACTTGTGTCCGTTTTCCTGAACTGAGAAGATGTTGAAGATCATCTTGTATTCTGCTGCTAGAAAGGGGGAGCGGGGAAAGATAGTAGCCCCTACCACGCACAAATCCATTTTGAAAAGTTCGGCCCGGCATGCAAAACGGATTAGGTCCAGAGAGGAAAGAGGGCAACAATGGCCTTTCGAGACTCGTCTGTTCAGCTTACGCGAGCTCTCTCCAAGCAAGAGAAGCAGGCTCAGGGTATCTTCTTTACCCCAAAACTTGCGCGGGATGCGATCTTCCAGGTTCTCGACGCACACAACGTTCGGCCAACATCAATCCTCGAACCTTCGTGCGGGAGTGGAGAATTTATCGAAGACGCATATGAGAGATATCCCAACGCACAAATCACAGGAGTCGAAATGAATGCGACACTCGCAGCATCGATTCAACGCCCGAACATTCACACGATGGACTTCATGAACTATACTGGCCGTCACGACCTGATCCTTGGGAATCCGCCATACGTTGTCATCGCAAAGTCACCAGAAACTCTCAAGTGCCAAACCGGACGACCGAACCTGTTTGTTCAATTCCTCTACAAGTGTGTTCACGACCATCTTCTTCCAAACGGGGTCCTCGCGTTCGTTCTCCCAACATCTCTCTACAATTGTTTGTACTACGAGCCCGTTCGTCGTTACCTCTTCGAAACTGTCACAGTCCTTGCAGCGTTTGAGCTGGACGGATCGTATATGGATACCGATCAGAAAACATTCGCACTCGTCCTTCAGAACGGAAAGCGCAACAACGACTTCTTCCTTTCGTTGAATGAATCTATCTATCTGACCCCATATGAAAAAGAACTGCGTCAGCTTCTCGCGGGATCAAAGTCTCTCGCAGGCCTTGGGTTCGAAGTCAAAACAGGAGACGTCGTGTGGAACCAAGAGAAAGAGAAGTTAGCCGATTCTGGAACACTTCTCCTTTACAGCAGCAACTTCGCAAGCGGACGACTTGAGCTTGGAGGGCTTCGAGACCCCAAAAAGCAGTACATTCAAGGGTTCAGACGTCCGCACCTGTCGGGAAAGACAATTCTCATCAACCGAGGATACGGAAATACAACATACAAACTTCAAGCAGTCATTGCGGACTACCCAGCCTACTACGCAGAGAATCATGTGAACGTAATCAAACCGATCACAGACGAAGCAAGAAGACAAATCGACGTTGTGTACAAGAGTCTCCACGACGAACGAACTGGGAAGTTCATCCAGTTCTTCGTTGGAAACGGAGCGCTTTCGAAATCAGAGATTCAGCATTGCCTTCCTATCTGGACAAGCTGATCTGCCATGCAGGATACAGGACACCGAGGTGATTCTTCCACCGCAGCAACATGTTGTGTTTCGTTCCGGCTTTCGACACAACAACAAGTGTATTTCCATTCTTGATGCCCTCGACGTGCGAGAGATCCATCTCATCGTCGCGAATCGTATCAGACTTGAACTCTTTCAGTGTCCAGAGAATGAACACCTTTCCAGTCTGTCGAGCCTGAAGGTCCTTGGAGAGCTCGTCCAGTCGCAAGTGCGACGAGTACATCGTCAAGTAGTCGCGAATGGTTTGGGCGACGAGAACCTGTTTTTGTTTTGCTTGTGCTGCAGTCCCGGTAGACTCAGCCGTGTACAATGCTCGGAAGAAGGGATGGCAGTCGTAATTGTTGGTGTGAACAAGCCGGACGTATGCGTCCTTCGTTGGCTTGTGAGGCACGAGACTGGGGTAGATTGCGCACAACTGATCCATCGCAGAATCGTAGAAGAAATCGGCGTACAGGGTAGGAATGTACGGCTTGTTTGCCGCGGGGCTAAAGTACTCCGGCAGTTTGTCAATCCGCGACGCATTGTGCTTGAACTCCGCCGGAATCTCTCGAACCGGGAGAGAGCCGTGGAGAAACACGATGTCGAAATCGTGATTGGCACCGCGTCCTCCACGCTGCTTGATTTGAACATCGTCGTACGGTTCCGAGCAAAGTGTGCGCAAGAACGTAATCCAGAGCGTTCGAAGCTCTTGAAGGGCTGGGTCTGTAGAGTGATACAGACCAACGAGAATTGTCTCGCGCGTTTTGTTGTTTGAATCGTTTGTGCCGCGTCCAGTTCCGGCTGTCTTGAAAAGCTCCATTGGCGATGCGCGGTTTCGTATTTGACCGAAGAAACCACGAAGATCCATTTCGTCTGTCATGATGGGGGGCAGTCTGTGATTTCTGACACTCACAAATCCATTTTAAAATGGAAATAATTGATTCACGCAACCCAGTGCGCCCTCAGAACATCATGTCCAAGATCTCCCAGCCGCACTGCTCCAGCCACTTCTCCACGCGAGACGGCTTGTAGACCTCAGCGATAATCTCAAGCTTGAGGTCCCTCGCCCGCTTCTGCTGGCGCTCCCGGGCTTTCTCTTCCTGCTCCGCCCGGAGCCACTTGGGCATGTCCCAGTAGTTCTCGGGACCGCCCCACAAATCATGAGGGAGCAAACCTGTACAGCCCTCATACCAAATCTCCTTCACGCTCTCCGGAATCTCAGGGAGCTTCGTGAGACTGCTGCATCCACGAATATCAAGCACAAGCAACCCCTCCGGAAGAGCCGGGAGGTACGTCAATTCGTAACAATTCCGCAGCTGGAGGATCTGGAGCGTCTTCGGGAGCTCCGGAAGGCAGCGGATGGTGCGGCCCGAGAAGTCCAGCTGCTTCAGGTTGGGGAGGTGGGAGAAACGCCCGCAATACCACTCGCAATTGGAGTTCTTCCAGATGAACGCCTCCAGCGACTTTGGCAACACGAAGTCGTAGTTCGTGTAGGTGTCCGTAAGGTCCAGCCAGCGAATCCCCTCGTGGAATCCTGCGCGCTGGTCAAATGTGTGGCCACGCACTGAGAGGCGTGTCACGTCCTTGGGAATCGGAGGGAAGGCCCTCGTCTTCGGCCAGATCGAGTCACCCCGATAGTTCGTGGTCCTCGGCGGCGGGTTGATGGTGAAGTGCTTCCCCTCTGCAAGCTCCTGGGTGAGCTTGCAGCGGAGGTTGTTGGTCCAGAGATCTGCGTACGGCATTCTGAAAAGCTGTGGGGGGGGGCAGTCCCTCGCCCCTGACCCTCACGAATCCATTTTGAAGAGTTGGCCAAAATGGATTCTCGCAGGGCAGGGAGGGCAGACTCCCCCCCCCCAGCCAAGATGCCCCATTGTGTCGCAACGAAGTCCAACGGACAGCCGTGCCCCCAGCACGCAACGTCCGGGGATGTCTACTGTGCTCGTCACCGCAAGATCGCAGACAAACGGGAGAGGGATCGCAGAGCAAACGAAGTGTGGTTTGAGGTGTTGGATTACTTGTGGGGTCCGAACGGCCGAGAGATTGAGCGTGCGGATCTCGTCCGGATCATCGGGAATGCGCAAGTGGGAAGACGAATTGACTTGGATTCTGCTTTCGCTCTCTACGACAGGCTGGAGGTGGAATGGCGGTGGTACATGGAACTTCGTCCGCTCCCCGTCGTCCAACCGAGATCCGATCTCCATGCGCTTGCGCTTGATGCGCAGAATGTCCACACGAAAGCGGTGACATCGCAGACAACCGGAACGATGGAGATGCTGTTGAACGTTCCGGTGCCGGAGGATCAGAAGACGCTGAAGGAAATCAACATGGCGTGGACGGGCCGTCGGACAACGGGCGTCATCGCTGATATGCGGAAGTGGTACAGGATCAAGGAGTGTCGGGAACCGGACGACAGATTGTACAGACGATTGCTAGATTGTGTGTGGGCCCGCATCAAACTCCACGAGCACCGCACAGAGCTCGTGGAACGATTGTGGCAAGAATGTGTGGACTCAAAGAAGATGTGCTGTGAAGGCCATCTGAGTCGCTTGTGTAGTGTGTTTGTCGGATTTGACGCGGATGCAAAGCAGGAAGTGTCCGTCGGAGAGTTGCTCCAGCAGAAGATCGCAGCGATCGCGGGGAAAGACACGCCGGTGGAACACAAGGTGATTGAAGCCTGGGCTGTGTTTGAAGAGCTCAAGGTTCCGAAGGAGCAACGACTGGCGTGGATTGAGGCCTTCTAAGGTCTCAAGACTATGTATGAATGAATCCATTTTTCTCGTGTGGCAAAAATGGACGAATGTCCACGCAGAGAACAAAGCCATCAATGGAGAGGTGTATGGGAATCAAGACGGATGGACATCGGTGCACTCGGATGTCTCGCACTGTGCGAGCTCCGGACGCTCCTCATCTTCACTTTTGTGCAACACATTGGAGGACATATGATGATCACGTTGAGATGGTTCGCGCCCGCAATCCCTTTGTGAATCCAAACCATGCCGACGGAACATGTCTGTGGTTTGTTCGGCGTCGGTGGTGTGGCAATCCTGCAGTTGAGGGAACACACCAGTGCCAGCACCATCTGGACATGGTGCAAGAAGGAGACCATCGTCAGCAAGCAAGGATCGCCTTCGACCAGCGAGTTCGCAACGAATTTGAGGCCTATCGCGCACACGATCCTCCAATGACCTGGAGGCAAGTGCTGGATGATCTGTACCAACGAGACTTGGACAGAGACCTTCGGTTCGTGGTTGGGCGTCGCTACTTCTTCAACCCAGCGCTCGCAGAGGAAGGGTTCCGACACCCCCGCCAGTTCTTACGCTATTGGGAGTGGCGACTCAATGGAGGAGGCGGGGATCCTCCGAACTTGGAATTGGAAGCCCAGGGACCGCAACCCGTGGTTGTCCGACGGACCGACCTTGCGGCCCTGGCGCACGACCGACAGAATGTCCACACGGCTCCTGTGTCCGACCAAACCAACCGGGGCATTGAAAAACTGCTTGCGATTCGTCGTCAGCACGGAGGAACGATGCGGTCGCCTGATTGGTTCGCGGCCAAGTGGTTGGTCCGATCCTACGGAAGTTGGCCAGTTGTCTCTCGCACTGTCAACGACATGCAAGGGTGGTACAGTCAATCATCGTGTCGGGCTCCCAACGATTACTTGTACCGCAACCTTCTGGATGGACTCTACTTGATGATTCGCAATCTCCCCGACGATGAGACGAAGATTGAAGTCTACAAGCGAGCGTTTGAGGAATGTTTTGAGAGCGTGGGAATGTGCTGCGACGGCCACATCACACGAGTCTGCAATGTGTTGGTTGGATTTGACGATGCGTTTGTGCCTCCTGTTCCGATTGGAGATCTGATTCAGTCGAAGATGGCAGCCATCGCAGGAATGGACATCTCCACCGACGAGAAGATCCGACTTGCGACAGCATTCTTCAACGAGAACAACGTTCAAGAGGCGGACAGGACTGCGTGGTTGGAAGCTTTCTAAGCAAAGAACAATGAAGACACGTCGGTTGACGTTGAAGGCCATTCGCAAGAGCCATGTCCCTGAGAAGAAGTATGATGCGGTGTTTGTGAAACCGGATGGACGTGAAATTGTAACGCCCTTCGGACAGAAGGGGTACTCGGACTTTACGAAGCACAAGGATGTGACTCGGAGAGCTCGGTATTTGCGTCGCCATCGTGGAATGGGAGAGAACTGGCGCGATCCCACGACCGCCGGAGCGTTGTCGCGTTGGGTGCTGTGGAACAAGCCAACCCTGCGGGCCAGCATCAAGGATTTCAAAACAAGGTTTCGTTTGTAAAATGGATTCGTGAGTCTCACCCATTCGGGACAGCCCCCCAAATGTCAGTCGCCAACACAATGCCCGAGTACCTTCGGATCTACCTTGCAGATTACGAGATGCGCGTTCGGCACGAACGAGATGTGAACAACCGACTCCGTGCCCACGGAGCCAAGGTCTTCGGCTCCCTTCGTCGTCGGGAAGAACGGCTTCAGAGGTTTGATGAACTGGAAGCCAAGCGCGAGCGGGCCCGTCGTCTTGTAGACGAGGCCAGAGAACGAGTTCGCGAGGAAATCAAAGCCAGAGCCGCAGCCAGAGCGGACGAGATTCGGGCGATGATTCAGGAGGATGATTGCCTTGTACGTCTGTGGCGATCCATCCAAAACGGATTTGTGAGAGTCACGAGAGGATAACTCTCCCCTCCAGACAAGATGCCCTGCCCAGTGTGCACCAAGCCGATCGGTGATGCCGATCACCGAACCTGTGTGTTTCAACTCCTTGACCAGAACAAGATCCAGTCCATTGAAGACTGGGATGCGTTGTGCAAACCCAAGACGATTCGGAAACGAAAGATGAAAGCTCGTGTTCCGAAAGAATAGATTACGAAGTCAAGAGAACAGTCCATGTATGCGGAAACGCGGTCGACAGCGCATCGGAGACACTCTGCGCAACATCGCGTATTTCCATTTGGGCGTCCGGTCCCAACCGAAGTTTGCAGAGCCTCGCATACGCGGCCAAACTTCCGGTTTCAATGAACTCGGTCATCATTCCTTGCGGAAGGACCATCCGAGCCTGTTCAGGAGGAACCCCTTCCTCCAACAGCACTCTGTATGTCTCATTCGCCTCCTCATACGTTTTTTGCATGAGGTGGAGGATGTCGTCACTTTTGGGATGGACATCGTCATTGCTTCCCTGCTTTTTGCTCGGCGCACGAGTGCGAATCGCGTCGGGCAGATGAAAGGTCGGCGGATCGTCAACATACCGACGACTCACCTCATTCCGTGCGAATCCGATCGTGTGACGGTACCACTCCCGTGCCATCCAGATCGGCATCTTCATCCGGAACCGAGCCTGCGGGTGAAAAAAGGGAGAGATATGGTCGTGGTCGGCAAGATACTTGCAGAGCTTTGCGTCCTTCTCGGTGAAGACATCCACATGTTTGCCCAGTGATACACGGGCTGCGTTCACCACCGTGAGATCCGATCCGAACACCTCCAACAGTTCAACCTTACAAGTCTCGGTCGCCATTGCCTCGGAGTCCGTAGCTTGTTCCTAAACCAAAACATTCTTCAAGGCAAACGACAGCTCCAAGAAGAACAGCGGTGAGAACAAATTCAAGCATTAGACTTCGATGGAGATCTTTACAGGAGGGACGAAGCGTCTCCATAAATCACTTAACGTCAGAGATCTGCCCGACTCCAAATACAGTCGCGCAATCGTGTTGAACAGGTGGATGTACAACGTAACAACGAAGATCGCAAGGATCCACGGACTCATTGTCCTAACGAAATGTTCTGCGAACGGGGCAACCGACGCGTCAGCAACTCACGGGTGGTAATGGACGCCGTGTCGGGCTCTTGTCCGGGTTCTGGGAGGCCCTCAATCGTGCGAAGAACCTCCGCCATTCGCTGTGGCTGATCGGCCAGCAAGATTGCGATCTGGGTGCGAACGACCTGCTTGTTGGGCCGGGCGCGAACCGTCCTCTGCTGACGACCAATGGTTCCACCTCCTCCCTCAATGACAAAATTGTCCAGGTTGCTGGTTCGCATGAACTCAAGCACCTGGCCTCCCAACTGAGTCTTCCGATCCCGAATCTCCTTGATCTGACGCTGAAGTCCGCGAATCTCATCGTCTGCGGAAATCCACTGCCGAAGAACGTCACGAATCGCGTCTGCCATTTGATCTCTTTGCGGGATTTGCTTGAAAGTTAGAACTTCCACCGCTTGTCACACTCAAGACACGTCACGAAGGTTGTCATCGGTTCATCGGCCGAGCGCGTCTGCATCTGGTAGTAGTCGCAGTTGGTCTTGCGCTTGCAGCCTGAGCAGTACATCTGGGCGGACGCTGTCGTCTTCCGGCTGTACATGGCCTTGTCCTTCTCCGCCACCTCCTTGAGACGTGCCATCCATCGCTCTGGATGCCGATCCACTTCCGACGTCTGCACAAACTCCTCTGGAGTCAGTGTTTCTGCAAGAGTCCGTGTCTGATACAGGTTCATCGCGCGAGACCTGTACATCTCCTTGAAGGCCGGAGTCTCCCAGTCCACATCCACCAGCCACTTCTGCGCATCGTGAACACACTTGTTCAGAATCGCAGACTCAATCGCATCGGATCCAAACTTCTCTTTCACAAGAGTCCGAAGCGGGTGATCAATGAACACGTTCGCACAGTGAATCATGTGCGCACTCATTTCAACCCGATTGTCAGTCTCCACTTCCTCCTCTTCCTCAACCACTTCCTCTCCCTCCTCATCCTCCTCCTCATCTGCGTCATCCTCTGCCTCCTCGTCATCGAACGTACACGATGCGTAATATTCATCGTATTCTGTTGATGGAAGATCGGAATAGGCCGACGCAGGTTTCGCATACTCGTCCGTGTTTGATGCGATTGGCTTCAGAATCACGATGGTTCCCTGAAACGTATCCTCGTGAAAGGGACTGGGAAGCATGTGCTGATTGGTGGATTCGTCTTCTTCCTCCGTTGGAGTCGCAAACACCGCAAAGGAGACGGTTTCATTGCGAAGGTGTCCCTGAAACTGAAGACCGGGTTGCTTGTATTTCTTGCGAAGCCACTCCAACACGTCCGCAGTGCGAGCGGGGATGGACACCTCTCCCAACGTTCCAGCGACAGCAATCGTGGTAGCAACAACCATTGTTGTCTCGGGATTCCTGTGTGTAGACCCATCCATTTTTTCAAAACGGATCTGGATTGGGAGAGAGATAGACTGTACCCCTTTGTAAAGAATGCGCACCAATCAGCAGAAGACATCTTGGCGTGACCGCGAGGCTGCTCGCAAGGCACAGCAGGAAGACGACGAGCGTCGGAAGAAGACCGAAGTAACAGAGACCAACTTTCCAACCCTTTCCACCGCAAAGCCAACCCAGGCCGCCGCAGGAAGTGTGTTTGCGCAGTTGGCGACCAAGTGGGCCGCAGACGAGGACACAGATCGTCGCATGGCCGAGTATCGTCGGCAGAAGGAGGAATCCGAGAGACGCCAGTATGAGTCGTTCTATCGGGTTCGTCGGTTGAGTCGCGACGAGGACGATGACGAGGAGGAAGCTCCCGCTCCCGCTCCTACGCCTGCGCCAGTCGACGATGAAGAAAGTGGATGGATTGAAGTGAAGCGCAAAGTTCGCAAGCCCAAGCGCGAGTTGACAATTGCAGAGATGGAGGCCCGTGACAGACAACGAGACGCGGAGGAGCAAGAGGCCGAGTTTAACGCCCACCTCTACGAGTCTGGCCGGCACGATCACGACCGTGTCTGAGCGTACGGCCACGCCCGGTTGACGCTCGTTTAATTTGTTTGAGACGTTCCGCTTGGTCTTGTGGCGTAGGGAGGTAGTTCTTCCCCGGTGAACCTGGTGCCGCCCGAGACGTCGCAACAGGAGGAGAATCTGGGGCGGGCGCAGAACTCGGAACGGCAGCGGTCGGGGGAGGAGGAGGCGGCGGGGGAAGACCCGCTGTATTTGCACTTTGGAGAAGGTTGTCAACCGGAAGAGATGCGTTGGGAACAGGAACGGATGGAGGCTTGCCAAATCCCATATCAAAGCTCTTCCGAGTGGGCGCAATGCGAGGAGCCTTCGCACTGGCAGGCAGGGATGTAAGAGGTTCAAACGGATTTGCGATTCCCGCCGTGTTCGACAACACTCCGCCCGGAGCAGTCAATGCAGCCGGTGCCGCGAGTCCACCCGGTCCCGCAAGTCCCGCGAGTCCGCCCGGTCCTCCCGCCGTTGCGCCAGGAATCTTCCCAGCAGCCAGGCCTCGCAACTTCCCAACGGCTGCCTGGGCGGCGGCTGCTTTTTGCTTCAGATTCTTGAAGAAGACGGCTGTGATCTTTCCAACGCCTTCAGAAAATGTCTTGTATTCCACATCGTACATTCGGAGCACGGCCGCCAACGCCAAGAACGCACCCACGGCCATCGCAATGAACACAAACACATTGAAGATGAGCGTAAAAATCTGCTGGGTGGAGTATCCACGCGTGGCGGTCTGTGCCCAGGTGGTCCAGGGATCGCAGGACTCTTCTGTGACACCTTGGACATCCGTGAACGATTCCCGAGTCGGACACGCGGCTGGGTTGGGAGGTCCCTGTTTGTGAACAATTCCACGTTGAAGAGGATTGCTGCTGTACAAGACCGCATGAATCGCGTCATTCGGAGGAGTGATGGGAATGCGCTGGGTCAATGCAACCAGATCGGACGGATTGCACGCAACGGGAGAATCCAACATGATGTAGCGAGGAGACGGCTTCCCTGATTCCTTCCACTTGTACGTAATCGTTCCCGGTTTATCCTCTCGCACGCGCTCCAACGCCGGCATGCCTTTCCATTCGTAGTATCCATTCGTGACTTCGAGTGTTTGATCGGGTCCGGCTTGGACACCAAAGATCTTGCTAAGGTTCCAGTTGGCTCCGGTTGGAATGTCTTTTGTCATGTATTGACCGGTGGACGGATCCTCCGCTGAAACTCCAGCAACTTCTGGCATGATCTTTTGAAGAAACTCAACGGATGGGTCTGCGGAGTTCTTGGCAATCAAAGGAACAAGAACGACGTACGCAGGATCATCAAACGATGGATCGTTCAGAGACAACACCGCATCCGCTTGAACTCCCTCCAACCGAAGCGGGCATGGATGATACAACGTCATCGTCTTCACAACAATGTCGGTTGCGGATTGCGTTCCCGTTGAAAACCGAAGATTGAACGGAATGCTCGGCGTAAACCGAACCTTTGTGTCGGAGGAAAATCCGCCCGCTGTCATTTTTTGGATTCGGAGTGACTTGAGATCTTTTCCAAGGATCTCTCCATCGGCTGCGAGAATTTCTTGAGCCTTTTCAGAAGAGATTTCAACCTGTTCACAATATCCGTTCCCTAGATTGCGATAGTACCGACCCGCTTGAAGATTGTTAAGATAGTCTCGTTTCGACATCTCTTTTTTCGCAACCTTCTGTCCATCTTCCATCATCCGACGACATTGCAGTTCAGATACAACTCCGAATTCTCGGGACATCCGAACACTTGAACTTGATGCTCCCGTCACAACTTGCAGACTACATTGATTACACTCATTTGCCAACGACCGAGTGATTCCATCCAGTCGCGGTGTGTCTGGACGCTCGGGGTACAAAATTGAGGATCCCCCGGATCCCGCAGGAGCGGGTTCTTCAATGACTGTTGGCGGAGGCGGTCCGCGTGGTTTGGATGATCCACCACCCATTGTTGTTCATAGACAATAAAACAAGTCTCTTGGAGTAAACAATGAACGCTCCGTCACGACCCGGAGGAACTCCAGCGACATTACAGCCCCCGAAACCCAAGCCGTTGTATCCGGACACGCCTTGGTGGGCTTCGTTGATTGCCGTTTTGATTACGGCCATTGTCAGTGTTGTCGGAACTGCGTATGCACTCGGAGGAATCAAAGCTCCAGAAGCCGGAGTTCCTGCAGTCACTGGCATTGCGGTGGACACGGTGACCTATATGCCCCACATCCTGCTCCTCTTTGGAGTGCTTGCGGATATGTTTACGTATGATGGAGTCTGGTCCATTCCGAGTTTGGTTGGTCTGTTGTCCATCTTCTTGAACTACTTCATGCAGTACTTCTGGAAGGGACTCCAGGAGATGTTCTCGGCTGCAAAGAATGTTGCGAATGTTGGTTCGACTCGTGCGGCTGCGGCTGCGGCGGCTGCTGCTACATCGGCTGCGAAGGCGGCAGAGGCCAGTGGAGAAGTAAACCCGTTCAAGAACCAAAAAGGAGGAGCAATCGCGAAGGGGTCGTTCTTCAACGAGTACGATGGCTGCTCTGTTCAAGGGTTCGGGGGATGGGCGACGGACTTTGCACCCCAGACACTTGTCGTGACAGCAACGGTCTTCTGTTACTACATCTTCGACCTTGTCCGCAATCGCGGATGGCTGAATTCTGCGGGGGCAATCACTGTATTCACTCTCGTGTATCTGCTTCAGGTTGGAGTGCTTCAGATGACGGCAACAGATGGATCGTGTGGAGGCCCGTATGGGCACTACGCACAAGCCACGATGGCCTTGTTTGAGGGAATTGTCTTTGGAGGATCAGCGTATGGAATTGTCCAGACCTACTACCCCACTCGTCTGCCGTCGTCGACTGTGTCCCCCTTCCCTCGCAAAGACAAGTCGGAATTGACAATGGGACCGGATGGAAAAATGTATGACAAGGACGGGTATCCGTATGTCATTCTGCCCAACGGACAGGCCGTTCCGGATCTGTCAACCCAGCAGTCTCGCAATGCGTTCGCAGACATCGCCGGACAAAACCTTGGAACCGGAATGCCTGCGAAGCCGGATTCGTGTCCGAACGCTTAAGCAGCAATGACCTTCCGGATCAGTTGATAGATGATCGCAATGTTCGATCCTGCATATCGTCCAATCTCCGTCTGTCCTTTGAAGGCAATGATCGTTGGCACAACGTTCACCTGAAACCTCTGTGCATATCCCTTCGGGTCCTCCTTGATGTTGATGGAAATCCAGTCAATATTGTACTCTTCAAACTCCTCCTTGAGTTGCGCAATCGCAGGTTTGATCACATTGCAAGGTCCACAGGTGGGCGACCAAAAGTGAAGCACGTGAATATCACTCATTCAATCTTGTCAATTGTTACATGCGATACTTGTAAGTTTGTTCGTTCTGCACGCACCATCGGTGTGCGCTGAATTGTCTGCTTTGTAAGAGTCACATCCCGACCCTTGCACAGCTCGGCAAAGGCCTTCATCAAATGCTTGTCGACAACTGCCCGATCCAACTGGGTCAAATGGCTCCGCATCCAGTCCAGAATCTCCGACTGGGCAACTGGAGGTCCCAACAACCGCAATGGGCACTCGTTAAACAACACATCTTCGGCCGGTGCGACAACCTCCTTGACCGTCTCATCAATTGTGCGACGAGCCATCCGATCCACAATGTCGTTGTTCTTGGACAGATCGTCTTCCCCACCCGTGTGGGATCGCACGTGAACGAACCGATAACTCTTGAACTTGGCCAAACGTTTGCTGGTATCTTCAATCAAGTCACGATGAAGCACATCGCCTCCCGCTGCTGTCTTCCAGTTGCGCGACACCCACCCTGGAATCCATTTGGTCAGACAGTTAATGGAGTAGTCTGAATCCGTATACACCACAATGTCGTCGTCGTGAAATCCGTTCTCTTCAAGAATCAGCGTTGCTTTGTGAATGGCGGCCAATTCGGCACGTTGATTGGTCTGGGCACACGACTCAGGAACACGGTCGGACATGGACAACTGGCGATGCTCGGGAAACCAAACCGCATATCCAGCTTTGGCTCCAGGGCGTCCATTCGCAGAACAGGCTCCATCGGTAAAGACTCGCATGCCTTCCTACTTTGTTGGCGTCAAGAGATTCGTTTCGTAACGACGCGGGTCCGTCCACAGAGACATGTCTAAGGGCGGGCCCACAATGTGTGGGGTGTGCTGGTATCTCGGCAGGCGAGTGACAATGCATCGCGAGACAATCGCTGCCTGAAGAACCGGTTCCTCAATGTGAAACCAAACACGACACCGAAAACTGCGCTGTTCCAACAGACGACGAAGCATCTGTTGACAGGCCAAACTCAAAAAATGGGCGTGCCACACCATCAGGATACGACACCGAACCGATGGACGAGACGGAACAAAGGCCATCCACTGTGCCACCCATTTCGCAAAATCATCAATGCTGTTCATCCGAGCTGCATCTACCTCTTCAAAGTCAGCCTCATGAGCATGGGCTGTTTTGAAGTGGGTCCAGAGCGAGTGAGTCTCGCGATCATTCAGAGGTTCATACAGAATGCGGTGGGGAGGAGGAAACGTCTCCATGACAAAGAGTCTGCAAGAGTGTATAAATGGAGAGCACGATCACACTAAATGAAGCCTACTTGGCACTTGGGACTGCACTGATGAATGTTCCTTCAATCCCCGCAACCATTGATGGCACGAAGACTACGCTTCGGGCTGTTATCATTCGTCAGTTCGGAGAATACCTTGTTGACAGACTTGGAAAAACACCAGAGGAAATCAAGGCTGCGGACTCGAATCTTGAAGAGGTTGAAGTTCCGACAGGCGAAGGAGTTAGCATTGCCATAGGAGGAAGTTCACGCCGTCGCCGAACTCTCCGACGACACAATTCGCTTCACCGGAATGTCCGCCGACACAATGTACAGTGAGTTCTCGGTGAGCACAATCCAGGTGTTCTCCTCCTTGATGCGCATGATGGTCTCGATGGGCGACGTGTACTCGGTGTCCGACTTCACGAGCATCTTGGACGTTCCCTGAACGCCAATGCAGCACTTCTTCTGGAGGCTGTCATTGAAATAATCAAGGTAAATCGGGCGGTCCTGCTCGGTCGCAACCTTCGCGGCCTGGACCATCACTGTCGCACTCGGAATTTGGGCCATTTGTCTGGGAGCAAGGAGGCGTTCTGCGTTGTTTTAACGAGAGGCTTTGGCCGCATCCTCCAACTTGAAGCGACTCTTCATGCTGAGACTGGGAACCTCGGCACGAGGAATCGTCAGGAGAGCTTGGAGAGGTGCCTTGATTGCAACTTTCTGAGCCACCGCAAACAAGAACCGAACCAGTGCATCCACGTGCTCCTCATTCGCAGGTGTCTTCGCAGACCGAATGCTCTCCTGAAGATCGTCCATAACCGTCTTCAAGAATCCAGCCATTGTTTCCTCCGGAACCAAGCCACGACTGTACAACTCCGCGACATAGGTCGCAAATCCACGCTTGAGTTCTTTCTGCTTTGTCCACGCAAGAATTGCCTCGTCGTATCCTGCGTCCGACGACGACGGGACCGTGACAACATTCTCAACGTCATACAGTTTCGTAAACATCGATGTCTGCGTCGTCAAATCATTCAACGCATCTGGATGGGCGTTTGCGATATCTTTGTAGGCGTCTGCCATCAAGGGCGCATAGAACGCGGACTTGATTCCGACGTCAAACAACAACGTCGTCACACGAAGACGGAACAACGCATCGCGCTTTCCAATTCGCTCCAGGAAGTCGGTCATCAGCTTCGTGTAGTTCGATTTGTTGAGCTTGTTGATATTGCTGACGATTTCACTGTAGTCGGGGTCGTCCTTCTCCTTCACTCTGCGAACAGCTGCGAGCAAGGCAGTCTGTCTCCAGTTGTCATCCTCTTCGGCGCGCTTCGCAGCCCGGAAGTTGCGACGAAAGGTCGGCTTGAACGAAATCTTCAATTGAGCAATAATCGCAAGAATGTCATCGCCAAGGGAGGGGCGAGGCAAACTGCGAGCGGCATAAATCACTGCTGTATCCATTCTGAATCGGGGCAGACTGGATCTGTTTTCCTCGGAAGAATCCATTTTCAAAATGGATCCGAAGAGAACAAGACGGTCGTCCTCGCCCTTTTGACAGAATGACCGACCTTCCGCAGACATGGGTGTTGTGGTATCACGACCCCAACAACGCAGATTACTCGCTCGAAAGCTATATTAAGATCTTGACCTTCACGACCGCCACTGAGTTCTGGTCGGTCGTGGAAGCAATCTCTCCAGAGGCCTGGAACTCCGGAATGTTCTTCCTGATGCGTGATGGATTCCGGCCGTTGTGGGACGCACCCGAGAATGACAAGGGTGGTGCCTGGTCCAAGAAAGTGGATGCCTCGGAGACGCACCAAGTCTTCGTGGACTGCATGGTTCACTGCCTCGCCAACAAGATGCTGAAGCAGAACAACGACACGATCGTCGGAGTGACTCTCTCTCCCAAAGGTCACTTCCACATTATCAAGATTTGGAACAACACGACGGCCGTGTCGGACCGCCGATTGTTCAACCCGTCGCTCAAGATGAAGTTGGGAGACGACATCGCATACAAGGCCCACAATATGCGACCGAAGTAATTGGAAAAAAGTCGTCGTCGCCCATAGTAAGAAGATAATGTCTGTTGTTCCTCCATTGTCTGGACCTCCGTTGTACCGATACATTCCGGGAGTTGGGAAGGTTGGGACAACCCAGAATGGACCAACCGGACCAACAGGCCCAACCGGTGCATCCGGAACTGCCGCAAACACCGGTGCAACCGGCCCAACGGGTCCAACAGGAGCCACAGGTCCCACAGGTCCCACAGGACAAACAGGCCCAACGGGCCCTATTTCCCAGGTTGGAAACATGGTCTTTGTGGATGCAGTGTACGGCAACAACACAACTGCCGCCGCCGATCCAACCCGATATCCGTTTTTAACCATCAATTCGGCGCTGAGCAACGTAACCTCGGGACAGACGGTGTTCGTCCGCCCAGGAACCTACAATGAGAAGATCACAATGCCCGCAGGCGTTGCGCTCCGAGGCGCGAACGTTCAAACTGTGACGATTCAGCAATTGAATACGACATCCAACACCACTCTGTTGACGATGGGATCCAATTGTCGCGTGGAAGACATCACGTTCAACTTGTCCTCCACATCCAACGTAAACCTTACGGGAATTGACTGGCCCTCCGGAACTCCGTTGACAGCAAAGCTTCGGACGGCAGTTGTGAATGTGACGTCCGGTGGAACGGGATCCAACACCATCGTTGGCATGCTCTCCGCGGGAAGTTCTGCGACGACCTACAGTGCGTCCGACGCGGCTCGCAGTTGTACGATTGGCGTTGACGCATCGTCCTCAGGTCCCATCCGCGGACTGTATGTCACAGGATCCAATTGGTTTGGTGTCCGAGACGTCAATTTCAACATTCGAGGCACTGGAAGCAACATCATTGGCGTGGAAACCACAGACGCGGGAGCCTATGCGTCGTTGAAACACTCGACCGTTCGCGGAGGAGACCACGCGGCACAGCCGACCAACCACGACATCAACAGAACCGCAGGACAGATCCTGCTAGGGTCTGTGGATTTGAAAAACAACTCAGCAAACGGAAATGGATTCAGCGTGACAACGGAGGGTGCGGTGACGCATTTTGGAACCACGGGGAATTATACGAACGGAACCACGTATTATTTGGTTCCTGGGTTCGTCAGACAGGGTGATTTGCCCTCAGGTTACTTTGGCATTCCTGTTACACAAAACATGATTTTGTTTTCGGGTACCTTTCAATCAGCTCCGGCCATCCCAGTTGGAAATTCTGTCAAACTCACCGCCTACAAGAACAACGTTGCGACAGACATGAGTATGACGATTGTGGCAGGACAGACGTTGTCTTCTAACGTGACACAATCTGTGGACTATACCAAAGGCGATACATTTGATTTCCGAATGGTCCCAAGCGGTGGCAATCTAAACAACTACGACTTTTCCGCGTCTGTTGCGTTTTACTGAAGGGTGAACAAGTACGACACCTTGGTCAACTCGCCAAGAATCGTGTCACGAAGATTGAGAAGATCCGTATCGCCCTTTCCAATCTTGCTGGGAAGCTCGGTCTCCAAATACTTGGATTCCTTTGCAACAAATGTCCGGGCTGCCGACTCGGTGAAATTGTGCAACTTCATTGTGCCCCGAACCTTCGGGCGTCCGTAGCGTCCCATATAGGACTCGACGAACGCATCAATCGCAGTGTCCAACGCCGTTGTCAGATTGTCTGACGCAGTATGACGGGCAAACGATTTGGTCTGCCAATGATACAGCTTGATTTGGTTGCGGATGGTGAGCAGGTGGCTCACAATGTCTCCGCCAGAGGTTGTGTTGCGACGAGTCTTCATTCTTGTATGTGTCGGAGAGATTACGCAGAGCAAGGCATCAGGCAAAGCTTGATGTCGCCGAGGTTTGCGATCACGTAACGGATCATCAGGAACCAATCGTTCTTCAGGTGAAGCTCCAGGTTGTTGGACAGATTGGAGCACTTGGTGAACAGAACAAGGTGAGGCAGACTGAACGTGCCGGACACGATCTCATCCGACTCCTTCTTGTCAATCGCAAGTTCCGAGGCTGAATCGCCCATCGTCACTGTCTGGGACGCAAACGGACCCTTGCAGCTGAACGTCAGCGAATTCCCCACGTTCTTGATGTCCACCGTCTTGGCCGACAGCAGAGTCATATCACGGCAAATCTTCTGGAAGTCAAGCGATGGCATTGTGATGCGAGTCGCAAACTCACGCTCGGGGATGGAGATGTCCGAATCGTCGCGATCCAAGAGATTGAGCTTGTACCGAACCCTCCTCTTCTTCTCCCCGTTCTCCAGAGTGATCATGAGATGATTGGACTCCGCCTTGGACACGGAAAACGTGATGGTGTCGTCATTCGTCACGGTCTTGACCACCCGATAAAAATGATCGGTGTTCAAGCCCACATCCAGACGAGGTGCCGAGTGATTGTACTCGTAGTGCTCAAACTTGTTCGCATACAGGCGCATGTGGGTCAATACCGTGCGCGTGTTGTCCATCGCGATCATGCGAACTCCGTCCTTGTCAAAGACCAGGCTCATCTCCACGAGCATGGATTTCAGACCCTCAGCGAGTGTTCGAATGGGTGCGGTTTGCACGGTTTTTGCCACGACGAGTTCCTCTGCCATTTTGTTTACCCCCTCGGCGCTTGTTTAAAGTGGATTTCCGCGAGCCTCCACGAGATACGGTTCCAACGCTGCTCGTTCCTGGAAGTCTGAATCTCTTCTGTTTTTTCTTAGCAGGAGATGCAGATGCATATGTAGATCTCGGAGGCCCCGCCGCAATCGTGGACTGGCGGATCTCAACGTTCGGAGCTTCTTTCTTCGCCTTTGTGATGGCGGTCTGAAGAGCATCGTTTGCTTTAATTGCGGTTTCGATTCTTTTATTTAAAACACCAGTTCTGTACTTCAATGTTCTCAAACTCTCCAACTCAAATTTTGTAAGAAATAGTTGAACCTTGTCTACATCCGATGATTGACCACCTTTGAACAAACGTTCTTTAAAAGTTGAACTCTTGCGAACATTGGCTTTTGCGTCGGCTTTTGCGTCGGCAACCGCTTTTTTTGCTTCGGCGATTGTGTCGACAAGGTATGGGACGCCCTTCTCTACTTCCATAACTGGTTCCAACCAGGCATCGTAGAGTTTATTGATCTCATGTTCCTTAGGGACATTGAGCGCTTTAAATTCTTCTGTAATACGAGATTCGTTGGCAATAATCTTTTTCGCATTTGCGAGTGTCGTTTCCGCATCCGGAATGGCGGTCTTGAACTCGGGAGATTCAAGAAGCTTGTTTAACTCTTTTTCGTCGGAGATAGCGGCTTCGCGAATTTCTTTCCGTTCTGCTTCCTTCTTCTTTGGCAGTTCGGCCTCCCCCGTCGGTTCGCGGATTTCAGGCTTCATCTGTGACAGTTGATCGTCAATTTGCTTGTCCAACTGTACCACTTTGTTTATTTCATCCAAGCTGGGAATTTCACAAGTCCTCAACTTCTCTCGGAACTTTTCGGCATATTGCTCGGGCGTCTCGGTTATTTCCAACTTGAAACCATATGTAAACCCCAAAATGTCGCTCCGAATCTCGCCCCACTTGCCTTCTTGTAAATACAGGCCGTCAATCTGCTTCCTTTGTTTAAAGATGTCCTCGCGCAATTGTTTTGCGGATGGACTGGATTTGTCGGGTATCGCATCGAACTGAGCTTGCTGCTCAAGTTGTTTCGGACCATATTTGAAACGGGTTGACTCAAGTGTCTTGATGACATTTGCGATTTTCTTGTCATCCGGAATTTTTGACTTAAATTCGGCTTCACGAAGCACCGCGTTAGCAGCCGCAACCCCTTTTTTCTGCTCTGCGAAGAAGGTCTCCCATAGAGTTCGTCTCTCGGAATCATCTGCAATTTGGTCTTCAATCGCCTTCGACAAACGAGCTTCGGATTCGGCCACGGCCTTAATTGCGGATTCAATCTCGTCAAAACTGCCCCTCTTTCCTCCTTTGAAGATCCGTTCCATCGTTGTCTCAACCGACCGCAACTCTGTTTGGAGGCTTGTTTTCAGGGCATCCACTTCCGAATCGTACGTGGCCAGTTTTTTCTCCAATTCGGCTGTAATTTCTTCAACAGCGCGGTCCTTGTCCGTCATTTCCCCCCCGTTCTTCTTGATATCATCAAGCAATCCCTTTGCGGTTGACACTCGTGTTCGCGCTTTCGAAACAACAGGGACTGCATTCGCAATCATGGTGTCAAGCTTCGTTTTCTGCTCCCGAAGCTTGTCTCGGGACGCGACGCGTTCGGATTCTTTCTGTTCGTTGGCTTTCTGTCGGCGAAGCTTCTCTGCGAATTTCGGATCTGTCTTGGCTCGCTCGTCAATCTCTGCCTGTTTCGCCGCAGCTTTCGCATCGGCTTCTTTCTTTTTGTTCTCTTCGGCTTCGCTGGCCTCTGCGCGTTTTGTAGCGGCCAAGCTTGCGTCGGCGCCCTTGAGTGCCTGTGTAAAGAGTGTCATAAATCGGTCGTGAGGCATAAATCCATCTTTCTTTCCGCTGGCTTTGGTGAGGTTCTGGTACACAGTCTCCAGACTTCCACGCGAGAACGAAAGTCCGGAGAGAGATTCCAGTTTGCCAAACACCTTGATGACTTCGTCTTGCTCCGCTGGACCTAATCCGCTCTGTGCTTCAACAACTTCCTCATTTTCCTTAAAATCTTTCACGGCCTGTTTGAACGCAGGAAGGGAAATGGACTTGAACAATTGCTCTCCTTCCGTCGCAGACTGAAGATCGGACGCGGCAGACAACTTGTCCTTTTCTAGATCCTCATTAAGACGCTTGAGACGTTCGATTTCAGCGTTCAACTTTTCGATCTCGGCCTTCCTCTCCTCAACTTCTTTTTGCGCTTTGTTTCTCACTGATTCCGTTGCTTGTAATATAGCCTTCGTAGCTTTGAGTTCGGTCCCATACTTTTCCTCCATCATCTTGTCCTGATCTTGATTCACTTTCATCGCTCCATACCCCGAGATCCCTGTTATCGCCGCCAATGTTCCCAGTGCGAACGTGCCGGGCTCAACCATTGTTTCTGGCCAGGAAAGGAATTGCCTGGACTCCGACCAATGTGGCAAGCATTCCGAACAGAATCACCAAAAAGAAGAACCCAACCATGTACACGAAAAACAGTCCAACATACTCAAAGAATCCACCCGCGAACTTTGCAGCGAGAAACGGGATCCCGCTGGGAAGGACGAATAAAATGACAATCGTTGCCACGACCAGCATTCCGAGGATCCCGACACCGATCAACCACACATGTTGACCGGGAATGCGAACACCCGCGACGTCGACCGCACGAGGCGGGTCCGTCTTTGGACGGTCGGGGCCGTAGACAGCATTGGCTGGAAACTCCATTGTGTTATTTCAGGAAAGGAATGTACCGAGAGGTGTACGGGTAGAAAACAAGCGACAGCAAGACAATCAACACGATGATGTCAAAGGCTGCCACAACCTTCTTGTATTTGATGGGAAGAGGGGGGTATTCGGGAGGAACACCACCATACGGTTTGAACCACCCGATCAACGCGCCAAAGAACGTCGGACCCAACTTGTCATTGCAGTCGTAGATGTAGTCGTACCACGCCATCAAGACATAGGCCGTCATGGCGAGCACAAACGCAAACACAGCTTCGTGTTGCCACGCTTTCTGATGGGGCATGAAGTACACCGCCAGAACGAACGCAGAAAACACAATGCACTTTTCATTCAAGTACAGTGGAGTTCCAAAGAGGGCAAGTCCCATTTGTTTCACGACAAGAGTTTACTCATCCCTTCCTCGTCTTCTTGGTCTTCTTCAGTCCAAACGTACCCTTCTGCGTCTTGAAGCCCATCTTCACAAGGCGATTCTCCTTCTTCGCCTTCTGAGACTTGGCCTTGGACACGATACGTCCCCACTTGTTGTACTTGAGATCGCGCTTCGTGAGCCCGCCCGATGTGTGATGCGCCGTTCCATGCATGACCTGTGCGCGAGATCCGATCTTCTGAATTGCACCGCCTTCCATTTGTTCTACGACCGAGAAACTTTCAAGAATGGATAGACAACGTTTCCGGTCAGCTGTGCGATCGATGACTGAACGCGAAACATCGAAGGATCAAACGCCTTAAACAACTCGATGTAATTCCCCATCCATCTGTACTGCCAATCTTCCCGGTCCGCTTTGACCCCATCAATGTAATGGTAAATGGGAATGTTCGGATCAACCTTGAACTCTGTCTTTAGCAATCCAGATGCCATCAATCGTTTGGAGAACTCGTGATCTTCTGTATTCCGAATGTCCATGTATCGAACCTGTCGAACAATGCTTGTCTTGATGAGATTCATGGGGGATATTGTTCGAATAAACCGGTCAGGAAGTTCATCCCACTGCGTATACTCCAACGAGTGATGAAACAGCTTGTTGAAGTGCCCCTTCATGTAATGGGCTCCAACAAAGGATGCGCAATCGTAATCGATTCCACTCGTAATCATCGGAACAAACGTTCGGAGATACGACGGAGCCAAGACATCGTCGTCATCCACAAAGCAGTGGTATTTGCCAGAGCATCGGTCCACCAGAACATTGCGTTTCTGTCCAAGTGTCAGTTCTCCGTTGTCTGACTCCCACAACACTTCCACCTTCATCTCTGGAGTCTCTCGAATTTGGCGTTGAACCTCTGCCAACACCTGTCGAAACAGACGTTCACGAGGTTTCATTGTGGGGATTAAAATACTGATGTCCATTGCTTAGTAGATACGGGGAAGATTCAGTGAAAAACGCTTTTCAAGAATGGGTCGGGGTTGAGGACGTTCCACATAGTCCGCTGTTTCCGGGCGGCCGCAAAAGATATCGTTTGTCCACGGAAACGGAAACTTAACTCCTGTCTCGTATCTCCCAAGAAGGTCATCAAAGCTGTAATGAACAAGCATGCGGGACGCAATCCGAGGGTAGACCATATAGATCAGAAAGTCTTGATCGTGCGCAGCCTTGGACTCGACTGTCCGGGCCTTGAAGTCCTCGTACAACGCATGTATATTCAAGCCCGCGGATTTGCGAACGCCCCACAGCCCCCCACACATCTCAACTTTGTGACTTTTGTTGTCACGAATCATATGCGCAACACGTCGTGATTCCAAGAACTGATCGATGGCCCATCGATCTTTCCAATGGATCCGGCTGTCTGCATCACGAACCAACATCAGATCAACTTCGGGTTCGTCAATCGCATAAAAACGATGAATCATATTCGGAGCTCCCAGAACTCCTGTCTCCCGAAGTACGACCGAACTACAGGCACGCAAATGCGTTCGCATCGCATCCGTGACATCGGGTGCAATGTACACATACACCTTCCACTGCGGATAGAACATGCCAATCAGAGCAATGTTCTCAAGCATGCCTCTGTAGTAAATTGGGTTCTCAGGCCCATAGAGGCAAAACGAGAACACATTTACCATTTATCCTACGACAAGACAACATGGTACATACATTTCGATTTGTGAATGGACGATTTGTCTTGGACGACAAGACGATGGCGTTTGTAACCTTTGCGAACGGGCGATACAAAGGACACGACATCGGATTGCGAGAGTCGGTTGCGAAGGTGTATCCATCTGTGCCGGTGTTTTGTTTTCGCGAGTTTGACGAGATTGGAAGTCCTCCTCACTCGGAAAATCCGTATGCGTTCAAGGTGTATTGCGTTGATGCAGTTCGGCGCATGGGATACTCGGTTGTCGTATGGGTGGATTCCATCAATCGATTGGAAAAGTCTCTGGTCCCAATTCTTCCGAGAGTTGCAGAGGTTGGTGTGTATCTGCAGGGAGACGAACATCCGTCCGGTCTCTATGCAAACGATCGTTCACTTGCGTATTTCGGGTTGTCGCGTGATGCAGCGATGGAAATCGAAGCAATCTACGCATGCATCATGCTCTTTGATTTCCGAACTTCAATTGCATTGGAATTCTTGGCTCGATGGAAACAGGCATGTCTGAATGGCATCTTTGTTGGGGGCTGGACAAATGACGGTCATACAGAAAGCCAAGATGTTCGATGCAAGGGACATCGTCATGATCAGACGTGCGCAGAACTCATTTCTCACAGACTTGGAATCCCACGTTCGCCTGCGTTGATTGGTTCTAAGTCTCAACACTACTTCAGCTCCTTTCGGTTTCCGGCAACATCTTGATCGACCATCATCCCAATCAGATCTGCAAATGAGGTCTGTGGTTCCCACCCAAGTTCGTTTCGAATCTTTGCAGAGTCTCCGCAAAGATACGTGACATCATTGGGACGGAGAAACTCTCTCGACTGCTCAACCCACACGCGACCGGTTGCATCTTCTGCGCGCTCCAACCCATCTTCTCCCAGTTTCCATGTCAATGGAACGTTGAGACGATGTGCGATCGTATTAACGACATCCCGAACGCTGTGAATGGTTCCCGTGGCAACAACCCAATCATCCGGAACATCATGCTGAAGGATTCGCCACATGGCGTCTACATATTCCTTCGCGTAGCCCCAGTCGCGCTTGGAGTCGAGGTTCCCAATCTGAACCGGCGTCGTATGCGTTCCATTGAAGATCTGTGCCATTCCGTGTGTCAACTTGCGAGTAATGAACTCCACTCCACGTCGGGGAGACTCATGATTGAACAGAATGCCGTTGCTGATGAACATTCCGTAGGAGTCTCGGTAGTTGCGAGAGATCCAATACGCATACAACTTTGCAGTCGCATACGGAGACTTGGGGCGGAAGGGAGTTGTCTCTGACTGAGTCTCATATCCTGTTGTGTCTCCGTAAAGTTCGCTGGTCGAGGCCTGATACACACGCATCTTGGTTCGATGTGTTGACTGCCGAACACATTCCAAAATCCGAAGCAGGCCAAGTGCATCACATTCGGACGTGTAATCGGGGACAAAAAAAGACACGTGAACATGAGACTGCGCTGCAAGGTTGTAGATCTCACATCGCTCGTAGTTAGGAAGAAGCGCATCAACTTCCCGAACAACATTGGACAAACTGATCGCATCGTTCATGTCAATGTACCGAATCTCCAATTGAGAGAGGATCGGGCGAATCAGAGCAAGCGTGTCCTGTGAAGACCGACGAATGCATGCAAAGACACGATACCCCTTGGACAGCAAGAGCTCGCACAAATACGAGCCATCCTGTCCGTTGGCTCCTGTCACGATCGCGACGCGGTTCATTAGTTAAATGTATAGGTAGGTATGAAAGCGCCCGATTCTCGCGCGTAGCACCGCTTGACCTCGGCATCGAGTGGCAAGTAACAGGCCAAACAGTAGAAGGAACTGTCAACGGTATGAATTTCCTTCGCATGTTGAATCAGCAATGTATAGTCGATGAAGTCTTTGTTCACAAACGACTGGGCGAGATCATACCACTTGTGACCCTCGGAATACACATTCAGATTCGGATCAATTGTCAGGGTTTCATCAATGTCCCAGGTAACAAGCGGAGTTTTGTGCGAGGACGACCTCTGCTGAACAAAGATGTAAGGAATGTCCTTGACACGTTCGTACATGTCCTTCGCCCCTTGCGTTGTTGGAACGTGGAAGTGCGTGTGCCGAACTTCCGGGTCCAATCCCATGTCCAAGTAGAAGCACACGGGCAGGGGTTCAAAGCCGTGGTTGGGATACGCATAGAACCCCGACCGGTACACACTCACAAACTTTGAGCGATCAACCGGAACAACTTCTCCGGCACTCGTGTCGGTCGGCTGTTTTGTATACGCGCCATCTACCAACCACAACTTGATTGTCGGGTTGTCTGCAAACAAGGCTGCAACATTTCCGGCATACTGACGCTTGCACACAACCACCGTTTCGTCATGCTGCATCGCAATGTATCGAACTGCGCCAACAAGACCAATGTGATCTCCAAGTCCCATGTGGCCAATCACCAACGCACGACGGACGGGATATCCTTTCTGTTCGCGAATGTAGGACTGAACGCTCTGGTTAATAACATCTTTGATGCGAAACCGCATGTCGTTCTTGTCTAAAATCTCGACGCATTTCTGAGGATCCGGACGGACACGGATGTCGTCTTGCATCTCCCAGATTTGAAGATTCACATCTCGGAGACGAGCATAATAAAAAGCGTTGGAGTCCACGTACGATGCGAGTTCGGCTCGGAGGAGATCGTATTCCCTCTGGCAATGGGATCGCTTGACAGTGTCCTGAATCTTCTGACATTTGATGTCAAGGATTGTTAGTTTGTCAAGTGCTTCTCCGATCGACACTGGGAGATGGATCATTTGTCATAGAGTAGATGCGTTCTGTTTCCGACTGAACGACGAACCCACGACGACGATACATGTCAAGTGCGACAACGTTGGTCTTGTCCACTGTCAACCGAAGTGAGTGAATGCGTTCCACGTGCGCATAGGCAAGAATCAGATCCAGCAAGAAGGCTCCAATCCCACGCCCTTGAAACTCGGGAAGAACACACACTCCAATCCATCGATCGTCCAAGTGCGCATAGGCAACATCGGGAACCACAAGTGTCAGTGTATGGGTTGCAAGGCATGTATCCACAGTCCGAGTCGCAAAGTATCGGAACGTTGACGGCATCTCGTGGGCAACAAACGAATCCAACAGCGCTCGGGTCTCTGGCGTAATACGACGAACGTCCGGAGGAACTCGGCCTGCTGCAACGGCTCGAATGGCAGTTGCAATGAACGCCTGGTCATAGGCGGTCAAGGTCGGAGAGGACGGAATCATCACAAGGTCCTCATGTCCGATTGGCGTGGAGTTGGCTTGAATCGATCGGAGATGCGCATGCCGATGGATTGGATAGAACATTGGGCGCGTGTCAATTCCAATCGCACGAAGGGCATCAGCAGAGACGCCTCCGGGAATTCGAAGGACATTCATCCACAACCCCGACGAAATCATCCACTCAGGAAGAAGGGTTGCATATCTGTCGCGAACCTTTCGCTTGCGACCAAGAATCGAATCAATGTCACACAACTGATCGTACAACAGTGCTGCCTGAAGATTGGTCATTCGATAATTGTACCCCAAGACATCGTAGATATACCGTTCTGACGTCGTTCCGTGGTGACAGGACTTGTAGATGAAGTCGTAGAGTTCCTTGTCGCGCGTATACCAAATTCCACCCTCTCCGCACGTGATGACCTTGTTCGCAAAGAAGGACACTGCGCCACAGAGTCCGGCAGTTCCCACGACTTGCCCTTCATACCTCTCCAGAAATGCCTCGCAACAATCTTCAACAAACACCAAATCGGGGCGCTTGCGTTGAAGTGCGGGCACATTCACGACATTCCCAATGTTGTGAACGACAACCACTACAGAATTGGGGGCAAGCGACTCGACAGATTCCTCCATGTTGAGTGTCGTGGGATTCATGGGAAGCACCTTCAGTTGAGAGGGTTCATACTCGTACAGCGCGCAATTCCACACTGCGACAAACACATAATCAGGCACATAGATCGTGGTCACCTCGGGATGGCGAAACTTGATTGCCTTGAACAGCAGATGCGTTGCACTCGTTCCGTTGTTCACCATGACAACATAGGGAACCCCCAACACTTCGCAACACTTCTGACGACTCTTTTCAATAAATTCCCCTTGCGAACTAATCCATCCATCGTCGATTGCCTTTCGAATGGACGTGGTATAGGGTTGAATGTCGGGGGTATAAATGGGATATCGCATTGTTTGTTGTCGCAGTTATCGTGTAGGTCGATTGCGACGATAGTGAAATGGGAAGGATGTCATGGTTGACCAATCTGCGGGAGGAAGCGGTTGTGCTTCATCCGGGTCAATTGTTTCCACAATCGATTCGTGTTTCGCCAGACACAGCGTATACAATCCATTGTCGCCGTCTCCTCCCAAAAATCGAGGATGCTTTCGGACAGATTCGCCACGTAGAAAGGTGTAATTCTCGCAGAGCGCGAGCCATTCTCGGACAAATCGAATCGAGTCATCCGTTCGTTTGAGGAGAATAACCCCACTGTAACAGTGAGGTCTGGACTTCGCATACACGTCGGGGAAGTACTCTGCAGCAGCGTCCGGACATACAAACTGATCGGCGGTGTAGTGTTGGGCAGCAAAGGAAACAATTGATTTTGATGAATTGTCAAGCATCGCGACGTACTCCGCAAACCGCGGAAGACCACGTTTGTTGAGATGAACGCCCGCATCTGTGTACACCACAATGTCATCCGGATTCAGTTTCTTCAGAGTCTCGAGAATGATCATGGGTTTCCAAATCCACCGCCCATATCCAATTCGGCGGTTTGCTTTGATAAACTCGGCATGCGTCTTGAAAAAGTCTGGGAAATCCAGTTCCGTGTACGAGAAAATCTGGTCGAACACATTCATATTCTTTGCGTGGGCGACGATCCGGTCTGTTGTCATGTATTCCGTATTCGCAAATGTCGCAAACACTCGATTTCCCGGTCGTGAAATTGAAACATCGGGTGCAGCGAGTTCTTCTGAAGAAATCGTTGGGTCCAACCAAGGAGTGCGCTCCTTCATTCCCGGGAAAAACTCAATTCCTGGTTGTGCGTACGCACCAATCGACCCAATGGGAGAAATGTGTGTGTTGTGCCGGTATCCAAATGTAACATCGGCGATTACATCCATCGTGACAACCTTCGACAAGACAAACACAATCATCGCATGAATGTTCGCATCCAACCATCCCCTTTGAACGATTCCTTTGCTTGATTCGATTGCTCCAATGTACTTCTGAACCAACGGAGACCTCCAGAGTCGGAAACTGGAGACATGGAAGTTGTTATATGGTGCGACTCCAGTGTATCGACCATTTCGAATGACATTGTCTGCACGAAGGCGCATTTGCAACTGTGACGATAGAAATGTGTGGTGAAACCCAAGTTGCTTGGTCAAAAACTCCATTGTAAACTCGAAGAGCGAGGACTGGTCATGTGCCTCACAAAACGCAGACCGAAACACATAGTCCTTGGTTAACCACAGATTGACGGACGACGACGTCGGATACGGTTCTTGAAAGAAGGAATCGTCATCCAATCGCATGTAGTGAGAGTAGGACTGCAGACGAGGATGGTTTTGCATCACCCCGCTGAAAAATCGACACATCATCAGATACCCACGCGATTGTGGAAGCGATCGGTTATACACATCTTCAAACCCACTGAAATTAACCTGAATGAATTCTTTGACTCCCGGAATTCCTGCCATTTCCGCGGGCGTATAATCCTCGTGAAACACGAAAATGTCTGTCTTCGGAAAGCATTTTCGTGTCTGTTCGATTGATGCCTGAAGCATGATGTATCGAGACACGGTTGACTGTGGAATTCGAAAGAAGAACGGAGATGCGAGATACACGATACACAGCGTCATACTTGTATTTTCAGCAGCAAATGTAGATGGATTCCCATTCACATTTGTTGGGGTTGCCCCCGTTGTTTGTTTTTTGTTCCACCTCTTTGACGCCTGTTTGGAGGATTACCCCGCTTAGTTGGAGTAGGCAAGACCACCCATACCGGACATCACGCGGAGCACGTTGTAGTTAACAGCGTACACGCGAACCTGGGCAGTGCGGCCAGAGCGCACGGTGTTGACGGAGACGGTGAGCTGGAGGGTCGCCTTGTCGATACGGGAGAAGTTGCAGGTGCCGCTGGGCTGGTGCTCCTCGGGCTTGAGCGCGAAGGAGTAGACGTTGATACCCGGGGCGGGAGTGCGGGTGTGGTGCTGGTAGGGCTGGACGCGGTCAAAGTAGCGACCCTCACGCTCCGTGAAGCGATCCTGGCCGTTGAGCTGGAGCTTGGCGACTTCCACGGGGTTCTTGCCGGAGCACTTGACACCAGAGTCGAGGATGACCTTGGCGAGCAGGTAGTTGGTGGTCGCGGCGAAGACCTCCTCGCCCTGATTGTCACCAGAGTCGAGCCAAGAGGCGCCACCGAGAGAGGGACCGAAGGCAATGCCGATGCCGGGGAGGTAGGGGCCAGAAGGACCATCGCCCGCAGTGGTGGGGACAACACCACCACCGGCCTGCTGGGTGCCACCGAGAGAGCCGCGGGCGAGGATGTCCATCACAATACCCTCCGTGGTGAAGTCATCCGTGTAGTTGAAGGGCTGGCAGCCGTTGACCTCCGCAATGAAGTTCTGGCCGGGGGTGCAGTCCACGAACGAGTCGCGCTGAACAACCCACACGAGCTCCTTGACGGGGTGGTTGAAGTTGAGCTGGATCTTGTTGGAGGAGGAGGTGATGGACTCCGCACCAGTGTACTGGAGCTGCTCAATGAGGTACTCGTGGGTCTGCTGGGCGAACCTGCGGCGCTCCTCGGTGTCGAGGTACACGTAGTCGATGTAGA
>JACCDP010647952.1_pt1 | contig 31340 bp, 22 predicted proteins | sample 7445841 | NCBI WGS metagenome assembly JACCDP01 (sample SAMN15323441, study PRJNA562643) | freshwater metagenome | isolation source: river surface water | place: USA:Blue River Watershed | collected 2017-08-17 | reverse complement strand
TTGTTTGTTGATGATGTTCAAGATGCGATTTTTCAGCAAACCCGACAAAAGATCAATTTGGCCGCACAAAGACCCGAAGACAAAAAACCATTGAGTGATTATGTGCTGTCGCGCCTAAAAATCTATTGGGGCAGTGTTGCCGTACCCTTAAAGATGGTGGGCTATCAGATTGAGGAGGAAGGCGTTTGGTGCTTTTTCGAATCTACAGTGCAGGGGAAGGCCAAAACTGTAGAGATTTGCAACCGGGCGTTGTACGAAACATTAGAGAGTCAGACTCACTTCTTACATTTCACTTTTGGCAGTCAAACCCAGCACTGGAAAATCACCAATCCAGAATCTTGCCACCGCTTTGGCATCCAATGATTTAAGGTAAAACCTAAGGACTTGACATCAAATTCTTGGCATTCAAGTCATTATTACGTCAGAAACCCAAAAAATTCAACAAAATACTGAGCCCAATACAACGTATTGTGGAACTTTTAGGTCTATTTTTGAAATTGGACCCATCTACTATGAAAAAACTCATACAAATCGTTGCTTTGGTTTTAGTTGGCACTTTATCAATTGCTGCCAAAGCACAAACCAAAACACGCTTGGCAACTGGCGTTAGTAGCCAATGTTTGAAGGGCTCATTTACTGCCGAGGGCACCTTGTTAAACGACTCTTGTGCTCAGATCAAATGGTTCATCACGGGAAATGGCGCAACAACCTATGCGTATGGCGCAAAAACCACTTACACGTTCCCATCGGCTGGCACGTACACCGTGTGTGGCAAATTATTAAATACTTGTACCAAATTCGACACCTCCATTTGCAAAACGATTACGGTTGTAGGTTGTGATTGCAAATTGACCACCGAATTTAGCTTTACCAACGATTGTAAAAAAGTAAAATTCAAAGCATCCTCTAACCAAGTGGGCACTAAATACACTTGGAATTTCGGTGACAAAACCACCGGCACAGGTGTTGACCCTACCCATAGTTATTTGTCGGAAGGTGTCTACAAAGTGTGTGTTACCGCCACTTGGACCGATTCAACCGGAAAAACATGCACCGCTACATTCTGCAAAGAAATTAAGGTAAGTTGTGGCAAGCCCTGTGACCTAAAGGGAGATTTTAGCTTCGTTTCAACTGGTGGAAAATTCCGTTTCAAGGCAAGCAGCAACACTGGCTACACGTACACATGGAATTTCGGCGATGGCAAAACAGGCAAAGGCATTGATCCTTACCATGAATACGCAAAAGCGGGCACTTACACTGTTTGCGTGACCATTACCGACAAAACCGGCAAATGCAAAATCAAAATATGCAAAACCATCATCGTAGGCAATCCTTGTGGTATCATCGGTGGTATGACTTGGAAAAAGACCAACGATAGCACTTGGAAGTTCTTTGCCTCTTCAAACACAGGAACAGGAACAACTTACTTTTGGAATTGGGGCGATGGCACCACATCAACAGGCAAAGATGCTTCTCATGTTTACAAGAAGTCTGGCACCTACGAGGTTTGTGTTAAGATTTATAGTCCTACCAAAAAATGTTTCGCTTATATCTGTCGCAAAATTGAAGTCGTTGTGCCCAATAGCGCGAAGAAATGCACTTGGGACAAGACCGCCATCAAGGTAGGTTACAGCAATGTTTGCAACAAGTACTCTTTCGAAATGACCAACTTCCAAGATTCATGCATCAAATACCAGTTGAGTGTTTACAACATGAAAACAGGGGTTACAACAGCATTAACCGCCGGTCGTTTGGGAACCTATACCTTCGGTGACACCGGTAAATACGCCATCATCGCCAAGTACAGCAACATCTGCACAGGTTGCGACACACAGACCTACAGCATGTTCACCGTTACATGTAAACCAGCAGCGTCTAAGTGCAACTGGGCCGCAGCGGGAGCTACCTTGGGCTACAACAACAAATCTGCCTGCAACACGTATTTCTTTGAGGGCAAAAACATGAACACTAGCACCAGCAACTGTGTGAAATACACCATTGCTATTGGAAAAGCCGGCGCAAATACAACTTACTATAAGAGTCGCACCGCCACCCATACGTTCACCAACAATGGAACCTACAGTGTCTGCATCAAATACTACGATTCTTGCAACGCCTGTGACACCATCATCTGTTCTACCATCAAAGTAGATTGTTGCGCTGCAAAAGCGGGCTTCACGGTTGACAGTGTTTCTGCAACAGGTAAAATGTACGTGAAAAATACCAGCACCGGTGCCAATGCTTATTCTTGGAATTTTGGTGATAGTTCAAATACCAGCAACGACAAAACACCTGGTCACACATTTGCGACTTCAGGCACTTATGTAGTTTGTTTGACTGCTTACGACACTTTCAACAATTGCTCAAACGTTTACTGCTACACGGTAAAAGTCCTCAAGACACGTGGTAAAACATCAGTACAAAGCATCCAAGGCAGTGCCTATCCAAACCCAGCAGATCAAGGTTTCTACTTGGATTTGTCAGGCAATGCACAATACACCGTTTACAACAACAACGGCCAAATCATCGCTACCGGAAAAGGCAACAACGCCACCTACATTGAAACCGCTAGCTGGTTGGAAGGAAACTATCGCGTTGTATTGACAAACGCCAACGGCACGCAGACCATCAATACGGTCATCGCCCATTAATCTGTAATTTTCAAAAGTCCCTGAATGCGCAACGAGTTGCACACATTCAGGGACTTTTTTGTTTATTCGCACCCAATACCCGGGAGAAACCCAATCATGAAACGAATTCTAACACCCTTTTTATTGTCGGTAGGTTTTGCTGCCGCCCCATTAGTTGCTCAAAACCCCATTCCTAACGCGGGCTTCAACAACTGGAATACGCAAACCTATGAGGTACCCAACCATTGGATGATGATTGGAAAAACGTCTCGCGACATTTCAAAAACGTTGGGCTATGTAAATGGCGTTCGGTTGAGCAATGACGTAGCTTCTGGCACGGTAAGTTTCGCGATGAATGTGGGATCAAAATATCCCGATCCACTTACGGGTGGATTCAGCATAAGCGGAACCACTACACCAGCGAGTATTAAAATCAATTACAACAGCGAAAAACTAGGCAATGATACGGCCTTGGTGATTGTAGGATTCACCCAGGGTACAAACACCATTCCGTTGGTATTGCAAGAATTTTACATTTTACCTGATGGCACAGGTGCCGGCGACAACAGCATTACTGTTCCCCTCACCTATTCCAATCCTACCGCAGGTTTGGTGGCTGATTCGGGCTTTATTTATATTGCGAGTAGTTTGAGGCGTGTAGCGCCAAACAGCAATGGCAGCATCGCGATATATGACATTTCTTTTCCTGGGGGACAGACATCAACCGAGGGCAATTTAAACCTCGAGGGGTGGGGCAATTTGTTGGTGAGAAAACCAACCCAATGGCTTACTTCTTTGGATGCTTACGAAGAACGCGTAGGCAAAATGAATGGCTTACAGGAATATATTTTAAGCAGCACGGATGCACGATCTGGACTATCGGCACTGCTCAAACAGCGCACCATCAACACGAATACAGGTACGGAAGTGATTCCTGCGTGGATGGTCACAAGAGATACCAATTTTTCGTATGCCGATATGGGCACGCCGGCCTTTGCTGTAAATCAACGATACAACAGTATCCGCGGTTACTGGAAAGGGACTTTATTGGCCGGAGACAGGGTTTCTGTGATGGTGAACTTCTTCCATGCAGATACTTTGGTGGGATCGGGCATGTTCACTCAGGATTCAAAATTATCAACGCCTGCCAACTATACGATGTTTGCTGAGAATATTGTGTGGGACAGCAGATTCACCCTTACACCTACCAAAGCCACAGTGGGTGTGTTTTTGACCGATTCTACTTTTCAGCAAGCCAGTGCGGCAGAGAGTCAAATTTTCTTAGAAGATCTTTGGTTAGACTTAAATTTTGCAAATACCAAGCAATTCACCAAACCCACCAACAGCATTGTACAGTGCTACCCCAACCCCACCAAAGGCAACTTCACGATCTTGTCTGAGGATGCCATTGAGCGCGTGGTGGTTATTAATACTTCGGGACAGGTTATTTATTCGACCGAGACCAATCCTGGAACTTTTACATTGGAAATGGACGCATCAAAGTTTGGCGCAAACCAATCAGGGTTAAATGTGTATTTTGTACGTATTGAAACCCAAATGGGGACACGTACGGCATCGATTGTGATTCAGCCCTAAAAACGGCTTAAATTGCACTAAAATTACGGTAAACGCCTTGGCGCGAGAGGGTTTGTTATTTCAACAAGTATAGCGCTTGTTTCAAGCTGTCTAATTTCACCGAGAACGACTCGATATCCTGTCTTTCCGCCTTACTGAACTTCCGACTCTCCAAATCTTCTTTGCTACAGCTCAAGAACAGGGAAGATTTCATCAAGTCCTCGGAAGACACTTTGCGTGATACCCACAACAAAATCATCGACAGGTGTATTCCACCGAAAATACTCTGAAGGAGTTCCACTGTGTACTTTTGATACTGGCTGTAGTCTTTGGTATAGTTGAGAAAGAAATTTACGATTTCACCGGGTACGAAGTCAATATCGGCCAACCGCATTTCTTCCAGGTTCTGACAGGTATTCTCTTGCAGCGTAACCCAATCGTCGTTCAGCAAACGAATCAGCGGAGCGATGCTTTCATATTGCAACGCAGCGATGTCTTCATCCTCCGAAAGTCGGTAAGCCGCATCCCATTGGAGATCGTCTTCTACAAACAGTTCAAACTGGGGGCTTTTCTCCTCGCAAAACGTACTCAGCAGGCAGTAGACAAGACTTTCTCTTAGATCGGCATGCTGTGGCAATGCATTGAGGTCATCGGCCAACAATTGTGCTATGGCTGTAGGCCAGGGGGAAAATTCTCCTTGAAGGTGGGTTTTCAGTATTGCGCCTTGGGCGTTGTAAACCACAGCATGATCGCTACGCAGTGTACTTACTTTTACCGAAAATGGACCGTGAGCGCTTTTCATGGGCGATTACGCGCCTACTTGCTTCAGGTGAAGCAGGTGTGAATGAATAGCACTAAACATGGTAGGGAATTCTTTGTAGGTGATTTTAAATTCCTCGCATGTTTCGCGCACGATTTGGTTCAACTTGGGGTAGTGAATGTGAGAAATCTTTGGAAACAAGTGATGTTCAACCTGAAAATTCAATCCACCCAACATCCAAGCCAAGAATTTGCTCTTGGTACCAAAATTGGCGGTTGTTTGAATTTGGTGCGTTGCCCAATCGGCTTCTACAGAAGTGATTGGAGGTGTTTTCTCAACGAAAGTCACATCTTCAACCACGTGGGCCAATTGGAATACTACAGCAATTACAAAGCCGGTCGTCATACTCACTATGGTATATCCCACCAAAGTTGGAGCCAAACCCACATAGTAAATAGGGAAACCAATAAACAATGCGATATAGCCCAATTTGGTTACCCAAAAGGTAATGTGATCCATCACTGTGAATTTCACTTTCATGTCGCGATCCCCTACTTTACCCGTGAAATACTTCACGAAATCCTGGTAAAAAATCCACATCAAATAGGTCACACAATACAACAACAAACCATAAATGTGTTGGAAACGATGAAACCAATATTTGGGCTGGTATTCGTTCACACGCATGTATGGACTGATATCGATATCCTCGTCGGCACCTTCAATATTGGTAAATGAGTGATGCGCAACGTTGTGTTTTTGGTTCCAGAAAAATGCATTACCACCCATCAAATTCAAGCTATGGGCCATCATTTTGTTTACCCAAGGCTTGCTCGAGTAACTACCATGGGCGCCATCGTGCATCACATTGAAACCGATGGTGGCGAAATTCACCCCCAACAACATACAAAGCACCACGGCAATGGCAGTTGCTGGTGTAAAGAATACCAAGGTGACGTATAATGCCAACAGGGTCAAGCCCAAGATGATGGTTTTGCTGTACAACTTCCAATTCCCTGAGGATTTGATGTTGTTATCCTTAAAATAGGCGTCGATACGCGACCGCAACGTAGAAAAAAACTGGGCATTTCTGCCTTCAAAGCGTATTTGATTCATGCTTACTTACAAAGATAGGGTTTACAATTGCACATTATCTGACAGATGTCACGAAAAGCGGCAAGGTTTTCAACGCTTTGCCCACTTTTATGCGAATATAGTAGCAACCATCGGGAATATTTTCCAGCGACACATCTACACCAAACTCTCTGTTTGACAAGATATTAGCCGTGGTTACGACTTGACTTTTCACCACCCTACCCAATGGATCCAAGATGGTGATAAAACTGTTGGCCAAGACGTCATTTTGTGTAAGATTTTTATCAGAATTCACCAAATTTCCTACTACACGAATGTTCCGCGATGCCGGATTTGGATACACCTTTGCTTGTAACGTAGACAGTTTTTCAATGCGTTCTGCACTGAGTATATCGCCCTTTTTTACAATATTGGCGGTATAAACCCCATTCCCATGGGTGGCAAGGGCAATTGTACCATCGCTAGGTCGTACATCAAACATGTCACACACCATGTTGCCAATTTCACCGCTGGCCTGTTGCACCCATTTGGTATTCAGTCCCTGCAACGTATCGGTAGCGAAGAATCCCGCGCTGGTCGCTGCCAAATAGACGGTTCCATCATCCACGGGCAAGATAGAGAGCCATCGCACAGAAGGACCGTCGCCCAAACCAGTTCCAAACTGCTCCAAATTCCCGGCAGCTTTTGTCCATGTTTTCCCGCCATCCTCCGAAGAGAAAATGCTATACACATTGTAATTACTGAACGAAACCATCACTTTGTCGGCGTTTCTCGGATCCACAGCCACACAACTAATGTAGGCCGATGGGAAGGCCGATGCGGTGATGTCTTTGGGTTTCAAATTGCTGCTCAGGTGGGCGCTATCAACCCGATACAATCGCTTCAACGAAGTTCCATAATACAATCGGTGAGCTGGTTGAATACTCGCCCCCAGTGCCGATACAAATTCATTTCGAATCACCACTGAATCACTGCCTTTCACCCACCCTTGGGTTATGCTATCATTGTTGTTTAGCAGCGGAATACTGCGCAGCTGATTGTTTCGCCACAGGTATTTTCCGCCCGCCAAATACATGATATTATTGTCCACCGGATCCAAGATATACGGATTGATGAATAAATATTGTGAGCCCCCAATTGGATCAATGCGCGCATAGGCCGTACGATTCCCGTTTGCATCCACGGTGGCTTTGATCATCTTTCCTTGCTGTTTGGAGAAATAAAACAATTTCGCACCGTCTTCCACCGCACAATACGATCCATCCCCAAAATAGGGATCTGTCCAACGGGCATCCGACGCATCTGAAACCGTCATCAACTGATTGTTGTCCTGCGCGCCAGCCACCAAAATGGGACTTTGCGGGGTTGCATGATCCAGTGCTACTGTATAAAACTGGGTGGTTAGATATCCATTGTTCAACGATTCCCAAACAAATGGCATCGCATCGATATTGACCGAACGAAACACCCCGCCATCATTGGTATTGATCAACTTATTTCCGTCATTGGGATAAAAAATCAAATTGTGTTGATCTGGGTGATGATTGGGATAAACCCCTACATCAGGCCATTTGGCATTGAGCTTATATCCGCCAATTTTCTGTGTGTGGGTTGAATCACTGAATGCTGCGGTTGACAGATACAGGTTGGTACCACCGATGAACACATGATTGGAATTGCCGGGCCTCACTTTCACCAACATATCGTAACTTCCTTGAACGTTCCATCGATCAAATGCAGAACCGTTGGGCAGATTGGCCGACAAATCCTCCCACACGCCTGAATCACCCGTACCATCGCCACCCAAATAGGTATAGCGATAGAGGGCATTCCACTCAACATCTCCCTTAAAATTCGACAATGACTTGCCAAATTTGTCGGTATTGAGCAGGAAGTAAACCACGTTTTCGTTATTCGGATCGATGCCTATGACGATGCGTTTGTAGGTAGCGCCTAAAAAGGAGGGATTGATATTCACCAGCGACCCGTCATTGGCACCGCGAAACATCCCCTTCTTTTGTCCTTCAGAACTCGACGTGGCATAAACCACCCCTTTGCTACTCACCGCCACATCCGTAAAATATCCACCGGGCAAGAGGTTTGTCCATGTCTTTCCCCCATTAAAACTCCGTTGAACTTGGTTATAGCAGGCCGCGTACAATTCCTGCACTGGATCTTGGGCCGATGCATCCAGGGCGATGTTCCACACCAACTGCCATCCCGTAGAGAAAGACACAGGATTCCCAGCAGCGGTGCTTGCGATGGGCGACCAACTTTTACCTGAATCATTTGACACAAAAAGGCCATCGCCCAGATAATAGGCTCCGCGAGCACCTGCACTTTGACCATAGGCCTCACCCGTTCCCATATACCAGGTTTGTTGGCGATTGGGCCTTACATCCTGCACCAAACAGGTTGCTGAACGAAGTTCATTCGTCTTTTGTACTGCATTCCAATTTTTACCGCCGTTGGTACTCAACCACATGCCACCTGATACAGAACCAGCCAATATTCGCTGGGTATCAGCCACATCAATGCCGATGGCACGTGTTCGTCCACCAATAAAATACGGTCCGCGGTGTTTCCAGCCACTGGATGTGCGTGCCAAAGGATTCACATCGGTGGTTTTGGGCAAGGTTGCCACAAAACTGATCTCCCGCTGTCGCATATCCAAAGGAATTTGTCCGGTTTCCGGATCCGCCAACCGCTTCAATTCCCATTGCCAGCGCGCACTTGCGCCGTGCTCCATGGCCGATTGTTGGGCGAAAATGGGCATGTACAACAATCCCATAATTATACTCAGTAAACAAACTTTGCGAAACCACTGTAGACTCATCTTTACGAATTTACAGTCATCCATTGAAAATGTCGTTAATTTGCTTCGATGAATCGCAGGACTTTTGCATGGATTATGGGGTTATCGGCGTGTTTCACCTGTGGATTCGCTTATCAATCTGTCGTTCACACAGCGCCGAATGCACAACCCGCTGCCGATTCAGGCATAACCAAGGCCTTCGTGATGGGTAAATTTTATGCCAACACCGACCCTCGCTTTGGCATAGTACCCGCAGCCATGAGCAGTAAAACCATGTATTTACAAAAGGAAGTGATTACGGCCTTCCAGTTGATGCGCAGGGAAGCGATGCCCAAGGGAATAGATTTAAAAATCATATCAGGCACACGCAATTTTTGGGAGCAGAAGGCCATTTGGGACCGTAAATGGGTGAACAATGTCAATCGTTTTGGCACAGGCATCGAGAACGCCAAACATATACTGTTGTACAGCAGTATGCCAGGCAGCAGCCGACATCATTGGGGTACGGACATCGACATCAATTCTTTGGAACCCGGATATTTCAGAACAGGCCGCGGACTGGCAGAAATCACTTGGTTGCGCAACAATGCCAACAAATACGGCTTTTTCGAAGTTTACACCCCAAGAAAAACCGGCCGATTGGTTGGATACGAACCGGAGGCCTGGCACTGGTCTTACGCTCCATTATCTGACCGTTATCTAACTTACTACCTAGCAACTGTGAAATCGAGCGATTTTTCGGGATTCTATGGCGCTGAGTTGGCCGCACCAATAAGAATTATCGAGGATTACGTAAAGGGGATTGGTGCGCACTAACAGGCACCGAGAAAATCATTCAGCGGATTTGCGCAGGCGTTTTTGCACGGTCACAAAATAACCGAACAGCACACCGGAAATGTCGGCAAAGAAATCGGCGAGTTCTGCGGAGCGATGAAATGGAGCGATGCGCTGCAAGAACTCAATTCCTGCACCGATGATGGTTGCTGTAACCACAAAATAGACCACCGAGCGGTGGAAATGCTTTGATTCTGTGCTCCAGATGAGGAACAACATAAAATACAACCCTGCATGCACCCATTTATCAAACCCGAAGGAGATTGTCCAACCGAGCTTTTTACTCACACTGGGCGAGGGCGACAGGCATAAAATAAAAATCAGTACAAGAAAACTGATGGTTTTCTTGTACTGATTCAAAAATTTCAACATTTGCATGAAAGGAATTATCCCACCATGGCGGTGTAATCGGCGTGACTCATCAAGCCATCAACCTCTGAAGGGTTGGTCATTTTCACTTTAACCATCCAACCAGCACCATAAGGATCACTGTTTACAGATTCTGGAGCAGAATCCAAATCGCCATTCACTTCCAAAACTTCACCACTTACAGGCATGTACAAGTCGCTCACTGTCTTCACAGCTTCAACTGTTCCAAACACCTCATGAGCGGCCAAAGTATCGCCTTGAGAAGAAATGTCAACAAAAACGATATCGCCCAATTCACTTTGTGCAAAGTCGGTGATACCAATGGTGGCTACGTCGCCTTCTACCATAACCCATTCATGGTCTTTGGTGTACTTTAAATTATCTGGGTAGTTCATAGTGTTTAGTTTTGTTTTTGGCTCCAAATCAGTTGAAGCAAGGTGGAAATTTTCTGTTTTAATTCTTTGCGATTCACGATAAAGTCCAAGAATCCGTGTTCTACCAAAAATTCAGAACTTTGGAATCCTTTGGGCAAATCGCGACCGATAGTTTCTCTGATAACGCGGGGACCTGCGAATCCGATCAAGGCCTCTGGCTCAGCGATATTCACATCGCCCAACATAGCGAAGGACGCGGTAACACCCCCAGTGGTAGGATTGGTCAACAAGGAAATATAGGGAATTCCGGCACGATCCAACAACGCCAACTTTGCACTGGTTTTGGCCATTTGCATAAGTGAAAACGCCGCTTCCATCATTCGCGCACCGCCCGATTTTGAAATCATCATGAACGGGGTTCTGGTAGCCAATGAATAGTCGATGGCTCGGGCGATTTTCTCCCCTACCACACTACCCATAGAACCGCCGATGAAATTAAAATCCATGCAGGCAACCATCAATGGCTGTCCGTTTATATGGCCATGTGCCGTTCTCACCGCATCTTTTAACCCGGTTTTGCGCTGGGCTACGACAATACGATCAGAATAAGGTGCTGAATCATGAAACTTCAGTGGATCCCCGCTACTCAAATTCGCATTGATCTCCGTAAAGTTATTGTCATCGAACAGTATATCAAAATACTCCATAGACCCCACGCGCTCATGGTACCCACAGGCCCCACAAACGTAGTGGTTCACAATCCAATCTTTGGTAGGCGCAACCTCTTTGCAGCGTTTGCACTTCTCCCATAGACCATCAGGCGTAGGCTTTTTATCCTTGGTTTTTGTCAGGATACCGCTCCACGTCCGCTGATACCATTTTGGACCATCACCGGCGAGATCTTCGTCGTCTTCGAAATCGAGATTCATGGAAGCAAATTAAGCCAAAGTGATGCTGCTATCCAAATACACATCTTGAACAGTATTCAACAATTGAACACCTTCATTCATGGGTTTTTGGAATGCTTTGCGACCCAAGATCAAGCCAGATCCACCCGCGCGCTTGTTTACCACTGCGGTGAATACTGCTTCTTCCATATCGCCTTGTCCTTTCGACTCACCACCAGAGTTAATCAAACCGGCTCTGCCCATGTAGCAGTTGGCCAATTGATAACGGGTTAAATCGATGGGGTGATCAGTGGTCAATTCACTGTATACTTTTGGATGGGTTTTGCCATGCTTGGTAGCATTGTAACCACCGTTATTCACCGGCAATTTTTGCTTGATGATATCCGCTTGGATGGTTACACCCAAATGGTTAGCTTGTCCACTCAAATCCGCACTGGCATGATAATCAATACCATCCACTTTGAATCCATTGTTACGGGTATAGCACCACAAAATGGTGGCCATGCCCAACTCATGAGCACGCTCAAATGCTTGAGCTACTTCTACAATCTGACGGCCGCTCTCGGGGCTACCGAAGTAAATGGTTGCGCCTACTGCAGTTGCACCCATGTTCCACGCATCGTCCACAGAACCAAACATGATTTGATCGAACTTGTTGGGGTACGACAAAAACTCATTGTGGTTGATTTTCACAATAAAAGGAATTTTGTGCGCGTATTTGCGGGCATGCATCGCCAAAACGCCATAGGTTGAAGCTACGGCATTGCAACCGCCTTCGATGGCCAATTTGATGATGTTTTCAGAATCAAAATAAATGGGGTTCGGTGCAAAAGAAGCACCCGCACTGTGCTCAATACCCTGATCTACTGGCAGAATGCTCAAGTATCCTGAATTGGCCAAACGACCGTTTCCATACAACTGTTGCAAACTCTTCAACACCTGAGGGTTGCGATTGGTTTGTGCAAAAATACGGTCTACGAAGTCAGCACCCGGTGCGTGAATCATAGACTGATCGATGGTTTTACAGTTGTGATTCAGCAAGTATTCCGCTTGAGAACCGAGCAAGGATTGAATTTGAGATTGAGCCATTGCGTATCTTTTTGTATTAAGTTTGACGCAAATTTAACCTTTTTTCTGATGATACAGGTAACCCCCATCGCAAACCCACAGGATATGGCCAAAGCTTTTGATATTCGTCGCATTGTCTTTGTGATTGAGCAGGCATGTCCGCCCGACGAAGAATACGACGAGCACGAGGCCAGCAGTCAACATTTTTTGGCGACCCTGCAAGGTGTTGCCGTTGGAACCTGCAGATTCCGCAAAACAGATTATGGCTACAAGTTGGAGCGATTTGCGGTGCTCAAAGAATACCGAGGAAGCGGCGCCGGCGCGGCACTGTTAAACCATTGCTTGGAGACGTTATCTCCCAATTTCGACTTCTCCTCCCAACACATTTACCTACACGCCCAAGAACATGCCACCGACTTCTACCAGAAGTACGGATTTACTGCCCAGGGCGATCGTTTCTTCGAGGCCGGTATCCCCCACTTCAAAATGACCTATCAGCCCTAGTGCGTTACCACGAAACGCACCGTTGATGACCCTGCCTGCAGATAATAGACCCCTTGCGGCCAGTCCTGCACATTGAATTCCATTGTATTTGCCGCAGTTTCTATGTTACTGTGCGATGCGTATGCTCTGTCGTAGACGCAGTTACCCACCGCGTCAAAAATCCGCATGGCGGACAAATCCATCATCCCTTGAGCGCGAACCCAAAGTTGATCTTTGGCTGGAATTGGAAACACGGTTAATCCAAGCCCTGAACCCGCCGCTGTTTGCGCCGACACCATTGCATTGGTGGTGAATTTCCATGTTGCACTGTACTGTTTAGAGATTTTATCGCCCATGGCCAAAACGGTCCATTGGCATCCCAAATTCGCTGGCAAATCACCTACCCAAACCCAGGTAGAATCGGTGAAATTTTGGTACAGCAACTTACCCGAGGAGGTGGCAAAAATCGAAATAAGGTATTGGGTTGCACCTGGCACTGGATTCCATACAAATTTCGACTTTTTCGAATCGATGTTGCTCGCGCCGTTCGAGGGACTTCTCAATATCGGCGGGGCCATTTGCGACACTTTGGTAATCTTGAATGGCACGGACACGGACCAGGTCCCTTTGGAGCGCAAATTGATGTATCGCACGCGGAAGAAATAATCGCCCGGACCCGATACCGGCAAATTCCCGGTATTACCGCCATTGGCCGAAACAAACACACCGTCTATGTTGGTAAATGCTGCATCCTTGGCCACTTGAAATTCCATATCGGCAGATCCCGATTTCCCTGCAATGTTGTAAGGCACCGTTTCCTCGAAACGCTGACCAGAACCAGGTCCCCAAATGGTGGGCACGATGGTATTGGTAATTTTAAACACCCGGGGCGTACTCAATCCTTTGGAAGAACGAGCAAAAACCTTGTAATAAACTGTGGTATAATCGAGCTGGATATCATTCAACTGCACGCTCATATTGGTGGTATTCACACTGCTCGAAAACGCTTTGGCGGTTTTAAACGTGGAATCAATATCCGCCAAAATATAGTATCCAACCACCCCGTTCATGGGGAAAAAATCGAACTGCTGGGCCAATGTGAAATTCTGATTCTGGGTACTTCCCAATAGTTGCCAATACATGGATACGGATGGGGCACTCCACGGCATCCAATCGGTGCCATTACCGGTGCGATATCGCAAATAGCAATTGCGAAACTTCGCAAAATCATCGCTCACAAGGGCCTTGTAGCGATCGGCATTGAGGGGCGTATACACCGAATCCCACGTAATCAAACGGGAAGAATTAAACTGTTTGGTGGTATCGGCTTGCCATTGAATCACTGACAGATTGGGTCCGAGATTGGCTTGGGCCGTTCTGAAGGCATTGCCTTGGCTCGACAAAATGGGCGCTGGCAATTGATCTTTGGTTGTGTATTTCGCCACGTTTGACCATGCAGTTGTGAGATTGCGATGAATGACGCGATAGCGAATGAAATTGGACCCTGGTTTCAGCAGAACCGTATTAAAAAACTCAGTCGTCTTAAACGTTGTAGGATTTACGAACAACGAATCAGAGGCGCGTTGAAATTCGTAAAACACAGCAGAATCAACATAATTACTGTAAGCGTAAATAGCCAAATTAATTGAAGGAGAAACGACCAGTGAGTTTACTACCCCACCCCCAACAATCTCCGGCTTATATTTCAACGAAAATGAATGGGTAGGGCCCCATGACGCGGTGTCTTTTCTCAAGAAATATCGTGAGCGCATGTACAATGTTTGATCTTGGGGAAGTCCACGCAATCGCGCATACATATTGTCGCCTTGTTTTCCCTCAAACGAATCATGCGGGTAAATTTGACCAGAGATCAAGAGCGATGAAAAATCGGCAGATTTACTGACTTGATAGATCACGTTGGTTCCTGAAAACCGATACAGGAACTCTGGCAAAACCGCCGCAAAATCATAACTGGGCGAGGCATTGTAAATGGGCAATGCACTCGACACCGTGGTAAATTTATTTGTATTGCTCCAAGCGCCTTGCAAACCTGAACGCCAAGCACGGGAGCGGACATACCACGTTTGAGACATCCCAAGCCGAATCTTTGGCAAAACCGCGCAATTGGCGCAAACCTTACTATAGGATTTGTAACTCTTTTTCCCAATGGAATTGAAGGAAGCAGAACTATCTATCTCCACCAATATTGAATCCAAATAACCCGTATTTAAATAAATGCTAAAACCCGGTATCAGGGGAACATTGACTTCATTATTGTTTGGATAGGAAATTGTGGGCTTAACCGGCTGTGCCGTGGCGATGCCAAACATTAGAAAACATCCCAACAGCCAAATCATTAAACGCTTTTTCATCGTTTTTCCTCCCACATTATATTCATTGAAAAATCGCTATTGACTTCTATCCCATTCAATCGATACATGCAGCTCCCGCCACACATTTCAATATAATGTTGATCGCCATCATGACGCACATACAGGGACTCTCCCGTCAAGAAAATCGGATACGACTTTCCTGCCAATACCACCGTCCCCGTAGCTTGCACACCGCCCGCACTCTCTAGTTGATTCCAAGATTGGTCTTCTAGATTCCAATGCGAGTAAGTGAAATATTCAGAGTTCTCCTTGAAAATCAACGGAAATGAAAATTTCATGGTTTTCTTGCCATCAGCACTCACAAAATTCAATACCTCTGATACGCCCAAAACCTTCCCCACATAGTACCAAGAATCGTTCAGCAATTGATTCGCAGAAGCCGTAAAACCCACCTTCAACCCACAATTGTTATAGGCATAGGGCTTGTAAAACCCAGGCATATTTTGCACCTGTCGCAGCGACACTTGGGTAGCGGGCAGCGACGATAATTTCTCACATCCTTGCATCGCCAAACCAGCCCCTATCAGCACTATAGAAAAATATAATATACGAAATTTCTTCATCATTTCCAAATTAAAAGACCATCCCAGCGGTAAGGTTTAGGGTGAAGAGCTGTCGGCGCGTATCCGCCCTACGCATTTGCAGCTCAATTGAATTTTGTACGTTGTAGGCCGCTCCCACCGCTTGCACATCATAGTAATTGTTGTAGGCATCCACGTTTGACCAAAACAACCAGGTCATCCCAAATTGATAATCAAGAAAAAACTGTTCATTGAAAAAGCGTTTGTTTCCAATTCCCACAAGCACATTAAATCCTTTGGTATTCCTTGGCATCACATTGGGCAATTTGAATCGATAGGCGACATTGGGATCGTTATAATTGTCCTCAACAAACACCAGTTGGTTAAAGGAGTCGCTAACCGATACGGTACGCCATTCTCCACCCGCGGTGATGTACATACCATACGGCGCGATTGCCCCCCGGTTGAGCATATACCGCTTGATTTGAACGCCCAAACTTCGTGTATATATTGGCGGCGGGTTGCCACAATCCAAGGTGCCGTAATAACTTGCAGCTGATCCGGCACCCGGACCGTCTACCGATAAACTCACCCGATCAAAAGGCACATTGAGCATACCTGCTGTAGCCCTAACCATCACCGCATGCTGACGATCAACCGTTTGCTCTGCCGACAGAGTGAGCAATCCCTGCGTTTTCAGTCCGCCATACAAACCACAAGAAAGTTGGGTTCCCAGTCCGATGGTTCGCGTATGTCCCAAATAACCCGGGTTGTTCACCGATTGCGCACGAAGCGAAACCGACGTCCCCATACCCAACAGAGACAGCACAAAAACGGCTATTACTTTGCTGCTATTTTTCATGACTTCGCCCCCTTTCTCTGTGTCCCTTTTCCGGGCGATTTGATTTGAAGCATGATATCGTACAGGTGACTTCTCAAAAAATCTCGAGACCAATCGGCCGAATATTGCTGCAAAAACACGCCATCCATTTCCCCATCTTTGGGATTAAACACAAGCACCATGAATTGGAATTTTTTGGACTTGGTCGACTGCCAATAAATATAATACGGCAAAGCAGGTGTGTAGACGATGGCAATCGCCATGTACAAGGCATTGAATTTTCTCGATTCGATGGTATTCACCGCACCAGCCCACGCCAAATGTCCGATTTCCTCATTCACCAGCGACTGTTTCATAATTCCGGATTGAAACATCAACATGGGGGTAAGTCCATTATTCAATCGCTCCTCCATCCAATCCTGCATCACAGCGTAGCGATTGACATCATGGGTTGACAAACTATCGCTGCCCATGTTTTTCAAAATCCGAAGGTCGACCTGAGCAGCATCTGCAGCGGCATAATAGTCGTTTTCAAAGGTCTTGGCGATGGATTCGTCGCGGATATAATTGCGCGTCACCTTCCCATTGCCCGCCTTTTCTAGCTGATCGTAGTGTGGCGAGAACATCCAAAGGCTATCGATGCCGAGCGACAGTGTATTGCGGTGACTGCGGTTCTCTACCGACAGTTTTTTAATGGCATTTTGTTTTTGCTTATCCTTTGACGCCTCCACTTGGAGCACGAGGGAATCTTTAGACCTTAAGCGCTTGTAGTATAAATAACCACTGTTTTCCGCCAAGTTTAAATCGGCCAGGGCTTTGAACCAGTAGGAAGGTCCATTCAACGCCGCATCCTCTTGCTTGATGGAGTAGTTATACATCTCAAAAGTGGGGTTCGACAGCATCAACTTAATACAAGAATCAAGCAAACTCCTGCGAAATGGGGTTGTCCCTTTCTTTTGAATATCCAGGGCGATGCTTCGCACGGCCAGCACCGACATTTGTTCTTTTGTTAGGCCGTTCAACAGCACGTTGAGATTTTTGGTTTGTGGGGCATTCAATGCGCGCAAATCATCGAATAGGCCAAAGGCATTGAGGTTTTCTCCGTTTGATTTGTGGTGAAGCAACCCATACCAAGCCATGGCTTTTGCATCGGCCGAAAACGACTGATTGGGCATCATTGAATCTAATCCATGGGCCAAATACATCGCATCCACAAAATTTGCTTGTCGGAGGTGCGATATCACATCTTCGACCCAAGCGCGTTGTTGCACGTGGTAAAAATAATCGGCGGAGGTAGATTTAAACGGGTTTTGGGGTGCGGGTTTATCAAACTCTGCGGCAAAGACTTCTTCCACTTTTCGCAGGCGATCCACCACATCTGGATGGGTTTTAAAGGCCGCGGCACTGGCTTCGGTGGCAGGCAATTCTGGAAACGATTTGGGCCAGGCAAAGGCGGAACGGGCATCTATTTTGCCGGGTACTGTGAGACTGTTTGAAGCAGCGGACTCCCCCATTTTCACTTTCCAATAGCCCGATTCATACCAAGCGGGTTGGGCTTGGATGTTGACGAAGTGTTCATCGGCGTGCTCCAGTAGTGCCAGGGCGTCGAGGCCAAAATCAAACCCATAACCGGCAGACAAATACAGTTTCATGCCCAGTTCATCGGCTTCCATTTCGTTTTCCCTGGAATACTGATAAACGGCTTTCACGCGATCTTCAAAATCCCCATCATTGTCTTCATCGAAGAGTCGATTTTTCAATTTCGCCGACGACAAGCTATGTTTTTGGGTAAAGTGGGCGATTTCATGGGCCAGGACAAACGCCAATTCAGATTCATTGTGCAGGTGCGATAGCAATCCTGTGGTCACAAAAATGTATCCTTGGTGGGTACTAATGGCATTGACCAGGTTGGATTTCAGGGTAAAGAACGTCAACTGCTGCTGTAAGGCGGGATCGTTCTGCAACAGCGAAGCGGCCACTTTGTTGATGTATTGGGTTACGGTATCGCCGTAGAGCACTTTGCCACTTTTGAGAATTTCATCGATGACGAAGGTGGTGGCCAATGCAAACGCTTGCTCTTCAGCAATTTCTTTGCGATTTTTTTCAGTCTTTTCGATGGCCTGCATGTTTTGCTGGGCTTTGGCAGAACTGGTTTGAGAAAAGGCTTTGGGCACGGGACCTTGACATTTCAGCGAACCGAATGGCAAGGTTTGGGCTTGAGCGGAGGTGGCTAAACAGAGCCAGGCGCCGAAGAGCCAAGCCGGCAATTTTATCATAGTTCAAAGGTGCTTGAGTTGCCCCAAAAATGCAAGTAAATCTGCGGTATTTCGTTTGAGGTTGTGGTGTTGTTCCACATAGGCCCTGGCTTGCGTAGTGAGGGTTTGTGCTTGGGCGGGGTTGGCCAACAGCGTGGCAATTGCATCTGCGAATTGTTGGGGCTGATCGGCGATAAACATCTCAGTGCCTGATGTAACTGAAAGTCCTTGAGCACCCACCGACGTAGACACAACGGGCACACCGAGGGCCATGGCTTCAAGGGTTTTGATGCGAATTCCGCTACCGGCTTGGATGGGCACTACCATGATGCCATGTTGGTGCATGAAATCTTCTGCATCCGGCACTTCACCGTGGTTAACCACGCCAGTTTGAAAAAAGCGGGGATCTGATTTTGAGAGGCCTTTTCCGGCAAGATGGAATTGGGCTTGGGGGTATTTGACCAGCAGCAGCGGCCATACTTTTTGCAAAAACCACAGAACGCCTTGTTCATTGGCTTGCCATTCCATGGAACCAATATGAAAGAGCGACAGTGGCTGATGGATAAAGGCAAAGGGTCTTTCTATGGCGATGCCGGGTTGATAGGTCTGAATGGCGGGGATCTGTTTATTGGATGATTTTTCTATCGTCCGATTCAAGTACTTTTTGATGGCGATTTCATCGGTGGTTACGATGGGCACGATGGCCTGAAAGGCCGACCAAGTGCGTTGTTCAAATTTCTTGAGTCGGTTCGCCTGCAACCCTAGGTACCATTTCTTCACGGGGTTAGGGCTGGCGGCAGCCAGTCGCGCCCAAATTTGGTATTCCAAATTATGGGCGCGGTACGCCGCAGGCGTACGGTGCTTGCGGGCGGAAACCGCCCGCAAGTACACTGGCACTGAGTACAATCCTTCCACCAAAACTGCATCAAATGCTTCATGGTCCATCAACCTACCCAATGCCACTGAAGCAACATTGTCTTCATAGCGCTCCATGTGGTAACTTTTCCCCGTGAATAAATTCAGCAAGGCCTGCACAGCTTTTACACCCGCATCCAACGGCTGCAAATACACCTTACAAAATCCAAAATACTTTTCTATGGTTGCGTTTTCCGCAAAGTGTTTTTTTGTATTGAACGTAAAAAAATGAACCTCGGCCCCGTTTTCCGCCAACGACCGCAACATACCATAAGTGGCTATCGCCCCGCCATCATGCAGCGGCCAAGGCACCCGGTTTCCGACTACCAACAATTTCATGATGGCTCGTTTTTGGCTTTTACGGTTCTACTTCTCAACTTCGCCAACCAACCCTTTACCGCGTTCAAAGCTGGATTGTTACCCTGAAAACTTTTATCAATACTGGCTCGATACGTGATCACAATGCCTATCGGCAACAACAACATCGAACTCATCCAACTGCCAATCCATACGGGCACAATGCCTTCCTTACCCATTTTCTCTCCCGTGAGATTTACCGCATAAAACAATACAAATAACACCACCGAAATCACCAATGGCATCCCTATTCCACCCTTGCGAATGATGGCACCCAAAGGCGCTGAAATCAAAAACAACAATATCACCAAGATAGAAAAGGCGAATTTCTTATGCAGTTCACTGCGATACAAATCCACATCGGTCTCCTCGAACTCCAAACTGGTAAACAGCCCTTCCTCGGTGCCTTTCACCGAACGCGCATGATTCACCGCCGCAGCTACAATCGTTGCCCGTTGTTGTTCCGGAAAATTCTTGATCAACTGCAGCTCCTTCAATGGCTCAAACGCCACCGAATTTCTCCGAAAACGCTGTAACATTGTATCTTGTGTCATCACACCCGGGGCATGGATGTATTTGCCCAAATACTTTGAATTATCAGCACGCAACATCGCGCATTTCATCTCAAAAGTATCTATCACCTTTAGCAACTGCGACACATTCTGCAATCGGTAATCGCTGGCAATCAAATCGCGGTCTGAGAACGTAAAATCCAGGCTCGACAAATCAATTTGGATGCGCTGCTCCTCAAAGTACATCTGATTGAAAGGATGCGTTTTGCGGTACTCCGGCGCGTTGGTCATCTCCTCGTAGCGAACTCCATTGTGCAAGGTGAAATTCAAAACCGTTTGATCCGGACTCAAGATCATGGTACCCCATTCAGATCGCACCACATTCAATCGCTTGCTATCGTCCTTTTTGTACTCATAAATAAGCACATCGCGCACCGTTTGGTTATCGGCCTCTTTCTTGCCCACGCGAATCGCAAACCCCTCAATATTGTGATAAAAAACCCCCTCCGCCAAATTAAAGGTGGGCTTCTTTTGTCGCACATCAATCATCAACCCCGCCTGTTCCAATTTCGCTTTCGGAATCACATAATTCAAAAACAAAAAGTTCATCACCGCCAAACAGCACATCAAAATAAAGATCGGCCTGAGTGCCCGCAACAGCGAAATCCCGTTGCTTTTCATGGCTACTAACTCAAAACTCTCGCTCAAATTCCCGAAAGTCATCAACCCCGCCACCATGATGGTCAACGGCATGGCCATCGGCACCAAATCGGCCAAGGAATAAAAAATAAGTTTCGCCAGGATATCCGTAGAAATGCCTTTCCCCACCAACTCATCGATGTATTTCCAAAGAAATTGCATCAAAAAGAGAAACATACTGAGGAAAAAAGTGACCGCGAACGGACCTACATAGGACCGCAACAGCAGGATGTCAACCTTCTTCAGCTTCAGGAAATTCCACTTCATTTCTCGTCCCCAAAGATAGTAAAACTAACTTAGGGCAACCGCACGAAGAAAGATGGGTTTACACCTGTATTGTGAAGCGACTTTTTCGATGGGTTATCCATGGGATATCGCAAAACCACCCCATTGCTCACATAGTCTTTGGCATCGGCGAAATAAAACACATTGGCGCCCAAATCGTAGTAATAGCCATAGAGCTGGGTGAGTCCTGGATCGATGAGCATCGACATATTGGCTTCGGATTGTGCATCGGCGCGGAAACTGTACAATTTGTTGTTGCGCGACACAAACAGCGTTCCGCCATTGCGAGAAAGTTGTATGCTACCCAAATCGCCCTTCATCGACCAATGGGCCACTTCCATAAAATCGATTTGTCCGAGCGCAAACGCCGTCAGCGAAGCCGTTCCATTCACAGAGCAGCCCACCCACAGTTGCTGAGCGGCATCCACCACCAAATGCAACGCACCAGAATCCACTTTCAATGTACGCTCAATTACTCGGGTCGAGGGATTCACTAACAGCACCTCTCCTTTGTAGGCCGCCACCGCCACGTATTCACCCCATCGAACCATGGTTTCTGTCCAACCGCCAACCGCAATCTCTTTCACGGTTTTCAAGTTCGACGTATCCAAAACGCTGATTTTGTTGGCGTAAAGGTCAGACACCCACAATTCGCTACCCACCATCAATAGGTTTCTGGGCGATTTCAGGGTGGTGTTCGACTTCGTTTGTTTGAGGGTAACGGGGTCCAGGGCAAGCACTTTTCCGCTGTTATTCACGGAGAGAAAGAGGTTGTTCCCAGCAACCAATCCACTTTGCAGCACATCGCCGATGGGTTTGCTATTGACCGATTCGAAGGCATTGTTCCATATCCAGGTGCCCCCTGTATCGGTTGAAATGACATCCAATTTCGCATTTCCCCACATAAAATTGCCTTCACAGAGCACGGCCACACGTTCATCGCCCAGCGGACCTACCAAAGGCGGACCGATCACTTGGTCTTCGCAACTTTGCAAAAGCAGCAGCGACGGCAAAAAAAGCAACCACAGTCGATGAAACCATCTAATTTCATTGACTTGTGGCATGTTTTTCAAAGATTGGGGTGGTGACAATTTCATGGGGATTGGTTATTTGGCTTTACTCAAAAAAATCGCATTTACTGCTTCACAAAAGTGGCCGTTTCCTGACCAACCACCGTGGTCACCTTCACTTGATATGTTCCTGGGCTCCAATTTGCAACTTTCAAATGGGCATAACGAGAATCACAAGCTTGGGCATATATGATTCGACCGGCCACATCCACAACTTCCACTTTGGTGGGTGTGTTTTGGGCTTGGATTTCTACGATGTCTTTGGCCGGATTGGGGAACACTTTGGCTTGTAAGGTATTGATATTTTTCACACTACCCCATTGGGCTATTAACACCCCATCTAAGCAGAAAAAACCGGGGGTATTCATTCCAAACTGACCATTGTCTGAACTTTCCAATTCAAAGGTGATACTGTCGGGAGCCCCCTCAGGGAAATAATTAGGAACAATAACACGTTCCCATGTGCCGAGAATAAAATCCTTACTATTGTCTGCGAAACGGTAATCGGCAAGAATCACGCGCTTGCTACCCACTTTCAAAGTATCCACGAAGAAATTTATCTTTAACACAAAACTATCGGCATCGTTACCGGTAGATCCGCCAAATTTTTTCGCAAAATTGTCGCCATTCTTCATGGAGTTATAGGCGTAAGTAGAATTTGCAATTTCCAAGCTCATCATTCCACGTCCCACATTCCCTGGAATCAACCCCATATTGAGCTTGATATAACTTCCATTCATGCCCACGGCAAAGCCCCTACCAATGTATTCTCCTTTTGAGTTCTTTTCAGCACCAAAACCCGGTTTTGCACAGTAAAGGTGCTTTGCAAAGTCAGAAGGACCGGCACTTCCATCGATTTGTTTGGAGATGGCCCAACCACCAGCCCAGTATCCGCCCCAAGATGTATCGTAAAGTATGGGCAGCAACATCTGAAATGGACTGCCGTTCGATGGAGCAACAAATGCTTTCTCTCCGTTTTTTCCGTTGATTACCTGTCCGGAATCCAGCACAACTTCCTCAAATCCTTCCTTGTGAAATTGGGCTTTGGCAGCACCTACCAAAGCGAAGGCTGCGGCCATAATGATTGAATATTTTTTCATAGTCTTATTTTATTATATTAATTTGAGATTTTGACACGGTTTGAATCCAAAGGGTAAACTGCACACTCCTGCCGGGCATCGGTCGGCCGGGCATACTGAAATAGACCGTTTGAGTAAGATTTTGTGTTTGAAGGCCCAGGTCGATGCGAAATCCTTTGGGATTCAGCAAGCCCGAATGTCGCCAAGTTGCATTCAACAGCGCATAGGCGGGCAAGCTAGCCAGGTTATCGGTCTGTACGTACCTCTGTCCCACAAATTGCGTATTCAGGGCAAACTGATTTTTGGGGCGATGCCAGGACAGGGCGATGTTTCCGTTGTACAGGGGGACAAAAATCTGCTGATATTCGGGACCGTGGGTGGCTTGTTTCACGAGGGCTTTTACGCGATCGAGGTTGGCTTGCAGGTTAAATTTAGACTTGTGGTATTGGACCAACAGTTGGGCGGATAGTTGGGCGCCTGCGTAGCGACCGCCGCCTGACAGGTTGGTGGCACGCCAAACGGCACCGGCGGGCACCCACAGGATGGGATAATCGAGTTCACGGTAGTAAGTCGTGAGTTCTGCGCTGAGTTGGAGCTGGCATTGTTTGTAGTTTGCGAGATCGGTTTTGAGCAATACACCCAATTCTGAACCCCATCCTTTCTCGGACTTCAGGGGCGATAGTGCTGCGCCGCTAACCCAGAAAAGGTCGTTGAGTGTGGGCCGGCGGAAGGATGAATGCACGTTGGACTTCCAGGCCAGCCTGCGGCTGGCCTGGAACTGGACCGACACCCCGGCCGTGGGCATGCGCTCGTTCCATTCGTAACGCGCATTGCCCACGGCCGACCATTTACCTTCCGACCAATAAATCCCCAACAAGGAGGCCGGCAAAGTGCGCCTAGCCCACCCCAAATAATACTCTGTATGGGCTCGCTGATATTGAAAATCCGTACCCAACAAAAACCGCAACCGTTCCCGGGTATAATACAATTCGTTCTGGTAATGCAATGTCTTGCCCCTACTCAAACTCCCCAAAGTATCTTCCGGTGAACTGTAGTAATCAATCTGATCCATCACCCCACCCAATCGCTGTAGCATCGACAAATGTCCCTTGAACGACACCTGATGCTCCAACAAACCTCGCAAATTCAAATCCAACTGCTTCCCCAAAGGCTGCAACGACCCCATCGCTAAGCCCAACTGTCGCGACATCCCCGCAAATTCCATCACCCCGCGCAGCTGACTCCGCTTCCATTTCATCCCTGAAACCACCCGCATCATTTGCTGGTTTCTCAAAGCATTTTCCATCCTCCTTTTGGGCATATCCAATCCCAAATCATTGAAAACAAACGCATTTTCGTGCGAAAACTTCGCCACATCAAATGATGCAAATGTGCGTCGACCCAACAACTTCACCTGGGCCGCAACATTTCGCTCTCCAAACGAACCTGCCGTTGCCATCGCCTTGGCATGTACCTCAGCATTTGTTGAATGTCTACCATCCAAAAACTGTAGTCCATTGCGCATAAACAAAGTACCGCCCATACTCCCACTACCCACCACCGCTGAATTGCCGCCCTCAACCAAAAATACCTCTCCACTTCCCCAACTCATCAACGTATTAAAATCGCTCATCCCCAACATCGGGTTATTGATGGGCAATCCGTTCCAATTGATTTGGGTTTGATTGGCATCCGCCCCCCTTCTAGAAATGGTGCTGCTGCCAGTAACGCCGTATTGCTTGAAAAACACCCCCGCATCTTGCATGGCCGCGGTGAGGAGTTGGTCGCTGCTGCCCGACTCAAACTGTCGAACTACCCTACCAATGGTGGCAAAATCTACCCGTTGAGCGCGAATGTATACGGTATCGCAGGGTTTCTCTTCCGAAAAAACCGCACGCTGAAGGGTATCGCCTTCAAACGCGAAAGAGCCAATTGCTCCCAATAACGATATACAGCCCAGTGCAAACATGGTAGTTTTTGGGCACGCATTCCGGAATAAAGGTGAGCAAAAAAGGGAGATCCCTTCTATCCTCGCCGCGCTTTTATTCCCGAAAGCGTGCAATGGTGTTTCTAGGCAGGTCTTCTGACTTCTCCTTTCTGGGCGCCTTCCCATCTTGCGACAGTGGCATTAGAGGCCCAAAAAATGCGTCAATCAATGATTGACTTGGAGTTACAGCTGCGGGTACAGTCTCGGTTTCTCACCGAAGTTCCCTTTTCATCAATGTGGATTAGCCATCCAGCATTGAACCTAGCAACACCACAAAACTACAATTTTGTCTAAGAGTTCCCACCCTGCGGTGGGCATTTTGTGTAAAATTATTTTTTCTTCTTCAGCTTATCACCGTCGTTCAAGGTCTTGGCGATAGACATGCTGGGGCCTGACACAATTTCATCGCCCACTTTCAAGCCGCCAACAACTTCATAGAAATCCAAATCTTGCACGCCCGTTTTCACTTCCACCGCTTTGGCTTTTCCGCCATTGTATAAAAACACCCACGTTTGAACGCCTGATTTGGCTTCCGATGTTTTGCTAACGCTACCGCCAACCATTGGATTTCGGGTAGTTACCGCCGCAATGGGCACTGCAATCACGCCCGCCTTCGTTTTGGTTTTCACGTCTACACTGGCCGTCATCCCTGGTAAAAAGGGGAAAGTACCCTCAGCCATCAAGTCGCGATAACTGTTCTGATCTAAGCGAATCTTCACCACAAAATTGGTTACTTGATCGCTCATGTTTTGGGCCGCATTGAACACCGCTGAGTTGGCAATCTCTGTTACAACCCCGCGAAAAACACGTCCGTCGTAAGCATCCACCTTCACATCAGCACTATCGCCACGGTGAATCCGTACGATATCGTTTTCATTCACATTCACCTGCACTTCCATGCTATGCATGTTGGAGATGCGCATAATTTCTGTACCGGCCATTTGGGCTGTACCCACCACACGTTCGCCTTTTTCAGAGGTCAAATGCGTCACGATGCCCGAAGCCGGAGCGTAAATGCTGGTTCTACCCAAATTTCGCTTCCCTTCTTCTAAGCGAGCTGCCACACTTTGTACATTGTATTTACTGCCCAACACCGATTTGCCTGCGGCCTCAAAATCTGCCTTGGCCACCTCGTATTGCAACTGCGCATTTTCCCATTCTTGCTCACTTATCACCTTTTGCTCGTACAGTTTTTTCTGACGCTTGTAATTCAATCCTGCTTGATCAAACGACGATTTAGCCTTGATATTCTGCGCTTCTGCCCCGGCCAACGCCGCTCTGGCATTGTCTAGATTGGCTTTCAACTGCGACATCGCCGTTTCGTACAATTCGGGATTGATGCGCAACAACAACTGTCCTTTGGTGACACTGTCACCCTCATGCACCAACATATCGATGATTTCACCGCTCACATCGGCACTGATTTTCACTTCGCTCTCTGGCTGGATCTTGCCCGTTACACTCACAATTTCTGTAATGGTGCGCGATTCCACTTTGGCTGTTTCCACCTCCAAATCTTTTTTACCGCCCTTAACCATCATAGCCACGGCGATGAGCACGACCAACACGGCGAGAGAAATCCAAAGTATACGTTTTTTTGTCATTGGGTTATTTTGAAGAAAGTGGGGTTTACAATTATTTATCAAGCGATGGCATTTCAGGTGCCACTGAATTCATGGTTGGATTGGGCGATAGGTAAAACTCTAAAACCAACCTACGAAAAGCCCGTTCGTATTTGGCAGAAATGAAATTTTGGTAGGCCGATTGTGCGTTGGAAAAGGCCACTTGATACTCAAAATACGAGGCAGCGCCCGCATCCAATCGCTGTTTCACAAACTGCTCATTTTGCTTTTGCAATTCGTGACTTTCCCGGTTGGCTACATATCGCTTCTCCGCATTTTGGTAGTTGTTAAACGCCGTCAACACTTCATTTTGTACAGTTTGTTCGATGCGATCCAAATTCAACTGCGCGCGCATCACGGTTACATCCGCTGTTTTGACTTGGTTTTGTCGACGCATACCCGAATAAATGGGCACGTTCAAATTCACACCCAACGACTGACCAAAGTTATTTTTCACCTGCTCACCGAAAGCGATGGTACTCATTTGGTATTCGAAACTAGGGGCCTCCACAATCTCATTAGAACCTTGCACACGTCCAATTGGCGAAAACCCAGTCACATTCACCCCATCAATATTCTTTGCATTGTCAGAATACACCGTACTCACACTCCCACCCACACTCAGCGTGGGCAACAAAGCCCCCTTGGCTGCCCGCAAACCGTATTCCGCTGCATACAACCGATATTTTGCTGCGCGATAGTCGGGCCGACGCTCCAATATCGAATCCACCAACTGCTGAGCGGTAAATCCAAATGGGGTTTCAATGCTTCCCAACGACTCGGTAGCTGGTTCAAAGGATTGTGCTTGCGGCAATCGTATCAACTGTTTGAGGGATTGTATAGCCGCACTTTTGTTGTTCTGTGCCGATGTCAATGTCGCTAAATCATTGGCATTTTGGGCTTTCAACGCCAACAACGCACCGCGATTGCTGCCGCCAGCATCATACAAAAGTTGTCCGCGATCCAACTGCGCCTTGCTGGCATTGGCCGCATTTTGCGCTGCCGTTTCCGCCTCTATTGCCTGTAAACACTGAACGTACGCCCCAGAAACTTGAAGAATAACCGAGAGTTTCACCGCTTCCAAATCGGCCTCTGAAGCCATCCAGTTTTGCTTGGCTTGTTTGAAATTGTTTTGGGTTTGACCGCCACCGTATAGCAGCAACGACCCTTGCAACTGAAAATTATTCGACCCTATCGTTGATTGTACGAATTGGTTGGTGAACCGGTCAATACTACGTCCCGATTGGTAAAACTGTCCAGCCGCCGCACTCAAATCAGGGGCAAACCCACTTTTGGCTTGACTCATGGATAGTTCGGCTTGCGAGGCGGAGAGCATGGAAAGTTGCACATCGATGTTTTGTTTGAGTGCTTGATCGATGCACTGTTCCAATGTGTAGCGCACCGCTTGTCCTTGCAACGGGGCGATACCACCAAGTAAGAGCAGGCCTGTGGCAATCCAATGGTTCATAAATACAAAGATACTGAATTCGAAGCGGCCCTGCGGGCCGCTTCGACCTATCAACGCCTCTGAACGACAAAATAAATCTGCTTTTTTACACAGCCAAGAATTGAAACCATCCATACAACGGAATCAACCTTCTGCGCACTTCTTTGTTTCATTTCTTAAATCAAACAGTTTCAAAGCCCCAAAGGCAACAAACCCACCCTATTTTTGTCTATTCCAAACCACACCATGAAATACATCAAATACTTGTTTCTGATTCTCAGCATTGTGCTCATCCGCGATGTTATCTCCTATACCAGCGGCGCAAGTCCCGCCTACACCGGAGCCATTTCAGAAGGCAATTGCACAAGTTGCCACTCCTCTTACAGTTTGGTCACTTCTGGCAATCAGTGGAATCGAATCCGAATCACGAGCAACATTCCAAGTACAGGCTACCTCCCCGATTCAACTTATACCATCACCCTGACCTATGCCGAATCCGGCATTTCTAAATTTGGCTTCCAATTAACTGCGCTTGACACCACCAACGCAGCCGCAGGAACCTTCTCAACTGCCGATAGCAGAACCAGCACAAGCTCAACATCTGTTGGCGGAAAAACCCGCTATTACATCGGACAAACAACCACCGGATCAGCGAAAGTGGGCACCGATAGTACCGCATGGACCTTCAAATGGAAAGCCCCATCCACCAATGTGGGAAAAGTGAAATTCTATACCAATGTAAACTCGACCAACAACAATGGAAGCGACAATGGTGACTACATCTACAAAAAGGACTTCACCCTAACCCCTTCTACCTTACTGCCAGTGGCCACCGCAAAAATGGCCGACCCCGTGGCCTGTACCAATGGCACCAAATTCCAAGGCAGCGCCACCAACAGCCCCTCCTCCTTCCTTTGGGAAGAAAAACCCGCAACCGGGGCGAACACCAAATTATCGACTGCCCAAAACCCCACTTTATCGCTCACCGCAGGCAAACACACCATTTTATTTACCGCTACCAATGCCTACGGAAAATCCAATACCGTAACCCTAAACATCACTGTTTATACCGCACCTCCAAAGGCCAGCACCACCCCCAAAGGCAGCAACACCCTCTGCAGTGGCGATTCGCTAAAAGTTACCGTACAAGCCCTAAGCACAACCCTCTACAAGCAAAAATGGCTGCATAACAACAGCACCAAAACCACCATATTCTTGAAGGATACCGGCACATACTACAACCTTGCAACCAGTTTGGAGGGATGCTCCACCCTCACAGACCCAATTAAAATCTTGGTCAACCCCAAACCAGTAGCCAATGTATCGCTATCTCCTTCCAAATCTGCGTATTGCGTAAATAGCACCGTTTCTTGGAAAGCCGTGTTGGGCAAAGGCGATTCTATATCCTATAACAGTCTCGCAGGTCCCTACTGGGGCGATACCTTACTGAAGACATCGGCCCGTATCAGCAGTCCCAAGGAAAGATTTTGGATCAAAGGCAGCAACGGATGCGTGAGCATCACCCCATTCTTGAGCTATACCGTAGTTGACTCTACCCTCGCGCCGCAGTTGACCGCCATCGATTCGCAGTTGACCCAAGTGGTATTCAAATGGAAATCCAACCCTTTGGCAATTCAATACAGTTGTAGCAAAGACTCCGGAAAAACTTGGACTTTGAGTGGCAATGGCGGACAAGACACGTTTTTTGCTGTGGCCACGCCCGCCGACAAATCGCCCGTGTCGCTGTGGGTTAGATTCACCATTAATAATGATTGCGGGATCAGTACCATCGCGCGCTTCACCGCCACAACAAAAGCCTGTTCACCCATCGCCTTTACTGCCACTTGGAAATCAAATCCCATCTGCAAAGGCAGCACTTCCATCGCAGTGCTCGGCAATCTCCCCGGGCGGTACCATGTTTGGATGGATGGGGTTGCGAAAGGACAAACTTCGGAGTTCAACATCCCCATAAGCAACATGGTGGGCAAGGTTACCTTGAAAGTCTTAGACTCGGCCCAATTGGTGTGTGGAAGCACCGAAAAGAGTCTTTCCTGGTCTGCGGAATCCATTAGCCGAGACCAGCTCATACATAGCCTCGACACTGCCAAACCCAATGCCAATTGCAGCAAATTTGTCTGGGTGATTTATGATTGCGATGCTAGCAGCGTAAGCAAATTGTGGGTAGTGCAAAACAGCAAACGCGTACAACAACTTTCCAACCCCGATTATGGCCAATTCATGGCTACAATCAATAGTGGCGATAGTTTGTGGCTGGAAGGAGCCAGTAGCGGTGGATGCCTGGCGCAATCGGCAAAAGCAGTCGTAACCATCGTTCCCAAACCCAATGCCAGCTTCACTTACACGCAAAATGGCCCCAACTTCACCTTTACACCAGCCGATACAGTTGGAGAGCATCTTTGGTATATTCAAACGGGTGCAGGTTGGT
>JACCDP011575145.1_pt1 | contig 31342 bp, 15 predicted proteins | sample 7445841 | NCBI WGS metagenome assembly JACCDP01 (sample SAMN15323441, study PRJNA562643) | freshwater metagenome | isolation source: river surface water | place: USA:Blue River Watershed | collected 2017-08-17 | reverse complement strand
TTTTGGCCAATTACCGGTGTAACTGGATAGAACTGGCCGTTGCCGGGGTTACTTGGAAAGGAAAGTAATGCCACGTTGCTGTCTTGCGCCCTAGATAGAGGGTTTTACCCGTTTCGCAGAGCGAAACTAGTCGTAAATATACGGTGATAAGCTCTCAATTGTTGCTTTATCCAGATTATCCTCAACCCACTTCAAAGTTTGAGCAACTTGGGAATGTGCGTCTCGGAAAGGTCGTAGCACAACCGAATTTTTAATATTTCGTGGGTACAAAGATTCAGGCAATATGTCTATGTTAGCAATTGGCAAATCAGAGCCCTTAAGGCCTGCTTGTTTAACGTCGTAGTTTGCCAAATTGAAGCTTTTTATAGGATTCACCTTTAAAAAGGTGCATACGTCTGCCAGCGTATTTTCCAAATTCAGAAAAAGATCATCTGCATGAACCCACTTCACATTTGATGCCTCTGTCATCCATAAAACGTCGTTCAACCAGAAAAAGGCAATTTTTTCAATGTTTGTTACGGGGTTAAATTTTTCTAGACTCGGGTGACGGTGATTAGACTCATACTCAAAAAAGTATTCAGTGTCAGGCCAGTCATCCCCTTTAACTAAATGCCTGTATACATGATCTTGAAAACGCCTGTAAAGAAAAACTTTTGGCACGAGTAAAGTTGCAGGAGCGGTGCAACAGAGGCCACTAGGGAGTTTAACAATAAAGTCTTTTTCTTCGGGTACGCATGGATAAAACTCTGGGAAAATACTGTTTTTAATCAGATTGTGAGACCAAGATGGTTCACTGTACGTATCGTGATTTACAGTTCCAAGTAATGATACAAGGAGAGATGAGCCACATTGGGCAGTATGAAAGATGAATTTCATTTTATTGGTCCTATGACTCAGGGTGGTTGTTTACGGAGTAAAAAGTATTAATAGAAACTCTTAACGTCTGGTTGGACTCAATTCCATCAAGAGACTTAACCTCTGAAACTTTATGTTTTTTGTGCCCTGGGAAAAGTATCAATGAGTTGTGTTCACAAGCATACGAATAAGAATACTCTGGAAAGTGCAAATCACCGCCAGAGTAGAGTTTTTCTTCTCCAGATAAATATATCAACGATGTGAACTCAGCCTCGTCCCTATGTTCGTCGTACTTGTCTCCGTCCTCGTAAAAATTAATTTTTATTTTCTCTTGCCATCCCCTCTGTTGCGCTAAACAAACCCAGGGTTCAATTTGCGAGTAAATGAAAAGTATACCTTGATCTCCTAAATCTCTGATTTTTCGAGCAATAAATGAGTTTACCCAAGACTGGAAAACCGAAGTCAAGTAAATGACTTTGTATTTAGCTCTGTCTTCGTAGGAACCATCCGAATGTCGAACTTTAGCAGACGTTAATGCACTCAAAGACAAATTAGATTCTTGAAGGAATTCTATTTCCCTGTTGATGCTAAAGAGTTCTTCCGGTGTAAATACGTCCTCTAAAATTAGATGCGGAAACGGATCTCTGTTAAGTTTTACTTTGAGATTTGGGTTCATGCTAGTAGTTTAGCTTAATTTATAGAGCGGTAAACTTAGAGTTTAAACAAGTGTAGTTGGTGAATCAGACCATGTCAAGTAAGCGTCGCTTTGGCAATAGGCGTTGAGATCTTCTTTACTCGTGCATGCTTGAATGTTGACAACTTTCTCAGCAGCCTCATCACGAATGAGCTGGCGCCATGTGTTCCAGTCAGTGGGGATTGGCGTACCATTTTCAACCTGACGGACAACTAGCCAGTCGGTTGGCTGTAAGTAGTCGTAAGCTTGCTTATTGGTTAAGTCAACCATGTAAGATTTTGCCTGGTCAAGGGTGTCGTCCCAAGGAAAAGGAGCATAGACCCACTCAGACCCAGTCCAGGCTAATGTTAATTGGATAGATGCTTTCATGGGATTCAGTTCTGTTCGGTGCTGGAAGGTTTCTGTGGAGGTGGTACCGGAGTGGAATTTTCAGGTTGTGGGTCCGCAGGGGAAATCACAATTCGTTCCCCCAGTGTCTCCGGAAGCGTAGAATAATAAATTGCGGGTGGTTGGAACGTGTCGTCCAGGTAATAGTACCCGATAATAACAAATTCATTCGAGGGAATTTCTTCCGCGTTAAATCCTGCAGGCGGCTCCCAAGGCGTTACACCGTCCCAAAGAGCAATATTCTCAATGAGTCCGGTCGTTGAATTTACTAATGCGTAGTCTGCCATTTCTCTTAAGTATTAAAGTCAGAAAGCCATAATGCTAACTTGTCCGCGAGCGCCAGCGGCTCCTACTCCTTGACCAAATATATAGCCACCACCACCACCACCGGGAACACTCCCAGCTGTGCTTGGCCCACCCCCACTCCCTGCAAATGCACTCGCACCACCGCTTGTGCCCGAAACGGTGCCACCACCACCACCTCCGAACCAAGAACCGGCACCACTCATAGAGTTAAAACCTCCGCCACCTCCGGTGAAAGCGTAGCCAGCATCTGGAGCTACTTGTATACCTTGTGCCCCAAAAACATAACCACCAGCGCCACCCCCATATTGTGAACCTCCCCCATTGCCGCCTTTGGCGGATCCATCGGTAACCGATCTACCGCCTCTACCGCCAGGTGCTACCGTGAAAGTACCCGCTGATGAATTGCCGCCATGACCCGCCTGCGCACTTATTCCAGCCGGACTACCCCCGGCACCAACTGTAACAGTAACAGAAGCTGGCACTGTTGAAGCATCAACCATGCGAAAGACACCGGCACCACCACCTCCTGCGGCAGCGGATGTCCCACCACCACCACCTCCAACAGCATACACATAAACCGTGCTCACACCCGACGGCTTTGTCCAAGTGCCACTGGAAGTAAAAGTGGTCCAAGTGCCCGAGCCACCACCACCGCCGGCAACGTACCAGACGCCTTTGGTAGCGCTGTAGGTGTATGTAACACCGTTACCACCTGTATAGGTCTGACCGTTTACCGGTGAACCGGGAAAAATAAGTTTGGTTGTTCCCCCGCCAGCCCCCACAATCTGAACCCACTGTGAAGTGGTACCATCATTGTAGCGCATAAACATGGCGCCGTATTCATCATCATAGTAAAGCGAACCATTTACTGCACCAGCATTACTAAGACCGGCAGCTGGAGCTACATTTGCAGATGTGACAGATAACTTAATGATGTCGCTATCAGCGCCAGAAATTGTTAGACCGAGACCAACCGATGTCGTATTTGCCATCGAGAAGATAGGAATCCAGTTAGTTCCGTCAGAAAACTCAGGATTTGCCGTCTGTGTGTTGTAACGAAACTGACCGGCATATGCACCGGCGGCCGGACGTTGAGCAGTATTCCCTGCAGGAATATACGCCGAGCCTGTCATGCCAGAAGCATCTTTTGGCACCGTGTTAGACGGGCTATTGTACTTGTTTACTAATAAACCGGCATGAGCCTCAGCCAAAGATGCAGGTGGTGCGCCAATCGGCAGCCAATTAGTACCATTGCTGTATTGAACTTCAGGTATGTCAATGTTGTACCGAATTGCACCGACATTTGAGGCAGCAGCAGGTTGTTGCGCTGTTGTTCCAACGGGAATTCTGGCAGCACTTGTTGCAGCAGCTGCACCTGCTACCGAAGTTTGGACCGCATTGACTTTGACCCAGGCGCCAAGTGTATTGTCCCACTCATACACGACGCCATTGGGTCCGGTATATTGTTGGCCCGCTGCGGGGCCTGCTGGAAAAGCGAGAGGCATGATTACCTTATGTCAGTTTGCCGATATAAAAAGTTTTTACCCCGTTTCGCAGAGCGAAACTTAGGTCATAACCCACACAGGAGCGCCACCGTTACTGTAATACATGAAGGTCGAACCAAGATTAGTGTCGTAGTACGTTGACCCTTCAATAGCCTGACCAGCACCGACACCTGCAGTAATGGGGGCTGTGGCTTCAGGAACTTTGGTCTTAATTAAACTATTAGCAGCATGTAAATTTAGACCTAAATTAGGAATACCTCCGGCATTTTCAACCCAACGCGCCCCATCGTAAAACTCAAGGTAACCCGTAGTCGTACTATGACGAAGCATGCCGTCCACAGCAGCTGGACGATCACCAGGCGATGTGCCTGATGGCATCAAAGCTGCGCCTAGCGGACCAGTTTGCGTTACACCGGGCTCAACCCAAGCCGCGCCGTCCCAAACAGATTCCCGCTCACGCACAGTGTCATACCACAGGTCCCCAACATTGACTGCAGTCGGTGTCGCAGCTTGGACGAAGCTGCGTACGGTGCCAGCGCTTGGGCCGATGCGGTACCAGGCTCCCCCATTCCAACACTCAAGTTCGTCAAAATCGAGATTAAATCGAAGGTAGCCTTCTTGTGGAAGTGGGGGTTGATCTAACGAAGTTCCGGCAGGAATACCGGCAGCCCCCAGTGGTCCTGTTTGGGTAACTCCCGGTTGCACCCAAGATGTCCCATCCCACACGGACTCACGTTCGCGTACAGTGTCATACCAGATGTCACCAACGTTGCGAGCTGTGGGCGTGGCAGCCTGTACAAAACTGCTTACGCCTCCACCTGACGGAGCTATCAGGTCCCAATCAGTACCGTTGAAAAATTGCAGCTCATCGAAGTCAGTGTTATAGCGGAGCCATCCTGCAGTTCCAGGAATTTCTGCTTGTGCTGAAGTGCCACTAGGAATTACAGCTGATGCAGTAAATCCTGCTGCAGGGCGAGTTTGCAGAACAAAGTCAAAGGCGGAGCTGCCTGGAATTTGCGACCAAACTATGCCATCGAAAAACTCAAGTTGACCAAACGTTGAGTTGTAACGTAGTGATCCCGCAATTGACGCAGGCAAGGTTTGACGCTCTGCTGTAGTACCTACCGGAATTAACGCATTACCAGTTTCGGCAGGAATGTTTGACGGGATCGTCTGAATGACAAAGGTGTTTCCACCGGGAGTTGGATCACCCGATGCAATTTCTTCCCATTGCGTGCCGGTGTAAAATTCAAATTTATCCGTATCGTCGTTATAACGCAGTTGTCCTGCTGCCAGATCAGGCGCTAAAGGACGCTGCAATGTGGTTCCCGTAGGAGCCTGCATCGCAGTATTTAATAAGTTAGTATAGTTTAGGCCGCTTGGTGTCGAAGAATCGACAATTAGCATTGACAGATTGGACCCTGCATTTAACAGAACATCTGTAGCAACTCCGGTACCAACAATCAGTTGCCCTTTTTGTGTCCAATCAATCCCGTCAGCATCGGCCCATGTCAGTAAGCCATTGCCATCAGTTTCCAGCTGCTGTCCAGCAGAGCCTGGGCCCGTAGGCCATGTGTACCCGTTATATGCCGCAGCAGCCGAAGCGGGCGTTTGGCCCAGTTTCATAACGCCGACAATTGTCTGCGAATCGACTTCGATTACGCCGTCTGGGCGAATCGTAATTCCGTTACCACCTGGGCGAACGCCTTGGGCCTGTCCTGTTAAAACAACCCCTTGGCCTACATCACCCATCAAGAGTTGGGCCCGAGTTAAAGCCATTTTGATTCCCGCAAATCAAATATAACTAGTTTTTACCCTATTAAACAACGATATTGCTTATAGCATAGAAAACAGTTCCATTTGGCGGCACACCTAAGAAGGTAATTAAATTGCCAGCAATAGTATAGTCAACACCGGGGATTTGCGGCACACCTCCAAGGAACACAACAAGGTTTGCTGACGGAGTCGGTGTGAAAAATGTGCCTGTACCGTATTCAACTAATGTGTAGGTAACATCAATACCGTTAATCAGCGGCGTGATCCCAACTGCCTGAATGCTTGCATTGGCTTCAAGGGCCCAACTCAAATTACCAGCGCCATCCGTCTGCAGCTGGTAGCCAGCAGGACCGTCGGTTGCCGGCCATTGATAAGCGTTAAACGAACCCTGGTTTGTCGCACCAATCGAAATTGTCGACAGTACCGCATTCCATTTTGCTCCATCATATTGCCACTGGGTTACCCCACTAAGACCAGGATCAACAGGAAATAAATCTCCCGCTATAGGTGTAGGCGGAAAAACAAGGGCCATATTTGCTACGCAAATGCTATGTAAGGTTTTACCCGTTTGCAACGCAAAAAGGGACCTGACGGTCCCTTGCGTGGCATTGGTGCTAGTCAACTTAACCAAAGCCTTTTTTGGGTTCGTTTGTTTGTGCTTCGAGCGATGCAATGATTTGATCTATATTGTAGAGATCTTTCAGATCGTCCTCTTCGTAAGGAAACTCATTTTCGTTAGCATCAAATTGATAGTCAAAAAGATAGCTACCGGGAAGAGATTTAGTTGGTTTTGGCTTAGCCTGGATATTATCGTGCAGAGCATGGCCGAAAATTACGGAAGATGTTGCATTCCATAGAACTGTTGACGGCATATTAAATGCTGCTGCAGCATGTTGCAAAGATGAGTCGATCAAAAGCCTTTTGCTGCTTAATTCAACAAGACCAGCCAGCTCGGTATTTGAAAGTTGCTCATTTCGAACAAAAACATCGGGAATTTTTGGCGAATTTGGCCGTGTAACTTGCATTACAAAATGAGATTTTTTAAAGTGCTCAGCAACCTTGTATGCAATATCAAAAGGCATGTCCCGACTCCAGCAATACGGGCGCTCATTTGTGAAAAGACCGCCATTGGTATGCAGAAGCATAAAAGGTTTGTTCTCAAACTTTGGCTCGTAGAAGTTGCGGATGGCTTTCTTTTGCTCGGGATTGATACGAAGCATCGGCTGCTCATTGTCGTATTTAAGCCCATACATCATGCACCAAGATTCAACCAATCTGTGCGTTTTGTTGATGTGCGTCGTTGTAAAATAAGGCTCGTTTGCGAAAATATACGAATCCTTATTATCTACATATTCCTCGTAGAAATACTGAGTATTCCCCAGAGGAAATACACGATAAACAAATGGCAAATTTGCCCAAAGTTCGGGCCAAGCCACGACGCAAATCAATTCGCGATCAGGGTATGCTTTTTTGATGACTTGCGCAACTGCCGTAGCAGCAATATGCTTTCCTAAGCCGCCTTGAACTTGAAAAATACAGTATTTTTTCTCAGACATTGAGATGATGGTTGGTATACCAGGTTTATGGTAGCAATTTGCAGCTCCGGTAAATCAGCCAATATTTTCTACGATGTTGGTCACTACTATATAGGTCCCATCCACCACAGTAAACTGGATCATGTCTACAGCGGCAGCAATTGGGTTGCCTGTGTACGGAGTGAAATTCGCAAATTTCCAATTTGCAGCCCAACTCACTACATAGGGTGAGAGGGGGTTTTGCCGAATAATTATAGTTCCGGTCATGCCACTTTGCGCATTTAAAGGCGCCTGAATAGTTGTGTTGCCTTGTAGTGTCCAATCCCAATTAGTATTATTAGTATTAAAATCTAACACTAAGTTGGGTGGGGCGGTTACAGTTGCAATCTGGAAGGGGGAATAGGGGTTGGCTTGCCCGCAAGATGTAATTTGCCCTTGTGCATTTACGGTGAAAGTCGGAATCAGCCCAGTTGCACCATAAGTACCGGGAATTGTCGTCCCTGTATTTGCAAGTGAAACAGTAACAACCCCGCCGGTTGTGCTCGCGGTAATTCCGAATCCGGCGTTAACAGCTGTTAACGTACCAGTATTTGTCCATGCCAATTGCCCAGTGACATTATCAGCAATCGTTAGAACTTGCCCAATAGCCCCAGGGCATGGCAGAGCCGGCGACACATTTGGAATTGGCCAAATGTAACTGTTATAGCTATATTGATTATTTGTCGCGATAAAATTAGTACCTGGAACGCTGATTGTCCCATCAAATGCTATGCTGATATTAGAACCGGCTTTTACTCCACCCAAATCTGTGCCATTAGGCGGCAACAACCGTAAAGTTCCCGAGGTTGAAATTATATTCCCAGTTGCCGGGGAACCCAAACCAGGGCCAGCAATTATAGAGGTAACAGTACCGACGTTGCTCGTGGACAAAACTCCTGACGAGTTTACGCTGAGTCCGGGTCCAACCGAAACCACACCGAGCGAATTTGTGGTTGCTACAGGGAAGGATACCCCTGGGAAAGTCTGAGCAGGGCTAAAAGTAATGACACCTGTCATCGTACCGCCCGCTTTGGGCAGTGCGGCATTAGCAGTCGTTTGTGCAGCTACGGCGGCGTCATATGCAGTCTTGACAGCAGTTTGAGTTGCAGCTTTAGTGCTGTCGTTGAAGGAAACAAGATCGGAAAGCTGAACGATACCGGTTGTTGTCGTTGTGCCAACTTTCGCTGCAAGACCGGCAGGCGTAATGGCTTTTGTGTTATTTGTCCCACCAATAACTTCAACAGCCGTGGCCAGTTGAACACCACCAACCTGTGTCGTTGACGAAGGTGTCAATGAGATCAAGCCACCTACAACATCGATGCCATTGCCGACAACGATGCCACCAAATTGAGTCTTTGATGCGGTAACTAAATTGATTGTAACAGCAGGCCCAACGCCACCACCGTTTAAACCGGGCCCTACCGATACACTGCTGACAGTTCCAAGGCTAGGGGCTGATGCCGATAGGGTACCGTCAGGGGCAATAAATAGGTTAGCGCCAATTTTAACGCCGCCGAGAGACGAAGTCGTGGCAGGAACTAGATCAATAGTTCCTGTTGTTGTGATTGTGCCTCCAGTTAGGCCGATGCCGGCTGTTACCTGAGAAACTGTACCACCGGCAAGCGAGGACGCTAAGATAACACCGGTCGGCGAAACTGCTAGACCCGCCCCTAAAATTAAACTGCCCGAAGGGGTAGAGACGTTATACGAAGCAGGGGAATAAAAAGGAGAATTGGGGATTGGGTCCAGAATAGAAGGCATCTCTATACTACCAGTCGGGCCATATAGCTGGTTTTACCCCAATTTGTTACGTCGAAGTAAACTGGAAACGGAAAGTAAATGCGCTTGAAAACCCTAAAGGATAGACTGACGAACCGAAAGGTGCGTAATTTGTATTTAGTACGGGGCCGGCGCCAATTGATTGTTGTGAAACAATAATTCTAAATTGCGTCGCATTGTACACTAACGGTTGCGCAATCATTGAACCATTCGATCCGTCTATTACATGGCCTATTTGACCAGGTATTACAGAACCTAAATAAAATAAGCCACCGGTATTGAAAGATACGGCGCTTTGAAAAGCTAGTGTCGTATCAAACTGTAAGCCAGCCGGGAGTGTAAACAAGTAATCACCTGATCCAGCACTGCCTGGCGCACTTTGATTAAACCTGTAAATAACTTCATATTCTTTTCCACCAAGTCTCCGGTAATAAATTTTGTCCCAACCCACATTACCTTTTGTTGGAGCGGTTGTTGTAGCACCGATTGTGATAGTTCCGGCGTCAACCCATGTCGGAACGCCAGGCGATGCCCATGCTACTGCGTTTGACCCAGTGCTTGTTAAAACCTGGCCAGCAGTGCCACAAGATCCTGCACAATCAGCGATGCCAGCGCCTGGTTTGATAGCACCTGTAGAATCGCCAGTCAGCCAATAGAGTGTCTCCATTCCAATAGCTAACTGATTGTTGCCAGAGCTGTTAGCGACACTGATTCGATTACCGATTATGATGTTGCAATTACCGGTATCTAATGCGCCAGGACCTACACCTCCCGCTTGATCGCCAATGATAATGTTATAACAACCTGTTGTAAGTAAGTTACCAGCATAGTTTCCTAAAGCTGTGTTATTGCCTCCAGTAGTGTTTTGGAGCGCTTGCGAACCAATCGCCGTGTTCAGGCCTTCTGTTGTAACACTAAACAAGGCCTGCTGACCAAGTGCTACGTTTTGTATACCGGACGTACTGTTATAAAGAGTTCCAATACCTATCGCCGTATTAGATGTTGCTGTATCAGCAGTTGCTAAAGCGCCGGCACCGATTGCAATATTGAGTGTGCCTGTTGTGAGGGAACTAAAGATGCTGTCACCAAGTCCATAGTTAAAACTTACTGAGTCGGTGCAACCGAAAACGATACCTTCAACGGTTGGTGTGGCGGGAGTTGCACCGCCACCGCCTCCCGTGACCCACTCGATTGCATTGCTACCGTCAGAAGAAAGAACTTGACCGGCAGTTCCGCATGAACCGTTTTTATCAATGATGCCTGCGCCAGGTTTAATTGCTTTGGAGGAGGTACCAGTAAGCCAATAATCCGTGGCAGAAAAACCAATCGAAAGTTGACAACTTCCTGTGGGATCAACAGCTTTTACTCCGCAACCGATAAATACGTTGCAATCGCCAGAAGTTTGTAAATCGCCACTGCAGTAGCCAATGGCGGTGTTGTAGTTACCGTTGACGCCCATCAAACTGTCGGAGCCAAACGCTGTATTACCACTGCAACTGCTAATGTTGGCGAGTGTACAGGTTCCCACTGAAGTGTTATAGCAACCGGTATCAGAGCCAATGCCGGACTGCCAACCTACAGAAGTGTTGTAGCAACCAGTATCACTATAATATAATGCGTTTAATCCTACACCTGTATTCCAACTGCCGGTACTATTACTAAAGAGTGCATTAACGCCCATTGCGACGTTGTTTGATCCTGAATCATTGACAAACAAAGCCTTTTGACCCACACCCGTATTGCTAGATCCAGTCTGATTACGGCACAATGCGTAATGACCAACAGCTGTGTTTTCGTCACCCGAGTTTGCATTTGGCAAAGCGTCGCAACCGATCGCCGTATTGCAGTGACCAGTATTACCAAGCAGGGCGTTTTCACCAAGGGCAGTTGTCCAACCCACTGTGCAACCGAAGACGATTCCTTCCATTGTGGGTGTGGCAGGAACTGGACTTGTACCACCGGAAGCATTGATGGTGACCGCACCGGTTCCGCTGACCGGGCTAATTGTGATGTTTGTGCCGGCTAAGATTTGCGTGACACCTGCAGTACCCGGGAAAGTTTGCCCAGGAGCAAAGGTAATTAGCCCCGTCATTGTTCCGCCAGCTTTTGGCAGTGCAGCATTTGCAGTTGCCTGGGCTAGCGAAGCAGTTGAGCCAGCAGCGGCTGCAGCCGAAATTGCTGTAGATGCGCGATCATATGCGGCTTTAACCGCATTAGGAGTTGCAGCTTTTGTTATTGACGTGCTACTGAAAGAATCTTCAAGTTGCACTGCACCTGGCGAGCCTACTGAAGCTCCGGCGATAGAAATTAGACTGCCGCCTGCAATTTGAATTGGATATGTGCCAGATACAGAGCTTGGAGTTCCATTTGTGGCAAAAGTAATTCGCCCTTGCGCGTCGACGATTAAGGTTGGATTTGTGTAAGTGCCGGGGCCAACACCGGTATTTGCCAAAGCAATTGTTCCAGATCCGGTTATGGGTCCACCAGTGAGGCCAATTCCAGTTGCAACTTGAGTAACGGTGCCGACACTTGGGCTAGCTGGCAGTGTATTTGTAATAGTAAAATTACCATTACTACCTGAAATAGAAATTCCAGTGCCCGCGTTTAGAGTAACGACGCCGGTGTTTGTAATTAAAACGTTGCCGGTATTATTATTTACTGCAACACCTGCTCCAGCTGTCAAATATGTAACTGCTGCAACTGGGCCAAGACCAGTAGCATTCAATACCCCCTCAGGTGTAACAGACAGACCTGCCCCAATTTGTAACACGCCTTGATCGCCACCTTCAAGCCTGTTGGTGGGGGGATAATAAAATGGATTATTGGGAATTGGATTATTAGGGTTCGGGGGGACAGGAAGTGCCATCTTGCCTGGAACAGGAATCTATAGGTGGTTTTACCCGTTGAGACAAAAAAAAAGGAGCCCGAAGGCTCCCTGTATGACTATCATTTAATGTCAATATAGACGTTGGATATTAATAACATTGTTGTTAAACCCTGCACCAACAACAGCTGTGACCTGGTAAGCACAACAGACAGGTGAGCCATAGGACAATACGGTTGTCTGCACGTTGCCTCCGGTTGTGGCAAAGTTATAAAGAGGCGCCATATACTGTGGTGTAGTTGTTATGCCAGCACACACCGTAATTACCGATGTACAGGTACTTGCCCCGACGCCAGTGTTGGTAAATGTCATTGGAACAGTACCACTCAGTGTTCGAGCAGTAAAGCTGCGATTTCCGACAGTTGCCAGTCCGATGGCGATGTTGTCCATACAGACAAAAGTGCCTGCATTGACCATGCTCGAAACGCAAGCTCCCGGAGCTTTTGTAACTTCAAACTTAATGCAAGGAAGCAATGCGACGTTTGAAGGTCGTGTCTCGGTTGAGCTTTGGATGCTGAGGCAAGAGTCAAAGGACAGGGTGCCTCCGTTGCTACCGTCAACAGTGACTGGCGTGTTGAACGCAAACGGAGTTGTGGCGGAACGAGTGAAGGGGCTATTTGGGCTGAGAACGATGTTTGAAGTGGCAAACGATTCGGAGATAGGGCCGATTGTTCCGCAGAGACGTTCGATGGACCAACATTGAGTAGAACCAAACACCCGCCCTTGATCGAGACCAAAGGTTGTACAGTTCCAGCCACGGAGGAATTGACCTCGGAGGTCAGGCAGGTTGAAGGTGGAAGTGCCATCACCGGCACCGTAGGTTATGCCAATGCAGGCATACAAAGCAGAATAAACCGAGCGGCTCACAGCTTGGCCATTAGCGACTAGCCACCCGTTGGGAGCCGATGGCATTGCAAAGTAAGCTACAGCACCGACCGGGGTGTCCCCAACAATACCAATGTTGCTAGTCCACTGGAGTGCGGTACCGGTCGAGCAAAGAACCTGACCCACCGTACCAGTCGAACCGTAGCTATCTTTGAGACCTGCACCGAGTTGAATATTACGGCAGCAATCTCCGGTAATCCAGCAAAGGCCGTTGTCATAACCAATAGCCAACTGACAGCTGCCAGTTGTATTTGGCATGTTGACGTTGGGGCCGATGGCTACGTTGCGGCAACCTTGTGTTTGAGTGGTTTGAGCGCAGAAACCAAGAGCCACATTGCAGCAACCAGCTGCAAGGGATTGTTGAGTGTTTGTACCAATTGCGATATTGCCGTTGGAGTTCTGGGCACAAGGCGAAGCGTTACATCCAATAGCAATGTTGTCGACGCCTGTAGTATAGTTTAGACCCGCGCAGGATCCCACAAAGGTGTTGCCAGAAGCGTTAGTGACGCACTTACCAGCTTGATAACCAACGCCTGTATTGTCTAAACCGGTCGCACAACCAAGGGCAGTGCACCCTAAGGCCGCGATTCGGGTGGCCGGTGATGTGCAGGCGAATACTGTACCAAGTACAAGCGGGGTAGCTGCGGCAAAAACCGATGTTACCGGTGACCAAGTCAGACCGGATGGGCAAAGGCTACAGGCAACTAGCAGCGAGCCATTGATGCCGGCGGCTAACCTGGTGACAGTGGCGCTGCCAGAACCCACAATCAAATCGCCACTGGTGGTAACCATGCAGCAAAGAACTGGGGCCGGGCCTGAACCAGCGGCAGTCAGTTGACCTTGTGCGTTAACTGTAAAACAGGCATTGGTGTAAGAACCGGCAGTGACCCCTGTATTGCTTATGGCTATTGTGCCTGTACCGGTAATTGGTCCACCGGTAAGTCCGATACCTGTAGAAATACATGTGACAGTGCCTGCTGTGTTAGTTGCCCACTTTAGATTTTGTGGGCAAGCTGTATCGACAGTTAAAACTTGTCCATTTGTGCCAATCGACAGGGCAGATGGCGTATTTGCGGCCGTCGCTGTCAGGATGGCGCCTTTGCCAGTAAGAGCGCTGCATTGGATGGCCGGATCATTTATCCAGCACAAACCATTTGTGGCCGAGGCGCAAGCAACAAGTTGCTGATTATCGGAACCAACAGCAAGAGGTGAAATATTACCAGGACCAGAACCTGTTATTAGAGTGCCTTTGTTTGTCACGCACGCGCAAGGAATTGCAGTGCCCCCGGTATTGTTTGTCCAGCAAAGACCTGTTGCAGAAGCTGCGCAAGCGACCAAGATTTGTCCGTCTGAGCCAACGCTTAGAGCCGCAGGAGTGGATGAAGCAGTTCCAGTTACAATCGCGCCCTTGTTTGTGATTGTTGCACAAGGAATAGCAGTGCCACCGGTATTCGTGGTCCAGCACAGGCCTGTTGTTGCGGCAGAACAAGCAACTAAGATTTGCCCATCCGAACCCACACCCAGGGCAGCAGGTGTTGCGTTTGCACTAGCAGCTACGATTGATCCCTTTGCTGTAACAATCGCACAAGGGATCGCTGGTGTAATGGTCTGCCAGCACAGTGCATTGGATCCGTTCGACGCTAGGACCTGACCGTTAGTGCCGGAAGAATTAGCGCAGTCGATGATACCAGCGCCAGGCTTGATGGCTTTGGTCGAGTCACCGGTCAGCCAGTTGGATCCGTTGGCATAACCGATAGCGAGTTGGCAAGAACCAGTGTTCACAACGGCTTGTACGTTGGGACCGATGACGACGTTGCTGCTGCCACTGGTGATCAAGCAACCGGCACCAAAGCCGAGACCGATGTTGCAGCAACCCAGGGTCTGTTGCAGGGCCGCGCCACCCACTGCCGTGTTGAGATTGCCCGTGGAGTTGTTGTTGAGCGAGCTGCTACCTATCGCAACGTTGCTTTGCCCGGTTGTATTCTGTGTTGATGCATTGACACCGACGGCGACGTTGCCTGAGCCGGTTGTTGTGCTAACAAGAGCAGCCGTGCCGACTGCCGTGTTCACGTTACCGGTAGTAATGGAGCAGAGCGCGATGCGACCAATGGCCACGTTGTCGCCGTTGCCAGTGCCGTTCGCCAAGGCCCTTTCGCCCAAAGCAGTTCCGCAAGTGACAGTGCAACCAAGTACCACACCTGCAGCAGTTGGAGTGGCAGGTGTTAGCGCGGCAGCGATGTTGCCCCACTTGAGACCTGTGGCACACGCAGAGTCAGCTAGAAGCACTTGCCCGTTGGTGCCAACCGTGAGGGCGGCGGGGACGTTAGCAGCTGAAGCACCTAAAATAGTGCCCTTTGCGGTGTAGGCAGAACAGGCAACATAAGTGGCGCAAGCACTAGCTGGTGTGACGGCAATAGTATTACTTGTACCAGCCTGTGTTTCGGCATTTGTGGATAGGCGAACGATACCGGCCGTAGTAGTACTTGCGGATGTTGGGTCGTAGCCAACATTGAGATATTCCCAAACAGTTCCATTAGACAACAACCAGTCGCCCTGAGTTGTTGAATAAGGGCCACCACCACCAGGAGGTGAGTAACTTCCGCTTGTTGTAACCATGACATAGTAGTCATCGTTAGCAACAGCGGGGGATGGCAGACCTGATCCAACAGTAAAGCCTTTTGAAGCGCCCTCAGTGGTTACAGTAACTAGTAACCCAGTTGTGGCGTTGATAGTACCAGCTAATGTAATGTTTGAACTTACAGCAATCGCATTAAGTTGTTGTTGCAGGCAACAACCCATTGATGCAGTAAGAGCTTTTGTATTGTCGTTAGTGGTTAAATTATCGACAAGTTGGACAACGCCAGGTAGAGCTGTAGAAGCTGATGCAACACTAATGGCCGGAGTGGTAGAGCCTGTAGCTACGGAAATTGCGCCAGATCCTGTCACATTTGTAACAGTTCCTACAGTATTTGCAATCCAAGTTAGGCCTGAAGCGCAAGCTGCACATGCCGAAAGGATTTGGCCATCAGAGCCAACAGTCAACGCCGTCGGAGTGTTTGCGGCTGTACCAGTGACAATTGCGCCTTTTGCCGTAATTGTTGAACATGGAATTGCAGTTGAAGCGGTCGACGGAGAGACCCAAACCAGGCCGGTTGTGCAAGCAGAACAAGCAACCAGCAGCTGACCATCTGTGCCGACCCCGAGATTAGCGGGAGTGCTAGAAGCTGTTGCAGTAACCAGTGAGCCTTTAGCTGAAAGTGTGGAACAAGGGATGGCAGTTGAAGCGGTCGACGGAGAGACCCAAGCCAAACCGGTTGAACAAGATGCGCATGCGACCAGCAGCTGACCATCGCTTCCCACTGTCAATGCTGTAGGAGTATTGGCGGCTGTGCCAGTGACAATTGCGCCTTTACCTGAGATTGTTGAGCAAGGGATAGATGCGGAAACAGCTCCTGAAGAAATCCAGCACAGACCTGATGCTGAAAGAGAACAAGCAACGAGAATTTGACCATCAGTACCAACTGTTAAAGCAGTTGGGGTACCAGGGGCCGAACCTGAGATTAGTGAGCCTTTATTTGTAATGCAAGCGCATGGGATGGCATTTGCAGGGGCCGATACCCATTCAACACCGGCGGTACATGCTGAGTTAGCAGCCAGGAATTGACCATTTGTACCGACACCTACGCGAACCAAAGTATTTGCACCAGTGGCAGCTAAAGTATCACCCTTAGTTGTAACAATACTGCAAGCAATTGAAGGCGTGCCAGAAGAAATGGCTGTAACAATGCCTTGAGCATTGACAGTAACTGATGAATTGGTGTAAGCACCAGCTGTAACGCCCGATGCCGGAATACAGATAGTGCCCACGCCAGTAATTGTTCCACCTGCAAGGCCTGTGCCTGCTGTGATAGATGTGACGGTACCGCCACCTGTGGCCAGTGAACACCAGCGCAAGCCAGTTGTTTGGCTAGAATCAGCTACCAGGACTTGGCCGTTTGATCCTACCGGAAGAGCGGTTGGTAAACTTGTGCCTGTGCCCGTAATCAGCGCACCTTTGCCGGTAATGCAAGCGCAAGGGATGTCACCGGTAACACTAGCGGGAGTCACCCACGCTAAGCCAGTCGAACAAAGCGCACAAGCAACCAGAATTTGACCATCGCTGCCAACGCCAAGACGTGATACCGTGCTAGCCGCAGTGCCAGCAAAAATGTCACCTTTTGTTGTGACTGTGCAGCAAAGAACAGGTGCACAAGCATTTGCAGCCGCAGTAACTCGGCCATATGCATCAACCGTAATTGTAGGATATGTATATGCTCCTGCTGTTACGCCTGAGTTTTGTAAAGCAATTGTACCTGTGGTTGTGATTGTACCACCACTTAAACCTGCTCCAGCAGTGATTGAGAGAACGGTACCACCACCTCCTGCAGCCGGTGCCGCCCATTTCATGCCGGTAGAGCAAGCAAGGTCGACTGTCAATACTTGGCCTGTTGCACCAATTCCTAATGTTCCTGCTACAGAAGCGGCTGTACCTACAGCAAGAGATCCTTGAGCTGTAAGTTTGGAAAGCGGAATATAAGCAGCTGCTGCGCTAGCAGGAGTGAGAGCAATAGTGCTATCGGTACCCGTAATTGCCTCCGAGTTTGTAGCAAGACGAACGATACCGGAAGAGGCTGTAGAAGCGTTAGGAACCGATGGTCCAACATTTAAGAAGTTCCACTGGGTACCGTTTGAAAGAAGCCAATCACCTTGGGAGGCATTGTAAGGACCTCCGGGACCCGGAGGATCAATACTGCCGTCGACAGTAACTAAAACAAAGTAATTGTTGTTAGTGGTTGCCGGGCTTGGCAGAGTTGTACCTACGGAAAAACCTGCGGCTGTACCGTTAGAAGTAACCGAAAGCAACAGCCCTGTTGAAGCGTTAATTGTGCCAGCTAGGGTGAGTCCACCACTTACAGTCAGGGTGTTAATTTGCTGCTGTAAATTGTATCCTTGCGCCGCAGTAAGAGCTTTAGTAGGATCGTTTGTACTTAAATTATCGCTAAGCTGCGTTACACCGGAAGTCGTTGTGGTAGCGACAGCTACCGAAATATTCGGCGTTGTTGTATTATTAGCTACCGAAATTGGCAGTGTGCCTGTGACGCTAGTTACAGTGCCGGATCCAACATTTGTCCATGTGAGGCCAAGTGCGCAAGCAGCACATGCCTTTAAAATTTGTCCGTCAGCGCCCGGGGTTAAAGCCGATGGGGTTGATGGCGCAGAACCAACAACGATTGCACCTTTTGAAGTAATTGTTGAGCAAGGGATGGCACTTCCGCCTCCGCCTCCGCCGGTGTTAGGAATCCAGCAAAGGCCACTTGGCGCTAATGTACATGCAGAAAGGATATATCCATTAGCACCTGCAGGTAGTGCTGTCGGCGCATTAGCCCCAGTTCCAGATACCAGGACGCCTTTGCCGGTAATACAAGCTGTGGGAATCCCTGAAACGCCATTTGCAATCGATGTAATTACACCGTAGCAATTTACAGCAATCGTGGCATTCGAATAGGTGCCCGGACTAATCCCCTGAATTTTTAAATCAACTGAACCAGTTGAGGTAATTGGGCCACCAACAAGCCCATTACCTGTTCCAACGAATGTGACGGAACCGCTACCAGTCGGCAGTGTTGACCATTTTAAACCAGAGGTTGTCGTCGGATCCACAGTAAGAACCTGACCAACAGTTCCTACGTTTAATGCAACGGGGGTGCTGGCACCCTGTGCGACAACAATCGATCCTTTAGCAGGTAAGAATGATTTAGAAATGTAGGTTGCAGAGGCACCTGCCGGTGTTACAGCAATCGATGAATCTGTGCCAGTCTGTGTCTCAGCTGTTGTAGCAAGACGAACAGAGCCTGCTGTTGTCGAAGATGCAGAATTGCTATCAAAACCAACGTTCAGGAATTTATATTGCGAGCCATTGCTTAGTAACCAGTCACCTTGAGTCGTTGTGTAGGGGCCACCACCACCAGGGGGATTGTAGGAACCGGCCGTAGTGACAATAACAAAATAATTATTGTTTCCTACGCTAGGAGCAGGAAGATTTGCTCCAACGGTAAAACCAACGCCGGCACCAAGATTAGTGACCGTTAGCATTTGCTGTGCGTTTGCGTCAAAGGTTCCAGCCAGAGTCAATCCGCTAGAAACAGTCAGTGCGCTAATTTGGCTTTGAAGAAGTTGTCCTTGGGCAGCTGTTAGAGCCTTTGTGCCATCGTTAGTAGTTAAATTATTTACAAGTGTGGTAACACCACTATTAGTGGTCGTGGCAGTTGCAACGCTGAGAACGGGAACTGCGCTTCCGTTGATGACGCTTAAGGGACTAGAGGCAATAACATTTGTGACTGTACCGCCAGCCGCAGCGGCGGAAATTGTTATGTTGCCGGTGCTTCCACTTACGACGATGCCGGATCCGGCAACTAAACTCAATACACCTGAGTTAGCAACCGTTACTGTTCCAACTCCGGTAGAAGGGCTGATAAAAATTCCGGGCGCGGCAATAAGTTGTCCTACGCCGCTACCAGAACCACCGCCACCGCCTCCACCAGATACGTTGATGGTGCCGTTAGAACCTACGACAAGAGTTGAACCAAGGTCGACCCAACCGTTGGTGCCATATATGAAATTTGTTTCTGGTGAATAAAATGGATTGTTTGGGATCGGAATATTGGTGTTTCCAGAAGGGCGTGTAGGTAGAGCCATGAATTAATCACTGGGTCTGCGTGTGTATAGTTTTTACCCGCCCCCTAAGCATAAAAAATGGGGAGGTTGCCCTCCCCGTTATTGAATAATTGTAATTTTTAACCAAGTTTTTTCTTTAAATCTTCGACTTCCGCCTTGAGCTCTTTAACAGCGTTGACAAGAACCGGGATAAGCGATGACATGCCTACTGAATAGCAATCAGGGTCAGCTTTACTCACAAGGCCTAAGTATTCTGCATCGTGTTCTAAGACAACTTCATCTAGCTCTTGTGCGATAAAGCCGGCCCATGGCTGACCGTGCTCTTTCCAGGTAAATGTACGCGGTTGAATTTTGTCAATGAAGTCAAGACCTAATGCCAGATCGGCAACGTTTTCCTTTAGGCGAATATCGGAAGGGAAGGACCAAACTGGGGAAACTTGTGAAAAACGAGCTACAGCAGCACCTGCCCACAAATTGACTTCGTTACTGGCGGACGTCGTTGAAGATGTGCCATTAGCGCCGATGATGACAACATTGTTTCCGCTGGAGTTTGTTAGGCCTGCCTGATAGCCTACATAAACGTTAGAGATACCACTTGAATTGACAGTACCTGTTAGATTGCCAACAAAGGTGTTTTGGCATCCGTTTGTTAAGCCGGAACCAGCAGCAGCGCCCAAAAGAACGTTGTGACTACCTGTACTTAAGTTGTCAGCAGCCAGAGCACCGAGTGCTGTATTAAATAGACCATTTGTAATACTATTGCCTGCCCCATAGCCGACGGCTGTATTATTGCTTCCGCCGTTTTGTGCACATAGAGCGCCTCCACCCACAGCCGTGTTGTCGTTGCCAGTTGTTTCCGCAGCCAAGGCTGCAGTGCCAATTGCTGTGTTGCAAGATCCTGCAGCCAGCAGTGCCCCTGAGCCGCGACCCAAGGCAGTGTTGCCGCATCCTGTGCTGATTGAAAGCAACGATTGATATCCAACGCCTGTATTTAAACCAAGGTCACAGGCTACGCCAAAAACTGTACCGGCAACTGTCGGAAGAGCCAGAGCTCCAGCAGTGCCCCATGTTAAGCCTGATAAGCAAGCTGCGCAAGCGACTAAAGCTTGGCCATCACCCCCAGGACTTAAAATACCGTATGTGCCTGCAGCGGTGCCGACAAACAAATCGCCCTTAGTGGTAATCGCACAAGAACGCACGTAGGCAGCAGCACCTGCAGCGGGAGTAACGGCAAAAGTTGTAGACACGCCCGCAGAAGTAGCAGCTGCGTCAGCTAGTTGAACCGCTCCCAGAGCTGAGGTTGAAGCATTAATAATTCCGATTGAGCCAATGCCCGTCAGCGGGTTAGGTGTTACATAAATAGGTGCATTTCCAGTAATGTTAACACTACCACCACCACCGCTAGGAGCGGCTGCCCACTTCATGCCGTTGGCACAGGAAGAATCAGCAGTAAGAATGTAGCCGTCTACACCAACGCTCAGAGCTGTAAAGCTACCTGAACCTGTGCCGACAATGATTTGCCCTTTCGATGTAATGACATTTTTGGCAATATATGTCGAACCACCTGTAAGCGGAGTCAGAACCGTGTTGGCATTTGTACCAGCAATTGCTTCAGCGGTTGTTGCAAGCTCAACCACACCAGCAGTTGTGGTTGTAGCGTAGGCGCCCGTAATAGGACCAACGCGAAGGATCGTCCAAAGGCCAGAGGAACAGATAATATAATCGCCAACATTGACGTTGGCAATCGCCGGACTGCCAGTGGGAGTATAAGAAGCCGCTGCAGTGGTTACGATTAGATAATAATCGTCAAGGGGCGCACCCGGTGCAGGCAGTACTGATCCAGCAGTAATTCCGGCAAGTGTTCCAGCGGTTGTAGAGTTGACTACAAGCCCGGTTGCAGCATCCAGTGTGCCTGCAAGAATTAGAGTGCCGGAACCTTGTGCAATTGCATTAATTTGGTCTTGCAGACTCTTACCAGCAGCAGCAGTTAAGGCTTGGTTAGTTAACGTGCTGGCAGTAGTGTTGTTAAGCTGTGTAACACCAACTTGAGAAGTGGAAGCTTGCGAAACCGAAATGACAGGTAGTTGCGCTGTTCCAGCAACACTTAAAGGTGCATTTGCAGAAACTGACAGTACAGGCAGACCGTTTAAAATTCCAGTGATTTGACCCTGGGCATTTACAGTAAGTGATGCAAAACTGTAAGATCCTGCAACAACACCAGTATTGGCGATAGAAATTGTGCCGCTAGATGAAATAGTTCCACCAGCTAAGCCAGTTCCAGCTGTGATTGATGTGACGGTCCCTCCGCCACCACCTCCAGAAGAACTTAAAACACCCGACAGGCTAACGGACAGACCTGAACCAATTACCAGGGGACCAGTTGGGCCTTGCAGGAAATAGGAAATAGGGGTGTAAAAAGGTCCGTTAGGGATCGGGTTATATGGATCGAAGTTGATAGGAAGAGCCGACATAAGTTACGACCAAATCTGCAGCGATAAATGGTTTTACCCGAAACTTAGGGTTCCTTATATTTAAGGATAGGAAGCAGTGAGAAGTTAACCGGACGAGTTTCATCAGGAACCGGCGCCGCAACTGGCGAATTGTTAACAGAAATACCTGTGGTGCAAACTAAAGTTGCGGTAATTCCTGTAACGCACTGGTTTACGATAACACCTGTTGTGCAACTATTGATGGTTAGGCCAGCACCACTACTAGATGAAGAGCCTGTGAAGTTTCCAATTTTTCCGTTTCCGTCATAGAAACCAGGTGTATCGCCAACAACCTCGGCGTTAGGTACGCTCCAAGTGTGGCTATGACCGGGATCATTTACACTGTGTGTATGACCCGGATCTGTGACACCGTGTGTATGACCCGGATCTGTAATGCCGTGAATGTGACCAGGGTCGGTAATAGCGTGAGAGTGCTGTTGATAGGCACTTGCCTGACAAGAACCAAAAGCGCGTCCTGGATCTACATTGCTAGGGCTTCCACCAGAGCTGTTCCAACCGCGAATGAATTGTCCGCGCAAATCAGGTGTGCGGAAAATTCCAGGAGGATCAGAAGGAGCATTAAATGTGGTACCAATTACTAAATATAAATCGTAATAATCGTTTGTAGTGTCAATTAGATAAGATGATCCATCACAGACTAACCAACCCACGGGCAATTTAGAAGCGTCATCACTTGTAAACCAGCACATGCTGCCAATCGGCACAGCTTGAGGCAAAGTAGGGGTTTTCCACCGAACGCCAAGCGGTTGCGTAATGTCAACAGTTAGAATTTGGCCGTCAGCGCCCCGTGGGAGAATTTGAGGATCGTTGGCTGCAAAACCTACAATTAGGTCACCATTCGCTTGAATGATGTCCTTGTGCATTGTGCTATCATATGCTTGCTTAAGAGCACGTGCAGTTGGTGCAGTTGTGGTCGATGTACTTGTTAATGTGTCGTCAAGCTGAACGATACCGCGTTGAGATGTTGAAGCTGCAACTGAACCCAGTGTCGCGGGAGTTAAAACTTTCTGATTATCTGCGAGCCCTTGAGCCTCAGCAGTAGTTGCAAGTTGAGCAAAACCTAGTTGTGTTGTCGAAGCAATCATGCCCGACAAACTAAATGGAGTGACAGCTAAAGTGTTGTCAGCTAAAGCTTGAACTTCTGGAACAGTGGCGTAACGAACAATGCCCGCAGTTGTTGTAGTGGCGTATGGTGCACGGAATCCCGTTTGCAGCTGAATCCAAGAAGTCCCGTTGCTCAGGAATTGATCACCCGGCACCGCAGCAACAGCCACCCCTCCTGGCGGAGTGTACGTACCAGCAGTGGTGACAATGACTACACCACCGGCATTTGTTGCCGATGCCGCAGGTAAAGAAGCACCTGCCACAATGCCAGCAGCATTACCAGGTGTAGTTGCTGTAACAACAAGTCCAGTCCCTGCATCCAACGTACCGGCAAGAAACTGGATTGCAGATGTGCCAGAGAGGGCGTCAATTTGCTGCTGCAAAATATAACCTTGACGTGCAGTCAAAGCTAAATTATTCGACGGTGTCGACAAATTATCAACTAATTGTACAGCACCGGAGCTTGAAGTTGTAGCTGACGCAATCGAAACGGTAACCGAAGGCGAAGAACCGGTGATTTGAATTGGCGCTAAGCCACCGACGCTTTGAAGGGGGGTTACACCGTTAGATGCACCGGTGATTCGGCCATAGGTATCCACAGTAATTGTGGCATATCCGTAAGTACCCGGAACTAAACCTGGAACCGCAGCAAGAGCAATTGAACCTGTAACGGTGATTCCTGCAGCAGGATTGGTAACAAGACCTACCCCAGCTGTTACCGAGGTTACAGTACCTAGGGAAGCGGGGGGAGCTGGACTTACAGAAATAATACCGGTCGTGTAATCGACATTAATACCGGCACCGAAGACCAGCGGACCCTGGGGGGTAATGAAACTGGACTCTAAGGGGTAATAAAAAGGGTTGTTTGGAATCCGCTCGTCGGGGTTAAAATTAGGGTTGAAATCAATTGCCATTTTTACACTTTCTGAAGAGGAGCACTTTTATGGGTTTTACCCGGCAATTACAAGTTTGCGATTGCAACTTGAGCACCTTTGATAAGGGCGAAGTTTGCGAGCGGATCGCCTGCAGGGGCAACTGATGCAGGGTTAGAGTAGTCGTTGGAAATTTGCCACATGAATACGGAACGCAGACCCATATTCGACGAACTTTGAATCTTGTTCGTAATCGTGCCGATAGAGTCGAAGCCCCAAAGTGCATTTGTGGGACTGTTGTAATAATTTGCTTGTGATGTGGGTGTAGCATTCGTGATAGGCACTGTACCATTGAATCGACCTAATACGAATTCAGGTGTTGTTGCTACAGACGCGCCGGCTACACGAATGATTTGATCATATGGTGTTCCACTGTTAGTAAATGCCTGACCATTTGCACTATTTCGACCGTAAGCAGCAATACCCATACCAAGTTTGTTTCGGTTTACGCCGGCATCGATAAACCATTGAACGCTTTCAACAGATCGACCAACTCCAGTGTGGTTATATACCGCCGTTGTCCCTGGCTCGTAAGGTGGCTGATTTAGGTTGCTGGGATCGTCATAGGTCATCACGTTGATTTGATCAACGTATGCCTGACAGGCAACTGCAGTAGCAATCTTTTGATCGGGGTCCGCTTGTGACAGGGACGGGATAAGTGTAAGATGCACTTCGAATGTAGGATCGAGCGCTTTGACAGCGGCCGAGATCTTTTGACACAGGAGCGCCATGTTTGCGGGGATGCAAGACTGAGCCACTGGTTCGTAATCGAGATCGACGCCAACTGCGCCTGTGATTTGCACCAATGTTGCGATTTGATCTGCAGCTGTCTGAGCAAGGGCGACGCTGTTTCCAGCCTGGTCCATAAACTGTGACAAGTTGTAGCCACCAATTGAAAGCATGAAGTTTTTGGTTGACCAAGCTGATTGTTGAGCCAAATAATAGATTGAGTTTTTGAGTGCGTAAGCTGAATAGGTGTAATCTGGGTTTGTTGGGCTAACGTAACCACCAGAAATAGTTCCTGTATTTGTCGCCCAATCTGTTCCTGCTGCGTTAAGAACCAGAGCAGCAGGAGTTCCTGGATTAAGACCAAAGTAAAGCTTGCCGTCGGAGTAAAGCTGAACTTCAGCCAACATGTAGAACCAATCAAGCGTTGGTAGGATGGTGTTAATGTTGGCAGCACGCATATTCGGGTTTAGGCCGACATAAGAGCCATCCGGATATACGCCCCCGGTATTTCGATACTGGTAAAGATCGATGTAAGCACCCAGAGTTGGGTAACTCTTGACGACAGTGGGTGTAATTGTAATGGCTTGAGCTGTTCCGACTTGTGTGGTTCTGGCTGCGTCTGAATAGAATCGAATATATGCTGTGTACGGGCCGCCCGCAGGAAGCGAAGCAGCTGTAGTATTTGTCACGGTAGCAACGTTGCTGTTGACTGTTGCAGTTCCAGTCAAAGATGCGGGGCTGAAGAATGCGGCTGTTACACTCACACCAGCTAAAGACCAATAGAGGGTCGTTCCGTCGGTGACGTTGGTAGTATTTACTGTAGTTGTAAAGGTTTGGTTTTCTGATACCGAAATTGGATCGGTCGATACTGAATAAGTCGGAATCAAGGAACCTTGAGTTACAGTGACAGCGGTTGTATTCCCTACTTGCAGTGTACGAGCTGCGTCTGTATATAGCTTGACACTGATAGTGTAGGGTCCAGGTCCTGGTAAAACCGGTGCAAGTTGATTTGTGAATGTAGTTAATCCGGTTATGTTTGCACCAAAACCGCCCGTGAGAGAGTTCGACACAAAGAATGCAGCAGTAACCCCCGGGCCGGACATTTCCCAATATAGTGGCGTTCCGACAGCAACGCCGGTGTATTGAACTTGCGTGCTGATAATTTGATTGGTTTGAGCGTTCGAAGGTACAGTTGTTAAGAAGTAGTTTGGGTTTGGCAGCGGTGCTGGTGCCGGCGGGATTCCCGAAGGTACAAAGGAATATTTAATAATAGGGACCAGAGCTACGTTTAATGGACGAGACTCATCAGGGAAAGGTGCAGTCGGTGGCGAATTGTTGATTGTAATGTTTGTATAGGCAAGATCAACAGTCAAACCCGTCAGAGCTGTATTAATCGATATGCCTGTACTTGCAGCTGCTGCTGTAACTCCTGTAAAAGCTGTGCTGGTACTCTGAGTTCCACCTACTCCAGCGTTACCGTCGTAAAAACTTGGAGTGTCACCGACGACTTCTGAAACTGGTCTGTTACCCAAGCAATGACTGTGAATACCGCCATTACTGGCATGGCAATGTAGTACAGTTGCTGAGTTAGTTGGGTGATTATGTTGAATCAAAGCAAACGGCATTGCGTGACTTGGATCCGTAACGCCGTGGCAATGTTGTTTAAATGCAGTTGTTTGCGTAGTTGCAAACAAACGACCAGGATCTAGAGCAGTTGCTGCAGCGGGAGTTTGATTAGGAATCGGTGGCTGTGTTGAGCCACTCCAGCCCCGAACAAATTGACCACGCAAATCAGGTAGACGGAACGTACCTGCTGGATCACCCACTAAATTATAAGTTGTGCCAATTAACGCGAAAAGGTCATAGTATGGACCGCCAATAGAAGCATCAAGTGAACGACCGTCACAAGGGAGCCAAGGCTCAGGTGTTTGATAAACGTCTCCATTTAGGTACCAAATAATAGCTCCAACTGGCCAGCTTGAGAGCGAGTCTGGTACGTTCCAATCTATGCCAAAAGGCTTGCTCACATCGACGACCAATTGTGAGCTATTTGGTCCCAACGGCAGAGTAGTAGGTGTAGACGGTGCTTGACCAACAATTAAATCACCTTTGGCTGTGATTAAATTAGCGGTTATAAATGCACCATTTACATAACTTGTAAGGATATTCGATGTAGGTGCGTTTGTTAATGAAGGATCTGAATACGAATCACTTAATAGAACTACACCGCGTTGTGCAGGCGAAGATACAATAAAGCCTAGATTTGCAGGAGTAATTGCCTTTACGTTGTTCAGTAAAGGTGCCGTTTCTGCATTTGTTGCAAACTGCAAAAACCCTAATTGAATGTCTGAGGCAATCATGCCTGAGAGACTAAAAGGTGTTACAGATTTTGTATTATCTGAAAGTGCCTGTACGTCGACAATAGTCGCAAGTACTGTCTCTCCATAGGTTGTGGTCGTAGCCGCAACTGGACGATAACCTGATTGAATAATTTGCCACGAACCGTCAATACAAACTATCTTATCATTCTTTACGACAGGAATTGCTGTACCAGCAGGAGGTGTATAGGATCCAGCAGTAGAAAAATAGAAAAATAGTCCGTCGAGCGCCGAAGATGCAAGAGGTAGAACTGAATTTAGTGAAATTCCGGGAAAAGTCGAACCTGCGAAAGATAATGAATCAATTAGCCCTGTTGTACCATTAATTGTGCCGCCGTAAACTTGGTTAGCAACTATGCTACCCAAAAACGAAGTTTCTTGGCTAAGAATATAACCAGCCTGTGATGATAGTGCACGAGTAGTCGAAGTATCGTTTAAACCACTGCTCAGCGCCACAGCGCCAGGGTAAGTGGTCGAAGCCTGGCGAATACCGATATTTTTAGTCGTGCTTGTTCCTGTGACAAATATTGGCTCGGTTCCTAGAATTGTCTGTATGGGGACAATTCCATCAACTGCCATAAAAACATGGCCGTACGGGTCAACCGAGATGGTTGGATAAGTATATGTGCCAGCTGTTAAAGATACAATTGGCTGTAGTGAAACGGAACCTGTCGTGACTACACCCCCAACAGGCAGGGTGTCTAAGCCAACGCCAGCGCTAACTCTTTGAACAGTGCCGTTGTTAGGAGCGCTTGGAGCTACACTAATCGTACCAGTAACATAATCAATTACAAAATGGTCGCCAAAATCGACACGGCCCCCTGTATTAGAATACAGGGTATATGTTAACTCCGAATAAAACGGATTGTTTGGAATTCGTTCTTGAGGATTAAATGGTGGAATCACAGCCATTTGGTCTGCTCGCTGGTCCTATTGAAAGGTTTTACCCGGTGCGGCTTAGGGCACCGTATTAGATGAGATTTGCACCCACTGACGAGTTGCAGTGTCGTTATAAAGTATATACATTAATCCAGTGTCAGAATTCCACCACAATGTGCCGTCTACGTGGTCGTTTAAGGGCGGCTCTGTATCTGCAACAATTGGTGTGGCATAGACACTTGGTGAAGGAAAGCAATTAATCCATTGCGAACCATCCCAAACCTTTAGCACAGGGCCAGGAAATGGCGTTGACGTCGTAAGGTCAAGCCAAAGTTCTCCTTTCGTGTTGCCAAGTGACCCTGCTGGGCCTGTAGCTCCTGTGTTCGGTGCAGTAGCGCCAACAGAGCAAGGGCCAACTTTAAATAAGGTTGACCCTGTATCGTCAGCAAAAAATAAACCCGGTTCTGCGGAATTTAAGTTAACCGCTCCTTGCCCAGACAGCAGTTTTGTAGGGTCAGGTCGCTTATTGAAAACGATTGACCGAAGTAGTTGAATAGGTGTTACTTTTGTCGTCATTTCCTAATCCGTTGACTAGATGTCATACAATCCGGTAGATCCGGAAGGAATCAATCAGTTTTACCCGATTAGGGGTTAATAAGTCCTGGATCAATATTTGTAATTTCGTTTGCATCATTGACAGTAATTCCAGGGCCAGCGATAACAGCTTGAGAAGCTAATTCAGGAGGCAGCGGGCATACGATCAATTCTTGCGAGGAAATTACGCGAATATTGCAGGAAGTTTGTGCGGCAGGAGCATCGGCAAATGTGATTTCAACTAGTTTTGTAATTGGATTTACGGTAATTGTGTAAGCGTTGCCTGAAAGAGGGTTGCCAGCTACATTGTGCGGAATCTGTATAACTGCTCCTAATGTAACAAACATATTTTCCGCGTTAACAATATTGCTATCTACAGGAACATTATTAACATAGAGTGGGAACGATGTAGTTACATTGTCAAAGAAAACAGAAATATCATCGACTGATACAATGTAAACAACTGGCAGATTGCCATTGCGATAGCGGGCCCCAGACAAAATTGCCCTAAAATCGTAAGGAACTCCTGCCGGCGGAGCGCCAGCAATAAAGCTTAAATTACTATTTATCCCTAGTGTTGTGATAGCATAAGACGGACTTGGGTGACCAGATCCCAGTGGCATTTGCGCAACACCTGACAGGAAGATAAACGAATTATTATTATCAATTCCCGTATCGTCAGGCTCTAGCGGGAAATTGCTTTGAACCCCGTCAAATGCAACAGTTGTTCCATATTGAACAACTTCCAGAGTGCGATCGTCGTCGTCGCTTGTTACGATGCGAACGTCGCATGAAGATCCTACTGGAGGTGGGCCGGAGAAGATGATCGTCGAAGTCAAAAGTCCTCCAACTTGCGCCAAAGTGTACGCACTTCCGGGAATTTGCATTACACCGCCGATGGTAACAAATAACCCTGCCTCAGAAAGTTGTGACGGTGGTATAGTTATCCCGCCGCGTGTAAGATCGAAAGATGTCCTCACACCGTCAAATAATCCTGAAATATCATCAGCCGAATAAACAAGAATTGGGCTTGGGTAATTGTCGATCGGTTGATAAGACTCAGTTACTACATTATCTGAGAAATTCTGAGCTGGAGAGTTGAACTGGTAATAGTTACCTGTAAGAGCTTCACGGATAGGTCCAAGTAATGCAATAGAACCATTTTGATCTGTACCTACAATAGTTAAACGCCCACCCCATAAAGTAGTAGAGTAGTAATCATATTGCAGTTTACGGGAAATTTCATTTACCTGATATTTAGGTAAACCGCGAGAATACTCAAAATATCCTACATATTGCCAAGTATGCGTGTTGGCTAAAACAGTTGAAGGATTATTAAACTCAACCGGCCACGGAGCAGTCGATACAGCATAGCCGTCAATAGGAGAATAAGGTAACTGAGTATTTAACAAAATCCTTTCGCCAGAGTACTTTGGTACTAAGTAGGGATTGATAAGGTCAATGCTATACCCCATAAGTTGGTAATAACGTAAAATAGTAGATTTTGTTATTGTCCACGCAGGGTCATATACGGAAGGTTGCGGATAACAAGAGCGCACGCAAATCTTTACCGTTGTATTTGCTGGCCAACTAGTTGGCAATATGCCGACACTGTATTCCGGATAATAATTCCTAATGACAGTAACAGTGTTCGATGTTATAGCAATGACTCTTACAAATTCAACGACAGCAAGAGAGGCCGAAGAAAGCTGTAAAACACTTAAGCCGTTCTTTGGATTGACAAGTTTAGATACTTGCAGCAGGGGCAATTGAATTATTTCTGGCTGGCCAAAAGTCGCATTAACAACAAATTCGCTTGTCGGTGCAATTGCAGGTTGAACTAAAATTGATGGGCCTGTAGTTACGGTGCCAATCGGAGTAGCTTCAACCTCAAAAAGTATACCTAAACTCTCTGTGCCATCGTCTTCATCAATAAAATTAGATCCTGCAAAATCTTGATAGGGCACAACAGAGCCGCGCATATACGAGAGGTTTTCTGAATAGGGCGCAGGAACGTCATTAACGTAATAATCGTAGTAAGGATCGGGCACATAGCCTTGCCAGGAATCGACAACTAATTCTTGATTTTGCAGTACACTTGTAATTACATAAGGAGAATCTGCCTTATTCGGAGAAACTTGCGTCGGTCCATTTAGTGGGTTAAACGTTGTTTCATAGTATAGTGCTGACCAATAGTCGTTTTCTGCAGCATAATAGTTGCGATTGTTGTATACAACGTAACTACCTTGTGGTCCGAAAAATGGGCTAAGGTTTCCATCGGCATCTGGCACAGATTGAACCCAGGGGGTGCTGGAATCAGTCAATGATGCGTAGACTGTGTAAGCTGTCGCTTGTGCAGCGTCTGAAATTTTATTATTGAAGTTTACAGAGAGATTATACGGGGCTGGCTCTACTAGATCTACAGTGAAAACTTGCGCAATTCCGCCAAATTGACCTGGATCAAATTGATAGTTTCTCTTGATTGTTGTTGAGAGATTTTGACCAGTCTGGTTTAGACGTAAAACAGACCCAAGTTGCGGCGCTTGTGAAGTTGGGTTAGTGGACTGAATGTAAAATCCGTAGGATTTTTGAGCGGGCGTCCTGGGGTCAATAAATCGCCTGATATAGGGGATTTCTAGACAAGTTTCAATAGACTCGCCATTAGGGATATTAGAATCAGATGACCTTAGACGTAAGATAGCTCCGCCAGGCGCATATGGATTTTTTACCGGATCTGTTTCAGACAAGATGCAAGTAGGCTGACCATTGGTTACAAAGAAACCTCTAAAACTGCATTGCCCATCATTAACAAACAAGGCTGACCCAGGTTTTAACGAATAAGGCAAAATAGTAGCGG
>JACCDP010853867.1_pt1 | contig 31368 bp, 27 predicted proteins | sample 7445841 | NCBI WGS metagenome assembly JACCDP01 (sample SAMN15323441, study PRJNA562643) | freshwater metagenome | isolation source: river surface water | place: USA:Blue River Watershed | collected 2017-08-17 | reverse complement strand
CGCCGCGTGCGGCGCCGGCCGATGGCGTGACGAGCGTCCGCGTCACCGTGGCGCCGTCGCTCGTGGGCGCGCGCGAGGCGGCGCTTTTTGCGGAGGGCTCGGCGCTGGCGGGCCCCGAGATTCGTGAGGGGCGCTACGTCTGGTCGCTGGTCGCTCCGCTTCAACCGGCCGACGTGAGGCTCCGCGTGGCGCTGGACAGCGTGGCGCTGAAGGTCCGCCCGGTGGTCCGCTTTCGCTGACCTCCGATCACACGGCCCGCGTGCCCACGCACCAGACCGCATCGACCGGATTACCGCCAAACGTGTGGGCCAGCTCGCGTTCGTCGCGATGGCACAGCAGGACGAGATCCGCCCGCAGGCCCGGCGCGATGCGCCCGCGATCGAAGAAGCCAAGCAGGGCCGCAGCGTTCACCGTGGCGCCGGAGATCGCCTCTGCGACCGAGAGCCCGCACTGGCGCACGGCGAGCGCGATGGCGAAAGGCATCGACTGGGTCGGGGACGAGCCCGGGTTGAAGTTCGTCGCGACGACCGGCGCGCCGCCCGCGTCGACGAAGGCCCTGCCGTTCGCGGAGCGTCCGCCTGTGTGGAACGCTGTCGCCGGCAGCATCACGCCGAAGGTCGAAGAGCCGGCGAGGCGCCTCAGACCGGCCCCGTCCGTTGCCTCGAGATGGTCGACGCTGCGCGCCCCGAGCCGCACCGCCTCATCCAGCATGCCCAGCGCGTGGAACTGGTCCGCGTGCACGCGCAGGGGGTGCCCGAGTCGCAGAGCGTCCTCCATCAGCGCCACCGTGTCGTCGAGACTCCACGCCCCCTCCTCGCAGAAGGCGTCGACGGGAATGGCCGGAAACTCAGCCGAAACACGCGGCAGAACGTCATCGATCACCGAGCGCGCGAAGGCGTGCGCATCGCCCTCGAAAGCGTGACCGAGCAGGGCGGTGGCACGGACGGAGCCGCGAAACCGGCGCCCCGCCGCCGCGATCGCGCGCAGCATCTTCAGCTCGTTCGCCGCATCGAGGCCGTAGCCGCTCTTCACCTCGACGGTCGTCGTTCCCCCGGCGAGCATCCGTTCCAAGCGTTCGAGCAGGCTCTCCGCGAGCGACTCTTCCGAGGCCGCGCGAACGGCGCGAACCGTCGCGTGAATGCCGCCGCCCATCTTCAGGATCTCGAGGTAGGTGGCGCCGCAGAGCTTGCGTTCCCACTCGTCCAGCCGGCTGCCGGCGAAGCAGGCGTGGGTGTGCGCGTCGACGAAGCCGGGCATCAGCACGCGGCCGCGGGCGTCGAACTCGTCGGTGCCTCCCGGGACGGAAAGAGCAGGACCGACGGCCTCGATCATATGTCCTGAGATGAGAACATCTGCTGATGGGAGTAAGCGGAGATCATTCAGCGCGGCGCCGCGGCGCCCATTGACGGGGCAGGGGCCTGCGAGCGTCAGGACCCGCGCGTTGCGGATGACGGTGCTCATCGCGACGCGAACCCGGCGAGGAAGGTGAGGAACAGGTGTGCTGCTGCGCGGGCGGTCTGTCCGTCGCGATCGAAGGCGGGGTTGAGCTCCATCAGGTCGAACGAGCGCACGCGCGGATCTGCGCCGGAGGCGCGCGCCCAGGGCTCGAGCTCGCGCACCGTCCAGCCCGCCGGGTTCGTCGCGCTGACGCCCGGGGCGTGGGCAACGTCGAGGACGTCGAGGTCGACGCTGACGAAGAGCGAATCGCCTTGAGGGAGGGCGATTTCGGAACCGTCGGCGTGGAGGACGCCGCCATGCGAGCGGAACCAGGCGAGATGCTCGGACGTGTTCACGAAGGGGCGGAAGCCGTGCAGGTGCAGCGCCGGGACGCCGCACTCCTCGACGAGTTTCCGAAACGGCATGCCCGAGCCGCGCGTCTCCCGGACGTCCAGATGCGCATCGAAATAGAGCCCGGCTGGGGCGGGCCACTGTTCCGCGACGGCCCGCACGAACGGGAAGGTCAGGTCGTGTCCTCCCCCGACGGCGACCGGCAACAGGCCGAGGGAGAGCAGCGCGCGCGTCGCTTCGGTGATTCGAACGTGCGTCTCTTCGAGGCTCGCGCCGGGGATCACATCTCCGGCATCGAAGACGCGAGGCCACGCCCCGCTCGCGGCGTCGGCGGCTCCGAGGCGCGCCAGGGCTGCACGAAACGCACTCGGCCCCTCCGCCGCGCCGGGGCGACCCTGGTTGAGGCGCACGCCTTCGTCGTCGGGCAGGCCGATGAGCGCAACAGCGCACCCCGCCGGGCGGTCCCGTCGAATCGTTGCGGCGAATCGGGACGGAGCGACTGGCTCCGGCCAGGTCGCCGGTCGGGTGTGCGGGATCACTTCACACCCCGCGGGCGACTGCGCGGGGCGGCCTTGCGGCGCATCGGAATCGGTACGTTCAGGCGATCGGCGCAGGCCTCGGCCTCGGCGTATCCGGCGTCCACATGCCGGAAGACGCCCATCATCGGGTCGTTGGTGAGGACGCGCTCGAGACGCTTTGCGGCCTCGGCCGTGCCGTCTGCGACGACGACCTGCCCCGCGTGCTGGCTGTAGCCGATGCCGACGCCACCGCCATGGTGGAAGCTGACCCACGAGGCGCCGCTCGCGACGTTGACCATCGCGTTGAGCAGGGCCCAGTCGCTGACCGCGTCCGACCCGTCCTTCATGCCCTCGGTCTCGCGGTTCGGGCTCGCCACGGAGCCGCAGTCGAGGTGGTCGCGGCCGATGACGACGGGCGCCTTCAGCCGGCCATCCGCAACCATCTCGTTGAAGAGGAGACCGGCCTTGTGCCGCTCGCCCAGGCCGAGCCAGCAGATGCGCGCCGGAAGGCCCTGGAACGCCACGCGCTCGCTGGCCATCGTCAGCCAGCGGTGCAGCGCGGCGTCGTTCGGGAACAGCTCCATGAGCGCCCGGTCGGTCGCGGCGATGTCGGCCGGATCGCCCGAGAGTGCCACCCAGCGGAACGGACCGCGCCCGAGGCAGAACTGAGGCCGGATGTAGGCGGGGACGAAGCCGGGGAAATCGAACGCGCGCTTCACGCCCTGATCGAGCGCGTGCTGCCGAAGGTTGTTGCCGTAGTCGAAGGTGTTCGCGCCGCGCTTCATCAAGGTCAGCATCGCGCGGACGTGCCGGGCCATCGTCGCGAGCGAGCGGCGGCGGTAGCCGTCGGGATCGCGGCGGCGCATTGCAGCGGCTTCACGCAGGGTGATGTCTGTTGGTACATACCCGACGAGCGGGTCGTGGGCGCTCGTCTGGTCGGTGAGCACGTCGACGCGGATCCGCCGGGAAATCAGCCGCTCCAGAAGGTCGACCACGTTGGCGACGACGCCGATGCTGCGGGCCTCCCCGGCCTTTGCACAGGCGACGGCGCGATCGATGGCGGCGTCGAGTGAGGGGGCGATCTCGTCGAGGTAGCGGTCGGTGACACGCTTCTTGAGCCGCGACCGATCGACGTCGGCGATGAGAGCGGTGCCACCGGCCATGGTGATGGCGAGGGGCTGCGCGCCGCCCATGCCACCGCAGCCGCCGGTGACGCAGAGCCGTCCGGCCAGCGTGCCGCCGAAGTGCTGCCGCCCGACTTCAGCGAAGGTCTCGTAGGTCCCCTGCAAGATGCCCTGCGTGCCGATGTAGATCCATGACCCTGCGGTCATCTGCCCGTACATCATGAGACCGCGCGACTCGAGCTCGTCGAAGGTTCCCTGCGTGGCCCAGTGCGGCACGAGGTTGCTGTTGGCAAGCAGCACGCGGGGGGCGTCGACATGCGTCCGTACGACGCCGACCGGCTTGCCCGATTGGACGAGCAGCGTCTCGTCGGGGGCGAGCTTCGGCAGGGTGTCGAGGATCGCTGAGAGGCACTCGGGGTTTCGCGCCGCCTTGCCGCGCCCGCCGTAGACGACGAGCTCGTCGGGGCGCTCGGCCACCTCGGGGTCGAGGTTGTTCATCAGCATCCGCATTGCCGCTTCTGCGGCCCAACTCTGGCAGGTGCGGGTCGCGCCCCGCGGGGCGCGAAGTGGGGCGGCGGTGCTCTTCCGGGACGGCATGCGGACCTCCGAATCACCACCGGAACTTGACCTGCGAATCCGCCTTGGTCAAGCGCGCCAACGGCCTCGACAAGCGTCCGCGCCGGTGTCATCAATTCGGCTCTTTTCAGGGGATTTCCAAATGAACAAAGCATTCCTCGCCGTCTGTACGCTCGTCCTCGCCGTCGCCTGCTCGGACGAAGCCACGACCAAGGCCAGCTGCGAGGCGACCGGCGATTGCCCGGCGACTTGCACGATGATCTCGCCGGGCTACGGCGAGGCCTGCACGAGCGCTGGAGGCTGCAGCGGCGTCCTGAGTTGCAACGCCTCTGCGACGGCACTCGTCTGCACCGCCCCCGAGCGCTGCGCCTGCAGCGAGAACCTCGTGTGGAACACGGCATGCACCGGGATCGACGGCTGTGCCGGCACGTTCGCCGCGTGCGGTGCGGACGGCACGACCCCCGTTTGCGCCTGCCCTTCGACGCCGGGCTGCTCGGCCGCCACCGCCGGCTTCGGAACGCCCTGCACGAGCCCCGCGGGCTGCCCGGGCACGAAGCGCTGTGACGCCGCCGGGGCATCGCTTGTGTGCGGAGCGCCCGCCAGTTGTGCCTGCACCGAAAACGTCGCGTGGAACACGGCCTGCACCGGAGCCGACGGCTGTGCCGGCACCTTCGCGGCGTGCGGTGCGGACGGCACGACGCCGGTCTGTGCTTGCCCTTCGACGCCGGGCTGCTCCGCTGCCACCGCCGGCTTCGGAACGTCCTGCACGAGCCCCGCGGGCTGCCCGGGTACGAAGCGCTGTGACGCCGCAGGGGCATCGCTCGTGTGTGGAGCACCCGCCAGCTGTGCCTGCACCGAGAACGTCTCGTGGAACACCGCGTGTACGGGCGCAAGCGGCTGCGCCGGAACCCGCTCGGGCTGCGGCGCGGATGGCATCACGCTCGAGTGCGTCTGCCCCGTCGTACCGCCCTCCTGCACCGCGCAGACGCCGGGCTACGGTGGCGCCTGTCGCAGCGCCAGCGGCTGCCCCGGCTCGATGGTCTGCAGCGGCGACGAGCTCGTTTGCAACGCCCCCGAACGATGCGCCTGCTCCCAACAGCCGGCGTGGCAGACCGCCTGCACCGGCACCGGCGGTTGCAGCGGCACCTACGACGGCTGCGAGGCCGACGGAACAACGCTGCGCTGCACTTGCCCTGCGGCGCCCAGCTGTTCGGACCAGACCGTCGGATACGGCGCGCCCTGCACCGGCTCTTCCGGATGCCGCGGCAAGCAGCTGTGCGACGGCGGTGCGCTCGCGTGCGCCGCGCCCTCGTCGTGCACCTCGAGGATCCTCTTCAGCGAGGTCGCTCCGGGCGGAAGCGGACATGACGAGTTCATCGAGCTGCACAACAGCGGCGCCACCTCCGCTGACCTCTCGGGCATGAAGCTGTATTACCGCTATGACGGCGGCAGCACCCCTCTGGTCATTCCCATGGCCACGATTCCGGCCGGCACCAGCGTTCGGCCCGGCGGCTACTTCCTCCTGACCCGCAGCGGCAGCTACACGGGCAGCGTGCCGGGCGACCTCACCTTCACCACCAACGTGCTGACCAGCTACTACAGCCTCTGGCTGATGAAGGCGGGCAACACCGAGGCCGACGACAAGACGCTCATCAAGACCTTCTCGAACGCGGGGAACCCCATCACGTCACACCCCTCCGTCGTCGATGTCGCCAGCGTTGGTTCAGCCGGCATCGGCGAGGGGGGCCAGCCCAACGCGTGGAGTTCGTCGTACGGCACGCAGGTCAGCCTCGAGCGGAAGGGGCGCGCGTCGAGCACCGCCGCATCCATGGCTGGCGGGGGCGCCGATGCGACCCTCGGCAACGGCCAGGATTCGAACAACAGCGCCGCGGACTTCGTCGTCCGCACCGTCCGTGACCCGCAGAACAGCCAGTCGTCCGTAGAGCCGTAGCGCACCTGCTCCACGAGGAAAGAGCAACGCCGCCGAGCCCTCGTGGCCACGGCGGCGTTACTCTTTGTATAGATAATCTGAGGAAAGAATCAGGAGGCGTCAGGCCGGCGAATCGCCCTGCCGCTCAGATGTTCGTAGGCGATGGCGAGCATGAGGTTCACCACCGGGATCGCAGCGACGAGGCCGATGCAGCAGGCGAGGAGGCCGGCAAGACCGACGATGAACATCCCTACGAACAGCACGAGGATCTCTGTCTTACGACCCGTGGTCGCTCTCCACGACGCCTTCAGCGCTTCGACCGGATCGAGCGCCGTATCGGCGGCGTAGAGCGGCACAAGCGAGAGCCCGAGCAGAATGATGATGCCGGGCACAACCAGCAGCAGAAGCCCTGCGCCCGTGCAGAACAGTGTGATCAGCGAAGCGACCACGGCGACGAACAGTCTGTCGAAGCCGCTGAAGAGCGTCCCCAGTGTGACCGGTTGGCCACGCACCGCCTGCAGCGCCATTCGCACGTTCCCGATCTGGAAGAACGCGTTCAAGGGAAAGACAGCGGCGGCGACGGCGAGCCCGAACAGCGCCTGAACGCCTTCCGGGAGGTCCTCTCCGCCGGTCATCAGGTGCGCCGGAATCATCAGCACGATGTTCAGCGCGAATTGCGCCGTGTACTGAGCGACGAGCGCAATGACCGTTCCGGCAATCAGCTCGCCCGGATGGCGCTTGAAGATGCTCCAGGCCGCCGACATCACCTCGTCGGGTGCGAGCGAACGGGGACCCGGCGACCCGCCCTGCGGCTAGGGCGGGGGCGGCGGCGAAAGCACGGAGCCGTTGTCGTCGATCATGCGCGAAGTGCCTCTTCGTGCAGGAGATTCTGCGACCTCTCCACAGCGCCTCGAGAGGGTCAAGGACGGACCGGCTGCATGATACGCTCCGCACCTCTCCTCGGAGCCCTCGATGAAATCATCTCTTTTCGCCGCCGTTTTCTGTCTCGCGGTCGCCGCTTGTGGTTCGACGACCACGCCGCCCGCCAGGAACGTCGACGGGGCTGACCCGGGCTCCTCTTCGGGCGCGACCGACGGCGGCACGAGCGAAGCAACCGACGCCGGAGCCGCCGAGGACGACGGTGGCACACCCACCGACACGGACGCAGGCGTCTCGGCGACCGACGGCGGCGCTGACCCCGGCGGCGGCGGCAGCGCTGACGGCGGCTCTTCCGTCGGCCCTTCCGTCGGCCCTCACGAGGGCGAGCCCTGCTCCGCGCACGCCGTCACGGAGGCGGGCGACTGCATCGGGACGGTCTCGCGCTGGTGCGACCTCGAGACCAACACCATCGCGGTGCTCGACTGCGGCGACCCGGGAATCGGCGGCACCTGCGTCTTCGAGGGCAACAGCACGGTGAACTGTGCCGTACCCGAATCGTCGCCATGCTCCACGTTCCTCGCCGACGGAAGCTTCATGCTCTTCGCCTGCGGCGAGGCCGGCGCCATCGACCCCGCGCTCGCCTGCGACCTCTCGACGGGCTGCACGCCCTCCAGCGCGACCTGCGTGCCTGCGGTCGAGTCCGCTTGCACGGGCGACGACCAGTGCACCGCGAACGAGCGTTGCTACATCGATGCCGGCGAAACGGTCGGCTACTGCGTCTACCGACCGCAATGCCAAGGCGACGAGCTCGTCATCGATTGCACGCCCGGCAAGCAAGCCCAGCTGTGGAACTGCCTCGAGCAGGGCGGATCGGGCTGCAGCGGCGGCGCCTGCATCGGTATGCCGCAGGGCGGTCTCTGCGATGCCGAGTTTCGGTGCGGTGCAGGGCTCACCTGCACCGACGGCTCCTGCCAGTAACCCCTTCGATTTGACGCCCTTCCAACTCGCTGCTACGGATCTGGCTGTGCCGATTCCCGCGCGCCAGTCGACGTCGTGTCTCGAGACGACCTGTTGTCGTTGGCCGACGCGCACGCGTTGAGTCGTCCACGCCCGTGCCCGTCGGCGCACCCGCAGCGAATCCCCCTGAAGCCCCTGCCTCATCTGCTCGCCCCTTGTCGTGGGCGATACCGGGCATCCTCCCGGAAGGAACCGAACATGGCGAACTGGTTTGAAGACAACGCGCTCTCCATCGGCCGCACGCCGCTCGTGCGACTCAACCGCGTCCCCGGCAACGCCGGCGCGCGCATCTTCGCGAAGATCGAGGGGCGCAACCCCGCCTACTCGGTGAAGTGCCGTCTCGGCGCCGCCATGGTGTGGGACGCCGAGCAGCGCGGCCTCCTCGGCCCGGGCAAGGAGATCGTCGAGCCGACGAGCGGCAACACCGGCATCGCGCTGGCGTTTGTCGCGGCGGCCCGCGGCTATCCGCTCACGCTCACCATGCCCGAGACCATGAGCGTCGAGCGCCGCAAGCTGCTCGTGGCCTACGGCGCGAAGCTGGTGCTGACCGAAGGCCCCCGCGGCATGTCCGGCGCAGTCGCCCGCGCCGAGGAGATCGCCGCCTCCGACCCCTCGAAGTACGTGCTGCTGCAGCAGTTCAAGAACCCCGCAAACGCGGCGATCCACGAGAAGACGACCGGCCCCGAAATCTGGAACGACACCGACGGCGAGGTCGACATCTTCGTCTCGGGCGTCGGCACCGGCGGCACCATCACCGGCGTCTCGCGCTACTTCAAGAACACCCGCGGCAAGGCCATCCGCACGGTGGCCGTCGAGCCTGCGTCCAGCCCCGTGCTCACGCAGAAGCGCGCTGGCGAACCGCTCAAGCCGTCGCCGCACAAGATTCAGGGCATCGGCGCCGGCTTCGTGCCGGACGTGCTGGACCTTTCCCTCGTCGACGAGATCGAGCAGGTGACGAACGAGGAGGCGATCGCCTTTGCGCGGCGTCTCGCGCGTGAAGAGGGCATCCTCGCCGGCATCTCGTGCGGCGCGGCGACCGCGGTGGCCGTGCGCATCGCGCAGAAGCCCGAGAACGCGGGCAAGAACATCGTGGTGGTGCTCCCCGACTCCGGCGAGCGCTACCTCAGCACCGCGCTCTTCGAGGGCCTCTTCGACGACAAGGGCATCGCGATATGAGCAGGCGCGGCGACGACGAGCGCCCCGCGACCGCTGCCGGCCGTGCCCCGTCCTGGCCTCTGGCCGAGGTCGTCGAAGCGCTGCACAAGGCGCACGGCGAGCTTCTGGGCGGGCGCCGGCCCGGGCTGTCACGCCGGGCGCTCCCGTCGCGCGATGCGCTGGAGGGTGTGCTGGCCGACCTTCGGGCCGCGCTGTTCCCCGCGCACTTCGGTTCCGCCGATCTGTCGGACGAGAGCATCCCGTTCTTCATCGGCCACAAGCTGGACGTGGCGCTGGTGGCGCTCCACGAGCAGGTGCGGCGCGGCATCCTGTTTTCGTGCGAGCGTCACGGCGGCGCGGGGCACGACTGCGGCGAGTGCGAGCGGCGCGCGTCCGAGGCGATGCGCGCATTCGCCGAACGCCTGCCGACCGTCCGCAGCCTGCTCGCGAGTGATCTGGCGGCGGCATTCCAAGGAGACCCGGCGGCGACGAGCCCGGACGAAGCGCTGTTCTGCTACCCCGGACTCGCAGCGATGTTCCACCACCGCATCGCCCACGTGCTGCACTCGCTGGATGTGCCGCTCATTCCGCGAATCATCAGCGAGATCTCCCACTCGGCGACGGGCATCGACATTCACCCGGGCGCGCAGATCGGTGCGAGCTGCTTCATCGATCACGGCACGGGCGTCGTCATCGGCGCGACCTGCGTGCTGGGAGAGCGGGTGACGCTGTACCAGGGCGTCACCCTGGGCGCGAAGAGCTTTCCGCTCGACGACCAAGGCCACCCCATCAAGGGCGTGCCGCGCCATCCGCTGGTGGAGGACGACGTCGTGATTTACGCCGGCGCCACGATTCTTGGCCGCGTCACCATCGGCAGGGGCTCCAGCATTGGCGGCAATGTCTGGCTGACGCGCAGCGTGTCCCCGGGCAGCCGCGTCACGCAGGCGCAGGCGCGCGCCGAGCAGTTCGACGGTGGGTCGGGGATCTGAGTCGCTTGGGCCATCGGGAGGCCCGAGTCACCGGCCAGCGGTGGGCGGCCGTTCACCTCGATGGCGCGAGGAGGAGGCGGTGGGCTGTCCGGTCAATCGAGTTGCCTCCGCCCGTTCGAGCGCAGCCGCGGCAAGCGAGGCAGCGATCGGGCGGCAGGTGTCGCGTCGTCTCCAAATGGCATCGCCGGTCTCCATTTGAGAACCAGCGAGTCCCGAGCAGATGACCGGGGCTGCTACTCGGCGAGCTCTTCAAGCGACTGGAGCTTCACAGGAGCCTTCTCCTTGGTCGTCGAGGGCTTCGGGGGCGGGACGATCTCCATGCCCTCGTCGTCGGTGCGGGCCGGCGTCTTCGTGACGATCCGGTCCTGCGTGACCTAGTTGATGCGCGTCGACTCCGACGCCTCGGTCAGGCCATCAAAGCGGAACTCGTCGCGACCGATCTGCTCGACCTTTCCGCTGGTGTTGTTCGGGCGAACCCTCAGTGTGCGCCGCCATGACTCGCGCGAGCCGCCGGAGACGGTGATGCTCACGACGTTCGTCTTCACCGAGATCTCCGGTTTGCACTCCTCTCCCTTGACGCCGCAGTCGCCGGAGCCCGGCAGCACGCTGGCACTGCTGCCGATGAGCGTCAGGACGCCGGTCTTTTCGCCGCGCAGAAACAGCAGCCCGCGCGAGGCCTCGCCGTCGCTGCTCTTGGGCACCAGTACGACGACCAGGTCGGTCACGCCGTCGCCGGTGAGGTTCGCCTTCGTCTCGCGTTCGATCTTGAATCCCTTGGGCGCAAAGGCCCGGGCCGACTTTCCGGTGGTGACCGGCGTGCCGAACGGCTCTGCCAGCGAGGGGCCGCCGATGAGGACGAGCGCTGCCATCAGTCCCAACTCACGTTTGCTGGTCACCCGCTGCTCCATGATGAGACTTGCGTTCGGTGGAATCGTTGGCCGGGGCCGGGACCGAAGCGGCACATGAAAAGATGAACCCCGCGAAACCGTAGTGGTTTCACGGGGTTCAGTGGTGCCAACGGGTGGACTCGAACCACCTACCTGAGGATTATGAGACCTCCGCTCTAGCCGGGTGAGCTACGTTGGCGAAAACGGCGGCTGTGTAGCGCCCGACCGCCGTGGTGTCAAGCGCGAAGCCGCCACTAATGGCCTCCTTCCGACGCCTCTACGACCAGCGCGTCCAGGATCCGCGACACCTCGGGCAGCATCTGCGCCGCAGTCACCTGCGCGCCTTTGTGCGACCAGTGCCGGTCCGGGTCGATGTAGAGCGACTCGTCGTTCGGCACCCAGAGACGGACGGAATCGAATCCCCGCTCGGCGAGCAGCGGCTCCAGCGGCCGGAGGGTGACGTCGAGCGTCTCGTCGCCGGTGAACATGAGGAAGAAGAGCGACCGGGCGCCGGCCGCGTCGGCGACCTTGCGGTAGCGGTCCAGCTTCTCACCCAGCACCTCGGGAGAAACGAGCGGGGCGTCGAACTGGGTGCGCTGGATGCTCGCGGCGTAGAAGATGAGGCGGGCGAGATACGAGCGGTCGACCAGCGCCCGGAGCAGCTCGTTCCGGGGCTTGAGGACGCGCGTGTAGTCGAACTGTTCGTACATGTGCCACGGCCGGACGACGAAGAGCGCGACCTTTCCGTTCTTCGCCGGCAGCTGCGACTCCATGGCGCGGAGGGCCGGAACCAGGTGGTGTCCCACTGTGCTGCAGTTGGCGACGCGGGGCGGGCGATCGCGGCCCGCGAGCATGCCCTCCAGCAGGTGACCCAGCGACGACTCGTAGGGCAGAAGGATGCCGAAGCCGTTGGAGCTTCCCGAGAGCACCACGTCGGCTTCGCGCGGCGTGTTTCCGCTCCCCGCGGTGCGGCAGCCGTCCTGGTCGATGCGGTAGGCGACATAGCCTGGAGGCGCCTGCGCACCTTCCAACGGCGAATCGTCTCGCAGCAGGTCGAAGATCATGAAGACCGGCATGTGCGCGAGGTCGTAGGTCGTGCGGCCGAACCAGAGGCCGGGTTCGGTGGCGTAGACCACGTCCGGGTCGGGCGAGCGCCTCAGAAGGCGGTTTGGCCGGGCGACGATGGCGTGGGCGACCCACTCGCCCAGCACGATGAGCAGCAGCCAGCCGAGTCCGAGCAGACGCCAGGCGCGCCTGCGCTTGCGAAGCCGTTCGGCCTCCTCTTCCGGATCTGGGAACGGCTCGAAGGCCATGGTCGGTCGAAGTCCCTGCTGCGGATGCGTGTTGCGACAGGCGCGGCGGCGTGCCGCAGAAACATAGCCTGCGGGAGGCTTGCAAAAGGTGGCGGCGCCGTCACGACGCGCCGCGTTGCTCCCGGTATGGCCTCGCGTTAGCATCGACCGCACATGATTCGCCTCAACGACATCCTCGATGAAGTCGCGAAGTACCGGCCTGACGCCGACTTCGAAATCATCAAGAAGGCGTACGTTTACTCGGCCAAGGTTCACCAGGGGCAAATCCGCAAGAGCGGCGAGCCCTATCTCATCCATCCGCTGGAGGTCGCGCAGATTCTGGCGGGCATGCGGCTGGACGAGGCGAGCATCGTCTCGGGCATCCTGCACGACACGATCGAGGACACCCTCGCGACGAAGGAGGAGCTCACCGAAATCTTCGGGGTCGAGATCGCGGAGATCGTCGACGGCGTCACGAAGCTGGGCCAGTACACGTCGCAGACGCAGGCCGCGCAGCCCGGCAGCGAGGCGGGCAAGAGCAAGGAGCAGCGCGAGGAGGAGAAGCAGGCGGAGAACTTCCGCAAGATGCTCGTCGCGATGGCGAAGGACCTTCGGGTGATCCTCGTCAAGCTCGCCGACCGCACGCACAACATGCGGACGATGGGCTCGATGAAGCCGGAGAAGCAGGCCCGCATCGCGCAGGAGACGCTGGACATCTATGCGCCGCTGGCGAACCGGCTGGGCATCAGCTGGGTGAAGGTCGAGCTCGAGGACCTGTCGTTCAAGTACCTGCGGCCCGACGACTTCAAGCAACTCTCCGACGACATCGCGAAGAGCCAGAAAGACCGCGAGCGCTACATCGCCGAGATGGTGAAGGTGCTGGAAGCGAAGCTGAAGGCGGCGCACCTGACGGGGCAGGTGAGCGGCCGGCCGAAGCACCTCTATTCGATTTACAAGAAGCTCAAGTCGAAGGGCGTGGGGCTCGACTCGATCCACGACGTCATCGCCTTCCGGATCATCGTGCCCTCTGTGGGCGACTGCTACCAGACGCTTGGCATGGTGCACGGCGCGTTCAAGCCGGTGCCGGGGCGCTTCAAGGACTTCATCGCGATTCCGAAGCCGAACAACTACCAGTCGCTCCACACGACGGTGATCGGCCCCGGCGGCGACCGCGTCGAGATCCAGATTCGCACCGAGGAGATGCACCGCATCGCCGAGGAGGGCATCGCCGCGCACTGGGCCTACAAGGAGGGCAAGGCCGGCGTCGCCACCACGGACGAGCAGAAGTTCGCGTGGCTGCGGCAGATGATGGAGTGGCAGAAGGAGCTCCGCGATCCGAAGGAGTTCCTCGACAGCGTGAAGGTGGACCTGTTCCAGGACGAGGTGTTCGTCTTCACTCCCAAGGGCGACGTTCGCGCGCTGCCGCGTCATGCCACGCCCGTCGACTTCGCCTACTCGATCCACTCGCAGGTTGGCGACAGGACGACCGGCGCCAAGGTGAACGGCCGCATCGTTCCGTTGCGCTCGCGCCTCAAGAACGGAGACGTCGTCGAGATTCTGACCGCGTCCAACGCGCACCCGTCGAAGGACTGGCTGAACTACGTCAAGACGTCGAAGGCGCAGAACCGCATCCGCGCGTTCATTCGACAGCAGGAGCGCGATAAGTCGATCGAGCTGGGCCGAGACCTCGCCGAGCGCGAGTTCAGGCGCTACGGCATGAACTGGTCGCGCCTCGTGAAGGAGGATGCGGCGCTGTTGTCTGTCACGAACGACTTCGGCTACCGGTCTGTGGAGGACATCACCGCCGCGATCGGCATCGGCAAGGTGACGCCCAGCCAGCTCATCGGGAAGCTGGCGCCGGAGAAGCTCTCGGAGCAGCAGTCTTCGGAGGCTGCGCCCACGAACGAGGGGCCGATTCCGGCGGGGCGGAGGCTCACCGACATCTTCCGGCGCGTCATGAGCGCGGCGCAGCCGAAGGCGCGCGGCGGCGTTCGGATCAACGGCATCGACGACGTGCTGGTGCGCTTCGGCAAATGCTGTCACCCGGTGCCGGGAGATCCCATTGCGGGGTTCATCACCCGCGGGCGTGGCGTCAGCGTGCATGCCCACGGCTGCCCGAAGCTGCTGGAGGCCGAGGCCGAGCGGCGCATCGACGTCACGTGGGACGTGGGCAGCGACTACCGCAGGCCCGTCTCGCTCAAGGTCACGAGTGACGACCGCGCGGGTCTGCTCGCGCGGATGACCGAGGTGTTCTCTGCGAAGGGCATTTCGATCATCCAGGCGAACGCGCGCTCGCTCAACGAGACCAAGGCGGTGTCGACCTTCGAGGTGGGCATTCACGACCTCGGGCAGCTGCGCGAGGTGATGAGCGCCATCGAGAAGCTCGAGGGCGTCCACATGGTCGAGAGACTTTAGCCGTGGCTGCGACGCGTCGAAGTCTCGCGGGAGCGTTCTCGGCCTTCGTCGTTCTGGTGGGCACGCCGGTCGGTTACATCGCCTGGCTGCGGCCGAAGGTGCACGCGCCGCTGCCGGGCGACGGCGCGGCGTGGGAGGCGTCGAAGGACCGCATCGAGAGCAACCTGCTGCTCTTTCCCGGGCCACGCAGCGTCGAAGACGGGGCGGCGATGGCGCTTGCCGAGGAGTTGGCGGTCGGCGCGCTCATTGGTGACGGCTTCACGGTTTATCGCGAGGAGGTGCGGCACCCCGAGGGCAGCCTCCACCGTCACGCGCCGACGCACAACGTGCTGACGAAGGCGCCGGAAACGGGGCGGTTCTGGGTCATCGCGGCGCACCTCGACAGCGCGACGGGCTCCCCCGGCGGCGACGACAACATGTCGGGCGTCGCGGTGGCGCTCGAGGCGGCGCACCAGCTGGGCCGCGGCCCAGCACGCGACAAGGTGGTCATCGCGCTGTTCAACGAGGAGGAGACGGGCCTCCTGGGGAGCGCGCAGTTCGTTCGCGAAACGGCGGAGAAATGGGGCAATCGGCTCGCGGGCGTCGTGGTGATGGACGCTGTGGGCTTCTATGTGCCGGGGCCCGGCAGCCAGCGAGCGCCGTTTCCGCTGGGCGCATTCCTACCGGACACGGGCGACTTCCTCTCGGTGCTGACGCTGGGGGAGAGCGAGACGCTGGCAGAGAAGTTCGTCGCGGCGCGCACGACCGCGGCGCCCGACCTGAAGCTCGTCTCGTTCACGCCGCCCCGCGCGCTGGCCGAGCAGCTGCCCGACCTGTGGCGCAGCGATCACGCGCCGTTCTGGGGCGCGCAGATGCCGGCGCTGTTCCTGACGGATACCGCCGATTTCCGGAACCCCGCCTACCACAAGCCCGAGGACACGCGAACGACCGTCGACTCGGCACGGCTGGCGAAGCTGGCGCAGGTGCTCGTCGCGCTGGTCACGAACGACTGATGGCGCAGAACCGCGGCCACTCCTACGCGCTCCAGGTGGGGCCGCACGAGACCGGAGCCACGCTGGTCGAGCTGCTCGCGGCGCGCTTCTCGCACAGCCCGGTCGAGGAGTGGGCGCTGCGGTGCGGGCGCGGTGAGCTGATGATCGCAGGCCGCTGCGTCGACGCGCAGAGGCGGCTTCGCAAGGGCGAAACGGTCGTCTGGAATCGCCCACCGTGGGACGAGCCCGATGTGCCGCTCGGGTTTCAGGTGCTGCACGAGGACGACGCGCTCCTCGCGGTCGACAAGCCCTCCGGGCTGCCGACGGCGCCGGCCGGGGGATTCCTCGAGCACACGCTGCTGACGCTGGTTCGTCGGAGCCGGCCCGAGGCGACGCCGATGCATCGGCTCGGGCGCGGCACCTCTGGCGTCGTGCTCTTCGCGCGCACCACGGAGGCGGCCGCGATGCTGCAGGCCGAGTGGCGCGAGCGGCGCGTCAGGAAGGTCTACCGGGCGCTTGTGACGGGCCTTCCGGCATGGGACGCGCGGCGCATCGACGTTCCGATCGGACCGATTGCCCACGAGGCACTGGGAGAGCTTCACGCGGCGTCTCCGTCAGGAAAGCGCGCCATCTCGGAGGTGCGCGTTCTGGGCCGGCGCGCGGAGCAGTCACTCGTGGAGGTGGAGATCGAGACGGGACGGCCGCATCAGATCCGGATTCATCTCGCCGCAATCGGGCATCCCCTCGTGGGAGACCCGCTCTACGTCGCGGGGGGACTTCCCGAGCCCCGCAGCCGGGTCCTGCCGGGCGAGACGGGCTACTGGCTGCACGCCCATACGCTCGAGGTGACGCACCCGTCGACGGGCCGGAGGATCGCCTTCACGGCGGCGCCGCCAGAAGTTCTATGTATATAGGTTCTATTGAAAGAGCCTCAGGCGTCGCGGACGAGGAACACCTCGACGTCGCCCTTGCCCTTGAGGTGGCGCTTGCCGGCCGGCTCTCCGGCGACCCGCCCCTCGAGCTGGGGCCAGACGTGCGCGGTGACGAGGACCGTCCCCGGGTCCGCCGCTCCTGCGAGGCGCGCGGCGACGTTGACGGTGTCGCCCCAGATGTCGAACTGGTAGCGCTCTCCTCCGACGATGCCCGCGACGACCGGGCCGACGTGGGCTCCCGAGCGGATGCGCCACTCGGGCACGAGTTCGGTGACGCGGCGGCTCATCTCGAGGGCGCAGCGGACGCTGGTGAGCAGCGGCGTGTTTGCCGGGAGCGAAAGCCCGCAGCCGGCCATGAAGCCGTCGCCGATGGTCTTGAGCTTCTCGACGCCGTGCGCCCGCGCAATCGCCTCGAACTCGAGGAAGACGAGGTGAAGGTTCCGGACGACGTCCTCGGGCGGGAAGCGGTCGCACCAGGCGGTGAAGCCGACGATGTCGGAGAAGAGGACGCCGACGTTCTCGACGCGACGCGGTCGCACCGTGGCGGTCTCGCGCAGCTCCGCGGCGGCTTTCGGGGGGAGCACCACCTCGAGCAGTTCGTCGGCTTTGCGCCTTTCTCGCTGCGCCTCCTCGAGGGCGCTGCGAAGGCGCAGGTGCGTGCGGACGCGGGCGCGCAGCAGCGGCGGGCTGAGCGGCTTGTGGATGTAGTCGACGGCGCCGGTCTCGAATCCGGTGGTCTCGTCTTCGACCGAAGAGCGGCCGGTGAGGAAGACCACGGGCACGTCGCTGAGCTGTGGATCCGCTTTGATGGCGCGGCAAACAGAGTAGCCGTCCATGCCGGGCATCTCGACGTCGAGCAGGACGAGGTCGGGCGGCTCCTGGCGCATGAGCGTGAGGGCCCGGTCGCCGTTGTTCGCGACACGCACGTCGACTTCGCTCTTGAGCAGCTGTGTCACCAGCAGGAGGTTCGACGGTTCATCGTCGACCACCAGCACGCGGCGACGAGGCTGCGGAACCTCCAGCGCCATCAACCCTCCATTGAGCGTAACGTCGCGTGTTACGGGCCCCATGACAAGAGGTGACGAGGGCCGCCGCAAATTTCCGGGACGCGCGTCGGAAGGCGCCTGTCCTCATTTGGTTCAAGGGTGTTGCGTCATGGGCGGGACTTCGGCGGTGCTGGACATTCGGGACGGCCTCGCGCGCGTTGGCGGGATGGAGGATCTCTACGTCGAGCTGCTCGAGCGCTTTCGCGAGGAGCTGCCGAGAGGGTTGGCGGAGCTCGACGCCCTGACGCCACCCGACCGCATTCGGAGGGTCCACTCGGTGAGAGGTGTGGCAGGCACGGTGGGAGCACGCGCGCTGTTCGAGGCCGCGACCGTGCTCGAGCGCGCACTTCGTCAGGAGGCTGCGACGGCGGCTCATCCGGAGGCTTCGGCGGCGTTCGCGCAGGCGCTGACCGTCACCGTCGCCGCGATTGCCGAACACCTGAACGTGGCGCAACACGCGGCGCTGTCCGGGGGCGGCGCGGAAGATGGTGCGGCCTCCGTCGAGGCGATGCGCGGGCTGCTCGCGTCGGGTGATCCCGCGGCGACCGACCTGCTCGCGGCTGAGCGGACGGCGTGGAGAAGCCTGCTCGGTGTTCGGTTCGAGGCCTTCGCGGCGGCGATCGACGGCTTCGACTTCGACGCTGCGCTGGGTATTCTCGGAAAAGAGTAAGTCACGCCGGTGTCTGCGGCCCGGCGGCTGGGCTCGCCCCGGCGAGGTGCCGCTCGAACCAGCCTTCGGCGAGACGCATCACGTCGTCCAACGCGCCGGGCTCCTCGAAGAGGTGCGTGGCCCCCGGCACGATCGCGAGGCGACGGGGCCCTGCGAGGCTTGCGAAGGCGCGTTCGTTGAGCGCCAGCACCTCGTCGTCGTGCTCGCCGACGATGAGGAGGGTCGGCGCGCGCACTTCTGGCAGGCGCGCCATCGCGAGGTCAGGTCGACCGCCGCGCGAGACGACCGCTGCGACGATGTCCGGTCTTTCCGCAGCTGCGATCAGCGCGGCAGCAGCGCCGGTGCTGGCCCCGAAGAGGCCGATCGGAACGCGCGCGAAGTCGCTGCGGCGTGCGCATGCGTCAATGGCGGCGACGAGCCGGCGCGCCAGCAGAGGAACGTCGAACCGCCAGGCCGAGGTGACGCGGTCCTCGCGCTCCTCATCATCGGTGAGCAGGTCGAAGAGAAGCGTTGCGAAGCCGCGGGCGTTGAGGCGCCTCGCCACCTCGTGGTTTCGAGGGCTGTGGCGTGACGAGCCGCTGCCGTGGGCAAACAGGACAAGGCCCCGGGCGGTTGCTGGCCGGTCGAGCGTGCCGAGGAGCGTGTGGCCTGCGGCGTCGATGCGGACGAGCCGCTCCCATCCCCCTGCGACCGAGCGGACCGGTCCCATGCTTGCCCGGTGCTGTCGCATCAGCGCGAGGACGGCCTCGTCGGAGACCTGCCGGAAGTCGTCGTACCAGGCCCCGATTCCGTCGAGAAACGGCGTCGTGAGCAGCACGAGTTCCTCGTCGATCTCCCGCCTGAGTTCGTCCATGGCCTGCGACGAGGCGACCGGCACGGCGATGGCGACATGCCGTGCCTGACGCCGCCGAACGAAGCGGAGGGCGGCCCGCATGGTCCCACCCATCGCGATGCCGTCGTCGACGACGAGCACCGCGCGACCGGCCAGCGACGGCAGGTTGCGTCCGCCACGGAAGGAGCCGACCTGCTCGGCGACGCGCTGCGCGGCGGTGTCGGCGGCCTCCTGCACCCTCTCTCGCGACAGCCCAAGTGAGCCGATCAGACCGTGGTCGAGCCAGACCGTGCCCTCCTCGGCGACGGCGCCGATGCCCAGTTCAGGACTTCCCGGTGCGGCGACCTTCCGGCTCACCAGCAGCTCGAGCTCGAGGCCGAGCGCGCGTGCCACCTCCGCCGCGACGACGGCGCCGCCGCGCGGAAGGCCGAGGACGAGCGTCTCCGGCGGCAGGCGACCGACCAGCTCGCGGGCGAGCGCGCGGCCGGCCTCCTCACGGTTCACGAAGCGCATCGGACCTCCTTACCGCTTGAAAGAGGCGGGCATCGCCGCCGTGTCTGGTCAGTGGGGCGCCGGCGGTCGAGCCGTCGAGGCGCGGTCCCACGGCGTGTCGAGGAGGGCGGCCGTGGTGATCTCACCGCGGTCGATGGCCTCCAGGTGGCGGCGCGCATGGGCGAGACCAGTCAGCACCAGCTCGAGCCCCTGCGAGAAGTCCGACGGCTGCACGTGCTGCGGGCAGGGCGGCGGAAGGACGACGAGGTCGATGTGGTTGCGCAGGCGCTCGATCTCGGTCTTGAGGTGGCGCATCAGCATCATCGTGAGCGCGTGCAGCAGCATGCCCAGCGCGCCATGGGGCATCTGCTCCAGCTCGCACGCGCCGCCCGCAGGCAGGACGTAGGCCCGCGTCGCACCCATCGCGACCGCGTGAGAGAGCGGCGTGTTGTTCGAGACCCCGCCATCGACGAGCAGGCTGCCCTCCCACGAGACGGGCGGCAGCACCCCCGGCACCGACACGCTCGACAGCACGGCCTCGGTGGCAGGCCCCTGGGAGAGGAGACGCTCCCGGCCCGTCACCAACTCGGTCGCCACGACGTGTACCGGGACCTTCGCCTGCTCGAGGCGGCGGATGCCGATGTTCCGATCGATCAGCTTGCGCAGCGGTCCTGAGGGCACGAGGTGGTTCTGTGCGCCGAAGAAGCCGAAGAAGCCCGACATGGGGCGGAGCGGAAAGACGTCGCCGCGGCGCACCGAGGCCCACAACTCCGCCAGCGCCGCGGTCGATGCCGTCCCCGGCGGTCGCGCCGCGAGGAAGGTGGCGTTCAGTGCGCCCACCGAGGTGCCGACCCAGAAGTCGGGTCTGATGCCCCTTTCATAGAGCGCGTGCGTCATGCCGACCTGAACGGCGCCGAGGCTTCCTCCCCCTGAGAGCACGAAGGCAACCGGCATGACTGCAAGGTAGACACGGCGCGGTATAGCTGCGGGATGGACAGCCCTCGACCGCACGCCCTCTTTCTCGGTGCCTTGCTGGGCGCCTGCGCTGCTGGCGGCGGCGAACTTCCTGCAGGAGACGATGCAGGGGCGGGTGTCGATGCTGGGGCGGCTGATGCAGGTCCGGCTGCGTGCGCACCTTCCAGGCTCGTTCTGTCCACTTCGCAGGGCAAGGTGCTTGCCCTTGAACGAAGCCACTTCGGAGTCAGCGAGGGCGACGCCGAGCTCTATCTCGAGGCCTATCGCGGGGGGGCTGATGGCTGCCCCTCGCAGGACTCGCCGACCCCAGCGCTGACGCTCGTCGTCGCCGGCATTCCTCGGACGCTGGCGGCCCCAATCGACAAGTCCTCCGGCTTGAGCGTGGTGCTCTTCGACTTTGAGGGCGCGCTGGGCGACGTGCCGCTTGTCAGAGCGACCGAGGCCCGTCTGACGCCGATTTCTGCCTGTCTCAAGGAGGGCGAGTCGTTCGGTTACGCCCTCGAGGCGGCCTTCCCGGGCGGGACGCTCGCCGGAGAGGCGCTTGCCACCCGGTGCGGCTCCCTCGATGCGCCGTAAATTCTAATGGTCTAGTTCTATTAATGGATGTTGCGGTCCACGGGGCGCATGGCCATCGCTATCCGCTGACGTGATGCCGACCGCAGCGGACACCTTTCCGGGCCACCCGGCGTTCGGCCCCAGGGTGCGCTGGCGTCCGCTCCTTGCGGCGCTGCTCCTCCTCGTGGCGCTCGTCGTCGTCCTGCGTCGTGCCGCTGCGCCGGCCGAGCCCACAGTGCGCTACGAGACCGCAGAGGTGCAGCAGGGGCCTTTGCAGGCGAAGGTGACGGCGACGGGGACGCTGTCCGCGCTGGTCACGGTGCAGGTGGGCAGCCAGGTGTCGGGCCGCGTCTCGGAGATCCTGGTCGACTTCAACGCGCCGGTCGCCCGGGGGCAGGTCATCGCGCGGCTCGACCCGATGCTGTTCCGCGCCGCGGTGGAGCAGGCGCGCGCGAACGACGCTGCGGCCCGGGCCAACCTCGAGAAGGCGCGCGTGCAGCGCTTGGACGCGCGGAGGCAGGCGCGGCGGATGGCGATGCTGCGCGCGCGCCGGCTCGTCGCCCAGTCGGAGGTCGACGCCGCGGTGACGGCGGCCGACGTGGCCTCAAGTCAGGTCGTCGCGGCAGACGCGGCGGTGGAGCAGGCCCGGGCGGCGCTGAATCAGGCGCTCATCAACCTCGACTACACGACCATTCTGTCGCCGATCGACGGCGTCGTGATCTCGCGCAACGTCGACGTGGGGCAGACGGTGGCGGCGTCGCTCCAGGCGCCGACGCTCTTCGTGATCGCGGAGGACCTCCGGCGCATGCAGGTCGACTCCTCGGTCGCGGAGGCCGACGTCGGGAAGCTCGCGCCCGGCATGCTCGCCCGCTTCACCGTCGATGCCCATCCGAGCATCACCTTCGTCGGCATCGTCCGGCAGATCAGGAACGCGGCGCAGACCGTCCAGAACGTGGTGACCTACGACGCCGTCATCGATGTGGACAACCCGGACCTGCTGCTTCGGCCGGGCATGACGGCGAACATCACGGTGATTCACGCGGAGAGGTCGAACGCCGTGCTGCTCCCGAATGCGGCGCTTCGTTTCCGGGCACCGGCCGAATGGTCGGAGCGTGCGCCGAGGATGGCTTTGGCCGGCGACCTGCGCCGGGTCTGGACCCTGCGCGACGGCGCCCCCATACCCTTGGACGTCCGCGTCGGCGTCACCGACGGCGCCCGAACCGAGCTGATGGAGGGGGCGCTGCAGCCGGGCGACGCGCTCGTCACCGAGGTGGTCCAGACGAAAAAGAGCGGCCCGGGAAGCTTCGGGCGGGTTCTGTAGATGGCCCTCATCGAGCTTGTCGAGGTCACGAAGCGCTACCGCATGGGCGAGACCGTGCTGAACGCGCTGGACGGCATCACGCTCTCGGTCGACGAAGGCGCCTTCGTCGCTGTGATGGGCGCGTCGGGCTCCGGCAAGTCGACCCTCATGAACATCATCGGCTGTCTCGACGTGCCGACCTCCGGGCGCTACCTGCTGGGCGGACGCGACGTCGGCCGCCTCTCGTCCGACGGCCTTGCCGAACTTCGCAACCGAACGATCGGCTTCGTTTTTCAGCACTTCCAGCTGCTGTCGAGGACGAGCGCCCGGGAGAATGTCGAGCTGCCGCTGGTCTACGCCGATGTGTCGGCGGGCGATAGGGCGATGCGGGCGCGGGCCGCGCTGGAGCGCGTGGGGCTGGGCGGACGGACCGAGCATGTTCCGAGCCGGCTGTCGGGCGGCCAGCAGCAGCGCGTGGCGATTGCGCGCGCGCTGGTGAACCGGCCGCGGCTGCTGCTCGCCGACGAGCCGACCGGGAATCTGGATACGCGCACCAGTCTCGAGGTGATGGCGCTGTTTCAAGCGTTGGGGCGTGAGGGGCTGACCATCGTGCTGGTCACCCACGAGGCCGACATCGCGCGACATGCGGGGCGCGTCGTGACGATGCGGGACGGGCGCGTTCTCTCCGACGTCGTCCAGACGCCGCTCGTCGCCGACGTGTCGCCGCTCGCGGAGCATGCGCCATGAGGCCCGCCGAGACGCTGCGACTCGCCTCCCGCGCGCTCGTGCGCAACACGCTGCGCTCGCTGCTGACCATCCTCGGTGTGGTCATTGGTGTTGGGGCGGTCATCGCGATGGTCGCCATCGGCGAGGGCGCCAAGCGGCGCGTCGAGCAGACCTTCGAGGCGATGGGCACGAACCTGCTCATCGTCATGTCGGGCTCGAGCGCGGCGGGCGGGATGCATGGCGGCTTCGGGAGCCAGCCGACGTTGACGTGGGAGGACCTGAAGGCGGTCCAGCGCGAGCTGCCGGCGGTGCGCACCGCCGCGCCCGTGCTGCGGGACGCCGCGCCGGTCCAGGCCGAGGAGCAGAACTGGACCACCGCCATCCTCGGCACGTCGCCCGAGTACTTCGACATCCGCCGTTGGAGGACGACGAGCGGGAGGCTCATCGACGCCTCCGACGTCGAGGCGGGGGCAAAGGTGGTGCTGCTGGGCCGGACGGTGGTGACGAAGCTGTACGGCGCCGGCGCCGACCCCGTGGGCCAGACGGTCCGCATCAAGCGGATCCCGTTCTCTGTGGTGGGCGTCCTGGAGGTGAAGGGCCAGTCGCCCATGGGGCAGGACTACGACGACACGGTCGTGATGCCGGTGACGACTTATCAGGCGAAGGTGCAGGGCGGTCTGGGGAAGTTCGTGCCCGGCTTCTTCTTCGTCAGCGCGACGGGCCCCGGCGAGACCACGCGCGCGCAGGCCCAGATCGAGGCGCTGCTGCGCGATCGCCATCGCATCGCCTCGGGGGAGGACGACGACTTCTCGGTCCGCAACCTCTCCGAGATCGCGACGGCGCAGGAGCAGGGCACGCGCGTGCTGACGACGCTGCTCGCGAGTATCGCCGCGGTGTCGCTGCTCGTCGGCGGCATCGGCATCACCAACATCATGCTGGTCAGCGTGACGGAGCGGACGCGCGAGATAGGCGTGCGGCGGGCGGTCGGCGCGAAGGCGCGGGACATCCTCGCCCAGTTCGTCGTCGAGGCGCTGGTGCTCTCGCTCGCGGGCGGGGTCATCGGCGTGCTGCTCGGCCTCGGCGTCGCGTGGCAGCTGTCCCGCAGCTTTCACTGGCCGCTCGTCGTGCGGCCGGCCGTCATCGCGCTCGCCATGGGCTTCAGCGCGGCCGTGGGCGTGGGCTTCGGCCTCTATCCCGCGCGGAAGGCGTCGCGCCTCGACCCGATCGACGCCTTGCGATTCGAATGATGCCCCGCCTTCTCGCCCTTCTCTGTCTCATCACGGATGTTGGATCTGCGGAAAGCCTCACCATCGAGGCAGCGACTGAGCGGGCACTCGCACGCCATCCCTCCATCGTGCGTTCCCGCGCCGAGGTGAGGGCCGCCGATGCCCGTCGCATGCAGGCGCGAGGTCCGTTGCTTCCGAGGCTCGTGGCGACCGGCTCGTACCAGCGGACCACCGCGAACTTCGCGCCCCGCCCCGGCACCGTGCCGTCATCGTTCATTGCCGGAGGCGCAAGCTCGTGGGAGAGCTTCAACTTCTTCGGCCTCGGTGTGACGCTGACACAGCGGGTCTGGGACTTCGGGCAGAGCACCGGTCAATGGCGCGCCGCATCGGCCCTCGCCTCGGCGGCGGACAGCGATCTCGAGGCCGTGCGGCAGGGCGTCGTGCGCACCGTGCGGACCGCGTATCGCGATGCCCAGGCGCGGCGCGCCCTCGTCAATGTGGCCCGTGAAACGCTCGAGAACGAGCAGCGCCACGTCGGGCAGGTGCAGGGCTTCGTCGAGGTGGGCACGCGACCGGACATCGATCTCGCGAAGGCAAGGACGCAGGAGGCCAGCGCGGAGGTCCAGCTCATCGGGGCCGAAAACGATCACGCGCTCTCTCGGCTCGCGCTCGCGCAGGCGATGGGCGAAGAGGGCCCACCGTCGTTCGACGTCACCGACGACGAGGCACCCGAGGTGCCGGGAGAGGACACGCTCGACCCATCGGTGCTGATCGCGGAAGCGCTCGGCGCACGGCCTGAGCTTCGCGCGGCGGCACAGCGCATTGCCGCGGATTCGGCCAGCATCTCTGCCGCCCGCGGTTCCTTCTTCCCGGCGATAGACGCCTCCACCGGCATCACCGAGCTGGGACCGACCCCGGCCGATTTGACGTGGAACTGGAACGCGCAGGTGGCGCTCAACTGGACGCTCTTTGATGGGCTCTCCACCGCGGGCAGCGTGCGCGAGGCGCGCGCGAACCGCTCCGTCCGCGAGGCCGACGACGCGGCGCTCCGTCTGCAGGTGGTCCTCGAGGTGGAGCAGTCGCGGCTCGACGTCCGAGCGGCAAAGGGCACCCGCAAGGCGGCCGGCGTGGCGGTCCAGAACGCAAGGGAGCAGTTGCGACTCGCGGAGGGGCGCTACCTGGCGGGCACGGGGAGCATCATCGAACTGGCCGATGCCCAGGTGGCGCTGACCAGTGCCGCGGCTCAGGAGGTCGAGGCCACCTACGCACTTTCTGCTGCCCGTGCGCGGCTTCTTGCGGCTCTCGGAAGACCTTGACTCGCACGCTCCACCGCTCGTGCGACGGCGTTCGCACCCATCGGCGCCAGCTTTGGCGACGCGGCGAGGACGGGTCGATCGGCCCCGTCGCAAAGACACCAGCCGGCTTCTTGCGCTCGCCGTGCTGCCCGCCCTGCGGCGCCGCAGGCAACGCCCACCCAGGTGGCGTGCGAGGGGCGCTTTTCTCTGCTATGTGGCTGGAATGCAGCGGTTCTACGAGCTGGTGGCGTTCCTCGTCGGGCTCAACATCGGCAGTTTCCTGAACGTCGTCATCGCCCGCGTGCCGGAAGGCCAGTCGGTCGTTCACCCGCGCTCGCGCTGCCCCCGCTGCAAATCCGAAATCCGCTGGTTCGACAACATTCCCATCCTGAGCTGGGCCCTGCTGTTGCGGGGCAAGTGCCGGGGCTGCGGGCTGCCCATCTCGCCGCGCTACCCGACGGTCGAGCTGCTCACCGGCCTGCTCGCGTATGCGATCGCGCGCGAGCACCCGCCCGGCCCCTGGAGTGGCGCGCTCTTCGTCTTCGCCTGCCTCCTCGTCGCAGCGACCTACATCGACCTCGACCACTGGATCATTCCGCACGTCCTGACCTGGCCGGGCATCGTCATCGGCATCGCGGCGAGTCACTTTGCGCCCGACCATGCGCTGCTCGACGGCGTGTGGGGCGCCCTGGGCGGCTTCGGCATCTTCGCCCTGATCGGCCTCATCGGCATCGTGCTGTTCAAGAAGGAGGCTCTGGGGCAGGGCGACTGGTGGCTCCTCGCGATGATAGGCGCGTTCCTCGGCTGGAAGGCGCTGCTCCCCGTCATCCTGCTGGCGTCGCTGCAGGGCACGGTGGTGGGGCTGCTGCTCATCGCGCTCGGCCGCAGCGAGACCGGAGAGGCGCCCGCGCCCGAAAATCAGGCCTCTGACGCGCCGTCGTTGGACGCTCCGAATTCGGAGGCGCCCGCGAATGCAGAATCGGCCGAGGTCGAGGCCGCCGAAGAGGAAGAGGAGTGGGTGCCGCCGAAGAACGCCGTGCCGTTCGGACCGTTCCTCGCGCTGGGCGCCTTGGAGCAGCTGTTCCTCGGCGACTGGCTGGCGCAGTTCTACGGCGAACTGCTTCAGCGAATATTCTCCTGAAAGAACTTCTATCAACGCACCAAGAGGTGGTCGATGGGTCGTCTGGATGGTCGGGTGGCGTTCGTCACGGGGGCCTCGCGCGGCATCGGCAAGGCCTGCGCCATCGCGATGGCGAAGGAGGGCGCGGATCTGGTGCTGGCGTCGAAGTCGCTGGACGAGACCGACCCGCGGCTGCCGGGAACGCTGCGCGACGTGCAGCACGAGATCGAGGCGCTGGGACGCCGCGCCCTCGCCGTGAAGTGCGACGTCCGCTTCGTAGACCAGATCTTCGCCGCTGTGGAGGAGGCCGGCCGCACCTTCGGCCGCATCGACATCCTCATCAACAACGCCGGCGCCTTCTGGTGGCACCCCATCGAGGAGACCCCCGAGAAGAAGTGGGATCTCGTCATGTCGATCAACGCCAAGGCCCCATTCTTCGCGGCCCAGGCGGTGCTGCCGTGGATGAAGAAGAACGGCTGGGGCCACATCGTGAACATGTCGCCGCCGATGCAGGTCGAGCAGGCCGAGAACAAGATCGCCTACATGATCTCGAAGTTCGGCATGACGCTGCTCACCCATGGCCTCGCGGCCGAGCAGGCGCACAACAACATCGCCGTCAACTCGCTCTGGCCGGTGACCATCATCGAATCGCTCGCGAGCGTGAACGGCGGCCTCGGCGGCCCCGAGCTGTGGCGAAAGGCCGACATCCTCGCCGACGCGACGCTGGCCATCGTGACGAGCGACCCGAAGAAGCGGACCGGCCGCGCCCTGCTTGACGAAGAGGTGCTGGCCGAGGAGGGCGTCATCGACTTCTCGCCCTACGCCTGCGTGCCGGGCACGAACCCGCCGCCGATTCCGTGGTGATCCTCACCGCAAGCGGCAGAACGACCTGACGGAGCGGATGCGATGACGGAAACCCCCTCATTCCTGGGCCTTCTCGGCGCCGCCGTGCTGGGCGGACTCGTGCTCAACGGCATGCCGTGCGTGCTGCCGATGCTGCTCAACAAGGTCTTCTCGGCGATGAAGCAGGCCGGCATGGAAGCGGCCGAGCGTCGCCGCCACGGCCTCGCCTACGCCTCCGGCACCATCGTCGCCTTCGTGATCTTCGCCGGCATCGTCGCGGCGCTGCGCGCCTCCGGGAAGCAGCTCGGCTGGGGCATGCAGTTCCAGAACCCGCTCTTCGTCGGGGCGATGATCGCCGTCGTCTTCCTCTTCGCGCTCAACGCGCTCGGCCTTTTCGAGATCACCTTCGGGATGCGCCGCAGCGGCGCAGACGGAACGCTCTTCGGCTCGTTCGCGAACGGCCTGCTCGCCGCGGTGATGGCGACGCCCTGCTCGGCACCCTTTCTCGGCACCGCCGCCGCCTTCGCCATGGGCATGGACGTGCCGGCCTGGAAGACGGTGGTGCTCTTCGCTGCCATCGGCCTCGGCCTCGCGCTGCCGTTTCTCGCGCTGACCTTCGTACCCGCACTCGCCGGGCTGATGCGCCGCATCCGGCCCGGCGTCTGGATGGAGCACCTCAAGCAGCTGATGGGGCTCGTGTTGCTCGGCACCTGCCTCTGGCTCTTCGGAACGCTGCTGCATCAGGTCGGCGACGACGCGGGCACGCGGTTCCTCTGGTTCCTCTTCCTGATGACCCTCATCGTCTGGCTGGGGGCGCGCCTCGCGGGCCTCGAGCACTCTGCGCTGCGGCGCTGGTCGGTGCGCTCGGGACAGCTCGCGCTCCTCGTCATCTCCGCACGCGCCCTCGTCGACCTCAAGCCGCTGCCGCCGCCCGAGGCCTGTCCTGCGCCCTCCGCTGCGTCCGCCTTCGCACCCGTCAAGGACGGCCGCATCGCGTGGGTCTCCTTTTCGGGTGCGCGCGTGAAGGCCGAGGCGGAGGCCGGACGCACGGTGTTCCTCGACTTCACCGCCGACTGGTGCACCAGCTGCCAGGCGAACGACAAGGCCTTCATCGAGACCGACGCCGTGCGCGGTGCCTTGGTCCGGTACGGCGTCCTGCCGATGCGCGCCGACATGACGAACGAGAACCCCGAGGCGAGCGCCGTGCTGGAGAGTCTGAAAATATCGGGGATTCCGGCCTACATCCTGCTGCTCCCGAGCGGTGAGCGTCAGGTGCTGCCGATGGTGCTGACCTCGCCCGCGCCGATCATCGAGGCGTTCGCCGCCGCGGCCCAGCGCTTCCCGCCGAAGCCATGAGCGCATCGCGGAGCGTCCTGCCGGGCCTCTTGCTCGGCCTGTCGCTGGGCGCCATCGTCCTCGTGCTGTCGAGGCTGCTGCCGCCGTCTTTCTTCCGCAACGACATCCTGCTGGCGCTGGTGCTGGGCGCCGCGCTCGCCAACTCTCCGCTGGGCCGCTTCCTGCGCGGTCCGGAGGGACTCTCGCCGCGTCTCGCGCCGGGCCTCGACTTCATCTCGCGCACGCTGCTGCGAGCGACGATCGTGCTGATGGGCCTGATGGTCCAGGCCACCCTGTTCGAGTCGGAGGACTTCGCGCTCATCGCCGGCGCCCTCGTCGTCACGATCCCCGGCACCTTCCTCGTCGCGCAGGCGCTGGGTGCGCGCCTGCGCCTGTCGCAGCCGCTCACCGACCTCATCGCCGGCGGCACGATGATCTGCGGCGCCTCGGCCGCCAGCGCCCTCGCTCCGGTGGTCGGCGCGAAGCGTGAAGAGCAGGGCATCGCCGTCGCCACCATCTTCGTCTACAGCCTCGTTGCCCTCGTCGCCTTCCATCCGGTCGCCCTCTGGACGGGCCTCGATTCGGGCCACGCCGGCCTCTGGGGCGGTCTCGCGGTCAACGACCTGTCGAGCGCCCTCGCCGTCGGCCAGCAGATGGGCGGCATGGGCGGCGTCATGGCGGCCGCAGCCAAGTCGACGCGCATCCTCCTGCTGTCCCCGACGCTGCTCGTCTTTCGCGCGATGCGGTCGGAAGTGTTGGTCGATAGCGTCACTGGTGACGACGAGGCAAGGTCCCTCCGCAGTCGTCTCGCCGAGCTCGTACCCGCCTACCTCCTCGGCTACGTCGCCATGGCGGCCCTGCGCACCGGCGGCGATGTCGTCTGGCGCGGCGAGCCGCTCTGGCACGAGGCGATGAAGTGGGTGCCGGTCGTCGTCAACGCCGGCATCGTCCTCGTCTGCGCGGTGGTGGGCCTCAACGTCGAGCTGCGCAGCCTGCTTCGCGGCGGCGCGCGGGCGCTTGCCGTGGGCGCGGGCGCGTCGCTCTTCACGTCCGCCGCAAGCTTCGCCCTCGTCGCCGTCGTCGCGAAAGGCTATTCGGCCGCCGGCGTTCCGCTCGGAGCGATCGTCCTCGCGGTCGCGATGCTCGTCTACGCGGGCTCCGAGGTGCCAGCGCGTCAGGGAGGCGCCCTCTTCGGCCGCCTCTCGGCGATGCCCTGGGCTCTGAAGGCCGGCCTCCTCGTCGTCACGCTCGCGGTGCCCGTGGGTCTCGGGGCGCCGAAGATCCTGTCGATGCGCGAACGCCGCGCCGCCGCCCGAAAGTCGGTGCCCTTCGAGCCGAACTCCGCCCGCGTCGCACAGCTGCGCACCACCGCCTTCGATCCGCGCTGCCCGGCGGGCATGGCCTTCGTTCCCGGCGGCGCGTTCCTCATGGGCTCGAACGACGGCTTCAGCCCCGACGAGCTCCCCATCCATCCGGCGAAGGTCGGCGACTTCTGCCTCGACGTCACCGAGGTCACGACCGCCGAATACCGCCGCTGCGCTGACGAAGGCCGCTGCACCCCGACCAACGACACCGCCGCCTGGCCGGATCTCTCCGAGGCCGACGCCCGGGTCTGGGACACCTTCTGCAACGCCAACAGCGCCGGCCGCGCCGACCACCCCATCAACTGCGTCGACTGGGTTCAGGCCGACGCCTACTGCCGGCAGCACGGGGGGCGCCTCCCGACCGAACCCGAGTGGGAGTACGTCGGCCGCGGCGGCGCCGAGCAGAGGCGCTACGTCTGGGGCGACACGGGCGACTTCGTCGGCCGCGGCAACCTCTGCGGCACCGAATGCGCCAACCTGGTCCAGTCCCGCATACGCGCCTGGAGCCCGCTCTACAAGGCCGACGACGGCTGGCCCACCACCGCCCCCGTCGCCCTGCACCCCGACGGCGACGGCCGCTGGGGCATCAAGGACCTCGCGGGCAACGTCACCGAGTGGCTCTCCAGTCCCTACTGCCCCTACCCGCTGTCGTCCTGCGACAACACCGAGCGCACCACACGCGGAAACGGCTACCTCGCGAACCTCGACCTGAAGATTCGGGTCGCCCGCCGCAACCACGACGTCATCTGGCACCGAAGCCCCGACGCCGGTTTCCGCTGTGCCGCCGACCCGCAGTAGTGATGCAATAAAGTGCAGGCCATTGGGTCAACGGGCAAATCGTGCAGTATATTGCCGAAATGGTGCCGGGCCTTCCTGCGTGCACCGTCACCCGCCGTCGGGCGTCTCGATCGTCAGATGCGTCCCGGTGGGCACGGCACGGCGCACGGCGCGACGGCCATCGGGCCAGGCGACGGTGACGTCGGCCTGAGCGGCCCCGGCGAGGCCGAGGTGCCAGTGGCGCGCTCGCGCCGCGCCCGGCCCCGAGCCGCCGCCGGTCACTTCGCGCGTCAGGCAGTCGGCGTCGTCCCGGCAGATGGTGATGCGGGTGCCCTGTGG
>JACCDP010134085.1_pt1 | contig 31381 bp, 28 predicted proteins | sample 7445841 | NCBI WGS metagenome assembly JACCDP01 (sample SAMN15323441, study PRJNA562643) | freshwater metagenome | isolation source: river surface water | place: USA:Blue River Watershed | collected 2017-08-17 | reverse complement strand
TTTTGCCATTCTTTTTGGTCATTCTTTTTTTGTCATTCTTTTTTTGCCATTCTTTTTGGTCATTCTTTTTTTGTCATTCTTTTTTTGCCATTCTTTTTGGTCATTCTTTTTTTGTCATTCTTTTTTGGCCATTCTTTAGCGTAAGGTTTATAATATTTTTAAGACGCAATATTATAAATGTCCGACCCCTCTTTCAATCGCAATTCAGGGACTCAAACCGGCACATACGCGCAAGCAGTTTATGCTTTCTTGGCGTCCGGTGGGTTCACAATAGAGCGCGGGTTCTCCACTATCAAACAACACCAGTCAATGGCACCTGAGCACGTTGACGTCACCGACTCCGTGCAAATAATGCTTGATGTTGCATTGTTTAACGGAAAACTCGGCGCGTTCAATTCCGTTTCCGACACTTTCGCTAACAGTTCTGTGTCAATTAGTTCGGCGGATTTAATCAGTGGATTAACCAAAGGCGGTCAAGTATTTTCCGCAGGCCGATATTCCACGCTTTATAGCGACTTTGCCAGTTATGTTTCCAGTTATTTTGGCTACGTTGGCGGGTTCAGTTCTTTGTTCAACGGCGCCTCCGAATTTGCCGTGGACGGTTCCAATAATTTTACCGGCGCTTCATTTGTCCGATTATTGAACGGAGAAACTGTTGACGCCAGTGGACAGTATATCAGCAATTTGTCCGGTTCCATAACCATTGATGGTATTACGCCTTTGTTGCGTTATGCCGTGGATGCCAATGTGTTTGGAAATCGTGACCCTCTTGTTAAAAATTGGGGTATTGCTGACGGTTTTGTGGAAGGTGACTTGATTTGGATTCCCGCTGGAACCACCATATCGTTGAAAGTCGGTATTGACCGTGAAATATTTAATCCAATCAATAACATTGGTCCCTCGTTGACTCAAAATACCAATTTTGATGCAAACAACTTTTCCTCTGAAACTACTGCCACCACAACAATGATTAGTCGCACTGTTACTGCGCCATTGTTGATTAAATTGGTGTCTTCTGCAACAATCGCATCTTTGCCTGCGGACATATCATATGCCCCCGGCACGTCGGGTGGAACAGGTTCCACCGGCACAGGCGGCTCCACAGGCGGCTCTACAGGCACCGGTGGTTCCACCGGAACAGGCGGCTCTACAGGCGGTTCTACAGGTGGTTCCACAGGTGGTTCCACCGGAACAGGCGGCTCTACAGGTGGTGACACAGGAACCACCGATCCCCCTCCCCCTCCTCAAGAAACCATTATTCCAGCAACATTGACCAACTTTATATTACTTGGAACCTCTTCATCTGGTTCATCACTGATTGTGTCTCCGGACGCAACAATGACTATTAGTGGTGAAGTTGTGTCAATAAATTCAACTGTCTATGATGGCACATTAAATTACTTTGTCGCAGGAACCGGCACATACACTCTTGCAAAAAGTTTGGACGGCGGTCTAACTTGGCGTCTTGACACAAATTCACCTTTCTCTGAATCCGGCAATGACGTTATTTATGTTGGTCAAACCGTTGTTGCTTGCGGTTCCGGCGGAAACACACTCGCCTACATTGCCGATTGGCTTGCTGCGCCACGTAATTTCTCCTTCGGCGCTCCAATGCCCCGCAACACAACTTTGCCAAGCAATTGGACAACAGTTGATACTGGTCTCACATCCGGTAAACAACTGTTTTATGACTCGTCTGTGCCACGTATTTATGTGGTGGGTTCCGGCGCTAACACCATATCATATGCATCATCTGTGGCCGGCACTTGGACAAGTCTTGGCAAATATGTGTTTAACAGTGAAGCCAAAACAATTCACGGACCCGCCGTTTACACTAATCCACGCACTTGGGTGGCTGCCGGACAAGGTGGCACCTCCCTTGCTTACAGCACCACGGGCACCACTTTTACTGCCGGTGCAACATCCCCATTTTCATCCGCTGCTGCCATTGCATACGGTGCTGACACAAACGGAAAACCTGTTTGGGTTGCTGGCGGACAAGGCACAAATACACTGGCTTATAGCAGAACACCAACTGCCGGATGGACTGGTCTGGGCACCACAATGCTCTCCACCAACTGCAAAGCGGTGGCTTATGGCGTGGATGTGTCTGGAAACCACGTGTGGATAGCGGCGGGCTCTGGTGCCAATAATTCCCTGGTTTACAGTAAAAATCCTGTGTCCGCCGCTGGCTGGTTTGGACTTGGAAAATTAATGTTTAGTGCAGGATACACAGTGGCTTGCGGAAAAGATGCCAACGGAAATGCGCTTTGGATGGCCGGCGGAGCCGGCACCCAGAACACAATGGCTTTCAGCAGGAACCCTACTGTCCCCACCAGTTGGACTGGTCTTGGCAAATCTATGTTTTCCACTGTTTGTTACAGCATCGCATACGGCACTGACTGTTCCGGCAACCCTATTTGGATTGCTGCTGGTCAAGATGACCTTGGCAATAATAATGCACTGGCATACAGTCGCGACCCCACTGTTGCCAATTCCTGGGTCGGACTTGGTTCCAATACTTTCACAAGTGGGCAAGGCGTTGCGTTTGGAACGGATGGTGCCGGGCTCCCCATTTGGGTTGCCGTTGGAAGCGGCGTGAGTGTGGTTGCTTACAGCAGAAACCCCACTGTGGCCAATTCCTGGACAGGCATTTCCACCGGATTGCCGTCGTCTGCTGGATATACAGTGTCTTATGGTGTGGATGCAAGCGGCGCGCCGCTTTGGATTGTTGGGCAAATAAACACCAACACATTGATTTATAGCAGCACCCCTGCTGTCGCCGCATCTTGGGCAAAACCCGCATCCTCGTTGTTTTCCATTATGGGCACTGGATTTGCGCAAGAACGCACACCCAAATATATTGCTGGCGGTGTTGGTGCAGGCAGTATGGCAGGGTCAGTGGATGGGCTCACTTGGTATCCCATTAAATCGCCTTTCACAGTGGCTATGAACGATGTTTATTGGAGTCAAGCCCAGCAGTTGTGGGTGGCGGTGGGCGAGGGTGCACATACCTTGGCACACTCCGCCGACGGCATTGAATGGGAAGGTCACGGAACATCCGTGTTCACCGTGCGCGGAACAAAAGTGTCGTATAGTGCGGCAGACAGCAAATGGTATGCTGTGGGTGAAGGCAATGTCACTGCTGCCACCAGTGTGGACGGACATACCTGGTTGCCCACCGGCACCACCACCCCCATCCCCGTTCCCATTTCCACAAACAATTTGGTGCTTCTTGGCACAACCTCTGCTGGCACATCCAGTGTTGCGCCAATTGGTGCTGCGGTTGTCACCGAAGATAATACCGAATCTGTTATGAACGTCATTGCTTACGATGGCGCAAGCACATATTATGCCGGCGGCACTGGCACCAACAATTTGGTGCAAAGCACCGACGGCGGTGCCAATTGGTATCCTGTGTCGTCGCCGTTCACCGGCAGTGTTACCGACATTATATTTGCTGGTGGCAACACCGTGGTTGCTGCAGGCACTGGCACCAATAAGTTGGCTTATAACAACGGGTCTGGTTGGGCGCCGGTAACAATCAATGCCACAGAAGTAAATGGGCTGTTTTATGAGCCAACATTGGGTCGCACTTATGTGACCGCAACTGGCAATGGCAATACACAACTTATGTATACCAATGCACCTGTTGACGGCAATTTCAAATCAATGGGTGTTTACTCTTACCTTGGTGCGTTCAATAATATGCACGGTCCGGCTAATTATACAACCAATAATCTGTGGGTTGCCAATGGAAACAGTGGAATAAGTAGAAGCAGCGACGGAAATACTTGGACAACACCGGCTGCTGTCACTGGATTTTCTCCCCGGAGTCTGTCTTATGGAACAAACACCGCTGGTAATCAAATATTTGTTGGCGTCGGAACTGGCGCAAACACTATTGCATACAGTTTCAATGCGAATCAATGGCTTACGTTGGGCAATTCCGTCATTAGAGGTGAAGGTCGTGGCGTGGCGTATGGCGCAGACCGCGCCGGAACAACAATGTGGGTTGGCGTGGGCACTGGCGCAAATACCATTGCTTATAGTTTGAACGGATCTGTGTGGACAGGATTGGGAAATACCGTGTTGACAACTGCTGGTAACTGTGTTGCATTTGGAACTGGTTCAGGCGGCCGTGGATATTGGATTGCTGGTGGCAGCGGCACAAATACAATGGCAGGAAGTACAGACGGAATCACTTGGGGTGGGGGTGGAAATGCGACATTCAGCACTGTTACCAACGGCATTGCATATGGCACAGACAATTCTGGTGGTATTATGTGGGTTGCTGCCGGTCAAGGCACTGGAAACACCTTGGCTTACAGCACCAATGGAGGTTCTTGGACAGGTCTTGGAAAAACCATATTTTCTGTTGCAGGCACTTGCGTTGAATACGGCACCGACGGTTCTGGAAACCCTTTGTGGGTTGCTGGTGGCACAGGAACAAATACCCTGGCTTGGAGTGGCAACGGCATTGCTTGGACAGGCATTGGCACATCGGTTTTGACAACACCAACCAATATCTCATACGGCACCAATGGTTCTAGAAATCCTTTGTGGATTGCGTCGGGTACAGGAGGTCAGATTCTTGCATTAAGTACCAATGGCAAAAATTGGACTGCTGCCACACCATCTGTATATACAAGTGCCATATGCACATTCCAAGAAAAGAAACCCAAATATATATTGTGTGGAACCCACGTGGACACTGCCAATAAGCCAGATTCTTTGCGCGGCTCGGTTGACGGTCTCACTTGGTATTACATAAAATCTCCCTTCAGCACCTCGGCAAATGATGTGTTTTGGAGTCAGCAGCAGCAACGCTGGGTTGCGGTTGGTGAAGGCGGCAATACCGTGGCCTATTCAGACAACGGATTGAAATGGATTGGACTGGGCACCAGTGTGTTTGGCCTCTATGGCAAATCGGTGTCTTATAGTGCATCGGAAAATAAATGGTATGCCTATGGAATGATAAATCCGACATATGCAAATTCAACAAACCTTGTGGGTGGATTATCCATTGCAACCAGTCCAGATGGAATTGTTTGGACAATTGTTGAATCCACGGTCAACAAGTCAGCGCCAATATCTACAAACAACTTCTCGATCTTGGGCAACTCAACTGCTGGGTCGTCAATATTGGTGTCGCCAACAGCGACCATTAATTATGATGTGTATAGCAGCCCAATTAATGCATTGACTGTGAATACAGCAACAAACACTTATTATGCAGGAACAACTGGTGCAGTTTCTGTTGTTTCCAGCACAGATGGCGGAGCCACTTGGACGCCAGTGTCGTCGCCTCTGACTTCAACCAATGATATATTGGCAGTTGGCAACACTGTGGTTGCGGCGGGCACAGGCACAAGTGCAGTGGCTGTTTACGACGGAACCAGTTGGACTGGCGTGAGCACCGGATTGACCACAGGAACTCATTTGTTCTATGATGCGTCGGCAACACGTGTTTATGCAATGGGAAGCGCGGGGTCAAATACTTTTGCATTTTCGTCGTCGGTATCTGGTGCTTGGACAGGTCTTGGAAATACATATGTGTTCCCGAATGGAGTGAATACAATGCACGGACCTGCGGATCCCAGTGGCGGAAGATTGTGGGTTGCTGTTGGTTCTGGAAATGGAAATTCCATTGCAGTAAGTTCAAATCCAAGCAACTTATCGTCGTGGACTGGATTTGGCGGATTGAAAACTGGGCAAACAACAATATTACAATTTGGAGGCCAATCAATAGATTTTGGTTTGGATGCATCAAATAATTCTGTGTATATTGCGTGTGGGGTAGATATGTTGGGAACCGCAAATACTATTGCATATAGTTCAACACCATCTATTCAATCTTCTTGGATTGCATTAAGACCATCGATCACAACCAATATTTATAATATAAAATATGGACTTGATGTGTCCGGCTCTTCATTATGGATTGCAGCTTGCAGTGGAACATCCCATAATTTAATTTACAGTTTTAATCCAACAAATGCGTCTTCGTGGATTGGACTGAACAAACCTTTTACAGGATATGGACTGTGTGTTCAATATGGAAAAGATAATTTGGGAAATCCTTTATGGATGGCAGGTGGAGACAGCACGGTCAATAGTATTGTTTATAGTTATAATCCAACAGTGGCATCTTCTTGGATTGGATTGGGCGTAACATTATATACAACTTGCAGAACATTGGCATATGGCATGGACAGTTCTGGTAGATCAATATGGATTGCTGGCGGAACAGGCACAAATCATTCAATTGCTTACAGTTACACACCAACTGTTGCTGCTTCATGGGTTGGATTGGGCAAAACAATATTTTCAACTGGATGTTATGGCATTACTTATGGAATTGATATATCTGGAACACCATTATGGGTTGCTGCAGGCACCGGCACAAATTCATTAGCATATAGCAGAAATGGCATTAATTGGTTTGCATTAGGAAATACTATGTTTTCAACTTCTGGCACATCAACCACTGGATACAAATTGTTTAATGGATTGGATAATTCAGGACTTCCAATATGGTTTGCGTCGGGTGCTGGTATTGACAATACAATGTGTTACAGCAGAAATCCAACCGTATCTTCTTCATGGATTGGATTGGGTAAATCAGTATTTTTGGATAACACAATGCAAACAATTCAAGAACAAATACCCAAATACATTTCAGGCGGAACCGGCACAGACAATATGCGCGGTTCTATTGATGGGCAAACTTGGTATTTTATAAAATCACCATTTTCTGTTGCCACTAACGACGTTTATTGGAGCCAACAACAGCAACTTTGGGTTGCGGTTGGTGAAGGTGGAAACACATTGGCTTATTCAACCAATGGAATTAAATGGACTGGAACTGGCACCGCGGTATTCACAATTCGTGGCCAAAAAGTATCATACAGTTCCTCTGACAATAAATGGTATGCAATTGGAAATAGTTTTGTTGGTGGAACTACAACTGTCTCAAGTTCGGATGCAATCAGTTGGACGACGTTGTCAACGTCAATAACTGGTTCTGTTTCACCTTTGACTGTCAATAATTTAACATTGATTGGAACCGGAACAGACAGATTGTTGACCACTTCTGCGACATTTACAGCGTTGAATACGACCAGCAACGTTAATGCAGTCGCTGCAAATACCGCGTTAACTACCTTGTATTCCGGAGCCAGTGGTATTGTGTCTGTGGCAACCAGTACAGACAATGGCATTACTTGGACACCTGTTGCGGCGCCATTTACCGCAGTTAATGATATTGTTGTTGCTGGTTCATCGGTGGTTGCCACTGGCACCGGCACAAGCGCGGTGGCTGTTTACAACGGCACTAGTTGGACTGGTGCAAATACTGGATTGACTGCAGGAACCAACTTGTTTTATGACGCTGCCACAACACGTGTTTATGCAATGGGTGCCAACACACTTACATATGCAACCAATTTGACTGGCACTTGGACTGGAATGACAATCCCGAATATCACAACCATAAATACTTATGGCACAAACGGTTCAGTGATGTTGGTCGGCGGAACTGGAACAAACAATTTGCAAAGGTCAACCAATGGAACAACTTGGCAAGCAGTCACGTCCCCTTTCACTACTGCTGTGCGTGATGTTTATTGGAGCCAGCAGCAACAACGTTGGGTGGCGGTGGGTGAAGGCACAAATTCGTTGGCGTCATCTACTGATGGCAATACTTGGACTGGAACAGGTACCAAAGTGTTTGGAACCCGCGGCAGAAGAGTCATTTTTGACACGAATGACAACAAATGGTATGCGGTTGGCGACGGCACTTACACAACTGTGTTCAGCACAGATGGAATATATTGGTCACCTATCAATGATCCAAGTTTAATATTGAATCCTCCTTTCAAACTTATATTGCTTGGAACAAGTTCAACATCTAAAACCGTCTCAACATCAATAGATGGTGGTGCCACTTGGACTGGTCAAAATGTGTTTACCACTGGACGCGCAGTCGCATATGATGGTTCGTCAACATATTATGCAGCAGGCGACAGCGCAACAAATACTTTGTCATCAAGTGTTGACGGTGGCTTGACTTGGGCGGCATCCAATTCGCCGGCAACAACCACTTCGCCATTCACAACTTCTTGCAGAGACATTATTTATGCAAACTCGCAGTTGGTTGCATGTGGAACTGGAACCAATACATTGGCTTATTTCAATGGCACCAATTGGACACCAATTAATACTGGATTAACCACTGGATTGCGATTATTTTATGAACCAAGCATACCGCGTATATATGCTATGGGAACAGGTGCGAACACTATGTCGTATGCATCCACCGCAGCAGGAACGTGGACTGGACTTGGAAATGCTTATGTTTTTGCAAATGGTGTCAATACAATGAACGGTCCTGCTAACTATACGAGTGGCAGAATATGGATTGCGGGTGGAACGGGAGGAGGAAATACTTTGTCTTGGAGCAGCGATGGAAAGAGTTTTGTGCAATTGGGCAATACTTATGCTGGTTACGGAATGGCATACGGAACAAATAGTTTGCGTGAATCTATCTACGTTGTATCCACAGGTGCAGGGTTTGCGTTTAGTAAAACACCAACAATACAAAATTCATGGGCAGCAACTGCATATGCAAGTCCAACATCATCTGTCAAAGATATTATATATGGGTCAGATGGTTCAGGAAATCCATTATGGATTTGTGGAATTCGAAATGCAACAACATCAGTGACATCAAAAATTGCTTACACAACAGATCCAACATCAGTTGCTTGGACAACAGCATTTACGTCTTCAACAAATTTAAGAGCGGATAATATTAGATACGGTTTTGACAAGAGTGGAAATCCAATATGGATTTCCGTGGGTGGATCATCAGGTGTAGATGGGATATTATACAGCAGTACCGGTAAATCTTGGACTTCGCTTGGAACTGTTCCATTAAAAAATTGTATGATGATTGGATATGGAATAGATACGTCTGGAAATCCACTGTGGGTTGGATATGGATACACTTCAAGCATAGATTGGAACATTGTATCTAGTAACAATGGTATTAATTGGACATTACATGGAAACCCGAGTGGTTGGTTCAATAGCAATCACTACGCCATTGAATATGGAACAGATTGCTCTGGTAATCCATTATGGATAGCAACTGGGTCAATGTCTACTGCAGGTTCATATAATTTAGCATGGAGTACAAATCCAAAGTTATTAACGTCTTGGAACTTCATCAATTTGACAAGTATTGGTATTATTTATATACGCAGTATCAAATATGGATCTGATTCAAGTGGAAACCCAATATGGGTTGGAGTTGCAGAAGGAGGAACTGCAAGGTATGTATACAGCAGGAATCCCAAAGTGCAGTCAGAATGGTACAGCAGCGGTTCAAGCGCATCTTTTGGAACCTCAGGTGTTTATGTGTCTGCAACAGATACTAAACCAAAATACATAACAGGAGGAACTGGTGTAATTAACATGAAAGGGTCATTTGATGGACAAGTTTGGTATTACCTTCCATCCCCATTTTCAACCGCAACAAACGACGTTTGTTGGAGCCAATCGCAACAACTTTGGGTGGCTGTTGGAGAAGGCGGAAATACCGTGGCATATTCCAGTAATGGAATGTCTTGGACAGGTCTTGGCACATCCATATTTTCCACGCGTGGCAGAAAAGTTACATTCAGCACTTCGCAAAACACATGGGTGATATCAGGTGAAGGCACAAACACTTTGGCAACAAGCAGCAATGGAAAAGACTGGACACCAGTGTCCACCAGTGGATACATCAACATTGGTATTGGACTTTACACCAATTAATAAACCCCTTCCAACCAAACAAATAAAAAAACAAAATAAATTCCCCTCAATAAGGCCGATTGAAGTATTTTCTATTCAACCGCGAATTATAATTTTTACAACCATTGACTATGTTTCCAAACATATTCAATTTATCAATGATATTATTTTCCAACGGCATCATTATTGCCTTGTGTTCCAAAATATTATTTACCAACGATTTTTTGTATTCTTTGAGCGATTTATTGGACATTGAATAAAAGTCGGTGTCAAAATTCATCTTCGCGTCAACATTCATCTTTTCCAAAGTCATCAACACATAATCTTTATTCTGCAGCCGCTGTTCGTCTGACCAACTCATAAACTTTTTGACAAGATTTAATAATCTGTATTTGTATTGTCCCATTGTCATCAATTTCCTCCACTGATTATCCATCTCAATAATGTTATCCACAAGTGTTGTGTCGGCGCCTTTCTTTTCAAGTTGTTTGCGCAATGTGTCCGGATTATTTCTGAACCACCAAATGTCAACAACTTGCATACGCTCTTGAGCATCCGGTGGCACATTTGCTTGCTTGGCATCCGGCAGCAAAATACGTATCACTGGAAATCCCATCAAGGATGATACGCCATTGACAATCAAGGCGATTCCAACCAAAATCAATGAAGAATAAAACAAACTAGATAAATAGAACCAAAACATTTTCGTGTCTTTGCCTGAGGAAACAATTGATTCCAAACAAATCAATTTTTTCAATCCAACCCCGTATTATGCAGCATATGCCCATTCATAAACATAAATGTTAGCACCACTGGCAAAAACAAAGGATTCATTACCATTTGATTTCACTCTTTTCCACGACGCTTGTGGAATGCCGAGCGTGCTTGATAAATTCACAAAGGTGTTGGTGTAAGGCGATGTTCCTGCATTTACATATCCATCTGAACATAAATACACGTTTCCGGTGGCAATTGTCTCCACAACCAACAGCCGCTTCCCAGAAGTGGACGTGTCAATAAGTTTGAATCCAGATACACTGGTTACTGCCGGGTTGGTGTTCAATGATGTGATGACATTTGTTGTTGTGTTTAGCACTTGCGATGCCAGAGCATTCCAAGAACTGGCCGCGGACGTGAACAAATACCACGCAGGGCTTCCTGTTTTAAAATAAATTCTTGGCGGACCCAGTGCGCCAGCATTGGCTCCGCCAATAGTTGTGAAGGTTAACCCATAATCTTTGGAATATCGTAATGAATTGTTTGGACTGGTTCCGGTGCTGTGATAAATTAATACGTATTGACCAGTGGTATCGCACCCTACTCTTGATGGTGTGGTATTTGTGGAAACATTTGTCCACGTGACGCCATAATTACTAGACCAATAAAACATTCCAGCAGTGGTGTCAGACACTGTATACACATATTGCCCATTGCTGCTCATTGCAACAGTTCCTAAATTTGAACCGACACTGCTTGCGGATTGTGTGAAATTGGCACCGTAATTGGATGAATACCATATATTAAACCCTGTCGATCCAACTCTGACAATAGCCACAACATATTGCCCAGTGCTGTTGCACACAATATCTTGCCAGGCTGATGTGTCAGCACCGGTTACTGCGGACGTCCACGAGCCTCCCGAGTAAATCCGGATTCCAACTCCTGTTAAACAAGCATAAATGATGGATTGGTCATCATTCATACAAGCAGACGTAATTGCGGTTGTGCTTAATGATGGCAATGTTCTGAGAGAATAAACAACTGGAATTGTTTTATTTCCAGTATATTTCATCAAAAAACCATTTGTATTTATTATGTTCATAATATAATAAACACCGACTATAATGCAACAACCAAAGCAATATTTTGTTTATTTTTTGGCACTTGATTTGGCTGATGGACAACACGTCGCCGGGCAACAAACTTATATTGGCGCCACTGTGGATTTGGATCATCGGCTGCGACAGCATAACAAAGAAATTAAGGGTGGTGCGCACGCCACCGGCGCACAAGTTGCACAAGGACTGCAATGGAAACGCGTTTGTCACGTGCGTGGATTTCCCACTTGGCAAGCGGCGCTTCAATTTGAGTGGCGCTGGAAACAATTGTCCAGGAAACAGCCCACCAATAAATCTCCTGTGGATCGGCGACTGGACGCGTTGCAAGACCTATTGGCAATGGACAGGCCAACCAGCAAGGCGGTGCCATACGATGATTGGCCAACGCCTCCCGAAGTAGTGATGTCATAAGCAGGCCCAATGCCGAGATGCCACAATCAGGCCTAATGCCGAGATGCCACAATCAGGCCTTATGCCAAGATGCCACAATCAGGCCTTCAGCCAAGATGCCACAATCAGGCCTAATGATGTGAAACAATAACTGTACCAAAAATTGGAGACAAAATAATAGGGTGTCGGTGCGCCATAAGGTTGCGCCCTGCTTCGCAGCAATGCATTCAAATACGATTCCACCGTCAGTGTTCCCACAATCAGTTTTGCAGCAAGATTTGACACCATTTGTTGGACATTAAATACGCATTGTATTTATATAATTTGCATATAAATACAACAACCCAAATACTGCTATTATGCTTGCGTATCCAGACGGACTTTATCAATATGTGTTTGCAACCAGTTTTTTTCAATTGCAGCACATATATTTTGCAATGCGTTATGGGCAACGTGGATGTGCTTTAATGGGTGTCAGTTTATTTGGCACATCACTCGTATATTGGTACAATCCTTTGTTAAACAGTTGGCGTCGGGTAATTGATATGTGGACAGCACATAGCACCATTGCATATCACGCATATTTGGCTGTAACAGCAACCACCGAGCCGATGTTGTGTGGGTCATTGATTGCGGTTGGCGCATCAATGTATCCTTTGTCAACACTGTTGATGCGACGTGGATGGGGTGTTGGTTGTGGCGTTGCGTGTCATTGTTTGTTGCACGTAATTGTGTCCATCGGCGCTTCCACAACATATGCTCATATGATATAAACACGTGTTGCAGAATAAACATCTACTATTATATTAATTTATTACCACGTGTGGTAAAGCCGTCGGCTTCGCCTTATTAAATTAATACTAGTTCTCCAGGCAGACCTTCGGAGTATGGCACGAAGTGCCATACGACGCACCTTGTAGGTAGTTGCCTGGAGAATAATGGTTAATGAACACAACATTTTGTGTCCGCACTGGACAAATAATATTATTGCCTTGGTTGGCAAGTGTTGCAACAAATCAAGGGTTTTTATCGTATACTATATTTTTATTGTATTTGACCACATATCTTTATTGGGGAGTGTTCAACAATTCGTCGCTTATGCGTGCAATAGATATGTTTACTGCAATAGGAAACATATCACTGATAACGTGGCATTACAGTTATGGGTTTTGCAGTGGATACCGAACTGTTTGGATAAGGTCAATATCGTTTAGTGGGGTTGTGTATATAGCAAATGAGGTTATGTCAAGAACGATAAATCACAAACGTATTGTTGGCGCAAGCCTTGTGGTGCACGGCGTGTTTTTGCATTTATTGCCGGCATTTACTTTCACAATATGTGTGTTGTGTCCAAGCAAACATTTGTTCAAAGATTAATAAAGTCACTGCGCATTTGCAGGTCTCTATAAATAGGGAAGGTTCATAAGGAAACCTACGGTTTCCTTATTTCAGAGGTCAAATGCAGGATTATCACGAATGGTCATACTGCAATACTTTTGCGGTTGTTTTTTGTAATCTCGGGGTTCATGTATTCCCGCTTCTTTTGCTTCGCCCAACATAAACTTGAAGTTTTGCCAAAAATCGGATTTGTGTCCAAAACTTTTTGTGCCCACGTGTGTCAATTCGTGAATGGCAACAAAGGTCAACGTATGTTCGTCAATGAGTGTATTTCCACCCTTTTCTGTGTTCAAACAAAATGCAATTTTTTCACCTTTGTTTTCACTGTAGGATGTGTATTCGCTGGTGGGTAACGCTTCCATAATTTTTTGGGGGTTGAAGTTGCTAACCAATTGTTCAACAAATTCATTGTCTTTGCCGTCGTATTTTTTTTTCACATAGGACACCAGTTTTCGGCATTTTTCGGTGACTTTTGCTAAAAGATCCGCGGACTGTTGCAATTTGGCGGTTTCGCGAACGCAGTAAACGTTTCCATCAACGCGGCTGACAACACATTTTAATTGAAATGACCCGGTAAAATAATTGTATGCCACGTATACAGCAACGCATAACAAAACTATTATAAATAGGTTTGAATATAAATTAGACATCGTGTCTTATATAATAACGACGAATAATAACCCGACGCGGATAAAACATTTGCATTTTGTTTCACCTATGCAGTTTCAAATGCTGAATCAATAAATGCGTCAATATTATCATTACACAATAAAGGTGTGAATTTATTTATTTTGTCATCATCCCAATTCCACCATTTAATTTGCAATAATTTTTCTATTTGTTCTTGTGAAAATCTATATTTAATTAGTTTTGCTGGATTTCCCCCGACCAAACTGTATGGTTCTACATTTTTGACAACGTGACTATTATTTGCGATTACAGCCCCGTCACCAATAGTAACACCAGACATAATTGTTACATTATCGCCAATCCACACATCATTCCCAATAATCACATCTCCTTTTGTTGATGGATGACCGTGTCCATTAAAATTATTAAATATATGATGATGTATATGTCCAAAGGGAAACGTTGTGACCCAATCGGTTCTATGATTGCCGCCTAAATATATTTTTACATTGGATGCAATGGAACAAAAATTTCCAACAATTAGTTCCGCATCATTATTTTGCCATAATATATAAGGGTTGCCGTATGTATGTTTTCCGTATGACATTAAATTATTGTATTATATTTAATGAATTATTATAACGCGCAAACAGTAAGACATATCAATGTTTGCGTTTGCTTTTGCGTTTGTGTGTTTTCCCGCCTTTGTAAACGTTTTTATAACTTTTTTTCAACGATTTCAAATGTTCTTTTAATGTTGGGGGCTTTTCATAGGCAGCGTCCAACGCATCCTCAGCGGGAGCAGCAGCAGCAGCAGCAGCGTTCAACGCATCCTCAGCGGCAGCAGCAGCGTCCAATGCATCCCACTGTTGTCTGATAATACTTCCTTGTAAAGATGAATCATAACTTTTTTGATAAATTTTATTTGTTAATACTTTTAATTTTGAAGTATTTTCAATACATTTGATGGTTAATGAATATAATATAGTGTATAACCGCAACATTTCTTTGTGCGCGTTTTTGTTGTCGGTAAACATTTCAATAAGTGACTCAATTCCGTGGTCTAAATCGCCGTTGTATTGAACTTTTAACAGGTTGTCGTAATATGCTATTTTATTTTTCAATGTTTGCATATCGGATGCATATGTGCCAACCAAAGGCGTCAATTCAGCATTAGCAGTTTCAAGCGTATCATAGACAGAATCATAGATATTTCTGTATGTTAACGCCTTTGAATCTTCCAACACATCAGTAAATTCATTAAGTTTAATAACACTTAATCTAAATAATCTTTTGCGGCGTTCAATGTAGTTTAACAGTTCTTCACGTGTGAGCATTTATATAGTATCTAAATACAAAATAAACAGTTGGCAAAGGTTTACAAAAACGGTACCACAGAAAAATCAACCCGTTTTCCAAATGATAACCTTGGAATTTGGTTATATCCGTTGTTTTTTAACATCAGGTTCATATCTGTTATCAAAGTCTGCATAGATTGGCCAGAATAAGGTTTCACGCAGTTGAGAAACGCAAACGTCATAGCCCCGGTGGGTCGCGCAACCCCATTAAACATTGCAACTGTGTCCATACTTTGTTGTTGGTCGGTGCACCCGCTTATCATAAAAACGTCACCAGCGGTTTCCTTCACGTTTTGGTCAGGTTGGCCATAAGTGTATTTCAAATCCAACGAAGACCCGCTGTGGCAACAGTCAAATAACGCCAATAATTTTGCCCCAGGTTTCAAATGGGTGTCAATAATGGCGCGAAACTCATCGTCCATAATGCAATCCAAAATGGATGTGGCTCCCAGTGGAACAATCAATTCATCTTGTCCATCATTTTCATCACCAGTGGAGTCCATAAAGCCCATTCCGTGACCGCTAAATTGAAAGAACGCAACATCATTGGCGCCAGTATTTGAAAGCAATTGCACAAATGCATTTAATATATTTTGTTTATTCGGTTTAACAGGTGTATTGTCGGTCATTACATTGAATTGTGTGAATCCGCATTTCTTTTCCAAAAACTCTTTGATATTTTGCACGTCATCAATGCACCCGTGTAATTGGTTGGGGCTGCCGTTATAGTTGCAGCCTATTAGCAGTGCGCGTTTGTTTGAAAACGATATGCTGCGACCCGAGGCAGATACCATATGTTGAAGTTCAGCGTTTGCCTTGTTCATAGCCTGTTGAATGAGTGCGCGTTTGGTTTTGGACGAATAAATCATTGTGCCGTTTATTTTGGCAATCGTTTCATTCAACTGTTTTTGCAATAAAGCGGGGGACACCATTGTATAATAATTGATGGCATAATAATTGATTATTCTCATCTAATGTGGATGAGAATAATGGTAATGCAACATATTGTTTTATTTGCACAAAGACCGCAACACATTTTTGTCGGAGGACACCACAGAAGTGACATTCAGATTAGTTGTTAAATATGTCGCCAAACAGTTGTTAATGTCTCTCAATGTAAGTGGCGCAATAAAGCGGTTAAAATACTCTGTATAATTGATGCACTCCACATCGTTATATAACAGTTGTTCGCCATTGTGGCTGCTGATGTTCCCCGGGTCTTGCATTTTTAGTGTCATTTGTCCCTGGAGGTATCCCCTGGTTAAGTTAAATTCTTGTGAAGTTAATCCGTCCTTTGCTAAATCCGCAATCAGTGTCTTCAATACCGCATATGTTTTATTGAATTTGTTTGTGTCACATTCAACGCAAAAACGTATTGCGCCGCACACGTCAAAAAAATCGGTTTGGCAAGATGATGTGTATGACAGTCCATATTTTTCACGTAACACAAAGAACATTCTGGCGTTCATAGTGCTGCTTAATGCGGCTGATGCAAAAATCAGTTTTGGCATATCTGGGTGCAATCGCGCGCAAGTGCGATATCCAATGCATAAATGGGATGTGCTTAGACCAGGTTGGTGTTTTGTTACAACAATCGGTTTCACAATTGGGGCAAGTGCAATAGGCAACGCAGCGCGGCGATTGAAGACTGATGCCTTTTGGTCGGCCGATGTCTTCTGGTCGGCTGATGCCTTGGCTATCAGGCACCTATCAACCACGCGTTTTACTTCTGTCCACCGCAAAGAAGTGCATATACTAAGTATAAAATTGGCTGGAATATAGTTGTTTTTGTAGACCGCGTAAACATTTGACCTTGGCAATGCACCTTTTCCTGTGTGATATTCCAATGCATCCACCGGCAAGGCATAATTGGTGCCGGCAAACAAGTGTTTGTCCGCATTTTCAATTGCAGCCAATTCAGCATCGTCGGCGTCTTTATACATTTCTTCGCGCACAACATTGTGCTCTTTCTGGTATTCAACCGGGTCAAATACTGAATTCAACATCATATCACATATTGTGTCTATTTTTTCTGCAAAATCGGTGACAGTGCCGCTTGCATAGTAACAAGTGGTTCTTCGGTCGGTGAAAGCATTCAGATGTGCACCTGATTTGTCAAATACGGTGCTCAATTCGCTAGTATTTCGCAATCGGTGTGTGCCTTTGAAACACATATGTTCAATAAAATGTGCTGCTCCGCGGCAGTTGGCAGGTTCGTGAATGCTGCCAAAATCGCAATACATTTGAATGCTGGTTTCCGGATTGTTTAAATGTTGATAAACCAGCCTGAACCCGTTTTTATAAGTATGGGTTTGCATCAGCGGCGCGTGTATATATTTATGTAACACGATAAATATTCAGCCATTGGTTTTGGTCACTTGGCAACGGTATTTTTTCCAATAATTTGAAACCATTTTTTGCGGCAATTGATGCCACATCCACGTCTAAATTCACCGGTTTTTCGTATTGGCGGGTATTGCCACTGGCGCCGTCTGTGAAAGTTTCAACAACCAGTTTGTCACCTGTTGCATAATCACTTTCATAAAGATAGTCAATAAAATTCACCTTTGCCTTGCGAATTCTTTGTTTCACGTGTTCTTGTGGGTTGGTAATAAAGGGTGTGGCGCCGCACGGCGCCACCATATTAAAGCGGTCTTTATCAACAACGTGCAACACTAATATTCCACCGGCTTTTAGCCATATTCTGCACAAAGACAGCAGTTTACCGGGGTCGTCCACTTCATATATTGTATGATGCAGACAAAGAATGTGTGTGAAACTGCCTGCATCAAATTGCATTGGATCAAGTGCATCGCCGGTTACCACACCATTTGTGGTGCACTGTTTTGTCATTGCTGCTGATTTGTCAATGCCAATACTGGGGACAGCGGCATCTTCAAGAAGTTGCAACATATGCCCGGTGCCACAACCGATGTCCAACACTTTTGTGTCGCCATCTGTGTCTAAATAAGGCATTATCATTTGAAACTCTATTTTAGCCCGGGTTTCGGTGTCGTGCACAATATCATAATGGTTTGCATAAAATTCGTCGTATGGTTGTCCCATCAAAAATCGCTCATTTTGTTGAAATCCTTCTGTCAAATGTGGTTTTGGAAATAATATTAACACAACAGCAACCAAGGCACACACAATTAATATTGTTACCCATAAAGATTGTTCTCCAAAATCGGGAATAAATTTCATTTGTGATTCAATATAATATAATTGCCAATATATTATGTTGAATGGTTTTGTGCATCTTTGTTGCAATGACTTTGTTGCAAGGGTGCGCCACCCGAAGGGTCGGCGCACGGGCGCCGAAGGCGCCCTCCTTGTTCAATAACCCTTGTAAAACAACCCTTTTGAACAATGCCCACCATAAAGATGTGTGAAAAAACATCAAATCCCAGGTTGGCGCCATAACCCTGTTAAACAATGTTCGCCATAGTATCATATCAAGAAATGTATTCCAGAGGTTGTGCTGGAGACATGAAATTGATTTATTAATTATTATTATATACCACAAGTAATAATAATAAATATGTCTTTCACCACAATTACAAGCATTGAATCATTTGATGACCCTGAACATTGGATGGGATACAAAATTACTATGAGTGATTCAAGAAAAAATATAACTTGCAAAATAGAAAAATCAAATAACTTTTGTGAAAATTGGGGTGTTTACACAACATCATATTTGGAAAAATTTATTGGGGCAAAATACCATTCTGTTCATATATGCGAACAAGAAGATATGCTGATGATCAATGTAACGGTGAAAACAAACAGAGGAAATTTTGTTTTACATTTATTTAACGAACATAGTGGGTATTGTTTTCACGACGTATTAATACAAAGCGAAAATGGCACACAAAACTTTGTGTTATAAACAAACAACCATAATAGTTATTTACTATTATTTTCCAGGCAGACCTTTGGAGTATGGTGCTTTGGATATTGTATTGTCGTTAGTTGAACGTGAAGGTGTTTTTTTTCAATAGATTGGCATTGATTATGCACAAAGGTGCAAAGGTCAAACGTATAAATGTTTAATGCAATTCACAACTTCAGTATGCCCTTTATCATTGCTCCATCTGTATGCAGCATTGTTTTTTGCGTGATAATCAATGCGATTATGAGCATCTGTCATAAGCCATTTGACAATATCAATGTGTCCCCTGGAACATGCATGCGCAAATCCCATACTAAGTGCATCAATTGTTAAATTGCATATTGAATATATCCACTTTGCAGTATCAATGCGACCATATAAACAAACGGATACAAAAATATCATTCAACAAATTACCATCACTGTTATTGTAATAATTATAATAAATATATTGAGCAACATCCAACTTGCCGTGCACACATGCTCCTTTCAAAGGATAATCATTTCTTTTTACGTTAATATTTGGGTATTTCTTTAATATATCAATTACGTCATCCAAATTTTTTGTTTCACACGCATCTTCAAATATCATAGCAGGAATTTTATCAAATTGTACATATGAATTTCCTATTTTTTGGAGATTCATCAATTTAATATGGTCATTATTATTAATGGCATCTTCATATTCTGATGTCAAATCAATCATTGTATAATATATCAATCAAGATATGTATTTATATCATATTTGTTGTTGAAACAAATAACAAATACTTGTTCACATAGCCGTTAAACAAGTTGTATCACATTTGGTTATCCAATGGTTTACGTTTTGCAAATATCTTTGGCATAAAAAACAATTTTAACCGCGACTTTATTTGGTGTCGTTGCACGACTTTATCCATTCAGTCACCGCATTATAATCTTTTTCCAGGTAATTGGGACTTGTGTTGTTGTGCACGCGCAATATATCAGATTCTGACCACAGTCCGCCCGATGCAAATATCCATCGTCCAACAATTTCATTATTCACAAAGTGAATATCATATCCTGTTTTATTGTGGATGATGCGCGTAATGTGCGCGGTATTGATGACAATATTTGATAATACTAAAAATCTGGACATTATGTTGTTTATATGATTGAATTGCAAAATCAATAAGGTTTAATCAATTTTTCACGGTTACCTCATTTCATTTGCGTTTTGGTGCTGTTATAAAATTTCAGTGGATCCTGTTTATTTGCCCACCGCCTTTGTGTCCAGTTGCCAGGCGCGCCTTCATATTTCATTTTATCAGGCGCAGGAGCCATTGGCGCAGCCGTTGGGGTTCTGAAATAAAGACTGCTGCTACTACTTGGCACGTAGACTGCTTGGCTTGCTTTTTGCAATGCTTCATACTGGTTGCGCAGTTCACTTTCCGTATTTACTCTGGCAGGCATACCAGCAATTATTTGTGTGGCAGCACTGGAAGAATAATGCTGTTGTTGCTGTGGCACAGACCAATGTGTATATTTAGTGGAAAAAGGTCGGTCAATGGATGCAAACACCGGTTGTGCGCCAGCAAATGTATGACTAAAATGTCTTGCGCGTAATCGTTCGTTTAATTCGTCGGTGCGTTCGTGTTGACCAACAACCGGTTCTTGATGAACCCCATAAAGGCGACTCACATCTTCATTTAATAACATTATAACTTAGCACAAAAAAATAAAGTGCATAATTATAACAATATGTGGAAGACGTTTATAAAAGTTTTGGTAATATTATTGGTGGTGGATTCGGTGTATTTGTTTATGATTGGTGGATGGGCACAAACAATGGTGGTGAAAATACAGCGGGTATATTCGCCGGTGCGTTTATGGTCAGCAGCAGTAACATACGTGTTGCTGGCGCTTGGTTTGACATATTTTATTGTTGAACCAAAAAAAACATTATGGGAGGCAGCGTTGTTGGGATTGGTAATATACGGTGTGTTTGATTTTACCAATATGGCAATGTTCAAACATTATGATATACAGTTTGCTTTGGTGGATACTGCTTGGGGCGCCGTATTATCCGCGTTGACCGTTGGATTAGCCAAGAGTATCTAGTTTTTCCACACGAAAATGACTGGTTGGCGGAATAATGTTTCGCCGCATATTGACTAAATGTTCTCGTGACTGCAGTAACATATCTTCTGTTACATCTGGAAGTCGGTCATAGAATTCAATGACGATTGAACTTGTTTTAATGCGTTTAGGATTAAAACCAGATAGATAAAGGCCTTCCAATGAGCGAACCCTACTTAGCGCAACATAAGTTTGCCCAAATTCAAATATGCCGGAACCGATGTCTATTTCGGCCACATCCAGTGTGATTCCTTGTGCTTTGTGAATTGTAAATGCCCACGCAAGACGCAAGGGAATTTGTTCACATCCATATTTGGGATAATCACCGTGCTGATATACTTTTGGTTCAATGGTGCGTGTGTGTCCGTTGTGAAAACGCACTATTGGACACAAAATTTCTTTCATTGACACTGGATGCAATGTTGGTTTAAAATCCACAATAACGCCTTGTGACCCATTGCAGATTCCGGCTTCAACATCTAAATTTGCCAAACACATTACAAGTGCTCCTTTTTTCAGTGCCAGCGATTTGTCCAAATTGTTGTTTTCAATAAACAAATCAAGTTGCAAATCAACGTCGGACTTTTCAAGCATTTCGCAACGACGGAGCACGTCACTGGGAATCGGCACTTGGTTATCAACGAAGAACCGGAGATTAAATAATTTTGACATTTCATATGTATGTTCTGGCTCGTTGATTTCAGAATATTTTGCCTTATTAACTTTGTTTGCATCAACGTTTCTTGGAAACAATTTAGTGGGCATCGTGTCCACAGGGGGTGGCAACATACGACTTTTCAATACAGCGCACGTATCCTCAGTTAATATCCCGCGTCTGGCGTCTTTCAATACGTTGATGAACACCGGATCTGTTTGCCGATAAAGAGTGGCCAACTGCACACACGAATGTGGCGGAAATGTGGCATCCCAATGTTCAGATTCAAAACAAAACCGTTGTGTATCCGGTTCTTGTGCGGCGTTTCTGCTGACTGGTGGCAACTGATAAAAGTCGCCCAAAAATATGACTTGCAACCCACCAAATGGTCTGTGTATTACGCGACGCGCAATTCTTGCAATTCTGTCCAATAAATTGAATATTTTCAAAGACATCATAGAAATTTCATCAATAATCAGCGTTTTCACAGAACGCCATCGTGCCATTGCTCGTTTATTTTTTGCCACTTTATCTGCGATTTCTTGAATGGAGCCGGAAGCGATGCCGATACCACCCCAGGAATGAATTGTTTTTGCACAACAATTAAGCAACACGGCTGCACATCCGGTGAGTGCGCATACCGCATATGGTTGCGCTTCGGCGTCCATTCGTTCACATATTTTTTTAATTAAATAGGATTTGCCGGTTCCACCGGGACCGGTAATGAATAAATTGTGTCCCATTTGTGCCATATTATATGCATATTCTTGTTCCATACTTAGTGACCCCAAACCCAATCCCGAACCAAGTGAAGACCCCTGCACAGAGGTATTCATATATGCTTCTGCCTGTTCCATTGATGCAAATTTTTTGAATTCCGCTCCTGAATAATTTTCAACGTGAATACGACAACTTTCCCAGGACTCATAAATACCTGGAACCATACCTTTTTTAACTGCGTAATAACCGGTATTGCTCATTGTTATAAAATATGATTTGTTGCAGAACACTGCGCAGTCGGTTTGAAATCAATTTTTGTCAGGTTGATTTGCTTGCTTATTCCGACTCTGGTTGAGATACGCGCTTGGTTTTGTTTTGGCGACGAGAACGCACAAGCGATATGGTTGACATTTTTGTCATATTATGTTTTTTAAGCAAATGCACATAAGTGTCCAATATGGTTGATGGATTTGTTTCGCGTTTGTTCAAATCAAATTCAGTCATTGTCATAAAGAGCGAATGCATATCTCTGTAAAATTCATTGGACACAAGATTGTTGTCATAAAAAGCGTTCAACACATAATTCATTGTCAGACCCAGTGAAAATATGTCAATAGTTTTAATGGCTCTGTCAAGAAACCCGCGAGAATTGTTGTGAAATGATGCCACAGATTTGACGCAATCGGAAATCATCACTTCTTTTGCGGAATTCGCCAAAGGACTCAGACGATTATCCAACATTTCAAACATACTTTCAAAATGTCCATATGCTTCTGTGGATTCGTCATATAATATATCGTAAATAAGCGTTTTTGTCAAAGTGGCGACTTCGTCGCCACGTAATCCAGTGTAATGTTTGGCGTTTCTGAAAAATCCATATTCCATTGGATATGACCAATGGAATTTTCGGTGTTTTCCGGCGTCTTTCAACATTTTGTCTTTGTATTCGCTTATATCTTCGCTCAATCCAAAATCAATATAAACCAGTTTGCCTTTTGTATCAATCAATATATTGGCTGGTTTAATGTCTCTGTGAATCATATTGTTTGACAAAAATAACTGCATACCTTTGAATAAATTGCGTGCTTGTGAAAAAAATCCTTGCACAACACTGCCAGATAATTGTGTTTCACAAAAGGCTTTCAATGTGATTCCGCCATAGTCTGTTAATAACAGCATAAATGGTTCAACATCTTTGTGTGTGTTATATTTTTTGCAAACGTGCTTTCTGGTTTTTTTGCGAAGGTCAGTTGGATCTGGGTCACACAACAAAGGTTTACCTAAATGGTAACGCACAGATTTGTCAATTTTACCCACACGTCTATATTCATTATATTCTTTGATGGCGCTATTTTCAGTAAGTAATTTTGATACCTTATTTTTGTAATTGATGTCTTTGCCATTTTGACATTTGATTGGCGGTTTGTAAATGCATCCATATGTACCATGACCGATTACGCCCATGTTATATATATTCAATAAATATTGTTGACCCGACAAAGCCTGTTACAAAAGCGCGCAAAACCATTTGGTCAACTCATCCAAATAATTGATGCTAATATTGTTGTATCCAGTGATTTCATTGCTATCAGCGCAATGTTTAATTAATGAATCAAAATCGTCTTCTGATGTTGCATACGTCAAGTAATGCACCATAATATTTACTTTGTGAACCCTCAAATTCATTACCAGTTGCAAAAAACGAAACAAATCATTCATATATTTGAATCTTTTTTGATACACACAATGGTTGGGATGTTGATGATTTTTTCTTGAACCATAAAGATAAAAATGGTCGTCATCGTGGTCATAAATTATTAAACATTTGGTGTCCACTTCTTTTTTGGTGTCAATTTCTTCAATTCTGAGCACATAAAAATTTTCATAATGGGTGATGCCGGTAAAATCGTCGTAATAGGAATAATGAGACATTGTTGCGCGTGTGTGTTGTGTTGTTGAACAATTTTGCACAATGGTTTTATATGGTTTGCAATAAATAATTGTGCCATCAGTAACACAAATATTTAGGAATAAATGCGTGCAAATCTCCGCATAATCTTGTTTTCCAGATAGTATAACCATACATCAATGAGTTCTGCTGTTAATACCAATGATAATTCCGCTGCTGCTGCTACTTCCAGAATTCCTGGCGACAAAACATTACAAGGAGCCATTAAACTTGCCATTACTGAAGACAAACCTGTATTAATGGATTATTGGAGTGCCTCTATTGAAAGTCGTGCATTTGTCGGTGCTCGTGAAAATAAAGAGAAACTGCTTGTGAAAAGTGAAGAAGAATACACCAGTCCCATTCAAAAAATCTACAAAGTTGAAAACGATTTTATTATAATGACCGAAAACTCTATTTATCTTGTCTCTGCAACCATTCCAACCAGACGTATCCAGTAAATTCATCCGGTTTACGTAAATATATAATCATATGCAAATTCGTTATGATTATATAATTGTTTATTATTTATGTTTGCTTTCGGCGCTTGAATAATGCCTTGGACTTTTGTTGCCTTCTGCGCTTTTTGCGCTGTCTGCGAGTTTTATTCCCGCCAGAAGTACCCGGCGTTTTACCCATATATTCCACCAAGTCCAATACATTATCGGCTGGCAGTTGAACACCAATTTGATTCAATGGATACACAATTTTTTGATGAGGGGTTGCCGTGTCAACCCAATTGATGTCTTCCAAATATACACGGTATTTATCTCTGTCACTTCCTGTCTCAAAGTCAATAAAATAATCTGAACCAATAATATCGCGATGATTATTGTCCCATATTGGATCAGAGTCAAAGCGAATCATCCCAGTTGATTTAAAACTATGTCCTGTCCCTCTGTTTGTATATACAGTCATTTCACCGCGCATAACGTAATGTATGTTTGTATCCCAAATTATATCAATACTGTCAAAACTAATCATATTGTATCTAGATGTGATCTGTTCGTGAATTGGCACTGGTTTACTATTTGGGTAACCAATAAACGAATAAAAACGCAAGCAATCACCAACATTGCCAAACATATCACGATAGTCTCTTTGAATGTCTCTAAACACCCCATACATAGGACGACTTGCAGGACGATCTTCTTCATCCTTCAGTTTAATTTTGTAAATATGGTTTTCAATCAAATGGTAAAAGTCAATAACCCCATATTCCGAGTTGTAAACCACATTTTCCGGCAATTCAAAATTAGTGCCGCGAATATTGCTGAAAGACTGACCACTCATTCAATATATTATTTGGTGCGACGATATTTCCTGGATTTTTTTTTGCCACCAATGTAGTCCGCAAACATTGATGCGGCCTCTGCGTCAAACGCCGCTTCAGCATTTGTTGCCGGTTCTCCGTTCTCCGCAGTTTGTCTGTCTTTGGCTTTCAACATATAAACAGTTGTTGATAGTGGCAACACCGATTTTATAGTATCGTCGGTAACTAATATTGTTGCTTCTCTGTTGTTTGCGGTTATCATATTTATTACATTGTTTGCACCATCAAATGACACCATTTCTTTAATAAGCATTGGTGGTCCATTAAATAAGGTAATATCCAAAGGAGTGTCAAAAACAAAATCAATGCCTGTGTCAAAAACATAAATGTTATTCATCGGTATTTGTGAAAAATACCCGTTCATAACCCCGTGATTATTTTTGTACATAGTCACATTATAACAACACTTGTCACCGTTCATACACATAAATATTCCGCTAAACCTAATTGACAAGTTTATTCGGTTTATCAAATAATAAATGCGATTTTGTTTTTGCCTAGTTTTGTCAACCACACTCGTCAACGTCATTGGTATATATATTTATGCATCTACTTTTTTCAACGATGAGAAATATGGCGACGTCACTTGAACCTTGCGACTTCTGGGTTTGCTGGATTTCAGTTTTTTATTCACAGGTTCTTCTGCTGTGGGCGGCACATAAATTTTGTCGCGTTCATCCAACAACAGTTGTTTCACAAAGTTATACACAAAATACAAGATTGGTTCTGTGCAATTACCCACAATTAAACAACTGCCTGTTCTAAATACCATAAAACTTACCTTTGTGTAACGGTCGGATTTCATCAATTCTTTGGATTTCATATTAATATCTTCTGGTTGAACAATACCGCGCTGTTTATCGGCATCCAATCCAATATGGTTGCAGAAATAATATTTTGATTTCACGGCAGGATATGTGCACGGGTCATAGATAGTATCCATTTGATATTTGTCGCTTCTTAATATTTTATACAAGGCATCGCGGTTAACATTGAATCCAACACTAAAATTGGAATTAATAATTACGTTGTCGCTTTTTGGTGGAATATATTCCAACACGTGTGGCGCAAAGATTGGCGACAATATGTTTAACAGCATTATTTTAACGTTTTCATACAAAGTCAAATCCAGTATTCCAGGCACTTCTAATTTTCCAGTGTTGAATATTTTGACGTGAATTTCGCAAAAATCGGTTGAATTTGGTTTTTTCATACGAAGCGTAATGGCAACACAATTATACATTGCGCCACCGCTATTTTTGCCACGACATTGCATAACATCCTTGAAACATATTCCGGCGGATATTTTGCGGTCGTCCTTGTATTTTGTTTTGCGATTACTATTTTCTGTTTGTTTTACAATTTTGGATTCTTTGAAGTGATATTCAGTTAATTTGCGTCGGTCAAGTTCAGCGGATTCTTCTTCTGTGGCACAAACAACTTTCATTTGTTTTTTGATGATACCTTCTTGTGGAATCCAATATTGGGTAATCGGCAGTTTCCAAAATAAATCCAATACATTGATTTTATCGGAGATGTTCAGGCAGGGTTTTTTTGTTTTGGTAGAGATGGTAAGGTCTTGTTGTTTTGGCGAATCATAAAGTTCCAAGTCACTGATGTCGTCATCGTCGTCGTCGGTGTCCACGTCTGCGGCGGATACCATATTTGCAGCAAGAATTTGCCCAGGACTTTTATTCATATTGCCCATAAACTGCGCCCATTTTGCATCAATAGTTGTCATTGTATTGGGGGTTCTTCGTGTCTATTTTACGTGTCATTCTTTAAGTGGTTTTACAAATCAATTTTGGCGTTGATGCGTTCCATTTAGTTAAAAATGTATATACATCGGGTGTATATACACTAATATGTCATTCAAACCTTTTGACAACTATGGCAATAATTATGATAAATTTGAGCCACTTCCAAAAGCAAAAATGCTGCAAATAGATAAAATAGCAAAAATAGTATCAGATACCAACAACACAACCGATGTTGTCAGCGACATTATGCAAGCATATGTTCCAAGTCAACCGCGCCTTTCATACAAAGAGATGTCAAATTTAATGTCTCAATTTGCCGACAACTCTTTGAATCCGCAAAAATCTTGTGAAAAGGGGTTGTATCATCCAAAGTATGCTGAATTGGTTGCCGAATCAGAAGCCGCACAATACGCGTCCAATGTTCACAACACCGATGATGCAATACGTCAAGAGTCGCGAACTACATACATAAACATCTTGGATTTTTCAACTGATGAAACATTTGTTCCAACTGTGTTTATAAAAAATGATGAAGCACGCGAATTGATGGTTGACGCTTTTTCGCGCATTGGTTCAACCGTCAGTATGGAAAAAACAAATATAAAATATGAAAAACCAAAGGTTGAGTTGCAATGTATGAACCAAAAAAAATATGACCCAAACGATGCTTTGTTATTGTATGCCATTGGAAACAAAATTCATTGCGCAAATCGTGACATTTATTTGTCAGATGTTGGAGAACTAGTAAATGCAGTAAATTTATTGGTATCGGTGACAAACAACAAACTTGCTCAACTCAGGTGTATAACAAATAGGTCGTCATCGTTATTGTTGCAAGCCAATGAATACAAACCAACAGTATTTAATATTCCTCAAATCTTTGTGGAACCAGATACCGCGCCGACAAACAATAATATAAAACCATACAATGATGGCAACCGTTTTACTCCATTTAAGTTTAATGAACAAACAAATATACCATTGAGTCTTGACCCGGTTGCCACAAAAGTCGCTCCATATTACGTAAAACCCGTGACCGATAACAATTCAAATCCTGGCACCAAAGGTGCGGATTTAAATATTCAACGGTTTAAGTTTAACGAATTGGTTGACAACAAAACCACATATTATGTTTACATAAATACCCACGAATATTCAACATTTGTTCAAACCGATGACAAATTCAAATCTTTGTTCAATAAATATCCAGAATATGGTTTTCAATTATTGATAGAATATAAAACAAATAACAATGATATTGCAAGTTTTCTGAAAACTATGTTTGATAATAAAACATTTACAAATAAAGATGATGTTGAAAATCAATTGTTGAACGCATCCAAATACATCATATGGTGCAATGACGTAGCATCACAAAATAAAGACACAACTGAATATGAAATTGTAAAACAATATATCAATCATTTGTTTGTGGTTGATCCAAGCAGCGACAGCAAACACAAAGCAACTGATATATTTTCATTGTTTGAAAGCAAACAAGAATATTTGGAACTGACCGTGGACACCAACTTTCGCAACAGATTGTCCAAATATTTGTTGAATATGGGGCTTCATAAAAAACGTTTAAGCGATGGTTACTATTATTATGGATTAATACGCCGCGAATAACTATTTATAAAGATTTTGCGAATTTTTTATAAATGCAACAATCGCCTCCTGACGCAATTCCTTGGACTGAAAAATATAGACCAACCAATTTTGACAACATTGTGTTGGATCCAGGCAACAAACAAATTTTCAAAACAATGTTGGATAATAAATATTTTCCAAACCTGCTTTTATACGGACCGCCTGGCACAGGAAAAACCACAACAGTTATCAATCTTATCAATGAGTATCAAAAGTCGCAAAATCGCATCAACAAAAGCCTTGTAATTCATTTGAATGCATCAGATGAACGCGGAATAGACATCATTAGAAATCAAATTTATCAATTTGTGAAAACAAAGAATTTATTTGAAACTGGATATAAATTTGTTGTGTTGGATGAAGTTGATTATATGACAAAAAACGCGCAACAAGCACTCAAATATTTGTTGCAATCCTGTGGTGACAATGTGAAGTTTTGTTTAATATGTAATTACATTAGTAAAATAGAACTCCCATTGCAACACGAATTTTTATGCATCAGATTCAATCAATTGCCTTCTGCAAAAATACACGAATTTATCAAAGACATTTGCCGAAGCGAGAATTTGCCAATCAGCGATGAATCAATAAGTGTTATTCAAAATCTTTATCGATCTGACATTAGAAGTATGATAAATTTTATTCAACTGAATCAAAATATTGTGGTAAAACAAAACAATATATTAAATGAAGAAGTTTGGAAGCAGTTAGCCCACAAATTTAGATATGAATTTAATCATAACAGTTTAAAGTTATTTATTCATCAAATCAGCATTCATTACAACGTTGATAAAAAACAAATAATAAAAGATTACTTCAGTTTTAAAATAAAAACGGATGCCACATTGTCAAGTCATATGTTAAACATAATGGAAGGTGTTATACACAATTACGATTGCAACATTGATGTGTTGGTTGATTATTTTATATTGGTCAATAAAGATTTATAGACAATGTCTGTTGCCATTGTAATGAATAGTTGCAAAGGTGGATATTTAGAACTTATATTGGGACCGATGTTTTCTGGAAAAACAACCAAACTTATTAAATATTACCAAAAATATGATGCAATGGGCAAAAATGTTGCAGTTATTAATCATATTTATGATAAACATTTAAGCAATAACACATTGTCTTCACACGACAACGTGGAAATTCCTTGTTCATACAGTAACACGTTGAATGAAGAACTTTGGATGGACGCGGATATTGTGCTGATTAATGAAGGTCAGTTTTTTGATGATGTGGTACCGGCTGTAACAAATATGGTGGAAGGATATGGAAAACACGTTTATGTGTGTGGGTTAGATGGGGACTATCGACGTTGCAAATTTGGAAAGTTACTTGATTTGATTCCTTTGTGCGACCGTGTGGAAAAACTGTTTGGTGAATGCAGTATGTGTAATGATAAAACGTCTGCTATATTTTCACACAGAGTGTCTGATGAACAAACACAAATTGTTGTTGGAAGCAGTAATTATATGCCTTTATGTCGGTGTTGTTACAAGTCAATGCAATTGGCATAAACATTTAACCATTATTCTCCAGGCAACAAAGTTGCCTTGAGAACTTGTAATAGTAAATGTTGTATTTCCAATTTGGCCTTTATTACGGCCAAATTGGAGAATAAACATTAATATTATATAAATATATAATATGGATAGCGAGCAAGCCTGCGTTGAAATTATTGAAGATGTATTGTCAAACCCCTTCATAATAAAGCCTCATTCACAACCTTGTGTCACAGAACCCTATGAAGAGCCTGGATTAAAACCCTGTATTGAAGAGCCTTTGCTGCAACCTATTGCAGAAGAGCCTATTGAAGAACCTGTGTCGCAACCTATTGCAGAAGAGCCTATTGAAGAACCTGTGTCGCAACCTATTGCAGAAGAGCCTATTGAAG
>JACCDP011227469.1_pt1 | contig 31389 bp, 30 predicted proteins | sample 7445841 | NCBI WGS metagenome assembly JACCDP01 (sample SAMN15323441, study PRJNA562643) | freshwater metagenome | isolation source: river surface water | place: USA:Blue River Watershed | collected 2017-08-17 | reverse complement strand
GGGGACGCGGCGCGGCTCCACCCGAGGCCCGGCGCGATCCACCATGCCGCCGCGGCGAGCGCGCCGGTGAGGGCCTCGGGCGCGCCCACCCTGGCTGCGACCAGCGCGCTCACACCCGGGACGAGGGCGTAGAGGCCCCGCACCCGCCGCATCGTCGTCAGAGCGCGTAGATGAACGGGAGGACGGGGCTGGCCTCCGCGTAGAGGATGAACCCCACCATCGCGAGCAGCACGAGCACGATGGGCGTCATCCACCAGGCCTTCTCGTGGACCAGGAAGTCCCAGAAGTCCGCGAGGAGGCCTTGCGGCGCATCGGGGAGGGACGGGACGGGCTCGTCGGGCTCGGACATGCGGAGATCGTACCACGCCGCCACGCGGCCTGTCGCGCCGGTCGTCCAGCCCACGCCGCGCGGAGGTGGCCCTCGCCGGTCGCGCGTGTGGCCCGTTAGGGCCTGTCGCCAACCCGGAGCATCCCCATGTCGTTCACGCTTCCCCCTCTGCCGTACCCCGCCGACGCCCTCGCGCCGCACATGTCGGCCGAGACCTTCTCGTACCACCACGGCAAGCACCACAACGCCTACGTCACCAACCTCAACAACCTCGTGGCGGCCGACTCGGCGCTGCAGGGCAAGTCCCTCGAGGAGCTCATCCTCCTCTCCGCGAAGGACGACTCGAAGGCCGGCGTGTTCAACAACGCCGCGCAGGTGTGGAACCACACCTTCTTCTGGCACTGCATGAAGCCCGCCGGCGGCGGTCGCCCCACCGGCGCGCTCCTCGCCCGCATCGAGGCCGACTTCGGCAGCTTCGACGCCTTCAAGACCGCCTTCACCCAGGCCGCGACGACGCAGTTCGGCTCCGGCTGGGCGTGGCTCGTCCTCGACGGCGGCGCCCTCAAGGTCACGAAGACGCCCAACGCCGGCACGCCGATGACGAGCGGCCAGGTGGCCCTCCTCACGATCGACGTGTGGGAGCACGCCTACTACATCGACCATCGCAACGCGCGCCCCGCCTTCATCACGACGTTCCTCGACCACCTCGTGGACTGGGACTTCGTGGCGAAGAACCTGGCCTCCGCGCAGGCCTGAGCCTCCTCCTGGGGCGGGGGGCTCTGCCCGCCCCCCGCAACGCCCCCGGGCGCGCGCCTCGCCGACGACTAGAACGGCCGTCGCGCGCGCTCCATCGTCAGCGGGCCCTCCGTGCGCGGCGTCCAGTGCGAGGTGTCGTCCGCGCGCGGCGGCCGGCGATCCAGCGGGTCGTGTCCGACGATCCGCAGGAGGATCGCGGTCGGCGCGACTCCCAGGAGCCACGCGACGCCCATCGCCGCGGCGTTCTGCGCGACGAGCACCCGCCGGGCCAGGGCGGTCCAGCCGATCCACAGTCGCTTGGCGAGCTCGAGCACGCGGCAACCTCACGCGCACGACGGCGTCGCGCAAGCGCTGGCGACGGCGGGGGGTGCGTGCTACTCCCGCAGCCTGCGCACCGGAGCAACCGTTGATCGCACTCGTCGCGTCCCTGTTCGCCGCATCCGCCACGGCGGCTGACCTCCGCTGGGAAGGGTTCTACCGGGCCCGGTTGCTGCACTACGACTCCCTCTCCCTGTCGGAGTCCAACGCGTCGGCGGAGGGCGCCTCCACGGTGCTCGACCACCGCGCGCGGCTCGTGCCGACGTGGGTCCTCTCGGAGCGTGCCGAGCTGCACGCCCAGCTCGACGTGCTCGCCTACACCCCCTTCGGTCAGGCCGCCGACACCCCGGTGGACGCGGTCTCGGGCGCGACGCTGCCCGCCGCGCGCGCCGACGGCGTGGCGCCGGCTGCCGCCAGCCTGCAAGCCACGCGTGCGTGGGCGGACGTCTACACCGGCATCGGTCGGTTCAGCGCCGGTCGGATGCCGATGACGTGGGGCGCGGGGATGCTGTGGAACCCCGGCAACGACACCACCTCCGAGTTCGGCGATACGGCGGACCGCGTCTCCTGGGCGACGCGCGCCGGGCCCGTGTTCGTCATGGCGGCCGCGGACCTCGTCCAGACCGGCCGCGCCAACGAGCCCGACGACGTGATCGGCTGGACCGCGGCGATCGCCTCGCGCAGCGAGACCTCCGGCATCGGCCTCCTCAACCACGTGCGCACGCAGTCGTCGGAGGACTGGACGTCCTACACCGGCGATGCCTGGGCGTTTGCCGACCTCGGCGCCCTGCGCGTCGAGACCGAGCTTGCCGCGAGCTTCGGCGGCGGCAACCTCGGGGATGGCGTGGACGACGCGAGCCTCGCGGCGTGGGGAGGCATGGTGGACGGGGCGTACCGCACGGAGCGTTGGAGCGCGGGCGTCCAGGCGGGCCTCGCGTCGGGCGATTCGGACACGCGCGACACTGCGCTGCACACCTTCACCTTCGACCGTGACTACAACCTGTCGCTGCTGATGTTCGAGGAGCCGATCCCGACGCTGCGCGCGACAGGCGCGGGACCCTCCACCGACGGGCGGACCACCGATGCCGCGGTGGTCGGGGAGGGCATCTCCAACGCCATGTACCTCCGGCCGCGGATCGGGTTCCAGGCTCTCAAGGGTCTCGCGCTCGAGGCGTCGTGGCTCACGGCGATGGAGGCCACGCCGCGCTCGGACGACGCCGGGCGCCGTGGGTACGGCCACGAGGTCGACCTCACCGCCCGCCTCACGCCCTACCCGCACGTGGATCTGCAGGCGACAGCGGGCGTGCTGCTGCCGGGCGCCGTGTTCACGGAGGCGGAGGACGCCACGCTGGGCGGCGGCTTCGACACGCCCGCGCTGGCCGCACGCGTCCTCGGCACCGTCGCGTTCTGAACCCGGAGGCCCCCATGATCGCGCGTTTCGAGGGCGTGCACACCGCGCTCGTCACCCCGTTCCTCCCCGACGAGGGGCTCGACGTGGCCGCGTTCCGCGCGCTCGTGCGGCGGCAGGTGGAGGCGGGCGTCCACGGGCTCGTCGTCGCGGGGACCACCGGGGAGAGCCCCACGCTCGATGCCGCCGAGCGCAGCGTGCTGCTCGCCATCGCGCGCGAGGAGGCACGCGGGGCGGACGTCCGCGTCACGATGGGGGTCGGGACGAACGTCACCCGGTCGACCGTCGCGAACTGCGTCCGCGCCCGCGACGAGGGCGCCGACGCCGGGCTGCTCGTGCTCCCGTACTACAACAAGCCGACGCCGGCGGGCCTGCGCGCCCACGTGCGCGCCGCGTGCGACACCGGCCTGCCGATCGTCGTCTACCACGTGCCCGGTCGCACCGGGCAGCGTCTCGCGCCCGACCTGCTCGCGGAGCTGTGCAACATCCCCGGCGTCGTCGCGTGCAAGGAAGCCACCGGGGACCTGACCTACGGGCAGGACGTGATGCTCCGCACGCCGGTGCCGGTGCTCTCCGGCGACGACTTCACCTGGCTGCCGCACCTCTCCGTCGGCGGGCTCGGCGTCATCAGCGTGCTCTCCAACCTCGCGCCGCGCGACACGGTCGGCGTGTGGGACGCCTGGCGCAGCGGGGACACCGCGCTCGCCGCCGCGCGTCATCGTCGCCTGTACCCGCTCGTGCACTGGCTGTTCGCGGCGAGCAACCCCGTGCCCGCCAAGGCCGGACTCGCCGCGATGGGCCTCTGCGCGGCCACCTGTCGCCTGCCGCTCACCGCGGGAGAGCCGCCCCCCGCTGGACTCGTCGACGGGTTGGGCTGAGGCGTGCGGGTCGGGATCCACGGCGCCTCCGGGCGCATGGGACGCATGGTGCGCGCCGAGGCGGAGGCGAGGGGTCTCGACGTCGCGTGGGCGTGCGGACGTACGCTGCCCGACGTGCTCGACGCCGACGTGATCGTCGACTTCTCGACCCCCGACGGGCTCGCGGCGTTGCTCGCGCGGGCGGCCTGCCCGGTGGTGACCGGGACGACCGGCGCGGTGGCGCTGCCGGATGCGCCCCGCGTGGCCCTGCTGCACGCCGCGAACTTCAGCCTCGGCGTGGCAGTGCTGGCGCGCCTGGCGCGCGAGGCGGCCGCGCGGCTTCCCGGCTGGGACGTCGAGATCGTCGAACTTCACCACCACGGCAAGCAGGATGCGCCGAGCGGCACCGCCCTTCGGCTCGCGGATGCGATCGACGAGGGCACGCGCGGTGCCGGCGCTCGTCCCCGCACCTCCGGACGCAGCGGTCCGCGTGTCCCCGGCGAGATCGGGCTGCACGCGGTCCGTGGCGGCGACATCGTCGGGGAGCACACCGTCTACCTGTGCGGGCCGGGTGAGCGCCTTCAACTCGGTCACGTCGCGATGCACCGCGGACTGTTCGCGGCCGGCGCGGTGACCGCCGCGCAATGGCTCGCGGGACGCCCCGCGGGCCGCTACACGCTCGAGGACGTGCTCGGCGGGTAGGCGCGCGCCAGCACCTCCGCCGCGTCTTCCTCCCAGGCGTTTCCGACGATGCGAGTCTGACGACGGTCGTGGGGGTCCGTGAGGACGCGGGCGTCCCAGGTGACGACGCGGCACGGCCCGGACGGCACGCCCGCCACGTCCACGCGACGCGCGGCCGCGCGCGGGTGCAGCGCCGCGAAATCCTCCGTCATCGCGACGCGGACATCGAGGCCGCGGCGCTCGCCGAGCGCGACCAGCCGGTCCAGCGCGGGATGCAGCCCGGCGTCGCCGCGCCAGCCGATCCACAGCGCGCGGGGGCGCAGCCCACCCCGGTCGAGGTCGTCGAGCACCTTCGCGAGGAGTTCCTCGCCGCCGAAGCCGCGGTCGGTGTCGACGCTGCCGCGCTCCCAGGCCCGCCGCAGGCCCTCCGGCGCGGCGCGAAGGGCTGCCGGAGACACCCGCGCTCCGGGCGCGACGTCGGGACGCCAGAGTGCCTCGAGCCCGGCGTCATCCGACGTGCGTGCGCTGGCCTCGAACACGAGGGTCACGTCGAGCGGGCGCGGGGGCCGCAGACGCGCGAGCGTGCGTGCCACGCGCGCCTCCACCGGTCGCGCCGCGTTGGCCGCGAGCGCCCCGGCGATCGGGGGGAGCGAGTCGCTCTCGCGACGCAGGTAGCACCCCTGGATGCACGGCGTGGTGCAGGCCTTCACCACCTGCCGACGCGCGCGCAGCGCGTCGGAGCGCCAGATGTCGCGCAGGGCCTGGCGACGCACGTCGCCGTAGGCGCCGGCCAGGAAGTCGAGCGTGCCGTCGCACATCACGGCGCGGCCGTCCGCGTTGACGTAGAGCTCCTTCCAGCCGGCCCAGCACGGGGCGTCGCGCGGGGTCAGGCCGTCACGGTAGTAGCGCGGCACCGCGCGGAGATCGTCGGGGGCGTTCACGAGCAGGCGCGCGGGGCCGATACCGGTCTCCCGGGCGTCGGCGAGACGCGCGCAGAGCGCGTCCAGGACGGGAAGATCCTCGGGTGTGAACCACATCCCGCCGACGGTGGCGTCGGACTCGTCCCGGAACAGGGTGAGCTGTTGGACGCCGCTGAACCCCTCGGCCTCCAGCCACGCGAGGAACGCCTCGTAGCCGTGCAGGTTCCCGCGGTGGAGCAGCACGTTGGCGCGTATCGTCCGCACCGGGTTGCCGCGTGCGGCGTCCGCGTCGCGCAGCGCACGGTAGCCCGCCATCGCCCGGGCGAAGGCGCCGTGTCCGCGCACGCGATCGTGGGCGTCGGCGTCGCCGTCGAGCGAGAGGTTGACGTGCAGCCGCGAGGGCGGGAGCGCCGCGAGGCGGGCCGCCCGCTCCGGCCGCAGCAGGGTCCCGTTCGTCGTGAGCGTGACGAACATGCCGCGCGCCACCGCGTGCGCGATGACCTCTTCCAGATCTTCGCGCACGAGCGGCTCGCCGCCCAGCGGGTTGAACACGCGCACGCCCATGTCGGCGGCCTCGTCGAGGAGGCCGGTGAGCTCGCGGGTCGTGAGCTCGGGCGAGTCGTAGCAGGTCGTACACATCACGCAGCGCAGGTTGCAGCGCAGCGTCACGTTGACGGAGAGCCAGTCCGGCGGTGCGAGCGAGCGGACGAGGGCCCGCGAGGCCCACATGCGCGCGTCCTGGAGCAGCTGTGGCGTGCTCCGCGGCATCGTCAGGGCCGCCGGGGGAGGCGTTGCGGAGGGGGCTGTCCCCCTCCGCCCCCTGGGGAGGACATCGGGAACAACGGGGCCTGCCGCAGCGTCTCCAGGGTGTCCCAGCGCGTGCGGACGCAGGAGGGGAGGGCGCCGCCGTCGGCGATTCGCGCGGACAGCCACGCGCGCGTGACCGGGTCCGACGGGTAGCCGCTGCCGACCTCCGGGCCGAGCGCGGCGATGGCCGCGTCGCGCGCGAGTTTGGCCGCGATGCTGGCGGCGCCGACGACGGCCCACGTCGCGTCGGCCTTGGGCGCCACGATCCAGTCCTGCACGCCCGATGCGGCTTGCAGCCGTCGCGTCAGCGCGGGGATTCCGCGCGGGTGCACGGGCGCGTCGAGGTACACGCGGTCGGGGCGGAGCGCCGCGACGAGCGCGAGGAACGCGGCTTCCTCGAGCGCGTTCACGTTGCCGGCGTCGATCTCCGCGGGCGTCACGTGAATCGTGCGTGCCTCCCCGAGCGACGCGAGCCGGACGCGCGCCTCGGCCCGACGCCGCGCGGAGAGGCGCTTGGAATCGTCGGCACCCACGGCGCGCAAGCCTGCCTGCGCGGCATCGTCCTCGTCGCCCTCGACGAGGAACGCGCCGACCACCAGCGGCCCGAGGACCGACCCTCGCCCCGCCTCGTCCAGCCCCAAGATTCGCATGTCCCACGCCTAACGCGGACGGGCCGTGGACCGTCGACGCGCGGTCGCCTCCGTGCCCCCGGTGCGCGGGATCGCGCGTTGCCTCGGGCCCCGCGGTGCGATACCCTCGGAGCCTTCCCGAGGTGGCGGCGTGATCCCGGAAGCCAACCCCTACGTTCCCGTCATGGTGGCCGTAGCCATCGCGGTGATTTTCAGCGTCGCCTTCGTCGCGCTGTCGATCCTGTTCGGTCCCAAGCGACCGAACGCCACGAAGGAATCGATGTACGAGTGCGGCATGCCCGCGGTGTCGCCGGCCCACCAGCGCTTCAGCGTGAAGTTCTACCTGGTCGCCGTGCTCTTCATCCTCTTCGACCTCGAAGCCGTGTTCCTGTTCCCGTGGTCGGTCGTCTTCCGCGACTTCATCCGCGAGAACGCGATGTTCATGATGATGGAGATGACGTTCTTCCTCGGCGTCCTCTTCCTCGGGTGGGTCTACTGCCTCAAGCGTGGAGCGCTCCGATGGGACTAGAAGCTCAGGTCACCCAGCCGTTCATCGCGACGCGTCTGGACGAGGTCATCAACTGGGGCCGCAAGTACTCGATGTGGCCGATGCCGTTCGGCACCGCGTGTTGCGCCATCGAGTTCATGGGCGTCGTGTCGAGCCGCTTCGACGTGAGCCGCTTCGGCGCCGAGCTCGTCCGGTTCAGCCCCCGTCAGGCGGACCTCCTTCTCGTGATGGGAACCGTCACGCAGAAGATGGCGCCCGTCCTCAAGCAGATCTACGACCAGATGCCCAACCCCAAGTGGGTCGTGTCGATGGGCGCCTGCGCGAGCAGCGGCGGCTTCTACGACAACTACTCCGTGGTGCAGGGCATCGACGAGATCATCCCCGTCGACGTCTACGTCGCCGGCTGCCCGCCCCGCCCCGAGAACGTGATCGGTGCGGTCGTCAAGATCATGGAGAAGATCGACCGCGAGAAGGCGGCGGACTGGAAGTAGGGGAGGCCCGATGAACGAGTCCCAGGTCGCAGAGAAGGTCCAGGCGCGCTTCGGCGCGAAGGTTCTCCGCACGTACGAGTTCCGCGGGCAGGCCGCCGTCACGGTGGCGCCGGCCGACCTGCGCGACGTGCTGCTGTTCCTGCGCGACGACCCCGAGCTCCAGTTCGAGATGCTCATGGACGTCGGCGGCGTGGACTACCTGTCCCACCCGGACGCCGAGTCGATGGATTGGCGCTTCGAGGTGGCCTACCAGATGTACAGCCTCTCGAAAAACCACCGCTTCCGCGTGAAGGTGGCCGTCCGCGAGGATGCGCTCGACGTGCCGAGCGTGTGGGACCTCTGGGGCATCGCGAACTGGATGGAGCGCGAGGTGTTCGACCTCTTCGGCGTGCGCTTCACCGGCCACCCGAACCTGCGCCGCATCATGTGCCACGACGACTTCGTCGGGCACGCGCTGCGCAAGGACTACCCGATCACGAAGCGCCAGAAGCTGTCGCAGCCCGCGGAGAACATCCTCTGCGCGAAGCCGGAGTACGCATGAGCGCCGACGGAACCCACGTACAGCCGCTTCCGAGCGAGCTCCTGACGATCAACATCGGCCCCGCCCACCCGGCGACGCACGGCACGCTGCGGCTGCAGGTCCAGCTCGACGGCGAGACCATCGTCAACATGGGCTGCGAGATCGGCTACCTTCACCGCGGCTTCGAGAAGCAGGCGGAGAACTGCCAGTACCAGCTCGTCATCCCGTACACCGAGCGCCTCAACTACATGGGCCCGGTGCACAACAGCAACGCGTGGTGCCACGCCGTGGAGACGCTGCTCGGCATCGAGGTGCCCGCGCGGGCGCAGGCGCTGCGCGTCATCACCTCGGAGATGGGCCGCATCATCGACCACGCGGTGTGCATCGGCACGAACCTCGTGGACATCGGCGCGCTCACGAACTTCTGGTACATGTACAACTACCGCGAGAAGGTCTACGACCTCTACGAGGAGCTGTGCGGCGCCCGCATGATGGTCAACTACCCGCGCATCGGCGGCGTCAGCATGGACGCCCCGGACGGGTGGTTCGACAAGCTCCTCCGCGTGATGGACGAGATGTCGGAGGCGGTCGGCGAGGTCCGCGCGCTCGTCGAGCGCAACCGCATCTTCATGGACCGTACCATCGGCGCGGGCGTGATCACCAAGGAGATCGCCCTCTCCCACGGCGTCACCGGACCGTGCCTGCGTGCGGCGGGCATCCCCTACGACATCCGCAAGGCGCAGCCGTACTGGGGCTATGACCAGTACGAGTTCGACGTCCCGGTGGCGCAGGGCGGCGACACCTACGACCGCACCATCGTCCGCTTCCGCGAGATGGAGGAGAGCGTCAAGATCATCAAGCAGGCCGTCGCGAGGATTCCCGACGGGCCCGTGATGGTCGAGGACCACCTGGTGGCGATGCCGTCCAAGGACAAGGTCTACAACACGATGGAAGGCCTCATCAACCATTTCAAGCTGGTGATGCACGGCGTGAAGCCGCCGGTCGGCGAGCTGTACAGCGCCACCGAGGGTGGTTGCGGCGAGCTCGGCTACTACATCGTGTCCGACGGCACCCCGAACGCCTACCGGGTGCGCATCCGCCCGCCGTGCTTCGCGAACTACTCGACGTTCCCGAAGATCTCCACGGGCGGCATGATCGCGGACGCCATCGCCGCGCTCGGCAGCATCAACATCATCGCCGGGGAGCTGGACCGATGAGCATCTCCCATCGCCACGTGGCCTCTCGCGGGCCGCGCGAATGGAACGACGCGCAGCGCGTGCAGGTCGACGAGATCATGGCGCGCTACCCGACCAAGCAGGCCGCGGTGATGCCGCTGCTGTGGCTCGCGCAGGACAGCTTCGAGTGGCTGGATCTCGACGTGATGCGCCTCGTCGCGCGCACCATCGACGTCCCCGCGAGCCAGGTGCACGCGGTCGCGAGCTTCTACACGATGTTCAAGAAGGTCCCGACGGGCCGCTACGTCATCGACGTGTGCCAGACGCTGAGCTGCCACATCGTGGGTGCGGGCCCGATCATCGAGCACCTGGAGCGCATCCTCGAGGTGGACGAGCACGGCGACAGCAAGGACGGCCTGTTCACGCTGCACCGCGTCGAGTGCCTCGCGAGCTGCGGCTCCGGTCCGATGATGCAGGTCAACGAGGACTTCTTCGAGTTCCTGACGATCGAGTCGGTGGACCAGATCGTCGCGGCGTACCGCAGCGGCACGCCGCCCGTCACCCCCCAGCCCCAGGCGAGCACATGGCAGTGGAACCGGTCCGCATCCTGAGCGCGAACTGGGAGGTTCCCGGTTCGCACACCCTCGCCGTCGCGCGCACGCGCGGCACGTACTCGCGCCTTGCGAAGGCGTTCGCGATGAAGCCCGAGGAGATCACCGCGGTGGTGAAGGACTCCGGGCTCCGCGGTCGCGGCGGCGCCGGGTTCCCGACGGGCATGAAGTGGAGCTTCGTGCCCCCGAAGGACAAGCGCAACGGCAAGCCGGTGTACCTGCTGTGCAACGCCGACGAGTCCGAGCCGGGCACGTTCAAGGACCGCTACTGCATGTGGATGGACCCGCATCTCCTCATCGAGGGGATGATCCTGGCGTCCTACGCGCTCGACTGTCATCGCGCGTACATCTACATCCGCGGTGAGTTCCGCTTCATCTTCCGGCGTCTCGAGGAGGCCGTGAAGGAGGCCTACGCCGCGGGGTTCCTGGGCAAGAACATCCAGGGCAGCGGCTTCGACCTCGATCTGCACGTGCACCTCGGGGCCGGCGCGTACATCTGCGGGGAGGAGACGGCGCTCATCAGCTCGCTCGAGGGCGAGAAGGGGCAGCCCAAGCTCAAGCCGCCGTTCCCGGCCGTCGAGGGTGCGTGGAAGGCGCCGACCGTCGTGAACAACGTCGAGACGCTCGCGGCCGTGCCGTGGATCCTCGAGAACGGCGCGGCGGCGTACAAGGCGCTGGGCACCGAGAAGGCACCCGGCACGAAGCTGTTCAGCATCAGCGGGCACGTCAACAAGCCGGGTGTCGTCGAGATCTCGATGGGCATGCCGATGAAGCGCTTCCTCGAAGAGGTGTGCGGCGGCGTGCGGGGCGGGAAGAAGCTCAAGGCCATCATCCCCGGCGGTTCCTCCGTGCCGATCATGACCGCCGAGGAGGTCCTCGACGGGCTCGTCGTGACCGCGCCGAAGGCGACGGACGCCGGACCGCTCACGCACGTGAAGGTGGCACGCTGGCTCATGGAGCCGGGCGCGGCGGTCAAGCAGGGCGAGCCGATCCTCGCGTGCGAGGACGGCCTCGTCATCACCGCACCCGCGACCGGTGTCCTGTCCGACACCCGCGTCGCGGTCGGCTCGAGCGTCCCGGCGGGCCAGGCGCTCACGCGGGTCGCGCCCACGATGGACTACGAGTCCATCAACCAGGTCGCCGGCAGCTACCTCGGCTCGGGCGGGTTCATCGTGATGGACGAGGACACCGACCTCGTCGACGCGCTGACCAACCTTCTGCGCTTCTATGCGCACGAAAGCTGCGGGCAGTGCACCCCGTGCCGCGAGGGATGCGGCTGGATGTACCAGATCCTGTGTCGCGTTCGAGATCGCAAGGCGACGGAGCAGGACCTGACCACGCTGCTCGACCTTGCCGACAACATCTTCGGCAAGACCATCTGCTTCTTCGGGCCCTCCGCCGCGATGCCCGTCCAGAGCTTCCTCAAGAAGTTCCGGGGCGAGTTCGTCGCACGCGTGCAGAAGCCCGACGCGCCCGTGCCCGTCACGGCGATCACCGGAGCCGCCTGATGCCCATCGTCAAGATCAACGACAAGGAAGTCGAGGTCCCCGCCGGGACCAACATGATCGAGGCGGCCAAGCGGGTGGGGGAGGAGATCCCGCACTACTGCTACCACCCGCACCTGAGCATCGCCGGCAACTGCCGGATGTGCCTGGTGGACGTGGTCGGCGGACGTGGCCCCGAGATCGCCTGCAACATGCAGGCGCGGGACGGCCTCGCGATTCGCACCGACACGCCCGCCGTGACGAAGATGCGCAAGTCGGTGATGGAATTCCTGCTGGTCAACCACCCGCTGGACTGCCCGATCTGCGACCAGTCCGGCGAGTGCCGCTTGCAGGACTACTACATGGACCACGGCCGCTACGACAGCCGCGGCATGGATCCCAAGGTCGGCAAGCACAAGCGCCAGGACATCGGCACGCAGCTGGTGCTCGACAGCGAGCGCTGCGTGCACTGCAGCCGCTGTGAGCGGTTCGGCGACGAGGTCACCGGCACGGGCGAGCTTCGGCTCATGAACCGCACCGATCACACCGAGATCGGCGTGTTCCCCGGCGACCACATCACGCACGAGTACCAGGGCAACCTCTCCGAGATCTGCCCGGTCGGCGCGCTCACGAGCAAGGACTTCCGCTTCGAGCGCCGCGTGTGGTACTTGAAGGAGACGGCGTCGGTGTGCAACGGCTGCGCGACCGGCTGCAACCTCACGGTGTGCCACCAGGAGGGCGAGGTCTTCCGCTTCTCCGCGCGGCGCAACGACGCGGTCAACAAGAGCTGGCTGTGCGACGTCGGCCGGTACGCCTACAAGGAGGTCGCGAGCCTCGAGCGCCTGCTCCGTGGCAGCGTCGACGGGCGCGCGGTCTCGGGCGAGGAGGCCGTCGCGGCGCTCTCCGAGCGCCTGAAGGCGGCCGGTGCGGCGCGTGTCGGCATCGTGCTCGGCAACAAGGCGACGAACGAGGCGAACTGGGCCGCGTTGCAGCTGTCGAAGGGCGCGCTGCGCGGTGCGCGCGTGTTCTTCGTCGACGGCAACGACCCCGGCGCGAAGCCGGGCGACGCGATCCTGCAGGACTCGGACCGTGCGCCCAACAGCGCGGGCGCCCGGCTCCTCGCGGCCCACGACGGGCAGGTCGGGGACTCCGACGCCCTTCGCGCCGCCTTCGCGGAGCTCACGTGGCTCGTCGTCCTCGAGGATGACGTGCTGGCGAGGCTCGGCGGGCTCGCCGGGCCGTCCATCGCGTACGTCGGTGCGCTCCGGAACACCACGTCCCGTGCGGCCACGATCGTCGTTCCGTCGGCGCACTCCGTCGAGCAGGACGGGAGCTTCGTCAACCGTCAGGGTCGCGTGCAGCGCATCCGCCGTGCGGTGAACCCCGCCGGCGAGAGCGTCCCCGGCTACGTCGCGATGGACCGCCTCGGCGCCGCGCTCGGCCAGGCGACCGGGACGCAGATGGTCGCGGCGACCTTCAACGCGATGGCGAAGGCGGTTCCCGCGTTCGCCGGCATCGAGTTCAAGTCCCTCGGCGAGGCCGGTGTCCTCGTCGCGTCGGAAGGAGCGCGCGTATGAGCCTCGAAACCCTCGCGCCGTGGCTGGCCGTGCTCGCCAAGTGCGTGTTCTCCGTCGCGTTCGTGATGAACATCGTGCCGCTCCTCATCTGGGCGGAGCGCAAGGGCGCCGCGTACATCCAGGACCGTCCGGGCCCGAACCGTGCGAGCATCCTCGGAATCCGCGCGGGCGGGCTCGTGCACACGCTCAATGACGTCGTCAAGCTGATCATGAAGGAGGACATCGTCCCGGGGCACGTGGAGCGCGGCTACTGGGCGACGGCGCCGGTCATCTCCATGACCGTGGCGTTGTGCACGTTCGCGGTGGTGCCGTTCGGCGATCGCCTCTCCATCCCGATCGACGGCAAGACCTTCGAGGTCGCGCTTCAGGTCTCCGGCATCGACGGCGGGCTGCTGTTCGTGCTCGCGATGACCGGCATCGGGGTGTACGGCGTCATGCTCGCGGGGTGGGCCAGCAACAACAAGTTCTCCCTCCTCGGCGGGCTCCGCGCGAGCGCGCAGATGGTCAGCTACGAGCTGGCGATGGGCCTGAGCGCCGTGGTGGTGTTCCTCATGAGCGGCTCGGTCTCCCTCTCGGAGATCGCGCAGCAGCAGTCCGGCGCCATCTGGCACTGGAACGTGTTCTCTCCGCCGGGCTTCATCGCCTTCGTGCTCTTCTGGGTGGCCGCGTTCGCCGAGACGAACCGCACCCCGTTCGACCTTCCCGAAGGCGAGGCGGAGCTCGTGGGTGGCTACCACACCGAGTACAGCTCGCTGCGCTTCGCGCTGTTCTTCATGGCCGAGTACGCGAACATGATCGTCGCGTCGGCGGTGACCGCCACGCTGTTCTTCGGTGGCTACAACGTGCCGTTCCTCGACGGCACGGCGCTGCGTGCCAACGCGGACCTGCTGCTCACCGTGGCGGGCTTCGGCGCGGTTCCGGCGTTCCTGTTCTTCGCGGCCGTCGCGTGGAAGCGTCGCAACCGCCCGTTCTACCAGCAGATTCCCTCCGATGACCCGCGTCAGCGGGAGCCGGTGGTGTTCGCAGCCATCTGGATTGGTGCCGCGCTCGCGCACGCCGCGCTCGGCGTCCTGGGTCTGACCGGCATCGTGGGTGCCACCGCCCTCGGGCCGGACCTCGTCGCGTTCGTCGCGCAGCTCTCCGCGCTGGCGGTGAAGATCCTGATCGGCTGCTGGATCTTCATCTGGGTCCGCTGGACCGTGCCCCGGTTTCGCTACGACCAGCTCATGGACCTCGGCTGGAAGATGATGCTCCCCGCCGCCCTCGCCAACGTGTTCCTCGCGTCCCTCTGGGTGATCGCGAAGCAGACCTTCTTCGCCTGAGAGGTTCCGATGGCACTCCCCGCGCCGAACAAGAAGCTCTCCACGCCCGAAGCGCTCTACCTCGTCGAGGTGGTCAAGGGCATGGTGCTCACGATGAGCCACGTCGTCAAGAACATCCTGCAGCCCGAGCGATTCCGCACGATCGAGTACCCGGACATCCGGAAGCCGATGGCCGACCGCTACCGCGGCGCCCACCGCCTCACGACCCGTTCGGACGGCAAGGTCAAGTGCGTGGCGTGCATGTGCTGCCCCACGATCTGCCCCGCGAAGTGCATCACCATCGTGGCGGGCGAGGATCCGCAGGACCCGATCGAGAAGTTCCCGGTCGAGTTCCAGATCGACATGCTGCGGTGCATCTTCTGCGGCTTCTGTGTCGAGGCGTGCCCGAAGGACGCCATCCGCATGGACACGAAGATCTACGAGATCAACGCGTACACGCGCCAGGACATGGTCCACAACAAGGCGTACATGGTCAACCTGCTCGACGGCGTGAAGCCCGCGGCCGAGGACGTGTACCGCGCGAATCCCGAGCAGGCGCCTGCCGGGTACACCTTCGACGAGCCTCCGGTCGCGTGACCGTGACCCTCGCGCCTTCCCACCCGTTCCGCGCAGGTTGACATGACCCAGCCGGTCCTCTTCTACTTCTTCTCCCTCGTGGCCGTCGTGGCGGGACTCCTGGTGGTCACCGCCCGCAACCCGATTTCGAGCGCCCTCTCGCTGGTGGTGTGCTTCTTCGGGTTGGCGGCCGACTACGTGCTCCTGGACGCGCATTTCGTGGCGGTGATCCAGGTGCTCGTGTACGCCGGCGCCATCATGGTGCTGTTCATCTTCGTGATCATGCTGCTGAACCTGCGCCACCCGGGCGGTCCGACGCTGGACCTCTCGCGACGGGCGCTGTTCGGTGTGGCGGTCGCGGGGCTGCTCGGCGTCGGGCTGATCGTCGGCCTCGAGCACGTCGTCGGCGGTCCGATGCCGCAGGTGCCGGCCGACTTCGGCACGATCGCGCAGGTGGGTGCCGCGATCTTCCAGCCGGACAGCCGCTGGCTGCTGCCCTTCGAGGTGGTGTCCGTGCTCCTCACCGTGGCGGTCATCGGTGCCGTCGTCCTCGCCAAGCGGGAGATCTGAATGGAGACCGTCGGGCTGTTCCCCGTGCTCGCCGTGAGCGCGGCCCTGTTCGCGATCGGTGTCGCAGGCGTGCTCACGCGCCGCAACGCCCTCATCGTCTTCATGAGCGTGGAGCTGATGCTCAACGCGGTCAATCTCTCCTTCGTGGCGTTCGCCCGGGAGAATCTCGCGGTGGACGGACACGTCTTCACGGTCTTCGTGATGGCGGTCGCTGCTGCCGAGGCGGCCGTGGGCCTCGCGCTCGTCATCCTGCTGTTCCGCAACCGGGTCACCGTCGATCTCGACGACCTCGATCTCCTCAAGGGGTAACCGATGCTCGCGCTGATCCCTGCGCTCCCGCTGCTGGGGGCCGTCGTCAACGCCGTGCTGAACGTGCGTGCGAGCCGAGTCGTCGCGGGCAGCATCGCCTCCGCGATGGTGCTCGCCGCCGCGGCGCTCTCCTTCGCCACCTTCGCCCAGGTGCACGGGATGCCTGCGGAGGGCCACGAGGTCCCCGCGGTGACGCAGACGCTGTGGACCTGGATGAAGGCGGGGCCGCTCTCCGTCGATTTCGGCCTGCGCGTGGACCCGCTGTCCGCCGTGATGATCTGCGTGATCACCGGCATCGGGTCGCTCATCCACCTCTACTCCATCGGGTACATGACGGACGAGAAGGACGAGAAGAGCGTCTGGCGCTTCTTCGTGTACCTCAACCTCTTCGTCTTCTCGATGCTCCTGCTCGTGATGGGCGACAGCTTCCCGCTGATGTTCGTCGGCTGGGAGGGGGTCGGTCTGTGCAGCTACCTGCTCATCGGCTTCTGGTACGAGAACACCGAGTACGCGAAGGCGGGAAAGAAGGCGTTCGTCACCAACCGCGTCGGTGATTTCAGCTTCATCCTCGGCCTGTTCTGGCTGTTCTGGAGCCTCGGCGACAAGGCGACGATGAACTTCGTGCAGCTCGAGCACGTCATCGCCGCGAACCCGGCGCTCGTCGGTGGCGCGGGTGGGCTCGCCGTCACGGGCATCTGCCTGCTCCTCTTCGGCGGCGCCACGGGCAAGAGCGCGCAGCTTCCGCTGTTCGTGTGGCTCCCCGACGCGATGGCCGGCCCGACGCCGGTGTCCGCGCTCATCCACGCGGCGACGATGGTGACGAGCGGCATCTACATGCTGTGCCGCCTCAACTACCTCTTCGCGCTGGCACCCGCGGCGCTCGCGGTGGTCGCGACGATCGGCGCGTTGACCGCGTTCTTCGCGGCGACCATCGCGGTGACGCAGACCGACATCAAGAAGGTCCTCGCGTACTCCACGGTGTCCCAGCTCGGCTTCATGTTCCTGGGTGTGGGCGTCGGCAGCTTCACGGCGGGCTTCTTCCACGTCCTCACGCACGCCTTCTTCAAGGCGCTCATGTTCCTCGGGGCGGGCAGCATCATCCACGCCCTGCACCACGAGCAGGACATGCGGAACATGGGCGGCCTGCGGAAGTACATGCCGGTGACGTTCGGCACGTTCCTCATGGGCTACCTCGCCATCATCGGCGTGCCGGGCTTCTCGGGCTTCTTCTCGAAGGACGAGATCCTCTGGCTCACGTTCAGCACCGAGGTCTTCCGCGACCTTCCGCTCGGGATGGTGATGCCGAAGCTGCTGTGGCTGCTCGCGACGACCGCGGCCCTGTTCACCGCGTTCTACATGAGTCGCCTCATGTTCATGACCTTCGCCGGAACCTTCCGCGGCGGTCACGGCCACGACGCCCACGGCCATGGTCACGACGCGCACGCCGCCCACGGCCACGACGCCCACGCAGGCCATGACGGCCACGGCGCGCACGGCCACGATCCGCACGAGTCCCCCGCGGTGCTCACCGGGCCGCTCGTGGTGCTCGCGATCCTCTCCGTGGTCGGCGGCGCGCTCAACCTGCCGGAATGGACCGGGCAGCACGGCTTCCTCCACGGGTTCCTGCACCCCGTGTTCCAGGGCTCCGCGCACCTTCCCTTCTCGCAGGACCACGCGCTCGAGTTCCCCCTCATGGGCCTCACGCTCGTCGGCATCGCCGCGTCGGTCGGCCTCGCGTGGTTCCTCTACGTGAAGGATCCCACGCGTCCGGCGCAGATCGCCGCCCGCGCGAAGGCGCTCTACCAGGGCTCTCTGCACAAGTGGTACGTCGACGAGATCTACGACGCCGTGCTGCTCAAGCCGCTCGTGCTCGGCTCGCGCCAGGTGCTGTGGGCCGTCGTGGACGCGCTCCTCATCGACGGTGCCGTCAACGGCGCCGCCCGCGTCGCCACCGGCGCCGGTTCCCTCCACGCCCGCATCCAGAACGGGCGTGTCCAGGCCTACGCTCTCGGCATCGCCGCAGGCTCGGCCCTCCTCGTGCTCGCCTACGCGCTGGGGTCGTGAGCCATGGATTCCCTGCTCAGCATCGTCACCTTCCTGCCGATCGTCGGCGCTGCCGTCGTCGCGATGCTTCCCGAGCGCTCGGCGAAGGTCTCCGCGATGGCGGTGTCCGTCCTCGCGCTGCTCGCGTCCATCCCGCTGTGGACGGAGTTTGACCCGGGCAGCACCGAGGCCTACCAGTTCGTCCAGAACGTGCCGTGGATCGAGCGTTTCGGCGTCTCCTACCACCTCGGCATCGACGGCGTCAGCCTCGTCCTGGTGCTGCTCACCACCGCGATGATGCCCATCATCGTCGCGGCGGGCTTCAGCGGCGTCGAGCGCAACCACCGGGCCTACTACGCGCTGATGCTCGTGCTGGAAGGCGCGATGATCGGCTCGTTCGTCGCGTTGGACACCTTCCTGTTCTACCTGTTCTGGGAGGCGGTCCTCCTGCCGATGTACCTGCTCGTCGGCGTCTGGGGCGGCGAGAACCGCATCTACGCGGCCGTGAAGCTGTTCCTCTACACGGCGGCCGGCTCGCTCCTCATGCTGGTGGCGCTCATCGCGCTCTACCAGCACCAGGCCGCGACGGGAACGCCGTCCACGGATCTGCTCAAGCTGCTCGAGCTCGACATCCCGCGTTCGATGCAGCTCTGGTGCTTCGCGGCCTTCGCGCTCGCGTTCGCCATCAAGGTGCCGATGTTCCCGGTCCACACCTGGCTTCCGGACGCCCACGTGCAGGCGCCGACCGGTGGGTCGGTGGTCCTCGCGGGCGTCATGTTGAAGATGGGGACGTACGGGTTCTACCGCTTCGCGATGCCGCTGTTCCCCCAGGGCGTCACGGCGTTCGGGCCGGTCATCATCGCGCTGTCGGTCATCGGGATCGTCTACGGCGCCCTCGTCGCGATGGTGCAGGACGACGTGAAGAAGCTCGTGGCCTACTCCTCGGTGAGCCACATGGGCTTCGTGATGCTGGGCCTCTTCGCGCTCAACGCGCCGGGTGTCACGGGCAGCGTCTACCAGATGCTCAACCACGGGGTGAGCACCGGCGCGCTGTTCCTGCTCGTCGGCGTCCTCTACGAGCGTCGTCACACGCGCCGCATCGTGGACTACGGCGGTCTGTCCAAGGTCGTGCCGGTGTTCGCCACGTTCTTCATGCTCGTGACGTTCAGCTCCATCGGGCTGCCGCTGCTCAACGGCTTCGTCGGGGAGTTCATGATCCTGCTCGGCGCCTTCCAGTACGCGCCGCTTCCGACGGTGCTCGCCGCGTCCGGCGTGATCTTCGGCGCCGCCTACATGCTGTGGATGTTCCAGCGCGTGATGTTCGGCCCGCTCACGAACCGCGCGAACGCCGCGCTGACCGACATGAACGCGCGCGAGATCGCCTACATGGTGCCGCTCGCCCTCGCGATCGTGGTCATGGGCGTGTACCCGCAGCCGATCCTCGACCGCGTGCAGCCCTCGGTGGACCGCTTCCTCGTCCGCATGTCGCAGGAAGGCCACTACGGCGGCGGGTCGCCCTATGCCGCCACGGCGGGCACGCCCTCCTGGGTCGGTCCGCGTCCGGCGGCGCCCGAAACCGCTCCCCATCCCGTTGACGCCGCACCTGCGGCGGAGGGCTCGCACTGATGGAACCGCTCGACACCGTTGCCTCGCTGGTCGCCATCGCGCCGGCGTGCCTGATCTTCGTGGCGGCCATGGTCGTGATGATGATGGCGGCCGTGTCCCGGCCGACGCGCACGGGCGGGCTGTGGGCCATCTCCCTCGCGGTGCTGGTCGTCGCAGGGGTGCTGTCCGGCGCACGGCTCCCAACCGAGGCGGCCCCGGCGTTCTCCGGCATGCTCCGCGTGGATGCCTACGGCGCGTTCTTCAACGTGGTGGCGGCGATCTCCGGCGTGCTCGCCGTGCTGATGAGCGAGGAGTACCTCGAGCGCATCGGCGTGCGGGTGGGGGAGTACTACGCGCTCGTCCTCTTCGGCGTCTTCGGCATGATGCTCATGGGCATGAGCAACGACCTGATGATGGTGTTCGTCGCGCTGGAGGTGATGAGCCTCAGCATGTACGTGCTCGCGGCGCTCAAGCGTGCGGACCCGCGCAGCGTCGAGGCGGGGTTCAAGTACTTCATCCTCGGCGCGTTCAGCTCGGGCCTCATGCTCTACGGCATCAGCCTCGTGTACGGCGCGGTCGGGTCGACGTCGCTCGATGCGGTGGCCCAGGTGGCCTCGGGTGCCCGCGCATCGGCGCACCCGTCGCTGCTCGGCGTCGGTGGCGCGCTGATCGTGGTCGGCTTCGGCTTCAAGGTCGCGAGCGTGCCGTTCCACCTCTGGACGCCGGACGTCTACCAGGGCGCGCCCACGTCGGTCACGGCGCTCATGTCGAGCGGCGTGAAGGCCGCGAGCTTCGCGGCGTTCCTGCGGTTCGTCGTCGCGGCCACCGGTCACGACGGAGGCTGGACCTCCGCGTTGTGGGCCATGGCCGCGCTGACCATGATCGTCGGCAACGTGAGCGCGCTCGTGCAGCGCGACCTCAAGCGGATGCTGGCGTACAGCTCGATCGCGCACGCGGGCTACCTGCTCATGGCGCTCGTGGCGGTCGGCCACCCCGCCGAGGCCGGCGGCGTGTCGGCCGCGGCGCGCGCGGCGGCCGGTTCCGGCGTGCTGTTCTACGCGCTCGCCTACACGCTGATGAACGCCGGTGCGTGGGCGGTCCTCACGATGTTCGTGCGTGACGGCGCGGACGCCACCGACCTCGACTCGCTCGCGGGGCTCGGGCACACGCGGCCGTGGCTCGCGACGGGCCTGTCGGTGTGCTTGCTGTCCCTCGCCGGGTTCCCCGCGACCATCGGGTTCGTCGGCAAGTTCATGCTGTTCTCCGCCGCGGTCGAGGCGGGCTACGTCGGGCTCGCGGTGATCGGTGCTATCGGCGCGGCCGCTGGTCTCTACTACTACCTGCGCCCGATGGTCGTGATGTTCATGGGAGAGGGGCACCCCGCGCCGGTCCGTGCCCGCTGGGCCGGTGCCGCCGTGGCCGTGTGCTCCGTGCTCGTGCTCGGCCTCGGCCTTCTCCCGTCCCACGTGCTCGCGCTGGCGGAGCACTCGGTGATGTCGCTCGCAGCGCCCTGAGGCTCCCGCGATTGCGCGGGGGCGCGCTCGGCAGGTATACTCCCGGCGTGCGCGTGCGCGCCGGGAGTTTGCATGTCCGGACGGGTCGGTGCGTGGGGATGGGCGTTCGTGGCGCTCGCCGTGGTGGGATGCTCGGATCCGTCGAAGGCGACGGACACCGGCGAGAGCGCCCTCGCGGCGAACGATGGCATCCGCTTCTGGCCGCCGCAGGCGGGTCGCGGCACGACGGTGGACGCGCGCGTGTCCGCCGGGCGTTCGCTGTTTCGCTTCGACACGACCGACCTGCAGATCGCCGGCGACGGGGTCACCGTCAACCGCGTGCAGGTGCTCGACGGCTACACCCTCTCGGCGAACCTCGGCATCGCGGACGACGCCGCGCTCGATCCCCGCGACGTCACCCTCTCCACGGGCGAGGTGACCGTCACGCTCGAGGACGCCTTCGAGGTGGTCGCCGACAGCCTCGTCGTGACGCCGGCGCGTGCGCGCATCGGCGAGACCGTGGACGTCGAGATCGTCGGCAACCAGACCGCGTGGGAGCCCGGCGTGTCGTGGCCGACCTTCGGCGACGGCATCGACGTGCTCTCCGTCGACGTGCTCTCGGATTCCTTCGCGACGGCGCGCGTGACCGTGCGCGGGGACGCGACGCCCGGCCTGCGGGACGTGCGGATGGGGACGCGCGCCGCCACGACGACGGCCTACGATGCGTTCCAGGTCGACCGTGTCGCGCTCTCGGCGGTCTTCGACCCGACGACCGCGCGGCAGGGGGACACCGTGGAGTTCTCCGTGTACGCCGCGGGCACGCACTTCGGGCCCGCGACGGAGCTGACCTTCATGAAGGACGGGCGACGCAACGGCGATGTCGTCGTCGACTCGCTGCGGGTCGTGGACGCGCAGAACCTGTGGGGGACGATGACGGTCAGCAACGCCGCGGAGCTCGGCGGTCGGGACGTCCTCCTCACCACGCGGGACGAGGGCGTCTATGTGACCGACGCCTTCACGATCGAGGGGGGCCCGCTCGACCTCTCCAATGTCGGCATCGCGCTCTCGTTCGACGTCATCCGCGGCATCGACCGCGCCACCGGCGCGATGTCCGAGTCGGTGAGCGCCTCCGCGCTGTTCTACATCCCGCTCGACCCCGCGTGTCCCGACAGCCCGGAGGCCTACGGATGCACCGACGGCGAGGACAACGACGGTGACGGCTGGTTCGACTGCTACGACAGCGACTGCGGCGGCTCGCAGGAGTGCCTGTCCGGGCCGCAGCCCTACGACGCCAACGGGGTGTTCCAGACCTACGTGACGGGCGGGTCGTCGGACTGCCCGGTGCCGATCACCGTCGGAGCCGGCGAGCACGTGTGGTTCGAGAGCCCGTGCAACATCGTGCAGCTCGATCGCCAGATCGACCGCGCGACCGGCATGATCTACTACTCCGCCCCGCTCACGCTGGACGACTACTGCTTCGGCCAGCTCTACGACCTCCACACCCAGGGCGAGGAAGACGGCATCGGAGAGTACCTGCTCGAAGGGGTGCAGCCGACCGTGCCGGCAGACTTCCAGCTGCTCTCGCCGCCGCTCTGGGGGGACGCGGTGCAGCCGCGGGGCGCGCCCTTCGCCTACACGTGGACGCCGGCGATGACGTACCCGTCGGCCTACTTCGTCACCAGCCTGGGCGGAAACCTCGTCGCCACGGGAGAGGGCGGGTACGTCGGCTCCATCCCCTGGGACGACGGCGCGCACGCCTACACCGCCGAGGAGGTCGGCGCGCTCGCGGGTCCGACCGCCAGCTTCGCGGCGTACAGCGTCATCCCGCAGGGGCCCCCGTTCGGGTTCCCGTTCAGCACCATCCAGGACAACACCAGCGGCACGATGGTGTACGTCGGTGGCACGGTGGTGTTCGAGTGACGGGCCTCCTCGCGCTCCTCGTCGCCTGCAACGAGAACAACCTCGGGAAGGTGCAGCGCGACGCCGTCGGGGTGGTCCTCGGCGACTTCGACGACGTGAACGGCGTCCTCGTGGCGCTCGACGTCCCGGCGGTGCCCTACGACGGCTTCATCGTACAGGCGGCCTATGAGCCCGAGCGCGACCGCACGCGTCGCGGGAGCCTTGGGGTGACGGTGGAGATGCTGCTCGGGTCGGTCGACGCCGACGGGCGGCGGGAGCTCGCGCAGTACGGCACGATCTTCGTCGCGTCGGGGACGCGCGGGCTCGGCGCCGGCCAGTACAACAACGCGCTGCTGCCCGACGACATGCTCCTCGTCGCGCAAGAGGGCGAGGACGGGCCGCTGGTGCAGTCCCTGTGCGACTTCGCGGACGGCGGCGGCACGCTGGTGCTCAGCGACTGGGCCTACGACGTGGTCGAAGCCTGCTGGCCGGACGCCGTGGCCTTCGTGGGCGATGGGGACGGGCCGGACGCCGCACAGGTCGGCGAGGCGTCGTCGGACCTCGTCGCGGACGTGGTCGACGAAGATCTGGCGGCGACCTTCGGCGCCACCGTCGCGCTGCAACTCGACTACAGCGCATGGAGCGTCATGCGGTCGGTCGGCGAGGACGTCGACGTGCTCCTCCAGGGCGACGCCGCGTACCAGCCGGACCCCGCCGAGCCGGTGGTCGATGCCGTCGACCTGCCGATGCTCGTCCGTTTCCAGCCCGGCTCCGGCACGGTGCTCTACGGGTCGTTCCATTGGAGCGCCCAGAACCCGATGCTCGCGCAGAACCTCCTCCACACGCTCGTGACCACGCTGCCGCGGTCTGCCGCCACGGAGTCCCGATGACCCTCGCGCTCGCCGCGTTGCTCGCCTGCCAGGAGAACAACTTCTCGCAGCTCACCCAGGAGGACGTGTTCCAGCAGGAACGCATCCAGACCGTCGACGTGCTGCTCGTCGTCGACAATTCCTGCTCGATGGTCGAGGAGCAGGACAAGCTCGCCTCGAACTTCGACGCCTTCATCCAGTACTTCGACGAGGCCGAAGTGGACTGGCAGATCGGCGTCGTCACCACCGACGTCGAGGATGAGCGCCAGCGGGGTCATCTGCTCGGCGGGGACGACGAGATCGTGCTGCGCGACGCGGACGGCAGGCTGGTCGATGCGGTCGCCTACGATCGGCGCTGGGCGCTGGACGCCGGGGTCGTCGCGTCGCTGGACCCGAGCCGCCACACCGCGGTGAGCAACGATCTGCGGACGGCCTGGTGCCTCGGGACCGCGGCCACACCGGGCGCCCCGAACGTCGGGTGCGCGGATGCCGCCGGTGGCCCGGGCGTGGACGCGCGCTACGGCAGCGTCCTCATCACGGAGTTCCTCGTCGATCCGGCGGAGCAGACCGACGCCGAGGGAGAATGGGTGGAGCTCACCAACCTCACGGACGCCGACGTCGCGCTCGGGGGGTGGACGCTCTCGGACGAAGGCCGCAACGCGTGGACCTTCCCGGCCGACGCGGTGCTTCCCGCCGGCGCGGCCCGCGTCCTCGGGCGCTCCGGGTCGGTCGCGGGCGTCACATGGACCACGGGGGCGGCGTTCACGCTCAACAACCATGACTTGTACCTGCGCTCCGGCAACGATGCCGCCGCGGAGATCTTCGCGGAGATGGTCGCGCAGGGCACGTCCGGCTCCGGCCTCGAGCAGGGCTTCGAGGCGGCCCGCCTCGCGCTCGCCGAACCCCTCGCGTCCGGTGACAACGCCGGCTTCGTGCGGGAGGACGCCAACCTCTCGATCCTGTTCGTATCGGACGAGGAGGACATCTCGCCGCGGTCGGTGCCCGACTACCTGCGGGCCTACGCCGACGCGAAGGGGCCGGAGGCCTACCGCAACCGCGCCCGCATGAACGTGTCGGCCGTGGTCGGGGACCGCGCGCCGGAGCTCGCGGGCGAGCCGAGCTGCGCCTCCGCCACGGGCGTGGCCGAATGGGGCGCGCGCTACGTCGCCGCAGCGGCCGCCACCGGCGGGCTGCACGACAGCATCTGCGCCGACGACTTCTCCCCGATCGTGAACGACCTCGGCCTGACGCTGTCCGGCTTGCAGTCGGAGTTCGAGCTCTCCCGGATGCCGGTCCTCGACAGCCTCGAGGTGCGCCTCTACGCGAGCGCGGACGACGACTCGCTCCTGCGCACGCTGGTGCGCGACACCGACTACACCTACGTGGAGGAGCGCAACGTGATCCGCTTCGAGGGCGACCAGGTGCCGCCGAGCGAGACCTACATCCTCGTCGAGTACAAGCGCCGGGGGGGCGCATGATCGCGCTCCTCCTCGGCCTGCTCGCGTGCGGTGGCGCGGAGGAGGCGGCGTGCAGCGCCGAGACGCCGTGCCCGTTCGGTTCGGTGTGCGTCGAGGGCGTCTGCGAGCTGCAAGCCTGCGCGACGTCGGAGCAATGCGCCATCGAGCAGTACTGCCTCGCCGGTCAGTGCATCGATGGCTGCGCGGAGGACACGGACTGCGTGTTCGGGGACACGTGCGACGCGGCGACCGCGACGTGCGTGGAGGCGACCTGCACCGACACCCACGTGGACTGTGCCTTCGGCGAGTTCTGCGCCAGCGACGGCGCGTGCGTGGAGGCCGGTGGCGCCTACTGCCGACCGTGCGAGGATGACGGGGACTGCGGTGGCGGCGGAAACATGTGCATCGGCGGCTACTGCGGCGTCACCTGCGCGGCCGACCAGGAGTGCCCGGCCGGCTACGACTGCGCGCCCATCGGGGACATGGGTGGAAACATCGTGTCGTACCAGTGCATGTCCGCCTGCTGGATGGACGGGGAGTCACCGTGACGATGCTCCTGCTGATGCTCGCCTGCTCGGACCCCGACGCCCCGGCGAGCGTGACGCCGCCGACGCTCGAGGGACCCACGCTCGTCCACACGGCGCCGGCCGGCGCGCAGGCGGGGGTGCCGCTCGTGCTCGAGGTCGACGTGTCCGATCCGGACGGCGTCGCCACGGTGGCGCTGTACCACCGGCGCGGCGGCGAATCCCAATGGGACGTGCTCCCGATGACGCTCGCGCAGGCCGGGCGCTACACGGCGACGCTCGATGGCGCGGACGTGCTCGCGCCCAGCCTGGAATACTACGTGCGCGCCGAGGATGGCGGCGCCGTCCCGGCACGGGCCTACCTGCCCGAGGATTCGGTGGACGCGCCGTTCGTCGTCCCCGTTGCGGTGGAGGGCGTGCCGCTGCCGTTCGTCGAGGACTTCGAGCGTACCGACGGTGAGGTGGCGCTGCGGGAGATCGGCTGGGCCTCCGCCGCGCTCGGCTTCCGCGGCAACGGCTGGGTGCTCGATTCCGAGGCGCACGGCGGGGAGGGGAGCGTCGCGCACCCGCGGTCCACGACGGCGGGCGGCGCGGTGGAGGACTGGCTGCTCGGGCCGGTCCTGGACCTCTCGGCCGTGGCGGACGCGCAGGTCACGTGGTGGGAGCGCGGCCGCAACGGCGCCGCGGCGGACCACGCGCTCTGGGCGAGCACCGACAGCCGCGATCCGCAGCGCGGCACGTGGGTGCCCGTGGTGGAACACCTCGCGCCGCCGCCGGACGGGCCCTGGACGCCGTCGCCGGTGGTCGACCTCTCCGCGTTCGTCGGCGCGACGAACGTCGCCCTCGCGTGGGTCGTGCGCGGGGCGGCAACGGAGGACTGGTGGCTGGACGACGTGCGCGTCGAGACCCGCCAACCGGTGCTGGTCGCCGAGGTGCTCGAGGTGCCGGACGGCATCCTCCCGGGTGCGGCCGGGACGGTCCGCGTCGCGCTCTCCAACGACAGCGAACGTGACGCGGACGGCGTGAATGTCGCGCTCGCGTTCCCCGGGGCCGACGTCGTGGTGGAGGGCGGCGCCGAGGGGCTCGCGCTCGCGGCGGGTCAGTCCACCGACGTCACGTTCACGGTGCGCGTGGGGGAGGACGTCGGGGTGCCGCAGAACGTGGCGGGGGTGGTCACCGTCACCCGCGGCGACCACGTGCGCGCGATCGACACGCACCTGCGCGTGGGACCGCCGGCGGTGGCGCACGTCGGATTCACGCCGAACGGCGCCGGCGACGTCGAGGTGATCCTCGGCGCCGGGACGCCCGACGCGCCGGACTGGGAGGTCGTGCTGCACGACGCGCCCGCCGACGCGGCGCTCGACCTGACCCGCGACGTCACCGACCAGCACGCGCTCCTTCCGCCGCGTCGCGACGGCACGCGCTGGTACGTGAAGGTCACGTCGGACGCCGGGGGGGCGCTGACCGGCTTCGGGTTCGACTGGCTCGGAGAGGCGTTCGAGGCGGAGTACCTTCCGCCGGTGCCCGCCCGCGTGACGACGACGGCGTGGCTTCCCTCGCCGGTTGCGTACACCGCGTCGGTGACGACGGCGCCTTCCCCGCTGACGCCGGGCGCGACGGGCGTGGTGGTGGCGCTCTCGGTGCACAACGACGGTGCGGCCGGCCCAGGCCCGCTCGTCGCGCGGTGGGAGAGCCGCGACCCCGCGTTGCAGGTGCGCGCGCCGGCCGAGGTGACCGTGGACGCCGACGGGTTGGGTCACGGCGACGGCGTCTCCCTCGATGGCGCCTTCGTCCTCGACGTGTCACCCGAGCATGTCGACGGCACCGATCTCCTCGCGGAGATCGTGCTCGACGACGGGCAGTCGGAGACGCGCGTGCCGGTGCGCGTCGCGGTGCCGTGGCCGTCCCCGCAGGTCCATTCCGTCCGCGTCGACGACGACGGCGGCGACGGCATCCTCGACCCCGGCGAGCACGCGGACCTGGAAGTGCGGCTGGTCAACGGCGGCACGCTCGCGCTGAACGGGCCGCTCGAAGCGACGCTCTCTCTCGCGGACGGCAGCGTCGCGACGGCGGCGTTGGACTCCTCGGTCGAGGACTACCCGGCGCTCACCGTGGGGCAAGCCGCCTGGCCGAGCGACCCGTGGGACGTCACCGTCGAGGGCGGGGCGCCGGGGGACGTGCTCGCGCTGCGCGTGACGCTCACCGACGGCACGCACACGTGGACGGTCCCCGTCCCGGTGACGCTCGGGGAGCCGTCGTGGCAGCCATTCGCGTCCGCCGACGCACGCGGGGACGTGGTGTCTCCCGGGACGGCGGACCTTCGCGCGGGACGCTGGCGCGTGGCGGGCGGCTCCCTCGAGGTCGAGCTCGACACGACCGCGCCGTTCGTGATGCAGGACCTCTTCGTGGAGGCGTGGGCGACGGCGCTGGGCTCGCAATGGAGCTACCACCGGTTCGTGGTGCAGGGCGGCACCGCCGTCGCGCAGGGCTATGGCCCGACGGGGTTCGTCGATCTCGGGCGCCCGGCGGTGCGCGCGGTGGACGCCGACACGCTGCGTCTCACGCTGGTGCTCGCCGACCTGGACATTCCCGCGAACCAGCTCAGCATCGGCTTCGCAGCGGGCTGGTGCGGTCCGCCGACGTACTACTGCGACCACTACCCGGACGGCTGGGGCTACGCATACACCTGGGACTTCTACCCGTCCCGGTTCCTCAACTGGAGCTGGTAGCCGCTCAGTCCGGCAGGGTCGCGACGACGTCCCGCCGGGCGGCGATCCAGTTCACGAGTGCGTCCAGTTCGGCGTCGTAGGCCTCCACGTCGCGCATGGCGCGCCCCGGGTCCTCGCGCGCGGCCGCGTCGCGCGCGGCTTCGTGCCATCGGCGCAGGTCGTCGGGGGCGTTCGTCAGCACCTGGTCGTCGAAGGCGTGGACGTGGGCGCGATAGCGGTCCCGTCCGGCGCGGGTGTCCAGGAGGCGACGCACCAGACGCCAACGTGGCGCGACGTCGCGCAGGTCCAGCGCCGGCGCGAGGTCGTGGGGGCGCATGGCCTCGTTGAAGTCCCACGGGATCCAGCGCATCCGCCCGTCCGCGTCGCCGGAGACGTAGTAGTTGTGGGCGATCGCGCCGTAGGCGTCCCAGTTCTGGAGCGCGGTGTTCGCCGCGAGCCAGCGCAGGAAGCCGTCGGTGTCCCAGGCGTCGTCGGGTGGACGGGTCGGGTCCGCCAGCGCGGCGACTGCACGCGTCACGTCGGTGCCGTCGCTGGCGCGGCGCTGGGGCACGAACGCCTCGGCGATCGCGGCGGGGTCGGGCACATCGAGGCTGGCGGCGGGCCCGTCGGCCTCGTAGAGCGTGCCGTCGGGGCGCCCGAAGCACGCCGCGAGCAGCGCGGGACCCGGCACCTCCGCGAGGGTGTAGACGCCCAGCGGGACCTGCGCGTCGTCGAGCTCGAGCGTCACGTCGACGCGCCGGACGCGGGGCGCCGCGACGCCGAACGCCGCGAACCAGCGCGCCGTGGCGAAGTCCCGCAGCCCTGACGGGTCGCGGGCGCCGTTGGCGAGGGAGAGCTGCTCGAGGCCGTGCCAGCGCCGTCCCGCGTTGCCCGCGATGCGGTCGGTGAACGCCTCCACGTCGATTCGGAGCGGCAGCTTCCACGACCCCGCGCGCAGGGCGTGCTGCAGCGTCGCGTTGCCTTTCAGGCGCACGCCGACCGCCTCGACCGCGCGGCCCCGGAACACCAGCGTGCCCTCGACCTCGCGGGGGCGTCCGACGACCGCGTCGGCGACGCCGGGCGCGAATACGCCGGGGGCCTCGACGAGCGCCTCCGCCTCCGCACGCATCGCGTCCCAGTCCTCCGTGCGCAGGCGGATGCGGAGCGCCTCGGGCACCTCGGGCGCGTCGAACGGATCGTCGTCGGTCGCGGTCCCGAGCGATTCCCACGCGGGCGCGTCCGGGGGAGGCGTTGCGGAGGGGGGCGGGCCCCCCTCCGCCCCGACCTCGGAACCCGCACAGGACAGCCCGAGGGCGAGCCACGCCGCGTTCGTCCACGCCATCCCGCGCTCCCGCGTCGACCCTGCGTCCCTCGGCGCCGCGCGGCAAGCGTCAGCGCATGCGGACCATGCACTCGGCGGGAACGACGTGGGCGTCGCGTCCGGGGGCACCCGCGCGCATGGCGTGCACCACGGCGATCCGCACCCCGCGCGCCTCGGCGAGCCCGCGGAGGGTGTCGGCGAGGGGGCCGCGCCGCACGCGGTGGACGGTCAGGATGGCGAGCGGCAGCGCGTCGAGGTCCGGCGTGTCGCGGACGAAGGCCTCCACGGCCGGGGGCGTGCCGTGGTCCCGCAACCCGAGCACGCCGGGATCCTCGACGGCCAGGACCACCCCGCGGAACGCGCCGACGTCGGGCACCGGTGCCGCGCCGAGCGTCCTGCGTGTGACGACGAACCCGCGGTCCTCCAGCATGGCGACGAGTCCGTCGAGCACGGCCTCGCTGTGACCGGTCGGCGCGTGGGTGGCGAGCAGCAGCGGGAGGGGCGTAAAAGGCACGCAAAGTTCCTCCCGGACGCCTATCCCGCGCCTTGACGGCGCGTCGGCACCTGCGGTACACGCTCCCGTGCCGGAGGATCGCATGTCCAGGTGGATGGTGAACGCGCGCGGTGAGCAGCGCAGTGCCGAGAACATGGACGAGCTGCGACGCCTCGCGCGGGACGGCGTGCTGGAGGCCGGCGATCTGGTGCAGCCGCCCGGCGCGCGCGACTGGCTCTACGTCGCGGAGGTTCCCGAGCTTGCCGGGGACGTGCAGGCCCCGACCGTCGCGACGCCCGCCGCCTCGGGGCGCGGCGGGTCGATGCTTGCCGCCGTGATGGGCGTGGCCGCGATCGCCGTGTGGGCCTGGGCCGTCTCGGTGCGCGCCGGCATCCCGGCCGAGGGTTCCGTGCGCCTGCGTGGCGGCGCCGATGGCCTCAAGGACGAGCAGGCGCTCGTCACCGTCGACGACGCGCAGCTCACGGGCGAGCCGGGCGCGGGCGCGCCCGTCGCGACGCTCGGGCGCTCGGACGTGGTCACGCTGCTCGACAAGCGCGGCCTGTCCTGGCAGGTGCGCTCCGGCGAGACCACCGGCTGGATCGACGCCTCGAAGATCATCCCGGGCTGGTACTTCGGCGATGACAAGGTCCGCGCGACCTACAACCCGCTGTTCAACCCCGGGCAGTACGTCACCGTCGCCAATGGCGGTGCCACCAGCGGCCCCGAGAGCCCGGCCGGCACGGCGAACTTCACGTTCCTGCTGTCGAACACCTCCGCGTACGAGATGAACGGGCTCACGCTCGGAATCACGCTGAAGGACCCGGCCGGCAGCGTCCTCGAGACGCGCGAGCTCGCCATCGAAGGCTCCGTCCCCGCGGGCGCGAACACGATGGTGGGGACGCTCAAGCCGTCGAAGGCCGCGCCGCCGACCGAGGGCGCGGTGATGACGAACGCCGCCTACGAGAAGGTCCTGCTCACCGACACGAAGGCGAGCGAGCGCTGGATGGACGGCGCGCAGCTGCCGATCCCCGCGGGCGCGGATCTGCGCCGCGGCGTCAAGATCGAGGTGAAGGTCCTCGACGTGCGTCCGGTCCGCCCCGGCGCCTAGTCGTCGCCTCTCATGGGGCGGGGGGCTGGCCGCCCCCGCAACG
>JACCDP011231923.1_pt1 | contig 31395 bp, 28 predicted proteins | sample 7445841 | NCBI WGS metagenome assembly JACCDP01 (sample SAMN15323441, study PRJNA562643) | freshwater metagenome | isolation source: river surface water | place: USA:Blue River Watershed | collected 2017-08-17 | reverse complement strand
TGCTCATTGCATGCGGTACTCCTAGTGCTGTCGATGTCCCCCCAGCGACTCCCACAGCGGTAGCTGTGGTTGCGACTGCCATCCCGACGCCGATTCCTGCCACACCCATGGCTACAGTTGCCGCACAACCGACGCGTGCGGTGGCGACACCGCGACCACCGAACAACAAGCCTGCAAACGATATTTTTGCGAGTATGAGTGTGGAGCAAAAAGCATGCCTTCAGGCTGCGTGGGGTGATGCTGTGTTTGCTGACCTTACCAGCTTTGCGCGTGCGCCTTCGACCGATGAACAAGCCGCATTTGCAACCTGTAACATAACTATGGGCGGAGCTGCTGCTGCGCAAGCATCCACCAACGGTCACAACGTCAACAAAGACAACTCATTTGTGGCTTACTCGAAGAACGGTTTGCAGTGGAGCGAAGGTGTGTTGTTGGCCGAGCAGGCCTCGGTGCCTGAAGTGATTTATACGTCCAAAGGTGAATATTGGGCCTATTGGGTCGATTTTAGTAATGCAACTAGTGTCAATACCGAGCAAATTGGTGTGGCCTACAGTACTGACGGAGAAAACTGGCAGAAGCGCGGCATGGCTACCTTTGCAGGGGGCGAGGGTATGACTCCGGTGGATCCTGATGCATTCGAGTTACCCGATGGTCGTTTGCGCATGTACTTTTATGATATTGCGGACAGAAGTTCCCACAAAATATACAGTGCGGTGAGTAGCGATGGGGTGAACTTTACGTTGGAGCCGGGGATTCGGTTTCAAGCAGAGAAGATTTACGACCCCAACGTAGTACTCCTCCCCGATGGTCGATATCGCATGTACCTCAACCATACCGATATTTGGAGCGCTACGAGTAGCGATGGCCTCACATTCGTCCAAGATGAGGGCATTCGTGTAGAAAAAGGGGCGGTACCGGGGGCAATTGTGCTCCCCGACGGTCGCGTGCGTTTGTATGTGTGTAATCAGGGGATTTCGGTATTTGAAAGTGCGGATGGACTGGCATTTGAACGCATTGCGCAAGGTGTCATTCAAAGACCTGGCATTACTTGTGATCCATCAGTTGCTGCCACTCCAGATGGGTACATTTTGGTCTACAAATTCTCTGAAATGTCAGATCCACCAAAATCTCCTCCTAGCCCGTAGTGTGTGATGGGTCGTTGGTATGTCATGCATAAATCTGCTCCACGAGCAAACGCCCAACTGTGTCACCACTTTTGGCGAGTGAGCCGTTGCATCCGACGAGCGCAGTAACACGCGCATGCACACGGGCAATTTCTGGTACTTTGCTAGGTGTGCGGGTAATTACGCATGGCAACGTGTGGAAGCTCAGCCACTCTATGTCACCGAATAGTTCATGGAGTAGGCGGATTTGGGCGTGATGAGTGGCATCTTGATGTCCGCTGGCAATCCACTCATGCAGTGCGGGTGCAGTGTCGAAAAAGGTATCGTGGATGCTATTGCTCCCTATTTTGCAGTAGTACTTGCCATCTGGGTATTGTACGGGTGGGATGAGGTAGGCATCCGAGATGATATCCCCGCTGCAATCGATCATCATGCTCGGCATCGCTTGTGTCGCACAGGTGGTGGCAGTATGCGCATCTACTTCGGCCAACGTAATCAACTCGCTTTTGATGGTATGTGCTACGGGTGTGGGTAACAGACCATATAAACCGCTGTAGGCACCTGCAGCCACAATGACCCGTTCAGCTCTATAGCAGTCACCAGCAGTGGTGGTAAGTTCAACATAGTCTGCATGTGTGTCGAGTCGATCGACTACGGCATCGATACGGCGTGCACCACGCCGTATTGCACACGTTTGTTGTGCTGCAACCATGGCACGAGGATTGATGAAGCCGGAGGGAGCTGCATCGTACATGCCGTAGTAGGGTAGGTTTGTGCGTAACACGGGGAATTGACTGTGGAGCTGTGCCGGTGTGTAGTCGACATAGGTAAATGCCAAGGCGGCCTCGATATCGGCGCGTTGTTGGGTGTAGCTGAATCCGCGAGGATCTGGGCTCAGCGACAACGTACCACAGGGCGTGTAGAAATCGATGCCACTCTCGGCCTCGATAGCACGGTAGTTGGAGATGGCTTCTAGCGCATACCGGGCAAGTGTCACGTTGCGTGCCGAACGATGTGTGAGCCGGCCTTGGTCGTAGTGGCTACTCCATACCGTGTGATCGGCGCGTGTCCCCTCATATGGTGCAATAATGAGCGGTGCCATGCCAGCATGCGCGGCATGGCGAGCCGCTCCCGTGCCCACTGGACCAGCGCCAATGATGATGAGTTGTTCCATGACGTGTCACTTTCGTGCGAACGATGACGATTAGACGTGCTCGGGTGGATGGATAGGGGCCCAGTGCGAGCGGAGTGCGACGCGCTGGAGTAGTTCATTGAAGGCAATGCGTGAACGACGCAGGTTGTTGTAGACGTCACCACCGATGCCGAATCCTTGTAACCCAATCGGATGCGCATAGCCGACACGCTTGAGTTCACACAGCAGATGGAATAGGTCCAACTCGCCTTCGTCGATGAGTTCGATACTCGCAGGCAGGCGGTGACCGGCAGGGAGCATGCGTGTGCCACATATAGTGACTGCGCTGAGATACGGTTGTATGAGTGTGATGGTGGCGCGGATATCGCGCCCGCCGATTGCATACCAGTGGAACGCATTAAACGCAATACCGAGGCGCGGGTGATTGACGCGTTGACAGATGCGTACTGCATCCTCAACCCGTTCGAGCCAAAAATGAATGTGAGGGTAGAGCACTACCTGATGTCCGTGGGTAGTGGCAATTGCGCATATCTGCGCTACATACGTCTCACATTGTGCGTCCAACGAGGCATCACTACAGTGTTGGTGGGCACCACCCGCCAAAATGGCCAGCTCGATGGTGGTTGCAATCGGGATACGTGCAATGAGATTGATCGTGTGTTGTGCACTGTTGGCATCGAGGATGTCAAGCATGAAGTATACGCCACAGACAGCGAGTTTATGCTGGCTCGGAATGGTTGCTAAGCGAGAAATATCGTCTTCGGCACGGGTACTCCACACGGTCAGATGTGTTCCGCTATACCCGAGTTCGCTCAGCATCTGGCACCGTGCAAGCAGATCATAGCTCCCCAACGTGGTGTAAAAAAAGGTATCCATGGCATAGAGCTGTATCATTGTGACTCCTTGGGTAATGATTCCCACGCAAATGGAACAACGAGTGACGGAGGGCGCTCGTACAACCCCGTTTGTGGATTGGGTGTGCAGTGGTGCTGTACCAGGTAGCGGTGCAGCGCATCTACAAACTGTGCTTGATCCAGGGTGGTGTGTAAAATTTGCTCGCAGAGGCGATGTACGCTATGCAGATGGAATGGCGCCGGCAAAAAATCGAGGATACGCGCTAAATCGTGACAGTGCTGTTGGAGGGCAACCATTGCGGTGTCGAGGATGTGGCGGTGGTCAAACGCCAGTGCAACGGGATGCCACACGGGGTGCCAGCGGACTTGTGGCGTTTCGTCGGATGTGACAACCGCTGGAGTCCCCGTGCAGATGCCGATATGGGCGACGCTGATAGTGCGTCTGCGTGGATCACGTCCAGGTGCCCCAAATGTGTGCAGTTGTTGTGTCCAAGTGGGAACAATGCCGCTTTCTTCGTGGAGCTCACGTAGGGCGGCAGCGGCAAGATCTTCGTGGGGCTCCACAAATCCTCCGGGAAGTGCCCACGCACCGGCATACGGCGGATACTTGCGTTGTACCAGCAATACGTGGAGCATGTCTTGTGCAAACCCAAATAACGCCATGTCCACGGTCACTGCAAAGAGCGGGTGCGAGTGTGAGTGCGTCATAGTGCTCGTTTCTGTGATGATTGAGCCAATTATACAGGCTATAGTGGGGGTGTTGAGTGAGTATAAGAAAAATATAAAAAACATATACTTATTTGACATAAAAACATATTTAATTGTATGCTATAAAGCTTTTATGCTACAATACGAACCGGCATCAGTATGCTCGGGAATGCTGTGTGATAGGGTGGCATTGAAGCAGAGGAGGGTCACACCAATGACCAACGAAATGACCGACCGCCGTCGGCACATTCTCAAACTCGTCATTCAAGCCTACGTAGAGAGCTCTGCGCCTGTGGCTTCCGAGCATCTTGTGCGTCGTTACGGATTACAGGTTTCATCAGCGACAATCCGCAACGAACTTGCCTACTTAGAGGATCTGGGTTATCTGACACATTTGCATACGTCGGCGGGGCGGATTCCCACTGACGCTGGGTATCGGTTCTATGTTGAGCACTTGTTGGAACGCCCAGTGCTTGCGCCGCACGAGCAGCAACACATCCGTACGCAGTTCCATCAGGCATTGAATTCGCTTGACCAGTGGATCCATCTAGCAGGTGCGGTGATGGCCCGGCATGCCCACAACGTTTCGGTCGTGTTGCCACCGCGATCAGCTGTGGCACGGTTGCGCACCATGCACATGGTCTCTATTCACGATAGTTTAGCGTTAATCGTGATAGTACTGCATGATGGGATGATTCGGCAGGTGACACTCGGACTCGATCAGATGTATAGCCAAGCCGAATTGAACCAAGTTGCTGCCATCGTCAACGAGCGCTGTCGTGATGCCATGGTGCTACAGGTGCGTCAGCAGATTGATGCATACGATGCGAATGTGCCATTGTTGCGGCACGTGTTGGAATTGTTGCATAGCACGATGGTGCAGTACGAGGCGGCGCTCAACAACGACATCCGCGCAGACGGTATTTTAGAGATGCTCAACCAGCCCGAGTTTGCACAGACCGAACGGGTAAAAAACCTGCTGGAGTTGGTGCAGAGTGGGCAAGTGCTGGTGCCGCACATCCCGCGGGTGACGCGTAGTGACGATGTGCAGGTAATAATCGGGCACGAGCATCAACAGCCCGATATGCGTGAGATGAGCATTGTGTTGGCGCGCTACGGACTCGATGATCAGATAGTGGGTGTACTGGGGGTGGTGGGTCCCACTCGGATGCCCTATGCACGTGCGATTGCCACGGTGCAGTATATTGCGGCAGTGATGAGTAATTTGGTGAGTGAATTGCATGGTGAACCACGTGGCGATCGTGCACCGCACGAGAGTGCTTCATAAGTACAGTTATAGTTGTGGAAAAGGGATACAACGACATGAGTGATCAATCAATGCATACGAATGCAGATGCGCCAGACGCACCAGATGCGACAACGGTACCAGCACACAATGACGCACAAGAACGTATCGCTGCGTTGGAAAAAGAAGTTGCCGAGCACAAGGACGCATTTTTGCGTGCAACGGCTGATTATCGCAATTTGAAGCGCCGTTATGATACAGAGCGAGTCGAGTTGATTGGGCGGGCAGCCGCTACGGTGTTGCTCAAGTTGTTGCCAGTGGTCGATGACATGAGCCGCGCTACGGCAAGTGTGACGCCTGAGGTGGCAGATACATCGTGGTATGGTGGGTTCAAGTTGATCCCACAGAAACTCCAGCAATTACTCGATAGTGAGGGAGTGACTGCGATTATCAGCGAAGGGCAACCGTTTGACCCCAATCTGCACGAAGCAATTGCGTACGAGCCGTGTGAAGCAGCACTTGATGGTAAGGTTGTTGCTGAGCTGCAACGTGGTTACATGTTGCGTGACAAAGTGTTGCGTCCGGCCATGGTCAAAGTAGGGCAAGCACAATAGCGCGTACTTGCGGCGCCAAGTACATGAAGGATGGCATATGGGCAAAGTCATAGGGATTGATCTCGGTACGACGAATTCGGTGGTAGCAGTCATCGAAGGGGGTGAGCCAACGATTATTCCCAATGCAGAGGGGCAACGTTTGACACCGTCGGTGCTCGCCTTTAGTAAGTCGGGTGAACGCTTGGTGGGTCAAGTCGCTAAACGGCAGGCGGTGGTTAATCCCGAGCAGACGGTCTTTTCGGCCAAACGCTTTATGGGGCGCAAGCTGAGTGATGCCACCGTACAGCGTGACAAAGTGCTGGTGCCATATCATCTGACTGCTGCTGATAACGGAGATGTGATGGTGTCGCTTGCAGGGCGCAACTATGCTATCCCCGAGATATCGGCAATGGTGCTCCAAAAGCTTAAAGCTGATGCCGAGGCATACCTGGGCGAGGTCGTAACGCAGGCAGTGATTACGGTGCCCGCATACTTCAATGATGCACAACGCCAAGCTACCAAAGATGCTAGTCGTATAGCGGGATTAGAAGTCTTGCGCATTATCAACGAGCCGACAGCGTCAGCGTTGGCCTATGGCATCCAAACCCAGGCCAATCACCAGACGATTGTGGTCTACGACATGGGTGGCGGCACCTTTGACGTGTCGATTCTCGAACTGAGTGACGACGTCTATGAAGTCAAATCTACCAATGGGGATACGCACCTCGGGGGAGATGACTTCGATGAGCGGATTGTGCACTACTTGCTCGACATCTTCAAAAAAGAGACGAACATTGATTTGACCAGTGACCGCACCGCCTTGCAACGCCTGCGTGAGGCTGCCGAAAAAGCCAAGATGGAGCTCTCAAGTATCCTCAAAACCGAAATCAACTTGCCGTTTATTTCGGCTGATGCCAGTGGTCCCAAACACCTCACCGTGGAGCTGAGTCGTGCCAAACTTGAAGCCATAACAGCCGATTTGGTGGATCGTTCATTGACACCGGTGCGGCAGGCGCTCCTCGATGCAGGGATTCGCGCAAGCGAAATTAATGCGGTGGTGTTGGTCGGTGGACAGACGCGCATGCCAGCCATCCAAGATGCGGTGCGGAATTTTTTCAACAAAGAACCACATAAAGGCATCAACCCTGATGAGGTGGTAGCAATTGGTGCTGCCATCCAAGCGGGCGTACTCGCAGGTGATGTGGCAAATATTCTCCTGCTCGATGTGACGCCACTCACTCTCGGTATCGAGACATCGGGCGGGGTAATGACACCACTCATTTCCCGCAATACCACCCTGCCCACCTACAAAAGCCAAGTCTTTTCGACGGCTGCTGACAATCAAGATGCGGTGGAAATCCATGTGCTCCAAGGTGAGCGTGCCGAGGCGCGTCACAACAAATCACTCGGCACGTTTGTGCTCGACGGGATCCCCCCGGCGCCGCGCGGGGTGCCACAGATTGAGGTGACCTTTGACATCGATGCGGACGGCTTGATTCATGCGAGTGCACGTGATAAAGCCACCGAACGTGAGCAACATATTACGATTACGGCGTCGTCGGGTTTGAGTCAGGCAGAAGTTGATGCGATGGTGCGTGAAGCTGAGCTCCATGCTGATGATGACCGGCGTAAGCGTGATGTGTTGGTACTGCAAAATCAGATTGATTCGCTGATGTACAATGCACAACGTGCCCTGCGCAACGATGAAACGATTAGCCCGGAACGACGGGGCGCTGCCGAAGCTGTGCTCAAGGTAGCACAAGGTGCTATCGACCGTGGTGATGAAACGGCCATTCGTGATGCTATCGTTGAGATGACCATCGTAGTGCACGATTTACAAAACAAATACCGTCCTGCCCCAACGAGTATGCCAGCACCGGGCGAAACAGGACAATTACCGGTGATTGATGAGCGGACTGCGGCACCAGAGCCGGCCAAAAAGTTGAGTTTGCGCGATTTGTTGCGCCGTGGGCGTGACAGTGACTAGGAGATACGAGTGGGTATGCGAAACAAGGTGTCTACATGACCAATAAACGTGATTATTACGAAGTTTTGGGGGTATCACGCGATGCTTCGCCTGATGAAATCCGCAAAGCGTATCGGGCATTGGCGCGCAAGTATCATCCCGATGTCAACAAGGAATCTGACGCTGAGACAAAGTTCAAAGAAATCAATGAGGCGAACAGCGTCTTGTCTGACCCAGAAAAGCGTGCCATTTATGACCGTTTTGGGCATAGCGGTCCATCCATGGGTGGTGGTGGGTATAGTGGTGGTGATCCGTTTGGTGGTGATGATCCATTCTCGAGTATTTTTGAGACGTTTTTTGGGGGTGCAGCTGCAGGTGCACGTCGTGGCCCACAGCGTGGATCAGACCTCAAGTATACGTTGCGATTAACCTTCGAAGAAGCCGTCTTTGGCGCTGCCAAAGAAATCGAATATCGCCGCCTTGAGGGATGTGGTTCGTGCCAGGGGAGTGGTGCACAGGCTGGGACTGAGCCCGTACGCTGTACCAAGTGTGGTGGCACAGGCGAGGTCCGTCAGCGGGCGATTTTTAATATGGTGACGGTGACGACTTGTGATGCATGTCGTGGTGAAGGCACCGTGATTGCCATTCCGTGTCGTGATTGTCGTGGCGAAGGCCGAGTGCGCCAAAACCACAAATTGACGATTAATGTGCCTGCTGGAATTGATAGTCAAGCACAACTGCGTATGACGGGTGAGGGTGAAGCTGGCCCACGTGGCGGTCCCAATGGTAATCTGTACGTGGTCTTTGATATTCAAGCACATGAATTCTTTCGGCGTCAAGACAACGACATTGTCCTCGAATTACCGATTAACGTGGCCCAAGCCGCCTTGGGTGCAGAAATCCAGGTGCCTACACTCGAAGGAGTCGATACGGTGCGCATCAATGCGGGCATCCAGAATGGTACGACCTTTCGTTTGCGCAACAAAGGGGTTCCCTACTTGCGTGGCAACGGACGGGGTGACCAAGTGGTGGTGACGCGCGTGGTGATTCCCGATGCGTTGAGCGAAGAGCAGCGTCTGTTGTTTGAAGCACTTGCCCGTACATTCAATCCGCGCGGTGGCCCAGGTGGTAATGCGGATGGCAGTGATCCCCAAGATGAAGGGTTTTTTGATCGCATCAAAAGTGCGTTAGGACTATAACACCATGAGCGAGATGATTTATGGCCGCAATGCGGTCCGTGAGGCGTTGCGTGCCAATCGTCGTAGCATGAAGCGCCTGATTGTGGCCAATGGTGCACAACAAATTGGCACACTCGCCGATGCAGTGGCGCTGGCAGGTGCCCAACAGGTGCCCGTTGAAATGGTCGATCGCCGCATCCTCGAACAGAAGTTGCATGGACTCAACCATCAAGGAGTGGCGCTCGAGTGCGGTGAATACCCGTACAGTGACATCGAAACGATGTTGGCAGTGGCCAAAGAACGAAGCGAAATGCCCTTCATGTTGTTGCTCGACCATTTGCAAGACCCACAAAACTTGGGGACATTGCTGCGCACTGCGGAAATCGTGGGGGTACATGGCGTCGTTATTCCAGGTCGTCGTGCTGCCGAAATTACATCGGCGGTGGTCAATGCATCATCAGGCGCCGTGGAACACCTGCATATTGCGGTGGTCTCGAATTTGTCACAGAGTATTGAGCGCCTGCAAAAAAATGGTGTGTGGGTGGTGGGTGTCGAAGATGACGCGACTGCCAAATCGTACGACGATGTGGATCTCGATATGCCACTGGCACTGGTGCTTGGCTCAGAAGGGACGGGGATGGCGCGCTTGACGCGTGAGCGTTGCGACTTCTTGATCAAGCTGCCGCAACGAGGACATATCCAATCACTAAATGTGGCGGTAGCGGGATCGGTGGTGCTGTATCATGCACTCCATGCCCGTCGTGCCACATCGTAGCCGAGAAAGAGGCGTTGCAATGAGTCTAGCTGCCCAAGCCCGCATCATTTTGACTGAATGGGTCAAATCGGATGTGTTGCGCAAACACTGTGGTGCGGTGGCCGCATCCATGGCATATCTTGCCCCACGCTATGCTGGTGATGCTGATGTGTGGGAAGCGACTGGCATCCTGCACGACATGGACTACGAACGCCATCCATCACTTGAGGTCGCCGAACATGCCCACCCCTACGTGGGGGTGCGTTGGCTGCGTGAACACGGTTGGAGCGAAGAAATTTGCCGTGCCATACTTTCGCATGCTGACTACACTGGGGTGACGCGCGATAGCACCATGGAAAAGGCGCTGTTTGCAGTAGACGAATTGTCGAGCTTTGTGGTGGCAGTGGCATTAGTACGCCCCAGCAAAAATATTGCCGATGTGGACGTCGCCGCAGTCAAGAAAAAGATGAAAGACAAGGGCTTTGCTCGTGCAGTCAACCGTGATGACATCCTGCATGGTGCCGCTGGATTGGGTGTGGACGTGGATGTGCTCATTGCAGACGTGATTGCGGCCTTGACGACCCGTGCAGCAGAACTTGGGATTGCTGGGTAGCTAGGGCGTCGTTCGTTGTCCCCCGCTGTCGCTCCACAGCGACAGCGGGGGATTGCTATGTGCGTGACCCGTCCGAGCTGTCGACGCGGTAATGACAGCCGCGGCTTTGGCGGTTGTGGCGTGCTGCTTGGGCGATGACGATGCCTGCCTCCACCGCATTACGCAAGCCAATCAGCGCATCTGTGAGCTTGGATGTCCGGTAAAAAGTTTCGACTTCGTTTTGCATGTGGCGCAATTCACGCACAGCCCGTGACAGGCGTTTGCCCGAACGCACCAAGCCCACATAATGCCACATGATGTTTTGGATGGCCTGCATGTCACCGTTGATGAGTGCTGGGTCAGCGTCTTGGGTCGAGTTAGACTCATCCCATACAGGGATTTCGTCGCCATGTGGTGGCGTGATGTGCGTGATATTGGCGGCAATATGCTCGGCAGCACGCTCTCCAAAGACCACACCCTCGAGCAGGGATGTGCTTGCAAGCCGATTGGCACCGTGCAAGCCGGTACAGGCGACTTCACCAACAGCATAGAGGTGCTGGATGGTGCTTTCGCCCCATGTTGATACGGCCACCCCACCACACGAGTAGTGCACAGCAGGAACCACGGGAATCGGCTCGTTGGTGATGTCGATACCCGCCTTGAGGCAGGTTGCATAGATGGTCGGGAAGCGTGCTTTCAGTGTGTCTGCAGGCATGGCACTCGCAATGTCGAGGAGCACAAAAGGATACCCGTTGCTTTCCATTTCGTGGTGGATGGCACGCGATACCACATCGCGTGGTGCGAGTTCCTTCCACTGTGGATCATAGCGGTGCATAAATGGCTCACCAGCGGGTGTCAGTAATTTGCCTCCTTCACCGCGCACCGCTTCACTAATCAAAAATCCCTCGGCACCAGGTGCAGCTAATGTGGTGGGGTGGAACTGAATGTATTCGCTGTTGATAATCCGAGCTCCCGCCCTGCTTGCCATGGCCAATCCATCACCACGCGCCCCCACCGGATTAGACGTATGCCGAAAGATGCGCCCAAGCCCGCCGGTGGCGAGGATAGTACTTTTGGCGATGATACGGTGGGTGCGCTGGTGTACACGATCAAAAATATAGGCGCCAAAACATCGCACTGCCTGATAGGTATCGAGCGGGTTGCGTGAATGGTGCGGATACGTGATGAGATCGACGGCTGTCACATTGGTGAGGAGCTCAATATTGGTGGTGCGTCGCATGGCTGCGACCAACGCCTGCATGATGCTCTGCCCGGTATGATCGCCCACATGCAGAATCCGGCGGCGTGAATGCACGGCTTCTTTGCCGTAGATGAGGGAACCATCCGTGTTGCGGTCAAATGCGACAGGTGCCACCTGCATCAAGAGGTGTTCGAGGCGTGGTGGACCCTCTTCGGCGAGTATACGAGCGGCAGCAGGCAGGGTGGCGCCAGCCCCTGCAGTCACAATATCGTGGGTGAGTAGATCGGCATCGTCGTCGGGACCGAGGTGAATGATACCGCCTTGAGCCCAGCGCGTGTTGGATTCGTGGGCGTCAGGTTCACGGGTGATGACGATGATACGACAGTGAGGATTTTGCGCTAATTTGAGCGCTGCGGCAGCTCCAGCAATCCCACAACCGATGATGAGGACATCCGTGGTAATCATGGGGGTATGCCATTTCTGTGTGGTGCGATTACACGCCACATCGCGCCACCGTGGCGGTGTACCTGAAGGACGAAGTGTAGCATCGCTCTGCTGTGTGGACAGTGTACCACAGAAGCACCGCTAGGCGACAGATCCACCATCAACGGGGAGACTGACACCAGTGATAAAACTGGCATCTGCACTCGCCAAAAAAAGCACAGCTGCTGCGATTTCGCTGGGGTCGGCATAGCGTTGCATGGGCGTGTGTGCCACGAGTGCCTGTTTGACCGCTTCAGGCTGTGCACTACGGCGCTCAAGCTGTCGCACCATGTCAGTGTCGGTGGGGGCTGGGCAGACCGCATTCACGCGGATACCGTAGGCAGCCAAGCCCTTGGCGGCCGACTTGGTGAGTCCGATGACGGCATGTTTGCTGGCCGCATAGCCGATGACGTTGGGGCTGCCCATTAAGCCCACATTGGAAGCGATGTTGATAATCGATCCCGAGCGTTGCTGGGCACGCATCAGCTGACTGGCATATTTGATGCCCAAAAAGACACCCGTACAATTCACTTGAAAGACTCGTTCAAAGGCGTCATCGGGGTATTCGTGGAGTGGCGCAACGGGGCCACTAATCCCCGCGTTGTTGACCACAATATCGAGGCGCCCAGTCTGTGCGCTGACGTGTGCCAGCCACGTCTGCCAATCATGCGCATTGCTGACATCGCCAGTGCAGAGAATAGGGGGCTGGCGGAACGTGCTGACATCTGGCGTATGCCCAGGCAAATCCACTAGCACCACCTGCGCCCCGTGTGCGTCGAGGGTGTGGGCAATAGCCGCCCCAATGCCCCGTGCCGCCCCCGTGACCAATGCAACTTGACCGGTGAGATTAGCCATGTGTTGCCTCCCATGTGTGTTGTGGGTCGAGTGGTTGCCAGTGCGCATTGATGCGTGCGATGATGTGTGGGTCGGTATAGGTGGCGATGTCGGGTGCCACCGCATGCACATGCGTGAGTGAGATGCTGTTGCCATCTGGGTCATGCAGGTGTACGCCCTCATCATTCGTCGCCACCAGGGTCGCTCCGTAGCTGATGGCCTGCTGACCGCGTGTATGTGGGTCAGCGCAGACAAACCCAATCGCTCGGTATGCATACGGAGTCGTACGGCGCGCTTGGCTGGGTGGATTGAGAAATTGCCAGCACTCGATGGTGAGGTTGCCTCCCACCACCCAACACGGAATCATCTGTGCGTGCTGCAGCTGTAGCCCCGTATCGAACCGTGGATTGGGTCCAACCGTGTGCCCACCACGCACCGTACCCTGTGTCAGTTGGCGATAAAAATCGGTCAAGCGGGTCACGTTTGTGCTCACCAACGCCACATGTGCGAGCCACGGTGTGGTACCTGCTGGTGCATATGGCACACCCTCGATTTCGATGATGTCACCATCAGGGAGCCGTGCATACAGGTACCAATGCCCAGTACCCAAATTGATCGGAGCAGATAGTGGTCGGGCACCGTGGTGCTGCAACACGTGCAGCGCTTGGCGCATGTCGGGGGTCTGAATGCAGATGTGGCTGATGCCACCATCAGTGAATGGATAATCGTGTGGCGTGATGTGCGTATCTGCGATGACATGGATGTAGGCATTGGGGGCTTGTATCCAGGCCGATGCTGCGGTGTGGTGCACACACACGAAGCCAAAATCACACAACAGATCAACGGTCTGTGAGAGTTGCGTCACGTGGATGGTGACGTGGTGCAGGTGCATGAGTGGTATCTCGGTATGAAATGAGCCGGCACTGCACCAGGGCAGTGCCGGCTGCGTGTGCACTAGAAGCCGCGGTCATCGAGCCCCATGGGCATGGCTGCGGGGCGATCTGGTCCGCTACTGAGCAGGATATGCTTGCCATCGCGTGAGGAATCATGGATGGCGTGCATGATGTCGAGTACGTGGTAAGCGAGCTCGCCGGATGCGCGATGCGGGCGGTTTTCTTTGATGGCCACTGCCATATCGAGTACGCCCAAGCCTCGGCTGTTTTCGGCGAAACTGTGACTGAGCGGCATTTCGCGCCAATGCTCATCGCCACCACGGCGCACCTTGACTGCACCACCAAAGTTGTTGGGGTCGGGGACCAGCATGGTACCTTCGCTCCCATAGATTTCAAGCCATGGCAACGTGCTATGCCACACATCAAAGCTGGTGATGATGCTTGCGACGCCACCTTTGGCGAAATCAAGTACACCGACGACGTGGGTCGGCGTATTCACCGTAATTTTCTGACCATACTGAATGGTGTTGGTGATGGTGCGTTCTGCAAACGAAATCTGCGCTGAACCACTCACGCGCGTGACTGGGCCAAGCAGGGTGGCTAATGCGGTCAAATAGTAGGGACCCATGTCAAACATGGGACCAGCCCCTGGCTGATAAAAGAAATTGGGATTAGGATGCCAGCTTTCTGGACCACGTCCCATCATGAACGCCGTGGCGCCAATCGGTTGACCAATCCAACCGTCATCGATGAGCTTGCGGCAGGTCTGTAGCCCAGCCCCCAGGAAGGTATCAGGGGCGCCCCCGACACGTACTCCTTTGGCTTTGGCGTTGCTCAACATCTGCTGCGCATCAGTGCGGGCCACCGCAAGGGGTTTTTCGTTGTAGACGGATTTGCCGGCGGCGATTGCCTTGAGGGCGACTTCGCCGTGTGCAGCAGGGATGGTGAGATTGATGACGATGTCAATGGTTGCGTCTGCGAGTAACTCTTCGACGCTACAGGCTTTGGCGATACCGAATTCTTCGGCGCGAGCTTTGGCACTCGCCAGGTTGATGTCGGCCACGGCGGCCACCGTCAAGCCACGAAAGCGCTGGTGACAGTTTTTGAGGTAGATGCTACTGATGTTGCCACAGCCGATGATGCCAATGGTTGTTGTCATGTGTCTTCCTTTGGTGCTGCGATGAATCCGCCCCACTGTGTACGCCGAAACACAGCATAACGCTGAGTGTCACGTTTCAAGGCGCGGTGTGTATGAATCCCACTAGTATCACATCCTACCACATCAATACTGCCTTTGGCACGCATGGGGTCATGAAGTATGCGCATCCCGCGGTGGGTGGCAGGGGTGCGGCTACATGCCACATAGGTGAATTTGGCTTCTTCCCAACCAAGTTCACTGCCACGTGCCGCACGTTGTCCCTCGGGACGGGCAATTTTTTGCCCAAAATGGCACCACTGATCTGCTGGCAGGGGGCAGTCATGGTGGTGTGTACACGGCCCAATGACGTGGGCTCCTGCAGCAATGAGCTGCTGACGTGCAGTCTTGATAATCGGGAAAAATGCCGGTGTACCTGGCTCTACGATGAGCAGTAGCTGCGTCGTGGCCTGCCAGGCTTGCCTGATAACGTGCGCACGCTGAGCGGCGTTGAGTTCGTTGAGCACATGACCAATCACCACGATGTCGTGCGCTGTCCAGTCAGCGTGTGTGGTGATATCAGCAGACATATACGTGGTCGGTGGCAGCGTCTGTTCGCTGGCGAGTGTGCGTGCCACCTCTTGGAGGTAGGGGTCACGTTCGATGGCGGTGATGTGTTGTAGGGTCGTACAAAACTGATGCGCAACCCAGCTCGTGGTACCCGGTCCACTGCCGAGATCGAGCAGTGACGTGGCTTGCCAGGGGTGATGTGGGGTAATCTGGGCAAATGCGCCATACAGCTGTGCATAGGTGGCCGGCATGATGAGTGCAGTGTATGCCAGTGCATCGAGCGCATTGCGCACCAATACGCTGCCATCACGAGGTCCACGGTAGCGCTGACTCAAGGCCTGGGCAGCCGCACTCCACGTGGCTGTGGGATATTGGTGGAGTGCGGTGCGCAGTGAAACTTGCAATGCGCCGGGAAGTGCAATCATGGGGTGGCCGTTGGTTGCGGTGTATCCGTGGCCGGCAGCGCGGTGTTGGTTGGTGGCACACTGGTCGCACTGCTCGTCGCCGAAGGCACAAGCGTCGGCGATACCGTCAGCGTGCGTGTATTGGACGGGGTCAATGTGATCGATGGTGTGACCGTATTTGAGGGTGTATTGGTAAGTGTAATGGTTGCTGTCAGCGTTGCTGATGCGGTATTTGTTGGGATAGCCGTAGCGGTGGCGGGTACGGCCGTGGCGGGTACCGCCGTATTGGTGGCGGGTACGGGTGGAGCGGTGCGCGTCGCACGTGGCCGATTGGTCGCCACAACCACGGTGTCTGTGGGGATGATGATGACGAGCACGGGTGTCTGTGTGGATGTCAGCGATGGCGTGGCATCGGGTGTCGTGCTCATGGACGCGGTAGCAACAACGCTGGCTTGCGGCGTCGCCGTGGTACTGTTCCCCGGCGCAAATGTGGTGTTGATCAGCAGTAAAAATGTGACAATCAGCCCAATGCCAATCGGCAGGATAAAGTTGAGGGGGATGCCTTGCATGCGTGTTGGCGGTCGGTACGGCACATTACTCCGTGCCTCGAGCATGTTGCGTCGGCGGGGCTGAGTCGAACCACCAGTGCCTGTGGTGGGTGTGGTCGGGTTGGTGGCTGCACCCTCGTCGGATTCGATGAATTGTGTCACCTTGGGTGAGGCGCCACTCGGTGTTGCCAAGCCAGCAACCAGTGTGTTGGCGAGCGTTGTACTCGGGAGCTGTGCAAATGCGGCATCAATGGCGTCACTGAACTCAGCACCACTTTGATAGCGATCATCGGGGTTTTTGGCGAGCGACTTGGCCATCACGGCAATCAATCCCTCGGGGAGCCCAAGTTTGTCTGCTTGGAGTGGTGGGGCGATTTTTTGGGCATGGGCCACGATTAAATCGGGCGTATTGCCACGAAACGGGATATCGCCACTAAACAGCTCATAGGCGGTTACCGCCAATGAATATAGGTCGGTACGATAATCAACGTTTGTCCCAGACACCTGCTCTGGTGACATGTATTCGGGCGTACCCATGAACAATCCGGTACGGGTGAGCCGCCCTGCTTCTTCGTCACTCGAGAGTGAAATACCGAAATCGGTGAGCAGAATGCGTCCATTGGTGTCAACGAGGATGTTTTGTGGCTTGACATCGCGATGGATGGCTCCGCGGCTGTGTGCATAGTCGAGGGCTGAGGCCACCGCACGAATGATGACCGCCACGGTCTCGCCTGGGAGCGCATCACGTTCGCGGATGACCGCATACATGCTACGCCCATCGATGAAATCCATGGCCAAATATTGGATACCGTCGGTTTCGCCGACATCAAACAACGTGACAATGTGCGGGTGTTGCAGCGCAGCGACGATTTTGCCTTCGCGGCGAAATCGCGCCGAAAACTCGGGATCGCTGGCGAGTTGGGGAGCCAAGACTTTGAGTGCTACTTGCCGCCCTAGTACACTATCGATGGCACGATAGACACGAGCCATGCCACCACGGCCGATTTCCGCCACGATTTTGTAGCGATTGATACGCCGCCCAACCAAATTCAACACAGTATTTTCTGCTCCCTGTCAAAGCGGTATGGTATAATCCGCTAGAGTGAACCTATTGTACCACATGGGTGTATACCCTCATCGCGACATATTCCTCTACGTGTGCTGTAGCGTCGGTGATAGGAGGATGGCCAAATGAATGCGAACCCCGTACCCCTATTGCGGATTCGTCACCCAGAGTCGGCCGAAGTACAAATTGAATGGCATCGTGATGTGATTACGATTGGGCGTGACCAACAAAACGACATCGTGATATCGCATCCATTGGCATCACGACGCCATGCCACCCTCGAGCGTGACGAGCAAGGCTATGTCGTACGCGACCTAAAAAGTACCAACGGCACCTACGTGAATGGTGAAGTCATTGCCGAATTGTATCGGCTGAATAGCGATGACATCATTGTAATTGCGGCTAGTGAGATTGTCTTTATTGACCCTGAGGCGACGCAGCAGGGGAGTGTACCAGTGTTTACGTTTAAGCCACGTGCACCCGTCATCGAAGGCGATATCGAGATCGATGATGACGCCAAAACGGTCAAAATCAAGGGTGTACTGCTCGATCCTCCCTTGACCGTCAAAGAATTCCAACTGTTGCACCTGCTCTATCGCAAGCAATCACATGTCATCAGCAAAGAAGAAATCGCCAAAGCGATTTGGGACTACGAGGTCTACGACTTCAATGCCATTGATGCACTCGTCTATCGCGTACGCCAGCGCATCGAAATCGATCCGGCCCAACCAAAATATCTCGTCACGGTGCGTGGTTTTGGCTACAAACTGGTGTTGATGCCTGACAAGTAGCATGCACAGCGACAATACGACATCAATGGGTGATGTGCCGTCGTGTGCATGTCACCCGTTATTATTGATACGAGAGGAGCAATACGGTGAAAGTGCTCGTAACTGGTGGCGCCGGGTATATTGGGAGTGTGGCAACAGCCGAATTGATTGCTGCTGGTCATGATGTGGTTGTGGTCGACAATCTCTATCAAGGGCATCGTGAGGCGGTGCACGCCGATGCACAATTCATCCAAGGCGATTTGCTGGATGCAGAGACGTGCACGCAGCTATTTGCCGCACACAAGGGCATCGATGCCGTGATGCACTTCGCTTCGTATACGCTGGTCGGCGAAAGCATGCAACACCCGGCCAAGTACCTGCGCGACAATACGGTGGCAGGGGTCAACCTCATTGATGCTGCCGCCAAAGCCGGTGTGGGGCGCATCATCGTGTCGTCGACGGCCAATCTTTTCGACGAGCCGGAGTCGATGCCCATCGAGCCTGAAAACAAAATCGTCCCCGGCTCGCCCTACGGCGAATCCAAATATATCCTCGAGCGCACGTTGCACTGGTACGAGCGCATCTATGGCATCAAATATGCCTGTCTGCGCTACTTTAATGCCGCCGGTGGGACACCGAACCGTGGTGAAGACCACACGCCCGAGATGCACCTCATCCCCGTGGTGCTGCAAGTGGCGCTCGGCCAACGCGAGTCGATTACCCTCTTTGGGGGTGATTACCCGACGCGTGATGGCACCTGCGTGCGTGACTACGTGCATATTGTCGACCTGGCCAGCGCACACATCTTGGCGTTGGACGGGATTGTGCGCCTTGGTAGCCGCAAATACAATCTGGGCAACGGTGACGGCTTTACCAACCTAGAGGTGGTCGAAGCGGCGCGCCGTATTACCGGTCATGCTATCCCGTGCACGATTGGGGCGCGCCGGCCAGGTGACCCGGCGGTGCTGATTGCGTCAGCCGCCAAAATTCGCGCCGAATTGGGCTGGCAGCCACAATACCCGCATATCGACCAGATCATTGGCAGCGCATGGGAATGGCACCGCACCCACCCGCAGGGGTATCGTACCGGCGTATAGAATGCGGCGCACATGGTGCGCACCCGTGGCGCACCGCGGTAGGTGCTATCAACCCCACAATCTCCCCCACACCCCGTGCAAGAGGTGTGGGGGAGATCTATTTGGTGCGGTGGTGTGGCTTAGGTGTGTGTGGTGGGGTGTTTTTTTACATAGTCAACAAACTGACGATAATCACGAATATAATCGTCGGGATCATAGTAGTCGGATGCAAAGACCAGCAACACGGCATCGTGCGAATAGCGGTACTGGATGCCCCAGGTCAATGGTGGCAGGTAGAGGCCGATCTGTGGTTTGTCGAGGATGAATTCTTGGCGATTGCTGCCGTCATCTGCTACCACCGAGACACTGCCGGTCACCGCGATGAGAAACTGGTGGCAGGCAATATGCGCATGCTCGCCGCGCGTCTCGGCAGTGGGTACCCCTAGCACCAAAAAATAGCGCAACGGCGCAAATGGGATGTCGCGCAGGAACTCACCCACCGACAAGGCGCCACGCATGTCGGGTACAAAGCGCAGGTTGTAGAGCGCCACCCCTTTGACATCGCTGGGGGTGATAGTGGTGGTGGTAGTGCGGGCTTGCGCATGCCCTGTTTCGTAGAGTGGCGTGTCGACATAGCCGACAATTTTGGCCGGATTGCCCATCACCATCGCTTTGGGTGGCACCGAGCTGGTGACGACCGCGCCGTGATTGATTTGTGAGCGACCACCGACTACAATCTCGCCACTGATGGTCACATTCGCACCAATCCAGGTGTCGGCTTCGATGCGCACCGGTGCCAGAATGACCGTGTTGGCACCGATGGTCACATTGGCGCCGATGGTGACGCCAGGTTCGATGTAAACGCCTGGCATGAGAGTTGCTGATGGGTGAATGCTCATGGTGTGCGACCCTAACATTGATGATATGCGTCTATTATATGACTTTTGTGTATGTATGTCAGGTTTAGACATATGAGGAACATCGATGGACATCGATGCGCAGGGGGCGTTATTGTATAGCGCCCCCACGTCATTCGAATGGCATGGGTTCCCGCATGCCATGACACCCCTTTTTGTCGTGGAATCAGATACCGCCGTTACTTCAAGAAAATCTCAATGACAGGCACCGCCACATCGGGCTTGACGATGGGCACCTGAATGGCCACCGGGAAGTCAGCATTGCCACCCATGCCGGCCCAACCAGCCTCGTGCACTTGACCGAAATGGACCTGGCTGCCGTCGTGCAAAAATTGCGCATACTTGATATGGTCAGCCAGCCCCGGACAGTAAATGTCACGGAACGGCCAAGCAAAAATATGCAGGTAGAGTGTATTGGTCTGGGCGTTGTAGGTGTAGCGGCAATCGGTGGGCGTGGTGAATTGTGCCGGGGCTGGCCCACAGCCATAGATGGAGCGGCTGTTGAGCGCCATCCATTTGCCCATGCCCTCGAGGCGATCGATGGCGCGCTGGTCAAAGAGCCCACGTGCTGTTGGTCCCACGTTGAGCAGCAGGTTGCCACCCTTGCTGACGCCATCCACGAGCATGCGAATGAGCAGGTCCACGCTCTTCCAGGTGTGCTCGTCGCGGTAGTAGCCCCACGAGCCGCTAAACGTCTGACACGCCTCCCACACAATCGGGTTGCCGTTGACATCCTTGAAGCCGCTAGCCGGCTGGAACTGCTCGGGTGTGACGAAGTCACCCACATCGGGCAGGTCGAGGCGGTTGTCGACCAAGGCGTGCGGCTGGAGCTCGTTGACGATGGCGTACAACTCATCAGACTCCCAGTCGTTGCGCCCCTTGCCGTCTTCGCCCGGGTACGAAAAGTCGAACCAAAAGAGGTCGATTTTGCCGTACTGCGTGCATAATTCGAGCACCTGGTCGCGCATGTACTTGGCATATTTGCGCATGTCACGCATCGGGTTTTTGGCACGCTCAGCAGCGTTGTTGCGCATGGGGTGCAGCTTGTCGATAGTGAATTCGGGGTGATGCCAGTCGATGAGCGAGTAGTAGAAGCCTACTTTGATGCCCTCGGCACGAAAGGCGTCCACCGTGGCCCGGATTAAGTCTTTGCGGTAGGGCGTGTTGGTTACACAGTAGTCGGTGTGCTGTGTCGGCCACAAACAAAAGCCTTCGTGGTGTTTGGTGGTGATGACGAAATATTGCATGCCAGCCTGTTTGGCACGGCGTGCCCACTCTTTGGGGTCAAACAAGTCGGGATTGAAGTGGTCAAAGAATTTCTGGTAGTCGGCATTGCTAATCTGCTCGTAGTTGCGGATCCACTCGTGGCGCGCCGGTAGCGCGTACAACCCCCAGTGGATGAACATGCCGAAGCGGTCGTGGGCAAACCACGACGTGTCAGGCTTGGTGAAACGGGACGTCATTGGCGTTTCCTTTCGTCAACGGTCTACAGAGATACCGATGGAGACACTGCTAGTATACGGCAAAATATATATGGTTATGCAGTGTCTGTATGTGTGATTTATGGTCAAAAAACAGCGAATTACGTCTTTTATATGCGAAAAAACAGAAATACATACATCGTGTATATATGTGCAAAACGAGGGGAGTTATATAAATAGTACTCCCCTCGTCTCGTAGTCGGTTATCCGCGTGGGAGCGGTTCTGGAGTATCGAGTGCTCTAAGCTCAGGGGCTTTGGCGGCAGTCCCTGCGACCACGCCAATACACAGGATGCCCCCAATCAGCACGGCCAATGGTGCGCCGATGATACTCGCGGTCAAGCCTACTACAAACTCACCTAGCTGTGGTCCACCCGCCACAAATACCATGTTGACGGCGGTCATGCGCCCACGGAGCTCATCAGGGGTGAGGAGTTGACGTAACGTACCGCGAATGACCATACTGACGGTATCGGCGGTACCGGTAATGGCGAGTGCCACGAGCGTGAGCGGATACCACGTAGAGGCACCAAAAACCGCAGTAGCGAGCCCAAAAATAGCCACTGCTACCAACAACACGGGGCCTTGCTTGCGGATTTTGCGTGATGTGAGAAAGAGTGCAGCCACAAACGCACCAACGGCGGGGGCAGCCCGCATGAAGCCATAGCCCTGGGCACCGACCCCCAAGATATCATTGGCAAAGATGGGCATCAATGTGGTGGCTGCGCCAAAAAAGGTGGCAAAAAAGTCAAGGATCATCGTCGATGCGATGACTTTGCTTTTGAAGACAAACTTTAGTCCATCCAAGGCATCGGCGAGGCGCACCGGTGGGCGTGCAGTGGTTGGTTTTGCCGGTGGGCTGATATTGATGGCAGCATAGACGACGGCGAGATAGGTGGCTGCATCAATCCAAAAGAGTGGCACGACTCCCAGTGATGCAATCAAAATACCCGCAATTGATGGGCCAAGCACGGTACCAAGTTGCCACGATACAATACCGGCACTCATGGCCTGTGATAGATGATCAGGTGGTACGAGCGAGGGAATTAAGGCTTGGCGTGCAGGCATTTCAAAGGCGTTGGCGATGGCGGTGACCACCACCATGGCGTAGACAAGCCACAGCACGGGATTGGCCATGCTCCCAGCAATGGCAAGCACAACGGATGCAAACAAGGCGATGAACGACGTGACCACAATCACGTAGCGGCGGTCGAAGCGGTCAGCTGCTACTCCAGCAAAGAGTGCACTAAGTGTCATGGGGATGAGGCGCATGAGCCCGATAAACCCGAGCGCGAGTGCGGGTTGGATACCCTGTTTGGTGGCGATTTCGTAGACCTGCCAATCGACGGCAACCAAGCGCATCTGTGAGCCAATGATTGAGATGAGCTGCCCGGTCCACAAAAGGCGGAAGTCGCGGTAGCGCATCACGGCGAGAAACCCTGCCTGGCGTTCCATGTGTTAACCTTTTATTAAATGATACGTGCATTATCATAGCAGAAATCAAGCCGTACCGATGCATATCAACAGGAGATTGTGATGCCACCACGCTTTGACCTCATCCGTGCCCGTCGTGATACCCCAGGGGTGGCGCATGTGCTGCACTTCAACAATGCGGGGGCAGCCTTGATGCCACAACCTGTGCTTGCGGCCACCCAACAGTATCTGCATCACGAAGCCTTGTATGGTGGCTATGAGACAGCTGATGTCTATGCGCCGGCATTGGCTGCTGCCTACACCAGTGCGGCGCGCCTGATTAACGCCCAACCTGCTGAGATTGCCTTTGTCGAAAATGCCACCCGCGGCTGGGATCTGCTCTTCTATGGGCTGGCCGCTACGTTCAAACCGGGTGACCGCATCCTGACATCACGCAGTGAATATGTGAGCAACGTGATTGCGTTTTTGCAGGTTGCTGAACGCACCGGTGCAGTCATCGACGTGATCCCATGTGATGATACCGGGCAGGTGGATGTGACCGCTTTGGCGCACATGCTCGACGCCCGGGTCAAACTGGTGGCGGTGACTCACGTGCCCACCAACGGTGGCTTGGTAAATCCGGTAGCAGCGATTGGGGCGGTGACGCGTCATGCAGGGATTCCCTTTTTGCTCGACGCATGCCAATCGGTAGGGCAATTCCCCGTCGATGTACAGGCGATTGGCTGCGACATGCTCACGACGACGGGGCGCAAATATCTGCGTGGGCCGCGTGGGACAGGCTTTGTGTATGTGCGTCAGACGACAATGGCTGATCTGGTGCCGCCCATGCTCGATGTGCATGCGGCCACCTGGGATGCGCGTGACCACTATACGGTTCGTACAGATGCACGGCGCTTCGAGAATTGGGAGAGCAATTATGCGGGCAAAATCGGCTTGGCCACTGCCATTGACTATGCACTAGCGTGGGGTATGGATGCCATCGGTACACGCGTGTATGCCCTAGGAAATATGTTGCGCCAGCGGCTGGCAGATATTCCTGGGGTGCAGATTTGTGACCTTGGTCCACAGCCGTGTGGGATTGTGTCGTTCCGCCATGCACATGTGGCGGCAGCGGATATCATGGCTGCGCTGGCGGCACAACACATCAACGTGACGACGTCTTCGCCCTTTGGTACGCGCTACGACATGGAAGCCCGCCAGCTCGATATGGTGGTGCGCGCATCAGTCCACTACTACAACGACGAGGCCGAGATTGCGCGCATGGTGACGGCAGTGGCGACGCTGGTGGCATAAACACGACCCCCGTCCCGCAGTATGCGGGACGGGGGTGAAGGCGTGGCGGGGAGAGAGAGATTTGAACTCTCGACAGCCGGAGCTGTACGGCATTTCCAGTGCCGCGCACTAGACCACTATGCGACCTCCCCATAGACGAAACAGCCAGCATGACGCTGGCTGTTTGGTTGGTGCCAAGTGCCGGGCACGATCCGGCGACCTCATGTTTTTCAGACATGCGCTCTACCAACTGAGCTAACTTGGCTTGTGATACGCTGGTGGGCGATGACGGACTCGAACCGCCGACACCCTCGGTGTAAACGAGGTGCTCTACCAACTGAGCTAATCGCCCGCACCTGATGGTATCAGGGGTATGGTGCCGAGAAAGGGACTTGAACCCTTACGAGATTTGACTCCCACTAGCCCCTCAAACTAGCGCGTCTGCCAATTCCGCCACCTCGGCACTGAACGACATTATACGCATTTCGCAGGGTGTTTGTCAAACTGAGTTTTGCACAAAAGCACGTGGGGTAATGCCACCACCGCTACGCACACCGCGCTGGGCGCTAGCGTGTTTCGCTGTTGCATATACAAGCAGGAATGCCCACCATGACACACATAGACCCGTAGCCATGTTGGCTACGGGTCTGATTGGCTGGGGTACAAGGATTCGAACCTCAACTACTTGATCCAGAATCAAGCGTACTACCGTTATACAATACCCCATTACAAACGTGGTGCCGATGAAGAGATTCGAACTCTTACGAGGTCACCCTCACTACGCCCTGAACGTAGCGCGTCTGCCAGTTCCGCCACATCGGCGCATGCACCACGCAAGTAATATACACGATTGCATGGTGGTTTGTCAAAGCGGATCTTTGGGCGATGCCACACCGGCATTGCTGGTGTGGCATCTATCGTGTACCTGCTATTCCAAGGTGCGCAGGTAATCCAGGATGGGTGCGGGGATGGCAAACTCAGCATCGGGCTTGTACTCGATGTCGCTGTACTTCCCCGATTTGGGGTCATAGTAGACGAATTGGAACTTGAGGCGCTTGAAGACCGGTGATCGTCCCAGCGTCATCATGATTTCCTCGGTGCCGGACGCTTCTTCGGCGTCTTCGATGGCCTCGATGCCTTCTGGCTTGTTGGCGCCGTCCTCGCCCTCTGGTTTGGCAGCCGGATTGCGGTTGTAGACCAGCTTGTCGTAAATGGTCGTGTAAATGGTGTTTTGCTGCTCTGCCTCGAGCAACACCTGGCGGAACACCGGTTGGAGAACGTATCCAGCACTCGTCTTTTTAAGAATTCCCAACTTTCCCAATTGCTGGATGTAGGCCTTGCTAAACTGTTCGAACGTGGTCACCTGGTTCTCTTGGCTCATCTCGATGAGATGCATGACGAGTGGCCAGGCGTCGGTGCTTTGCACCATTTGTTGGATTTGCGACACACAGAATGCGACGTACGACTTCGTTGCCTTGGTACCATCACGAAAGCAAACCAGTGCGTGGTCCATGCCACCTCCTCTTTATGGGCGGATATATAGACTACCACAGATTATCCTAGTGTCAATAGGGAAATTGATGAAAAAATAAAGAACATTCTCATTGGTAGTGATGGAGCGGTCAGCTGGGAAATCTGCCCGCTCCTGCGTCTAGCGAAATTCGACGATACTAAAGCTCTCGGGAATATGCGAATCATAGACGCCATGTGCATTGAGTGCCCAGCCTGGATTTTGTGGCAACGGCGCCCCATGTAGGCGTAATGCCTCAAAGCGCGAAAAATCGCAGCGCAGCTCGCGCCCTGACACAGGGGGGAGTACCCCTTTTGTGAACATAAACGCGAGGCTTTGCCACGGGATAGCAATCTCGACGCTCCAGCCCTTGTCGATGTCGCTGTTATTGTTGATGGTGCCTTGTACCTGTACGCCGGTGCGCAATCCGGGCATGTCGAAGTCGAGGAAGCCCCAGCGGCGTCCGCGTGGGTGTTTGCCAAAGCGTCCGTCTTGGAACCCCGCCAGCAGATCGACGTTGCGGCTGTACAAATCAAACTGCGGTGTATCGAAGCGCCCGCCACGGCGGTGCGCATCCTGCCAGATAAAGAATGCCTCATAGACGGTGCCAAACGAGTTGATTTCGAGCTCGTAGTAGCAATCATCACCACCAATAAAGAGCTCGACGTCGTTGTCGAACCAGATGAAACTGTCGCGCTCGGTCATGGTGGCTGTCACAAAGGGCTCTTCGACCCAGTACCCCACATAGAAGTGGGTATCGTCGTAGAGGCAGGCTACCCGGGTATCGTAGTAGGCCGGCTCGCCACTGACCATATCCACAAAACGCGGTGAACGGGCTGCCTGTTGCCATGCCGGCTTGCTCAGATTGCCGTCAATGGTGAGTGGGGTGGTCACACGCGTGGCAGTGATGCGTGTGAGTTTGTCGGGGGTAACGCCGTACATGGCTAATCCTTTTGCTACAAATTAGGGCGTAAGCTGTGCCAACAATCCACCGTCGGCATGGATGGCCGCACCAAGTACGAAGCTGGCATCATCGCTGGCCAGCCAGCAGATGACCTTGGCGATATCGTGGGGCTGGCCGAGGCGCCCGATGGGCTGGGTGCGCTCCCAGCCGCGCAGGCTGGCTTCCCAGTCGGCGCCGTGGGCTATGTCGGATCGGAGCATGGGAGTGTCGATGGCGCCAGGTACCACACAGTTGGTGCGCACACCCTTGCGTCCGTAGTCCATGGCCATCTGGCGTGTGAGCGCCACCACACCACCTTTGGCGGCGGCGTAGGCCGCAATGTTGGTGGTGGTGGCAAACGAATGGGGCGACGCCAGGTTGATGATGTTGCCACTCCCCTGCGACAGCATATGCGGCAACACGGCGTGGCTGGCGCTATAGACGGCGGTCAAATTGACACCGATGACACGCTGCCACTCGGCTAGCGTGGTTTCGTGGAGTGGTTTGCTGACCAGCACGGCAGCGTTGTTGACCAGCACATCCACGCGCCCAAAGCGCGTCACGACCTGCGCAATGAGGGCATGCACGCCGGCATCGTCGCTGACATCACAGACCGCCACATGCTGGGTGGTGCCGGCTGGCAGGGATGCGGCAGTCGCCTGCGCCTTTGTTTCATCAATATCAACAATAACCACGCTATCACCCTGCTGGGCAAAGTGCTGTACAGTGGCTTGGCCGATGCCTTGACCGGCCCCGGTAACGATGACGACGCGACTCATACGGGTGCTCCCTTGGTGCGATAAAACAGATCATGTTGATTGTCGTGCAACAGGCGGCGGGCAATATGTATGGCCTCAGGCAGGCGCAAATACCCCTCGTTGACTTCGGCGTGCAACGTGCGCGTCAACCATTGGCGCGTCTGCAGGGCGAATCCCACGCTTTGCGCCGGCAAAAATGCATCCCCGCCAAAGCCAAACAGCTTGTTGATAGGCACGCTGTGGATCCAGTTGCGCACAAACTCCATGCTGGCGCGTGGGTTGATGCTCCACGCCCAACACAAATCCACCAACACATTCTGGTAGTGTTTGGCGATGCTCAGCAGCTCGTGCTGGTAGGGGTAGCCGATGTGCATCAGCACAAACGTGGTGGTGCGGTGCGTCCGTAGCAGGTCGCACAGCTGGCCGGGACGCACCCAGTCGATGGGCATATTGTTGTTGCCAGCGTGGTGACCCGTATGGATTTTGATGGGGAGCTGATGCGTGGCCGCATGGCGCGCAATCTGGTCGAGTGCCCAATCGCCGATGCACACGCGCTCAGACGCGTCGAGTGCGCCTCCATGTAGCTTTTTTTGCAGGACGACGTTCACGTCCGCATCGTCACGTCGTTGCCACGCCAAGGTGCGGTCATAGGCGTGCTGGGTTTTGATGGCCACCGCCTGACCAGCATTGTCGGCAATCATGCGCCCAATCGCCGTTGCATAGTCACCGAGTGTGGTGATGGTCGTACCGGTCGCCTGTGCGAGGGCGTTGAGGTCGATGGTGCCGTTGACCATGGTACACACGTTGATGTCGTAGTGATAAAAATCTGCCTGACCGGCACCCTGTGGACGCCCCCACGTAAATGCGTCGATTTGCACATGCGTGAGTTGGGCGGTGTGGGCGAGGAGCTGGTGATGCCCTGTCATGCTACGCAGCGCATCGTGGCGCGCTTGTGCTCCCATGAGTGTCGCCGCTGAAATCGTATCAATCCCGTAGACGGCGTGGGCAGCCAAGCGCACGCCCTCGGCATAGCCGGTATGCAGGCAATGTGCCCATGCAGGGGCGATGCGCGCCCAACGGGCGCTGATATCTGGGTTGGTGTGGTCGAGGGCAAATGCCAAATCGTCGTAGTCGCAACCAGCGCTGACCAGATCATGCTCGATGTAGGCATGGTAGCCAAACAGCGCTGTCATAGCGTCACGTGCGTAGTCGACATAGCTGGCTGGTACGTCGAGATGCTCGTGTGTATCAATCATTGGCAGGGTGGCAATGGCATGTGCAAGTGTCGTCATTGGCACTTCCTTGTGGTCTTGGATGGAAATTGCGCCCATTGTAGCACGTCTCTATGGAGACGGCGCTGCCTCGCCAGCCCGTAGCGCCGTTGACGACACATCGTTGCGGAAGGTGCCTTCGTCGATGGCGACAAAGAGCTGCTGCCATGCAGATGGCACCATGCGGAGGTCAAAAGTGTGGAACACCCCCGTGCTGTCGATGCGCCCAGCCACAATAAAGCGACATCCATGCTGGGCGATAGTTGCAAGCATCTCGTTCACACTTCCACTGGGGTAGTATTTGGCATCGAGGAGCCGCTTGACGGTATCGTAGCCGAGCACAAATGTCGAACCGGGCATCAGTGCCGCTTTGTCCACAAAACGTGGGGCGCGTGTGACCAGTAGCCGTGGAGTGCTGGTAAATTGACGAGCCCGTTGTACGACCACGCCATAGGGGAGTGCTGGTTTGTCGGCATTGACTGCAGCCAGCTCAAAATACCCGGGCTGACCACTGATGCGCATCGCAGTGGCCAGTAGTTGGCGGTGACCGTCGTGGAGCGGATTAAATGATCCCGACAAGATGGTAGCGTTGTGGATGGGCAGCGCAGTAAATGTATCGTCATCGTGGTGTTGCACGATGTCCGTGGTACCAAGATAGAGATCTCCCAGCGCATCGGCACATGGGATGGTGTGTATATCGACGCGTTCGTCGGCGTGGAGTGCGAGGTCGAGCTGCGGGATGGCGCCGACCGCAATGGCGAGTGCCTGAATCATCAACAAGCTAATCACGGCCTCTTCGCCGGCACGGTCACGGGCACCCTTTTGGAGGATGAGCCCATACATGGTGACGCTGTGCTGGTCGCGGGTCGCCACCCAGCAGCCGTGGTTGCCTTTTTTGGCGTAATCGGTGGCAATGGTTGCCGTACACGACAGTGCAACTACCGCCGTGTTGCTCCGTAGGTCGTGTGCCCGTGCATAGGCGGCATGCGCCATGGCTACGGCGGTTTCTTGGCTGACATAACGGGCAGGCTCACTGCCGAGCAGGCTCATCATCGAATAGCGCGAGTAGCGGTCGGTGGCTTCGAGAACGGTGCGTGATGACCCTGCCACACTGTGCAACCACCACAAGGCCTGACTGCCTGCCCCAGCGAATTCGATCACACACGGACGTGCGGCGGTGTGAATGGCAGTAATCAGTGTGTGTGTGGTGGCGTCGAGCATGCATGCACCTGTTGTGTGTTAAGGCGTGATTATTCTAGGAGCAGTATACCGCATCACCCACGTATTGTGCACCATGCGGTATACACGCACTGCCCATGTCTTTGCTGTCTATAGCCATGCTGTCATATTAAGAAACATGTTTCAACACAGCACACAACATTGTTGAGAGTTTAATAATCAAATAACACAACTAGCGTCAATGAATAATACTTGCTTGGTATGTTGTTCATGGTTACATGATTATTTGTATGGAAAGGTTCCATTATGCGTATGTCATTGCCTCGCTACTCGATTGTATTACTCAGTTTGTTGCTCGTCAGTGTCTTTGTACTTTCTGCCTGTGCAGGTGGTGCGCCTGCGGTGGAGCCGACTGCGGCACCTGCGGTAGAGCCGACTGCGGAGCCGACTGCGGCACCTGCGGTGGAGCCGACTGCGGAGCCGACTGCGGAACCGACTGCGGAACCGACTGCCGAACCAACCAAGGCACCAGAGGCCACTGCTACGACTGAACCAACCAAGGCACCAGAAGCCACTGCTACCAAGGCTGCTGTGGTAGCTGCGGTTGCAACGGCCACCGCAGTACCGGCAACGACCGGTGAATGGGCACCACGCCAGTTGGAAGCCACCTTGCGTGGATCTGGTGCAACCTTTCCTAATCCGCTCTATCAAGTATGGATTTCGGTCTACTCCAAGAATGTTGTCCCAAGTGTGAAAATTAGTTACCAGAGTGTGGGTTCGGGTCAGGGGCAAAAAGACTTCATTGCCTACTTGACCGACTTTGGTGGCAGTGACTCGGCGGTATCGTCGTCACGTGTGGCTGCTGAAGCCCCCGATGCCATCCACATTCCCACCGTGCTCGGTGGTGTGATGCCCATGTACAACGTGCCTGGCCTGGCCGCCCCCATGCGCTTCTCGGCTGAGACGTTGGTCGGTATCTACATGGGTGAAATCAAAAAATGGAATGACGAGCGTATTGCCAATGATAATCCAGGGGTGAAACTGCCCAACATGGACATCACCGTCGTCTACCGCTCTGACTCATCGGGTACGACCTCGATTTGGACGGACTACTTGGCCAAGGTCAGTGGCACGTGGAAATCACAGGTTGGCTCAGGCAACACGGTGAAGTGGCCCACCGGTATTGGTGCACCTGGCAATGCGGGTGTCTCGAGCACCGTCCAAAAAATTGAAGGTGCAGTCGGCTACGTAGAAGTCGGTTACGCCCTTGGTGCTGGGTTCACATTGCCCTTTGTCAAAAATGCTGCTGGCAATTACGTGCAGCCGTTGTTGGCCAACGTGTCAGCCGCAGCCGCAGCAGTGAAGCCATCATCAGATGTGCAGAAGCTGGCCACCTCGATTACCAATGGCACGGATGCACAGGCCTTCCCGATTACCGGCTTTACCTACATCTTGGTGCGCAAAGACACCTATACCGATCTCA
>JACCDP010461353.1_pt1 | contig 31395 bp, 51 predicted proteins | sample 7445841 | NCBI WGS metagenome assembly JACCDP01 (sample SAMN15323441, study PRJNA562643) | freshwater metagenome | isolation source: river surface water | place: USA:Blue River Watershed | collected 2017-08-17 | reverse complement strand
TAATTACTGCCGAACCTGCCACCAATGCAACACCCGCTGCGATTGCTGCGACTGGATGCGCGATAAGCAATTCTTTGAACGCCTTCGATGCCGTTGCGGTTGCTATCAATGCTTGTCCGAACGATTTCATAAACGCGGCGACGGCTTGAAGCAATCGTTTCCCGAAATCTTGGAAACTGTCGACCTGCTCCGTCATGATGTCGCCCAACAACTGCCCAAACGCCTCCAATCCTTGCGCGGATAGGTTGTTGAATGCTTGGTTAACGCCTTCCATCGCTGAGGTCATGCGCTGTTCGTAATCGCTCATCGTAACTTCTTGTTGGGCGGTTTCCTGCTGAACAACTTGGGTATATTGTTTCAACGGGCCCGTTGCAGCTGCGAATTTCTCAATGGTTGGTGCACCTGCTCCAAATTGGCTACCTGGAACGACTTTCGAAACGTCCGCCAAATTGTTTTGGGTGACCTTTTGCAAATCTTTGAGCGCGGTTGTCTGCGTTTTTATCGCGTCCGCACTGGCTTGTACCGGTGCAATTGTTAAATCCTCGGCCTTGGCAAGTTTAAGAATCGCGTCTATTTGGGTTTGAATCTGTGCGGCTTGTTTGGCTGCGGCCGTTCCAACATTTTGCTGCGATTCTATAAATTTCTGAACCTGCGATGCGGTTGCGCCTGATGCGTACAAACGGGCAACTTCGGCCTGCGTTGTCGCCTGCGCTTTCTGTTGTCCGATTTCGTACTCTAGCATCTTGGCGGATAGTTCCTGCAATTTTGCAAATGCCGCCTTGGCTTTGGCTTGTTTTAATATTTCGGCCGTCAATCCCGTTGTGGCGGTTTTCAATTGGTCGGTCGTTAATTTCTCCAAACTTTGGTTCGCCAAATAATCTGGGTAAATTTTCTGTATCTCTGCCAGCGCGTTTTTGCGCTGCTGCATGCTTAGCGCCTGGTCATTTACGATGGCCACCAATGCACCAACGTTTTTAGCCTCGGTTGCAAAATTCTTGTTGGTTTCTTGGGTGATTTCATTCAATACCTTTTGAGTAGCTGAAACCTTGCCCGCGTTTTTCGAATACTGAACCATTGCGTACCCTACGGCAGCAACCAATGATAGGGCGGCGGCCCAAGGTGCTGCAGCCATGGTTAAATTCATTAATCGTTGAGCTCCAACCGCCCCACCCGTTGCGGTCGTGTATGCTGTTTGAACTGCCGTCAATGCTGCGGTTCTTAACGCTAATATTCCTTGAATTGCTGCACTCTCTTGTTGCAACGTATTCTGCACGGCCTGCAACCCCGTAACAACGGCCATAATGCCCTGCAATTTCATCATGGTTTTTTGGAAATCTTCGCTTTGGACACCCAAAACAGCCATTGCGCCTTCGGCAACGCCAAACGCACCCGCTACGCCCTGCATGGTTCCCAAAACAGAATCCAAACGGCGTGTGTCGCTGGCAAAATATCCAACCTCTGCCCGCATATCGCCGATGTCGTCCTTCATTTTACCCGCCGCCTTGACAACCTCGTTTGCTAGATCTGAAAACTCAGGACCCAATGCGCGGGCGGTCATCGCTATATTTTGCAGCTGTCGTACCGTCGCCATGGACGGGTCACGCTGGGCAATTTTTTGGAACTGCTCCGACATTTTTTTAACAGCATCCGCTGCGCCTTGCGATAATTCTTTGCCGGCTTTCTCGGTTTTTGCAACTGCATCGTCCAGGGCTTTCTCTAGCGGTTTTATATCGCCACCCAATACGATATTTATCGAACTTAACGCCATTTTTATCGGTTATATGAAATTGTATAATTCTGCGAAATTTGGTAAACCCCCAATTCTTCCGCGTTATCGTCAACAAAATGACCCTCGCCGTCGTACTCAACCTCCCACACGTACACGCCGTTAAACGTGCCAGGTGTTTGAACTTCCAACGCTGTACGAACCAAATCGGCGATTGGATAGCACTGTGCAAAAGTTTCGGCGTAAACATTAACCTCCAATGTGCACCAATCCGTTTTGGAATGGCCCGATTTGCTTGGATGCGGTCTAACCGATGTCACGCGATAGGTGATTCCCGGGTAAGGTGCGCCCTGCACAATTCGAAGCGGATTTATGTTCGTTCCAACTGCCGCAACCAACGCCGCGTTATTTGATAGGATGTTATAAAACGCGTCTACTGCTTTCATGGGGTTGGTGGGGTGAGCTTGGCAAATATATCTTTATGTTTGGAAACGGTCGCAACAATATCGTCGTGTACGGGCTGCTCCCATGGGAAACGCACCAATCGTTTTGGGCTCGTTGGGTTCTTTAGATGTGGGGACATTATCAACGCTGCCTGCCATCGCGCTATCTCCCATTGTGTGCGTAATTGGTCGCGCTGTAAACCGCGCATACCGTCAAGACGTGAACGCCATAAACGGGGTGTCGAGCGTAAAAAATCGGCTTCGCTCATGCCCATTTCCCCGAGCGAAATTCGCTCAATCATTTGCCACGTTAACGGCGGGCCTTCGCTCGTGGCTTGGTCTTTCCCTCTGGCTCGTCTGTCTTAAAAAACTCACTCACTGCATCGGTGAACGCGTTCAATGCGGGCTGTAACTGAGATAAACGCGTAATTTGAGACCCCAATTTATGCGGGGTTAAATAGGGAGATTCTTCGTCCTTTGCTGCGTAACCCTCTGCGATGCCATAAAACGCGGCATTTAGCGCAAAATCTAGCGATTCGGCTAGTTGTTTAATATCTTTCAATTCTGAAAAATCATGCAACCCCGCAATCTCCATGATGTTGCGTAGGCTGTTAAAATTAAACAAAAGGGGGTGCTGAACACCCCCAATTTCGATGTGGTTCATACCACGAAGATAATACAAAAAGTATTAAGGCGTAATTGTTGAAACTGTCAACGCCCCAGTGCCTTGAATCGAGGCGGTGAAGGTTGCCACGTCGTTACGTGGTGCGGTTAAATTCAAGTCGCTGAAAAACGCCGCGCCGCTCAATTTGATGTCGCCTGAAACGTTTGATGTCATAACGATTGTTACGGATGTGCCCGCAATCAAATCGGTTAAAATTTCTTTCCAGCTGATTGCCGAACCTACACTTCCATCCTCTTCGAACATACCCTCAACCGACATGGTATAACCATACTCACCCGCGATGTATTCCTTCGCGCCTGCGCTGTCTTTGTTGGTGGTTTCGATCATGTCCTTGGTAATGGAGAAATCGTTTGAGCTCGCGTTCGCGATTTTGGTCAAGGTGCCTGCAACATCTTTGTAGATTGCAATCAGCGTGCCGTTGGTAATTCCTGTGCTTGCCATGATATATATTTTTTATTTTTTTATTTGTAATCCAGCCGCTTTGGCCTTGTTTTCAATGTATTCCTTGATTTGCGCCTCCATTGATGCCATGAACGCCGTTTTACCCTGGTCAAATGCGGGCTGTAAAAACGGCCTTTCTGGTCCAATGTTTGGCAGTAATTTTCGGCCCTTGTTGGTTAGTTTCCGTTTCTTTTTACGCGATGCGTTACGATTTGACGTTCCTTCCTCCAATAAATGGGCGTGATACCCTTTAAATCCGCCATAAACACGCGCTCCAATCATTCTAAACGCCAATTTTGAGCCACGGTTATCGCGCTCGATATAACCAATTGATTCGCGAAGATTCCCCGTGTTTACGTTTACTTTCGCTTTGGCCAACGCAATAAAAACCTGCCCAGCGCGCTCAATCATATCGCCCAGTTTTCCCGATGGGATGCCAAGGTTTTTGAACTGTTCGCCGCTAATTTTTTGCTTAATCATGGGCTAATTCTGTTTGAATAACCAAATACATACGGCGCGAAAGGTCCGCAATGTTTATAATGTTGTAATTCTTACCTTCCCAAACAATGCGCATTTTTGCGTTTATGCCTGCGTCGTGTCGAAGGGTAAAAACAACCGTTTGTTTTGCCTCGATTCGGTCTGCGTCTACCGCCTCGTTCCCGCTTTCAGATTCCTGGACGCGTGCCCATGCAACTGTATAGGTCGACCATGAACGCACCTTTTCGCCGGTATTTGGATCCGTCGTTGTGCTGAACTGCTGCACCGTTACCAATTCGTCCATCAATCCCGCGTTCATCTTATCCGAAATTAACGACCCTGTACTTATCTAACAGATATTCGTGGTTGTAATCCATTTTGTTTACACTCGCGCCAATTACCACCGATTGACGGTTATCGTAATACTGCCCAATCAACAGCAATGCGGCGTGTTTAATTGATGCGGGGAATTTCGCCGATTCGTTAACACCCGTTGCGCTGGCAAGTTCAAAACCTTCCTTTATTTCGACGATTAAACGCACGTCGTCGTCCGTCAAATTATCCGGGATTGATTCAAAAAACACTGATCTACCAAACTGGCCAAATTTTACGGGCGCATCTATCCAATTCGTTGCGGTTTCAACCGTATTGTTTTGGTTCACGTATTTAATCGATTCGATAGACAAAACGCGCGAATAAATACGCAACATGTTACCTTGGATAAATCCAAACGGGTTGAGCGTGTCAACCGATACCATAGGCCCTGTAAATCCGTCAAATGCGTATTTAACCGTTGATTTACGGACCGAATAACCCACGTATGCATCGCACGCGTCCAATGCCATCGAAATTAACCCCGTAATATAGGCATCGTCTGCGCTGCTAGTTACGCGCAAATGCTGCTTAGCTTCCGCCAAGGTTATGTATGCCGTATCGGCGTGGTCTTTCGATATTAGTTCGCGTGCGATGTACATGTTTACTCGGTTACTTCGGGTTCGGTTACCTCTGGTTCAGTTACTTCGGGTTGTTCGGTTACGTATTCAGCGTGTCCGTTTGCTACGATTTCAGACGCCAACAATGCGTCGATTTCGGCAACCTCTCCGATGAAATAACTCAAACCATACGCCCCAATCGGTGAAAATGTGAACTTCACACTTACCACCGTCGCCACTTCTGGCTGTTTTTCTTGTTTTTTGGCCATATTGGCGGGCGGATAGGCCGCTAGGCCACACCGCCCTATCGATTAAGCTGTAAGCAAATCGACGATTGCACCGAAGGCGGCAGGCTGTTCCACTGCGATACCTACGTGCTGGTTTATTACTACACGGGTTTTGTTTCCAATTGCCTGAGACAATGGGTCAACAACCAACTCAACACCGCCAAACTGACCAACTACCAAGTTGTTCCAATCTCCGTAGATCATTGCTGAACATACGCCTGAGCTAGAACCCTTAGTCAAGTTGCTAGGGCAGTTTGTGGTTGAGAATACGGGTTTGCCGTCGATTTGGTCGGCCAAACCGTTAAAATATGCCATGTAAGACATGATCATTGCACCGCTTCCGCTGCTGATTTCGGTTTGCTTTAACTTAGCAACCAATTTAGGGTTGATCAAGAATTTACCGTTCATGCCTGCGTTGGCGTTCTCAACAGCTGCAACCAATTCTAACACCTTAGCCAATGAAGGCACGGCACCGTTGGTTCCCATTGCTACGCTGTTAATTCCAGACGTACCCAACAAGCCCAAAGGCTGGTTTGATGAGCCAGAACCGTTAATCGCTGCAGCTTCGATGGCAACCGCCAAGGCTTTAACAAACGATTCGATAATTTTCTGGTCGATTGACTGGTTGTTTTGCAACAACAACTGCTTCGAAATGTCGCTGTAACCGGCGATACGTGAAGGGCGCAACTGACGAGCGGCAGTAACTGGGTCACCTGATGCAGCATCAGCGGTTTCGGCAGCCCATGCAACAGAAACGCCAGAACTGAAACCGGTCAAATCCACGTTAGCGGACAAACCTGTTAATTTGGTAGCACCCAACTGTTCAAGAACAGTTTTAGCGTACAAAGCGTCGAAAAATCCAACTTTCTCCAATGGGATGAAGTTTCCACCGGCAGTTGCTGAACCTGCGCTCATGGTACGGCTTTCGCGCATCTTAACATCCATCACCTTGTTCGACAAGTAAATGCCGCTTGGGGTAATGCCCAAACTACGTGCCTCGTTGGCACTTTCTTCCACCATTTCTTTTTCCAAACCGCTCAACTTGTTGTTTCCAACTTCGGTGATCAATTTAGAAAATGAGAATGCGCGTACTTCTTCTTCCTCTTTCTTTGAACTTGGAGCACCTGCAACGCGGGCGATTTCTTCCATTTTCTCAGCTCTGCGGATCTCAACATCCAACGCGTCAATCTTGGCGGTTGTTTCGTCGAATTTGGTGCCTTCTTCGGCGGTCATGTTGCGTTTTTCCACCGTCAAGGTGTTGTACAACGCGTCGAGCTCGCCCTTGATGGCGGCGCGCTCTTCTCTGAGTTGTTTAAGTGTTTTCATTGGTATGATTTTTTTATTTTTTTAATAGTTTCTGTATCGGGCCATGGCAACACGAACGGCATCGCTCAAAACGGGCTCAATAACTGGTTCAACAAACTGGCTACGCTCCTCGTTCAATGAGCGCGCCTCGGTGCTGGTGTCCGCATATGCTGGGAACGTAACGGGGGCGACATCGTACAATTTCTTCACCTTGGTGATTTTACGCATGTACATCGGCCCGTATTTCTCCGAGTTGGTCCATTCAACACTTTCCGCAACAAATTGGAACGAGCTCTCAGAAATATCGCCACGCTTTACCGCCACTCCAACATCGGTATGCGTTGGTGATTGGTAATCCATGGTATTTTCATACTCCAAGTGGCCAGCCGCGTTAATAAACACCGAACACGTGCCCGACTTGGTACGTCCCAAAATCAACTCGTCCTCATGGTTGAACAGGCAACGGATGTCGGAATCCTTCAACGCCTCATCGAATGCGCCTGGGGCAATCATTTCCTCGTACCAACCCATATCGGTTACGACGTTAACGACGGCAGCAATACCGCCGATTTTCTCGGGTAGCCCTTCGGCGTTTAATGCCCTTACCTCTACGGGTGCTTGGTGCCTGCGTGTCTCTTTTCTCATGACTGTGTATCGTTGTTGTTTCCGGTGATATTGTTGTTTTTGGCTGCTTGTGCCTGCAATGCTTCAATTTTGGCGGTCATATATTCGTCGAGTTTATCGGCGGTGAGCAAATCAGATTGAACCAACATCTGATCGCCTGTTTCGAATTTATCCAAATCCTCCATGTATCGTGCCTCGTTACGGCGCAACCAACCCCCACGGATTCCCGCGTTGTAATAATCGGCGCGCGATTTCGCACTTGCTCGCATCAATGAGTTGAACACAAATTTAAATTCGTGGGTTGCGCGGTCTGTTTCGGTAAATAATTTCTTGCTTAACTCCTGCTCTAGGCGTTCGGCTTCGGGCTGCAAGGTTTGCGCGTAAAATTGCTGCATCTCCAATTCGACATCGGTTCCAGAATTGCCGGCATTCAATACGGACAATGGGACGCCAAAAATTCGGCTGATTTCCTCCACGCTGAATTTACGCTGTTCGATATACATCGCCTCTTGTGGGCTCAGTGACATGCGCTCCATCTTAACGCCCTCAGGTAATACGGTAGAACGACGCTGCCCGTTTACCACGTCATCGAGTGACTGACGTAACGCGGTTGGGTCTGCTATTTTACGGTCCGATGTTAACAAAAATTTCAACACCCCGTTTTTATACACATCAGCACTGCTAGACATAGCCGCCAAATCAATGCCCAAAGATTCCGCGTGCATCGCAATTGGTGATTTACCCATTAATGGATCATCGGTGCACAACCCTTTGAAATGCAAAATTTCATACGATGCGTACGTACCCTTCCAAATTGGGTCCTCAATCTGATAAAATAACATGCCGTCCGACAAATACGGACGCACAAAACTGGACATGATAGGGTGCAGTTCGATTGGCACAAAATTGTTGTCCCGCTTAATAACCGCGTATGAGTTACCGCGCATTTTCAACTGCGCCATAACATACGTCCAAAAATCAAAACTTGTTTGATACCCGTTTGGCGTTTTAAGCAACTGATTTAATGCGCTGCGGGTTATGCGTTCCTTTCCGTTGACGGTCTCGCGATAAATATTCAAATTCATCGTGGCAATACCGTTTGCGATAACCTCAATAGAACGGTGAACACTGGCAATGCTTAGCGCGGTGTTGCTTGTTACCGTCTGCCCTGAGCGGGTATAACGGCCCAGCAAAGAATAGAACGACCCGATAACATCGCCGACAAACGGCAAAGCCCCGAATTGTTGCTCTCTTTTCTCGCGTTTAAATAAATTGGCCAACTGCATCGAGGCGAATTTAACGCGCGGTGAAAAAACGAATGCAACAATATCCCGCTGGCTATTCCCGATTAATTTTCGCCCATTTGCTCAACGCCGAACGAAAAACACCGTAATTTTTATATTTTCGGCGGCCAAATACCGCAAAATGGCGGTCCTCAATGGCTGAGTACGCGTGTTCGTAACTACCGCCAACGGCAGACGATTTCGGCAATTGGATGTAATACTCCCGCATAAAATCGTCTGTGTAGGTTAAATTTGCATCTTTTATCATCGTTTCATTTTTTACAATGGTACAAACCACAATTCATCATCGTCGCGCTCCTTGGCTTTATTCTCCATGGCTGCACCTATGGCCATAATCGAACTGACCGCGCCGTCAATCTTATCGCCGCTTTTCTTCTTATCCGGCTTCACGTTATCGTTTTCGTCTTTTTTCATCATTACGTTTCCAACCATCCACCGCAACACGGGGTGTCCTGTGTGCTGTAAACGGCGGTTCAAAACCAAACGTTCCATCTCCTTACTCGGTGCCGTCATGGATAACATCCCTTGCCTAAACGGGTACATTTCCAGACCATCCTCGGTTAGCTCAATAACTAACTGCGACGAGTTAAATTTATCGTACGCAAATTCAAGTATGTTAAACCGTTCCCGCAATCGGCCAATCTTATCCCGAATTGCTCTGTAATCTGTTACGTTCCCGTCCGTTACCAATATCTCGCCATCGGCCACCCATTGACGGTACGACTGCCCGACTTGGTCGCGTCGTTTCGTGATCGCGTCCTCTGGGAGCCAGCAATAGAACAACAACGCGTCCCGCTCGGGAAAAAACAAGCTCAACGCACAAAAATCGCGCGTACTCGCCAAATCTAAACCCGCGTAACAATCCATCCCTTCCAACTCGCGCTCCTTCAATCCGGCGCATGCCATCCAATCGCGGTCGGTTATCCAGGTAACTGCCGAATCGGTCCACACGTTTAACAGTTTGGTTTTAAATTCAACCTCTTTATCGTTGCTTTCTTTGGCTTCAATCAATCTATCCGTCAAATATTTATCCTGCACTGAAACGCCCAAATTCGGGTTTGCCTTACGCCATAACTTCGGGTCGGTCCAATCGTCTGTTTCGTCTAGTGTGTAAATTATTGAAAATAACGTCGGGTCATCAACGAGGCCCTTTAACACGTTGGTGCAGTGGGTTCGGTGCTTATAGCACGGGCTTTCTTTGTTAAATCCTGCCGTGGTGATTGTAAAAAGAAACGGCTGGCGACGTGCGCCCATTGAGTTCATGATTACGTTATACATCTCGTCCGTTTTGTGGGCGTGATATTCGTCAATCGTGGCCATGTGTGTATTCAATCCGTCGTTGGTTGTTGGCCCCCATTCAATCGGGCGAAATACGGAATCTTCGTAAATAATCCGGTGCGAGTTAACCGAATCGTGTATTTTCACTTCGCCCCGCAATATCTCGGAACCTCGAGACATGGCGGCGGCTTCGTCAAACACAATTAACGCCTGCGCCATTTTCGTCGCAACACTGAACACCTGGGCGCCAGCTTCACCATCAGCCACCAATCCGTATAGCATGATTGATGCGGCAAAGGTCGATTTACCGTTTTTACGCGGGACCTCAACGTATGCGCGGCCAAATCTGCGCCGTCCGTTTACCTCAAATCCAAATATGTTGTAAATTATAAATTTCTGCCATGGCTCGAGCATCAAACGTTTGCCGGCAAATTCTCCGCGCCACTGTTCTAGCTCCTCGATAAAATCAACGGCGTGTTGCGCCCAATCTTCGCGAAACGTGTAAACCTTCAAATCGTTCAGGTAACGTTCGCACGCTAATCGAACCCACTGGCACGCCTGAATTGAACCGTTACTTACGCTCGTTGCGTATTGCGTGGCTGCGTTCATAGTGTTCGCGCTCGGTGTTGGCGCGTTGTTCGTTTCTGAATGGCGGCTCTAATCGTTCATCATTGCGGTAAACATGCCAGACGTTATGTTCGCCACGGACGGTAAATTTTGGGGCGGGTTGCTCGGTGTTTGATGGCACCATATACGCGCTAAGATCCTCGGGGGTTTCTGGTTTCTTTCTCATATTGCTTTTGATTTTTTAAACTTACTCAATTTCGACTCTTGGGGTGCGGCCGTTAATGACATTTTACCGCGCGCCGATGGGGTGATACCGAACAGCACGCCAATTTCCTTAGCTTGTTTTAGGCTGCGTTCACGGATGGCAAAATATGGGCTGATAACTGGACCGTGTAAACCTGGCACAACATCGCCATGCAAAACCAATTGAACCGACGCGTTTCGATACGTGGCCATGGCTTCGGCATATGCGGCAATCATTTCGAAATCAACCGCCACCAATAAACCTGATTTTTTTAACTCCCGACAAACCGTGTCGAAAATTTCGACCGCTTCGATTCTGATGTGATCAGGCGCGGCTGGCAAATCGGTGTTTATTTGGTAGGTCATGTCCATAATACAAAAATAGTGTAAACCATTGCAACAAAACAAGTATTTAAAATCGTCTCGTGTGAGAATGAGATTAACACAGCGGTTAAACGGCCCTCCTTACTCGTCAGATAAAGGGGTGGTGGGGGTCAAACGGGCCTCCTTTGCACTCTTGACCGCGTGGCAACTGTTGCAAAGCGACTGATAATTCCGCTCGTCCCAGAACTCCCCGCCAAGTCGAACCGGTTTAATGTGGTCAACCATTTGTGCAGCTGTCACCTGATCCGATTGCATGCATATTCGGCAAAGTGGTTCGTTCATGAGTTGCATTCGTCGGGCGATTCGCCATCGCTGGGTGTGGTATCTTGTTTCGACATGCGTTCGTTGTTGTTCGCGTTTACGTTGCTTAGATGGATTGATTCGTGGCATATTATTGAGGTGTAACTATTGTGTCGTTGTGTTGCGTTTTATTGTTGACGCTTCGTTGGTTGAATTTATTGAGCTCGCCCCTTATGTAACAAAAAAAAACAAAAATAAATATATTATATTATATTATATATATATATACCTGTGTATATATGTGTATGTATATATAAGTATCTATATATTTCTCGATACGGCGTAACATTGGTACAATCAGCGTATTTATTGGTTTCATCGCCGTAACGCTATTTAATAACGTGACGTAATTTCCCGCCAAAAAACAAAAAAGGCGGAATAAATCCGCCCAATCTGTCAAACCTAGAGCACCACACTCTATTGCAAATATAAAACATTCAACGGAATCTGCACAGCCCTACTCACCAATCCTCCTGCAAATCGCATCGAGGCTGCTGGGTTTGCTCCTGGTATCCTTATCAATATGCGGCTATGGTTCTTGGCCCATTGCGTATCCTTCAGCGCATTTTTAACCCATAGCGCGGTGTTGGATATGTAAACCTTATCAAACTCCAAACGGATGCCGCAACGGCTCAACACCTCCGCTGCGGTCGCTGCCGTCACAGATACCCCGCCTTCAATGTTCTGAACCGCTTGGATAAGCTCAGACACCGCCACATTCATCGCGCGGTCGTCCCGATTATGCACAACAACCTGCTGTTCCATGAGGTACTTCAAACACGCGATTTCATCCTTAGTGTCCATCAGCGATCGTTCGTCCTCAAACTCATACCCACGGAATAACTCACGCGCCTCTGATTCGGTTAATAGGTCCGATGTAATCAGTGACACACGACCAGCAAACATCGGGGCCAACTGATCGCCCAAACGCTGCTCGCCTAGTTCCTCAGCAATAACCCGCGCAAACGTTTTGGTATTGGCTAGGATTGTTGGAAGTAATTTAACCGTGCGAGCCTGCAACCGCTGAACGTAATCAGGCGTAAATGTTTTGGTGAAATAACGCCGTTTCTCCTCCCATTGCTGCTTGGTTGTGTTTGGTCTGGATAACGTTAATACGGTCACACGTGTACGGTCTGACTGTTGGTGAACCTGCACGGCTATCGACGCGAACGCGAAACACGACCTAATTCGATACGTTTTCGCCGTACCCGATGACGTGCCCTTAGCCATCACCCCGCCATCCTCGGCCGATGCTGCACGCATTAACGCCATGACGGCCTGCATACGGTCCTGATTCCGTTTATCTTCACCCTCTGCCTCATCGAACACGACCGGTATAGCATCATGTCCAAGCGACTGACGTAAACCCGCCTCCGATGTTTCGCCCTGGACGGATAAAGAACACGCGCCAAGCATAGACCGCACCACGTTTTGAAACACCCATGATTTACCCGTACCCGCTGCACCCGTTAACCAAATATGAGGCCGCCAAGATAACGCGCCACATACGGGAGCCACGACACACCAGCCCGCAAGGAGATGCGCATCGACCTCGCGCGAAAACGATAGGCCGGATATAAATTCCGCGATGAGTTCCGATTCCTCGTCGGGCATTGGGTTGGCCACGTTCATGCCAAGCGGGGGCGATAATTCGTAAAGATACCGCGAGGATTGCTGTTCCAATGGTAACGCGCGACCATTCACGATTAACGACGAGCCGTTATGGATCACCACGTTTGTACCGTCAACCCATGCGCCTCGACCCCGTATTATGTTGGGGTTAAATATCCCGATTTTTTTGGATGCCTGTATCAGATCGTCGACGGCTTGGTCGTGGTTGTAGCCTTGTTTGGTGGGGTATTTATCCAGCCAATACCGAAGTGGCGCGAGTTCGGGTAGGTTTGATTTACTCAACGATGATGATGCGAGCGAAATGATGGTGCGCGAGCCCTTCGAGTAGAAAATATGTTTTAGCCCCGATTCGTTGACGAACCCAAGCTGCACAAACGGCGCGTCCGCCTCGATTGGTTTGGTGTGTTGCTCGACCCATTCGATGGTGTACGGATGGTCTGCGGCGTCCTGTTTGGGCGGCGTCCCCTCGGGCCATACGACCATATCAAGTGTGCACGATAGGTCGGCGAGTATTTCGGCCACCTGCATCATAGCCTTACGCCCCGGGTCGTCGTTGTCGGGCCACAGCGTCACGCGTTTACCCTGCAACGGTGTCCAATCTGATTTATTTACGGCCGATGCGCCTCCAAGCCACGTTGTTGTTGCGGGGTTAATTTGTTTAGCGGCCTCGGCTGCTTTCTCACCTTCAACGATGTACACGTGATCGGCTTGGATTATGTTTGGGAGGTTGTACAGCGTCCGTTGGCCTTTGGGGAGCCCGTACCGTCCGTTGGTGTATGGTTTGACGTCCTTGGAGCCGTCCGAATAATCAAAGCGGTGCACCTCTGCAATGACCGCCCCCGTTTGGTCGTGATAGTACCATTTCCCATTCAGTACGGGCCGTTCGGATGGGTCGCGTTTTGGTTGTTCCTGGATGCCTAACTCAACGCGGTAATCTGCCCCAAGCGCCTTGAACCAATCAAACATATCGCCCCCTTTGTCACATGCGAAACATTTAAATATTTGTTTGGCTTGGTTGACTTGAAGCGATTTTTTGGTATCGTTGTGAAACGGACATAGGCCGACAAGCTCGGAGCCCTTGGGTGTAAGTTCAACGCGACGGGCGATGATATCGACGATGTTGTGGGTCGATTTAAGTGTGGCGAAATCGGTCATAATATCAGCCCCGCAAGATAAATACCAACACCCGAACCACAAGCGGCACCGAGCGAATAAATTATTTTATCCCAATGCGAACCGAACGCGGCCCGCTTAACATTGAACGTCCACACGTAGCTAATCAAACCCGCAACTGCGATGGATGATGCGATTTGTTTGTGGGCGAGTAGTATCGTGTTGAGCGAAACGAGTAGTACCTGGACGAATGCGGTGGCGAAAAGTATCGCGCGTGGATGCGGTGTTATTTGACGGCCCGCCATGAATAGGTCGCGGTCGGACATAGTGCCGCTTGGGTAAAATTTTCCCTCTTCGGTATAATCCCACTCAGTCACCAATCCCCCATCAAGCGGAACCAAGGCTGTCAATCCGCCATAACTGTGAATTGTTATGTGTTTGACCTTTCGCCCATCACGCGTCACAACGGGTTTACCCTTCAATGCCTGCTCTAAATTAAATGGCTTCATCTCAACAAATTAACCGCGTCCTCCTCCGAACGCACTATACCCGAATGGCCTCCCGCCGAATCAACCACGTCGATAAAATTTAACTGTTCCGTTGTCGGTCTGCCCGTTGGGGTCTTAACCTCCAATGCGACAAAGACCGCGACTTTCTGCCCGACGTGATGCGGGGTTATTTCGATTGTTTTCCATCCGATTATATCGGAGCTGCCCACACATAGCCCGTATCTCACTTTGGCTGTTTTATCAAATCCCGTGTTATTTCGGAATAATCGCACACCTGGAACGCGCGAGGCGGCCAGCATGATTTTGTGTTGTATGTTAGTTTCGTTTGTCATTTCACTTGAATTGGTTAATTGGTCGGCCGTTTATTTTAGTTATATTGACGGGGTGAAAATCGCATATTCCCGATTTAGAAACCATCCATTCCCCGTCCCATTCCTCAAAAGTGAATGTTCTCTCAGTGCCTGGGCATTTTGAACACCTAACTCTATCGCCCTTTTTTAAAATTGCTTTGGCCGCGCCTACAATTCTTTTTTCTATTTCTTTTTTTTCGTTTGTCATCTTCCGCACTCTTTAATTGAATCTGTGATATAATTATTAATAAATTTACAATACCCTAAATTACCCGAAACGTATTGCCAGAATTTACAGCGCTTTTTACCGTAGCAATATGGCGTGTTTTTCGGGATTTGTTTTTTTAGTTTGCGTGGTGATCTCATGGTTTCGGTTTCTTATAAATTATAATTCCCCATTTAAGCCAAGCCAATACCACGATGCCGTTTCCGAATTTTCTTTGAAATAATTGGCTATGGTAATATATTGCCGGCAAAAACTCAATAATATTTTCGAATGTTTCAAATTTTATTTTCATTGCTCATCTCCTTCGTATATTTCTTGGTAAACTTGTTTGAATGCCCCTTCACCAGTTACTTGATATTGTCTACCACAATTAAACATATTAAGTTTCTGTTCCTTATCCATTTCTTTGGCTTGTTCAATTTCATCCATATTAGTCCAAAAAAAATCAGTACCGCCATATTTACGGTGTAATTGTTCAACCAACCACTCTACTGCCGTTTGTTGTTTATTGTTTGTCATTGCTTACCTCCTCCGTAGGTTAAAATTTCCTCGTTGTTTGCTATTCTTTTAATTCCAATACTTTGCTCCCATCTACATTTATGTTTTCTAAAATCTTCTGCTTCTTCTTCTGTACCGTATAATAAATGTGTACCCCAACTATTTATAGTAATTAACCAATAATTTTTATCAGGTGTTTGTTGTTTATTGTTTGTCATTGCTCACCTCCTCCGTAGGTTAATGCATGTTTTTCACGGGTTACATATACCAACAATCTAAATCTATACACAACAAAAAAATAAGTATCAAACCCATTTATTTCGTCTGTTGTTTTATAGATTCCAGTGTGATACACTGTTTTCTTGACTAGTAATTTTTTAGCCGTTTTTGGGAATGTCTCAATGGCAATCTCAATTTTTTTTGTTAATTTAATTTTTTTGTACATTATTTGTTTCCTCCTCTATTTTTACATTCACACGATTCCGCATGAACCAAACCGCCATTAATGTATGTAATGTATTTATGGCCTTCAAAACTATATGGTTCTAGTACAAAAGCATCCTTAGGTATTGTTCCAGGCCATTTACTTTCATGGCCGTTAGATTTGCTACACCCCGCGATCATCCCGACCGCCAAGGTAAATAATATTAGTTTTTTCATCGTTTTTTATCAATTACATGTTTTACGCCCGATTCACTCATCCCCATGCGACGGGCAATTTCTCGCTGGGTCTTTCTCATGTCGTCCCGCAATATCAAAATTGCGTATTGTTTTGGCGTGTAGCCTTGGAGGTTTAGTTTCATACGACTAACATTACATCGCCATCGTTTAAATCGTTAGACACCAAAACCCGAACGCCATAAATCATTCGAATTTTGCTAATCGTTCCGCATGACCAAGTATCGCCCGACAAAAAATCGTGCGTCTTTTGGTTAATCAATACACCTTTTGGCTTGGTGCCGGTTTTCGCTTCGTAGCTATAAACCGTGTCGAATATTTTTTTCTCTATGTTTTTCATGCTATTTAATCGTTACCATATTACTTTCCCTACTCATCAAAACGCCTTTAACCGGCGCAACCAATCGAGCCCTTTCAATCAAACTATCTACACTCGGCTCCCCGCTGTATGCAACCCAAATTGAGCCGTCCCCAACGTGTCCCGCGTCAATTATCTCGCCCGTTGTTTTCGGTGCGTATTTCGCTTCCTGTGCATCGTACCTAAACCGAGCCCACCCCGTCTTATACCCTCGTTTCCGCGCAATCGCTACCCATTCATCAAATGTTTTGCGACCCCACAATTCCCGCTTAGCTGCCTCCTTGGCTTGCTCTGCTTCCTCGACCGGCACCAATTCGCCTGCAACCTTAACCACTTCGCGCGGTTTTGGTGGTGGAACGGTTCCGCATTCAGGGCATTCGGTTCGCGCTGATTCATAAACGGCGTAACATTTCAAACATTGGCGGATAATTGATTCGGTTCGTTTTGCTTCCTTGCCGGGCTCCAATGCCCAATCTCGGTGCATCGTGATTAACCCGTGCCGATGACAGTTACCTGCATGATCTAAAAGTAACGCGCGAGTTTTCCCCGGATGTTTTCGAAGTACGCGCCCCATCTGCTGAATATACAACGATAACGATTTCGTCGGCCGTAAAGATATTCCGACCTCGATTGCCGGAACGTCTGTGCCCTCGCTAATTATATCACAGCTGCAAAGAACCTGCACCGACCCGTCCGATAACCCCGCAATCATTTTGGCGCGTTCCTCTCGGTCCGTGTTGCCGTCAACCGATACCGCCCGAAATCCCGCGTTACGGAAATCCTCGGCGACCTGCTCAGCGTGTTTCACTGATACGCAAAACACGACGCACGGTCTGCCAGGGGCGTGCTTCATGTATTCCTTGATGGCCGAACCCGTCACGCTTGGTTTACTCATCGCGTCGGATAGTTCCGATTTCACGTAATCGCCCGCAACGATTCTAACGCCTTTCAAATCAACCGCCGTTGCTGGCGCGTATGTCACGGGCTGAGTAAGTGAACCAAATTCGATTAAATCGTAGATCTGCGGGCCTTGTACCATTTCATCGAAACAATCGGCCAATCCTTTGCCGTCTAGCCTGCAAGGTGTCGCCGTAACGCCTAGAACGTAGGCATCGGGGTGTCTGGCTATAACCTCCTGATACGTCGATGATGGCGTGTGGTGGCATTCGTCCACGATAATAAGGTTAAACGGCTCGGTTTGGCGGTTTCGAATCGTTGCAACCATGGCAACCTGCACGGGCCAAAAATCGTTCTGCACGTGCTCAGTTGATATAAACCCATGCGGAATACCCGAGGCGGCTAGTTTCTGCCCTGTTTGCTTCAATAGCTCCACGCGATGCACCAAAATCAAAACCCTCCGACCTCGGCGTATAGCATTGAGCGCGATGTGCGACATGATCACGGTTTTCCCGCCCGAGGTTGGTAGCACGTAAATAACGCGCTTAACTCGGGTGAATGCCTCGCGAATCGCTTGGACGCCGTCAAGTTGGTACGGGTATAGGTTCATGATTCGTTGTGGGGTTGGATTGGATTAAATTCCGCTTCAATCGCATTAATAACCAAATCGACCTGATATTTAAAATCGTTGTATTTCTTGACGAAAAAATCCGCTTTTTCGCATGCGCTCATGATGGTTGAGTGGTCGCGATGCCCCAGTGCTATCCCGATTGATCTGTAAGTATGGCTGTATCTGCGTTGCGCTATGTAGCACATAACCATCCTAGCCCTCACGCGCTCAACGCTGCGATTTTGCTCAATTAGCATTTCGCGCGTCAAATGAAAAAATACACATACGTGGTGCATTACGCAATCCAACGACATCGGGATAATATCGTGCTCAATTGCCCGATAATTTATGATATTTTTCAACCGAACAATCTCGCGGTCTTGGTTTACGATAACTCGCCTAAGTCGATTAATTTCGCCTTGCATTGTTTGTGCAGGCTTGGATTGCATCTGAATAGTTCTGTTTGACATGATTTGAATACGTTGTGAAATAGTGTTATTGTTTCGTCCATGTGGGCGAATTTTTCGGCCGCCTTGATTGATTCAAAGCGACCGATAATTTCCTGAAATTTGTAAACGCGGTATTCCTTAACCCCGTTTACTGTGGCAATTTTTATGTGGTTCATAATTCCAACTCCATTTGCGGATCTGGTGCCGTTTTGCCGTTGATGTACTCGACCGCTTCGTTATACGCCTTCATGGCTGCAACCTGCAATTTATTAACGTGCATGTATCTGTCATCGTCAACAAACGAAATAAACGGAGCTACCAAATTCAATACGCGGTTGCCGGTTAGGGTTTTCTTACCTACAAGCGTACACCCGTACGATTCACCACTCCCACCAAAAACGATTTGTGTCGATTCGTAATCTTTCAGCAACGCGCCGTCAAATTCCGCGTCGGTATGTGTAACAATGCCCATTTCGCACAACTCGAACAGAAAAGGCGTTAAGGCCTTCAATGCGTTGGTGAAATCCTCGTGGGCGATTCGTTTTTTCCATTCGGCCGTAACCTCGTAATCCTTATCGACCACGTATTGAATTTTAGCGGTGTTGCCTGGGTAAAGTTTTATTTTAATTATTTCGATAGCCATGTGGTGTTAGTTTGTTTTATTTAGTTCGATAATAAGTTGGTCGGCCATGATTATTGCGCCTTTTGCAATATCTTGGGCCATATTTACATTGTTGGGGCATGCTAACAAACCTTGCATGGCCACCGCTGCAAAATATTCGCGTTTGGTTAGGCCGTCCTTGGGTGCGTCATTTCCAAACATTCTTGGAAACGCGTTTACGTTTGGTACTGTTTTGTGGGTGCTCATAACTCTGGTGCGTTTTTAATTAATTCGGTGATTTGTTCGGGGGTTTCTTTGACCCTCATTTCGCTATCTGTATATCCGAATTCAACCCATGTGAAATTGGCTTCACTATAGCGCACATAGCGTATAATGGCATTAACGTTTACATAGGCCTTGTCGGAATTAGGCAATTTGGTCAATTCAATAATTCTCATCCCTTTGCCTCCTTTTTCTTTGCCCTGAATCGTCTCATTCCCGCGTTTTTCTGCTCCCTTCGCTTGGCTTGTTTTGCTTCAAACTCTGCTAACTTGCCCTTCAAATAAAGCTTGTCTACGTTTAGGCCTTCGATTTCGTTTTGCAGGCCCTCAATGCGATTAACCAATTCGCTGCAATTTTTCGCCATGGTTAATTTTTCATCCTGCAATTTGGCTACCTCCGCATCATGCATGTTATTTTCGTTGACGCGGCTAATTTTCAGCAAATTCAATTCGTCCTTAATTAAACCGTATTCCTTGGCGGCTTTATTCGCCCTAATAAACTCCGCATGGCCATTTCGTCTCGCATTCTCCAAACTACCCTCGGCCAATCTCCACGCCCAAAATGCTGCGACGTTTGTAACCGACAAAACAATACATGCCAAAATCATGACCTCAACGCCTCCCCGCGATACATTCTGTTTAACTCGTTTCGTTGGTGCTGAATCGCCTCATTGAATCCAGGCACGAAATTATCGCGCTCGAATTGGTAGGGTTTCGCTTCTGGTGTTGATGGTTTACGCTTCGAGCGTAAAACGTGGCTGCCGTACATCACCGCAATGGTGACAGGTGTGCCAATGATGAGATAAATTATGTCTAGTGCCATAGTGTTTGGTGAGGCAAATATACCCATGTTACCCACATTTTTACAATATGGGTAAAATTATGACAATTCTATGACATTATCGGAACCGAATCCGTGTGCGTTCGTGGTGGTTGTATATCTCCTCCAGTAAATCAATGTACTGATTCGTATCGACGCACTTCACCAAACTGCGCGGTTGCATTGATATTTTACGAATCATTTTATCCTGATCATACCCTTCAACTCTGGCAATTTTCAAAACCGCCCGAATAAAATAACTCGTATAGGCCAAATCGGTGAAATCGCGAAACGCCCTCAAGTATTCCAACACCTTGCCCGCCTCGCGCTCATTCGCCACGTTCACGTTACCTTCCTCGAGCTCGCGCCGTTCGCAACGGCCCGATGTGCTCAGTAATGCCACCAACGAACTGATTGGAACGTGTGGGTATTTATTAATAAATCGGCTCAATACATCGTAACCGTGTCTTTTCTCGACGGTCCAAAAATTCACATAATCCAGAATCTTCCAATTCTTACGGCCTGCGTTCAAATCGCTCATGTCGGATTTGTTCACCCCTTCGCCCATGACGAACCAAATCGGAACGCCTAAACGTTTGGCGGCCTCCAATCTGTGTTGGCCCTCGATGACGTTCATTTCGCGGTCAACAATGATCGGGTTTACATGCAGCAAATTTTTACGGCTGATTTTCTTCATTAAATACAGCACGTGTTTTTGGTCGATTTCGCGATTCGAATCGTACAAACCAAACTGTTCGTAATTACTAGTTGATTCCATCCAAATATTGATTTACCTTGTTTACGTACTTTAATGCGGTCGGTTCGGTTCGTTTCCATCGACTAAAATACATCGACTTCAACCCAAGTTCCTTGCATACCTTACTCAATGAAACGCCCCTATCTCGGCATTTCTGTTCAATTAATTTGATCGCGTCCATTGTCTGCCGTCGTTGGTTGTTTTGATTTTTGCGTGTTGGGTCGTTTTGGACGATTTGCGACGTCTGAAATAAATCACGCCTTGGAACTTCGTTTGATATAAAATCATGCTGCCACGCTTCAAACGGCGTGCGACTATTCCGGTTGGTTGAAAATAATTTTTATCCATATTGCAAATATAATATCAATATAGTATAAATTTGCCAACGTTATGAGCAACTTAACCACACCTAGAACCATGACGTTAACGGCCGTTATGCCCGAAACCGTCAAACATTTGAAGGAGCTAACCAAGACCGTTGGATTGTGCCACGTAAAAATCACGGATAGTCCTGACCTATTTTGTTGCGTTGTCGAAAACTACAACGATAACGATTTGTTTCACCTTGGGTATTTCGCCGCAGCCAAGGCGTTCGGGAAATTATGACACCATTAGACCGCGACAAACTTGCATTCCTAATCACTCAAATCGCGGGCATCAATATTCCGCAACTTGAAACACCTGAGGCGGAGAAAATAACCCGCAATGTGAAAACGTTGTTAGGCAAGGTTAGAACGTATATTGAACAGGAGGCGGAGAAATTATGATTACCCTATTTGTAACATTCCTAATACTTTATTTGGTGGCTATATACAAAGTTTATACGGCCGAAGTTGGGGGCCCGTCGCCTATTTGGGATGCTATTCATGACGTTGGTAGTTTCGTTTTTCCAATTGTAATTTTTTTCACAGTAATAATTTTATGTTTTATCTATCTCCCATAACATGACAACCTCCCAACAATACCACGCCGACCTCACTCACCTCACAAAATCCAAACTGGATGTGATCAGTGAGGCACCCGCAAAATATAAACATTTCTATATTGACGGGAACCCGCGCAAAGAAACTAAGGCCATGTTTGAAGGATCGGTTGCACATCGCTACCTATTCGAACAGCATACAATGGGCGATCACTATTTCGTGTTTGAAGATTCCGAAATCGTTGCCGAAATTGGTGGAGCCCGTCCGCGCAACACTACCAAGTATCAGGAATGGAAATCGGAGCAATTCGAACGCAACGCCGGCAAACTAGAAATCGACATCGAATTACTCGCAACGGTGCAAGGCATCCATCAAGCCGCCCAAAATAACCCTGATTACGCCGAACTGATTCGCCCAGGCTACCAAGCCGAACAAATCCTGTACGGCGAAATTGACGGCGTTAAGGTTAAATGCCGCCTTGACTGCCACGTCGAATCAACGCACACCATCATAGACCTAAAAACCACAACCGATGCCAGTGAGCGCGATTTCGCGTGGTCATGCTTAAAATATCGCTACCACGTGCAGGACGCGTTCTATTCTGAGATTTACCGCCAAAACTACGGGGTAACGCCTCGGTTTATTTTCCTTGCTGCGGAGAAAACCGCGCCGTATCTTAACGAGCTGTACGAGCTATCGGAATACGACCGCGAACTGGGGACTGAATTATACCGCGCCGACCTACAAACGTACAAACGCTGCATGGAGACAGGAATTTGGCACGGTCTCACCGAATCAACCGAGGTTAAAACGCTAATACTACCCTAGTCATGTACATCGAATTAAATAACATAAAAACGGGGAAACGCGAACTGTTCAACGTGTATCAGATACCCCACGTGAAGGAAATCGAGAACGGATTTATTGAAATCGGGAAATCCCGATACGACATAACCTACAACCAACTAAAACACCTAATAAAGAAACACCATGCAAAAAACACATTGGAAGAAGTTAACCAATCCTGATTTTATCGGGGCTTATGCGCTTAACCCTGGAGAGGATTTAATCGTACAGATTCAAAAGGTAACGCACGAAACCTTCAAAGGCATTGATGGCAAAATGGACGAGGCAAATATTGCCCACCTAGTCGGCCACAAACCATTCATCCTTAACGCCACCAATCAGAAATCAATTGAGAAGGCTCTAGGGTCTCCATACATCGAAGATTGGGCGGGGAAATGGATTCAACTCTACGCGACCCCCGTTAAGGCGTTTGGCGAAACCGTGACGGCCTTACGCGTCCGATTGCAGGCTCCCAAACCACCCGAGCGCGCCAAAACGAGCCTCACGCCTGATCACCCAAAATGGAACGAGGCCAAACAAGCCGTCAAGGCGGGAACTGTAACCATCGAAACAATTCGTGCCAAATATGTGCTATCAGACGAAAACGAAGCGTTGATGCACATGGATTGATTTATATTTGAGACATGGTAACGATAAGCGCGCCAATCGGGATGGACCCGAACCAAGCAATGGCCTACATCACAGCGGAAATAATCCACGAAGTGCGCGCCCGTTATCCTTATGATTTAGCAACCGAAATACTGCGGGACGGCTCGGTATTTTTCTACCATAACGGCGATAATTACATCGGCACGTTTGACCCGTCAAAAGAAACCGCCCATCGGTCTACTATTCTAGATTCTTTAACATTTCAATCAGTGGCGGGTACGGGTACACATCAGCTTTATCCGGTCGATATGAATTGTGAGTAAACACGCCATTTTCGGCTTTTAATGCCCTGGGCGATACGTCCCAAATATCCTCGTTATATTCCAAACTGATGCCGTACTTATCCCTCCAATGCAGCAACAACAAACGGACCGATTCAATCTGTTCGTCGGTGTATTTCTGCCAATATTTTAGGTCACGATATTCAAGCTCAATTACCTCGTCCGCGTCAATCACGCCGTTTTTATAGTTCTTGAACACACCCGATTTGAAGGTTAACGGCCCCCAATTACACAGTTCAATTCCAATGGCTTGTTTGTCCAAATTAACGTATGGAAGTTTCCCGAAATGCTTAACCTGCATGCCAAGATGATACCCCCAATATCCTGAGCCAAAACCCTGCACAATGGTTCCGTCACGTGAAACGGCAACACACGTTGCGACGGGTGTTCGGTCGGCCTGCCATCCCTGGTAAACTATTTCACCGTTTCCACCCCCTGCGGTATGGTGCAGCACGATTTGTTTCTTGGCGGTTTTCTCCCGCATGTAGTTATTAAACGGGATTTGCTTTAAGTTCATCGATTAAACGTTTATTGTACCACTCGGCCTTTTGTAGATCTTCAATACCTTTTTTGTGACGGAATCGCCATGTGTATTTCAAAATATTCCCCTTCAAATATCCCTGAAATTCCAAATCGGTCATCGAGGCCTTAATGGCTTCGATACACTCAACGCCTCCCTTTCTATAGTGCTCTGGGTTTATTGCATCCATGGTGCAAATTTAATTCGTTTTGTACGTAAACGCTCGCATCCAATCGCGAAATTTACCACGTTCAAAATGAATTTCTAACCAACGCCCTCCGCATGGCTTTGGTGGTGCGCCTCGTTCAACGTGCCAACCTCCCTTACCTTCGTTGTATTCCTCCTTGTATGCTGGCGTGCGAATCATCAACACGTCGCGCAATTCAACGGTGTTTTTGCTATTCAGCCCCTCCAATGTGTACGTGATTTCTGTTGATTCGTGTACGTGGCCCATCCAAATCGCGTCTGCCCCTTCAACCATGGTGGCCATTCGGTTAAAATTAATCGCGCCCTTTGTTACGGGACCGCCTCCACCCGCGCCATGGAAATATTTTATTTTGTACGCGTTAATGATGCGTTTTGAACGTTCGTGTTGGTAGATCACCCAACCGCCATAGCCACCAACCTGAACCGATGCGCCCGTTTTGTTGTTCAACAGCGTAACAAACCGTTCGATTACGTCCGTTTCGCAATGTCTTAAAATTGACGTTTCGTGGTTCCCGTACCCAATCACGCGGATATTATGCGCGTATGGGGCGAACCATTCCACAGCCGTATCAACGACCGAATCCAAATAACGGCTGTTGTTATGTTCGGGGCGGATTTCAGACTTTGACCTACGCCCGTCATATTTACCCTGCATAAGGCAAAACATGTCACCATTAATAAAAATATCGTGACCGCCCTTAACGGCCTCGTCCAAGTGCCTCCGCAATAAATCACGGTCACAATGCGGGTTATCCCAGTGCAAATCGGATATTAACAGCACCTTCAATTTCTTGGCGGTGGTTCGGATGGTATGGACGTTGTTTGTTTTCATAAGGCAATGAGGAATAATACCGCCAAAACACCACACGCGATGCGTAACGAACTATTTACACGCTTAACGTGTCTGAAGTCGTCCGCTTGTGTTTGAATGGCTCTGCGCTGTGTTGCAATGATTGAGGAATCGACAGCACGAAATTGGTGGCATAGGTTAAGCTGTTCGCGCGCTTCGGCCCCCTTCAATAAATATAGGTTAATATCCGAGCGTGTCGAGCTGTCTATGCATTGTGAGTAACTCGCGCGTGGTGTGGCAACTAGTATCGCCATAAATAACACGGTACAGAGTATCGTATTTAATTTTCGTGCGGCGTTGGATTTTGTACAGTGTATCATATTTCAGCTGGAGCGATTTAATGGTGTCTGTGTAGGTTGTATGGTGGTATTCGGTGCGTACTGGTTCGGGTCGCGATAAGTAGGCCGCCAAAATGAAGGCGATTAATGCGATGACGTATAACGCGTATTTAGGCTTCATCGCCAAAGAAATTTGTCACGAATTTACCGACCGCCCCAGCAATGCCCGAAATGAGCATCAATTTGGGGTTGTCTAGATTCAGCCCGGCAATGAAAAGGGATGCGGCCGCAATCGAATCGCCCAAGATGCGAAAACGCTTTGGTGTTGGTTTGAAATAACCTTTTAACCTTGGCCCACGCTTGGTTTGCATGATTTGTGTTTGTTTTTGTGTTTTGTATGCCGGCGCAACTTCTTTTTTGGTTTTGGCTGAAATGCGCTTACATTGCCTTTGCTAATCTTTGCCATCGATGCTATCTATTTTTTTCGAATAATAACGGATCGCGAAAAGGCCCGAAATAACACCAATAATACCCACACAAAAAGATAAAACCGGCTGCCAAGTTTGGGTAAAATGGATGACTGCCGAACTGCCTGAAATAGCCGTCGCAATCGCGGCCGTTGTATCATTTTCAAAATGCCTCATTTGGTTTTGGAATTACGCAATATTCTGAATCCGGATATTTTTCACAAAAGGTTTTCAAATACAAATTGTCATCCCCCGAAAAAGTATGCACACCGCACGGCCTTGGGAAAACCTCAAACGGGGCAAAACTTGCGGGTGGTTCTGAATAAAACAGAATGTCAACCGCCCATTTGTCCGACTGCTTAACGCAAACGGGTTTGTCATCTTCCGTTCCCCACTCTAAACAAATAAACCCAATTTCAACAACTGCGCAATCTTTCCACGATGTAACGGTTTCCCCGCTTGGGGTGGTTGTGGTTTGTTGTATGTCTTTTTTTAATTTCTCCCAATCTGCGGGTAAAAATTCGAATTTATGAAAACTTTTCATTGTGTTAAATTGTGGTTAATGAGGTGAGTTCCGCGTTTGTTAGGCGGGTAGGGAATAGTATTAATTCTTTTGTTTCACTTTGAGATGAAACTGGAACTCCAAAATCGTTAAAAATTCCTATTGCGCTCATTGCGGGGACTGATGTTACGCTTGGTGTTCCTATTGAATTTCCGTTTACATAAAATTTATAGTCGTTTGCTTTGTATGCTACGGCAATTTTTAGCGAATCGCCACTAATTGTCATAAAATTATCAAATGCCGTTCCGCTTGAAACAATCAAAACGCGCAAAGTAGTTCCGTAAGGACTAATTAAAATAAAATTATTGGCATCGGCATAAACAAAAAATCTTGCACCATCATTGCTGTATTGTGTAAAATTACTTACATTCCAAAAAATCGTTCCCTCCGTCTGCCCAATCAACGAACTAATGCCCGTCTTTTGCGCGGTATCCGCCACCCTTGTGGCACTTGCTGAGGTTGTTGGGATGTAGGATGTGGGGTAACTTGAATTTAATTCAGTTTGTGCGCCCCAAAAATAAACGCCACTTGTCCCGTCGCCCGTGTATGTTTCGATTCCTACGCTTCCAGTGGTTCTTAAACAATAATAAATTTGGGTTGTAGCAGTTTTTGAAATAATTACTGAACACCTATACCACCCATCCCCAACACTTTCAATGTTTGCAGAAACGGCAGTAACTGCGCTTACAACCCCATTTTGTAAATCAAAGGTTGCACCACCCGCGCCCGTTGGTTCTAATGCGCAAAGGTAGCGACGACCTGCATTTTTTGCATAAAAAGAAATTGCATTGTTCCCGTTAAATGCCAAACTAACACCATAAAATTCGTGTCGTGAATTTGCGGTATTTTCTACAATTTTGTCGGCATTTTGTGTTCCGTCGGGGCTTGTAGTATTGTTTGCAGTAACGCTTAAATTGGACAATCCCCATGCGGCGTTGTCTATTTGTTCGCTATATGTTTGGCTATTCGTACTCTGCTTCTCCAACAACAAACTCGGACACCCGCCCCCGCCATTTTGGTAGGTTAGGCGTGGAACATTTAATCGGTCGGTAGTGGGGAAATAGGGTTTGGCGGTTGAGCCGATGTTGAGTTGTGCGCCCCAAAGGAATGCCGTTCCCGTAGTCGAGCCATCGCGCATTTGATAAACGCGTATTGATGTTGTACCCGATGGCGTGGTGAATGTTTGCGTAATTCTTACCCAATCAGTTGCCGAAACATCCGCCGAATAATCCAAAGACGCTATACTTGTAAAAGTTGAAGCATCAATAACACTTAATTTATAGGATGTATTTGTACCTTTTTTTATATAAAAAGAAAAAGTATATTGTTGACTTGGAATTACATCAAGTACGGCATAAATACCATAACCCGTTGAACTATTGGTTAATGTGTCAGCGGTTGTTGTCCCGTTTGGTGCTACCGTTGTATTTGAATTGATTGTAACAAGGTTTTTTTGCCAATAAACATTTGACAAATCCTCGCTATATTCCAACAAATTCCACGGGCAAACCTCAACCAATCCCGCGCTATTTATGCGCGTTCCGTTGGATGCACGGGTGAATGACAAATCGCCAGACCCGTCGGACGGAATCGCACTGTATACTACATCTTCTTTATACCCCGAAGGAATCATGACCAACGAGGCCTTATTTAATAGATCGCTCATAAGTTATTTAATTTATTCAACAAACATGAAATACCTTCAAAATATCCGCCGTCTGCGGTTACTCTGGATTTATAACCTTGAACGATGGGCCAACCCTGACCCCTGTACACTCGGTTACGTGTGCCAATTCCGATACCGATCATAAAATTAATATGCTAAAACCGAACCTGTGGAAATTGTGAAGGCTGTAATTTTCGCGCCCTTTCCAGCTGGCAAAAATTCACCGATTTGGAAGGTTACGCCAGACATCGCGGCATCGCTAAATTTGTTGATCGTGAATCCGTTGGCATCAACCACCGTAAACGCGCTAAACGTGGTATCTTGACGGACCACCAAGGCGTTATATTCAACCCCAGTAACTGCGCCCGTTCCGTGTATTTTCTTGAAACCTTCCGAACCGGCAAGGATTTCGACTGCGTTAAAAACCATAAAACGAAATTACCCGCAATGAGTAAAACGGTTGCAACAAATTAAATCAACCACCACTGCGTCCCGTCCGATATGACGGTGCACGTTTCAAACTGCGATGTCATAACCTTTGATGGCGATCCGTCAATGTCGTAACCTCCGCCCGTTATAATGACCTGATGCGATGTGGTTGTTTTCTTAAAATAGTATTTTTTGCCCTTGCTCAACGTTGGGTCTGGCAAATCAATCGTAACCGCGCCGCCCGATGTGTCGCATAAAATAAGCTCGTAACCATTCGTTATGGTGTGCGTTCCTGCGGTGTACGTGACGGGGCTGTTGTGTTCCTGCAAGTGCCACGACATCGTTTCCGACGCTTGGTCGTACTGCACCATCATTTCGTATCGCGTATTCTCGGTTGGCGCGGTCGATGGTGCGCCGTCTGCCTCGTTTACCATGTGGCTCAGCATTAATGCCGGCACACGCTGAACTGAATCATTCAAACGGGCTATTTGCTGCTCTTGGTAGTTCAACCGATCCTTCAAGCCTGAACCGACCTTAAGGCCCTCGCCCGATGAGGTCAACCCCGTATAAATCGGAACCAATCCCAACCACTCGCCATCCCACGTTTCCATGCGGGCCGAATAAACCGCGCCGTTGAACAACCATTTGTAATCATCGAAATACAACGACTTGATGGCGTTCAACGTTCCTGAATCATGCCATGTACCTTGAATAACTGGCACAAAATCGCGATATAAACCCGCAACGGATTTACCCAACATCTCCGTCGGTGATCCGTGTGTTGTTGAATCAAACCCTGAATACCAATCGTCCGCGATTACATCCGTTGTCCCGTTGTTGGCCAATATATTACCCGTGGCGTATTTATTCGATGAGTAGTAATATTTTGGGGCCAAAATAATCGGTTTGGAATTTAATCCGCTGTTGGTGTCTGGCGTATAACTCTCCGTCACGTTAAACGTGAAATCGGGGTTGTTATACGGCGAGGCGTCGGCGAACGCGATTTGAATGGAGCCCCAATAATCCTTGGTTTGCAGCGTGTCGTTGCTTGTTTTTATACCAAGGATATTGAATTTGTATTTAACCGCAACAACTTGGTCAACCTCAACGTGCAGCGTGTCAAATCCTGCAGGGGCGGTTGAAATCTGCTTATCAAAAACAAACGATGTCCACGTGGTTGACTGTGTATCCGTTTTGATGGTTTCCAATCGTGTTGGAATTGCTCCCGTATGCGATACCCAATAAAAATTGGTGTTATCCAATATCTTGATATTCCCCGCTGAATCGGTAAGCCATATTTTAATCAATACGCGCGTTTCGTCCTCGGGCCCTGGAGGCGTTGTTGAGCTGAAAACGTATCGCGCAAACTTCATGGAAAAACGAATGCGCATCGGGGCTTCGTCGGGCGTTGAACCCGTTGGGACGCCATCAAATACACCGCTTAGGGCTGAAATTGATTTATTCGCATACGTCCGATACACACCCGTGTTCATCGTGCGTTCCGTGTCTATTTGTACGAATTTTGCGGCGGGCTGATATGTTAGTGTTGGTTTGGCTTGCCATTGCGGGCGTACATCGTTACCAAGTTGCACGGTGTGGGTGTATGCTCCCGTCCCGATGTACTGCAACGTATAGGAATACTGACGATAAGCCACCGTAGTATCAAGATACTCAGCCGCTGAAACAAGCCAGTATTTACCCAATTCGTGAACAAATCGAGCCTGCAAAATATCGCATATTTGCTCAATGGCGGCGCGGCACGTAACCATGTTATTCGCCGCATACTCAAACGAATCTATGTCGGTTGATTTTATGTCGCGAAACGCATCGTAATCGTTTACGAACGTGTTTAAATCGACCTTCAACAGATCTATGCCTTTTCGAAGTGCATCGCTCGAATACATCGCAACGGCATCGCGGAAATAATCCGTATTCGTTCCGTTAATAACCCAATAATCTTTTAACCCGAGCGCGTCCAAACACCTACGGAATAACTGCGCAATCGTTATTTTACCATCGGTGAACCATGACGCATCGACAAAAAATCCGTCAAGTAATTCGAGGCCATCAACGGCGGCCAATTCGACTGTCGGTTTTGCTTGTATGGCTTCGCGCCTGAACTGCATCTGATCGGCCAAAACTCGCCCAACGTGTATAAGTGTGTCGTCTTGGTAAACCAAAACAGCCCAGTATTGTTCGGTATTGGTGGCTATTTGCTTGAACTCGCCCAAAATCGTGTCGAGCGGAATAGACCAAAACGATGTAGAACGTGAGGCGCGGATTGAGTTTTCATAGAACGTATCGCCCTCACCATCTCGCTCAATTGTATAACCTTCGCCCGACAGCGTTAATTCGATCGAGCTATTGAGGCCCTGCAATGAATCGAGTAGGCACGTTTGGCCTTCTTGGTATCCACCAGCCGATTGAACGCGTGAGGCGTATAAACGGGCGGTAATTTCGGGCGTTGTTCCGTTTGCTCCGTCCCAGATCTCTACGCGGTGCAGCTTGCCCGTCACCGAATAAAACGAACCGTAATATTTCCTAGCCACGTTGGTTGTCCTTATTATACCGATTCAAAACAATGGCCAAATCGCGACCACTTACATGGGTTGATGCGATGAAGCCCGAACCTGAATCGCTTGGTTTCATTAATGATTTAAGTTTGTCCAATGGGGCGATAACTTCGGGGTTGGTTGACGCCCCCGGATATTCTCCCATCAAACCGAGTGTTGGACCCGATACGATACCACCATCAGCGAATGCGGTTACGTTGGGGCCCGTTTCCAACATGTTGTTAATTACTGCCGAACCTGCCACCAATGCAACACCCGCTGCGATTGCTGCGACTGGATGCGCGATAAGCAATTCTTTGAACGCCTTCGATGCCGTTGCGGTTGCTATCAATGCTTGTCCGAACGATTT